>Ga0209475_10000080_pt1 | contig 335659 bp, 225 predicted proteins | sample tdDd471_FD_187128 | JGI IMG/M metagenome (GOLD analysis project Ga0209475, IMG submission 187128) | Marine sediment microbial communities from the Atlantic coast under amendment with organic carbon and nitrate - tdDd47.1 (SPAdes)... | ecosystem: Environmental > Aquatic > Marine > Coastal >... | reverse complement strand
CCAGGATCGCGGGAACGCCGCCCTCTTCAAGTTCTTCGCTACCCCGTCTCGGGCCACCACTCGCGCACGGGGGGCTGGCTCCCTTGTGCAACTGCGAACGGATCTCACTTGAGAGTCATCCGTTTAGACGCGACGACGCCACCCGCGCGCCCGATACCCACGACCGCCCCCTCGCCGAGGTTGCTCCATGCTCCACGTCCGCAGGCTCTCCGTCCTCTCCCTCGCGCTCGCTCTCATGGCCGGCGTCAGCGGGTGCCCGGAGGAGACCACGACGACCCCCGACACGATCGACAGCGACATCACGCCGCTGCCGGACGGGCAGAGCTGCGAGCCCGGGAGCGTCGTCGAGTGCGTCAACGAGCCCCAGCCCCAGGCCATCTTCTGCAACGAGACCGGCACTGGGACGTACACCGGCAACTGCGAGGACGGCTGCGCGCAGAACAAGTGCGTGACCCTGGGCGACGGGCAGATCTGCTACCCCGGCGCCCTCAAGGACTGCATCATCGAGGGGTCGAAGGAGGGCAGCTTCTGCAACGACTCCGGCACCGGCTACAAGGACGGCGTCTGCAAGGGCCCCGACGGCAACGACAGCCAGTGCCGCGGCGGCAAGTGCACTTTCTGCAGCCCCGGCTTCCGCAAGTGTGACGGCGACGAGCTCGTCGTCGAGTGCAACGCCGACGGCTCGGCCTACGAGCCCTACCAGCAGTGCCGCGCCGACCGTGGCGAGGCGTGCACCGGCCAGTTCTGCGAGGAGCTCTGCGCCCAGAGCATCAAGTTCCACAGCTACATCGGCTGCGACTACTGGGGCGTCGACCTCGACAACGCCTTCGTCCCCGGCGGCGGGCGCGGCTATTACGACGCCCAGGGCGCGCAGTACGCCATCGTCGTGGCGAACCCGGCGGCCTCGCCGCTGGCGGCGACCGTGGAGATCAAGCAGCTCGAGGGCGGGGTCGTCGAGACCGTCCCCTACGACTCCCAGGGGCTGCCGCTGCCGACCGAGCCGCTCCTGCCGGGCGAGCTCCGCACCTACCGGCTGCCGCGGCGGGACATCAACGGGACGGAGCTCTCGCCGAAGGCCTACCAGGTGACCTCGTCGGTCCCGATCATCGCCTACCAGTTCAACCCCCTCGAGAACGAGAACGTCTTCTCGAACGACGCCTCGCTCCTGCTGCCGTCGACGCTGCTCGGCCGCGAGTACCTCGTGATGACCCGCGAGCAGACCTTCGACGAGCTGCGCGGGTACCTGACCGTCGTCGCCGTCATGCCGGGCGAGACCACGGTCAGCGTGCAGGTGACGGCCTCGACCGAGACCGGGCGCATGTACGAGGGCACCGCGGACGAGGCCCCGATCGCCCACATGGAGCCGGGCGAGACGCGCATCTTCACGATGAACCAGTTCGACGTCCTCAACATCGAGACCGACCGCCCCGGCGAGGACCTGACCGGCTCGCGCATCCTGGCGAACCAGCGAGTCGCCGTCTTCGGCGGCTCCGAGGCGGCCAACGCGCCGAACAGCGCGCGCTGCGTCGACATCGACGAGGTCACCGGCGAGGGCGTCTGCCAGTGGGACATGCAGACCAGCTGCCGGGACCTGCTCGACTGTGTGAACGCAGGCTTCAACACCTGCTGCGCCGACCACCTCGAGCAGCAGCTCTACCCGGTCAAGACCTGGGGCTCGTCCTACGTCGCCACCAAGAGCTGGGACCGCGGCCTCGAGCGCGACATCTGGCGCATCATGGCGGCCGAGGACAACACCAAGATCGTGCTCGTGCCGCCGCAGTCCGGGGTCAGCATCCCGGTGCTCGACCGCGGCGAGTGGTTCGAGTTCGAGAGCGCCGGCAACTTCGAGATCCACGCCCAGAACGAAAAGCCCATCCTGGTCGGGCAGTTCCTCGCGGCGCAGGACGCGCCGGACCCGAACGTGGGCGGCATCGCCGATCAGGGTGACGCGGGAACGGGCGACCCCGCCTTCATGCTCTCCATCCCGGTCGAGCAGTACCGCGAGGACTACGTCATCCTGGTGCCTGCCGAGTACGCCGAGAACTACTTCAACATCAGCGTGCCGACCGGCGCCATGGTCGAGGTGGACGGCGAGCAGATCCTGAGCGGCTTCTTCGACATCATCGGGACCGGCGAGTACAGCGTCTACCGGCAGCGCCTCGAGCCCGGCACCCACACGATCACGTCCAGCGAGCCCGCGGGTGTCATCGTCTACGGCTACGATCAGTACGTCTCTTATGCGTACACTGGGGGCCTGACGTTGGACGAGATCAACAAGGAGACGCCGTTCGGCAACGGCTCCACCAACTGACTTGCAGGGGTTACGCCAGCCCGTTCCCGCTGCTCTCCATAGAAGCGAAGTGGTCGGCTTCGCTCCACCGAGGTTCCCATGACGCGACCCCAGCATCTCCGGTCCCAGAGCCCGATGGCGCTCGCGGTAGTGGTGTCGGCGCTCTTCGCGGCGCTCGCGTTGACGGGCTGCCCCGACGACACCGGCAACGGGACCCCGAGCGGCGACGCCATCGCCGGTGACACCGGCCCCGTCGGCCCCTCGGGTCAGGAGGACGGGACCGTCTCCAGCGACGTCGAGGGCGACGCGACCACCCCCGACGACACCACCCCGACCGAGTCGGAGCTGACGATCACCGAGGTGACCCCCGAGCGCGGCCTCGCCACCGGGCTCGATCAGGTCGAGATCATCGGCACCGGCTTCGCCGCCGGGATGCAGGTCTACTTCGGCGAGAGCCTCGGCCAGGACATCTTCGTCCTCAACGACCGCCGCATCATCGTCCTCACCCCGCCGCGGAGCCCGGGGCTCGTGGACGTCAAGGTCGTCGAGCCCGAGACCGGCCGCCAGGTCGTGCTCGAGGCCGGCTACCTCTACTTCAACCCGGTGAACGTCGTCGCCGTCGACCCGCCGACCGGGCACGTCCTCGGCGGCGAGGCGGTCGTCATCGAGGGCACGGGGTTCCGCGAGGGGTCGCACGTGGTCTTCGGCCAGACCTCGGCCATCTCGGTCGAGGTGCTCGACGACGGGCACATCCAGGCGGTCACGCCGGCCGGCGTCGGCGTCGGCGCGGTCGACGTCTTCGTCTCGAACGACCTCGGCATCGGCAACCTCCGCAAGGGCTTCCTCTACATCGACGTGCCGCGGATCGACCGGGTCGCGCCGCCCGTCGGGCTGGTCGCCGGGGGCAACGTCGTCGAGATCAAGGGCTCGGGCTTCTACGAGCCGGTCACCGCCGTCATCGGCGGGCGCCCGCTCGCGGACGTGACCGTCGTCAACGACGGCGTCGTGCGCGGCACCGTCCCGCCGGCCGACGGCCCGGGTCCGGCCAACGTCATCCTGTCGACCGAGTGGGGCACCGCCGCGGTCGCCGGGGGCTACACGTACCTCGACAGCCTCGACCCGGGCGCGAGCGTGGAGATCCTCGGCGTCACCCCGCCGTCCGGACCCGCCAGCGGCGGTAATCGCGTGACGATCGTCGCCAAGGGCCTGACCACGAAGAACGACACCAGCGTGCGGCTCGGCGCCAACGAGGCCGTCGTCGTCGCCGTCGACGCCGACGCTCACACCGCGGTCGTCGAGGCCCCGGCGGGCCCGGTGGGCGCGGTCGACGTGACCCTCGACAACGGCAACGGCTCGGACACCGCGACCGGCGCCTACGCCTACGAGCCCTTCGTCCGGGTCTACGAGGTCTCGCCGAACTTCGGCCCGACCGAGGGCGGCACGGCCATCACGATCACGGGCGAGGGCTTCATCGCCGGCGCGACCGTGCGGGTGGGCGCCCTGCCCGCCGCCGCCGTGACCGTCGTCGACGACGCGACCATCACCGCCGTCACCCCGCCCGGGAGCCCGGGGCTCGCCAACATCACGGTGCAGCAGGCGGGGCTCTCCGACACGCTCATCGGCGGCTTCGCCTACCAGGCGCCGCTCGACCTCTGGGTGGTCAACCCGCCGCAGGGCAGCCAGGCCGGCGGGACGCTGGTCCACCTGGTGGGCACGGGCTTCCCGAGCGACGCGCGGGTGCGCTTCGGCGGGCGCGGCGCGACCCACGTCGACGTCATCTCGCCGACGCTCATCACCTGCAAGACCCCGCCGGGCGAGCTCGGGACCGTCGACGTCTCCGTCGCGTCCACGAGCCGCGGCACCGTGACGCTGCCCGAGAGCTTCACCTACTACGACCCCGAGAGCACCTACGGCGGGACCTGGGGCCAGGAGGTCGACGGCGACGTCAACGTCACGGTGCTCGACGGCGGCACCGGGGCGCCGATCCCGGACGCCTTCGTGATGCTGTGGACCGACCCGCAGACGCCGTACCAGGGGTTCACCAACCTCGACGGGCAGATCACCTTCAGCGGCGCCGACCTCGGCGGTGAGCAGATGGCGACCGCCTCGAAGCAGGGCTACGCCTCGGCCTCGGTGGTCGAGTACGACGCGACGAACCTGACGCTGTATCTGAACCCGACGACCCCGCCGTCGCCGGGCAGCCCGCCGTCGGTCGAGCAGCCCTACTACCGCGGTGTGGTGACGAACCTCGGCAAGTCGGTCCCGATCCCGTGGGGCCAGTGCGCGACCAAGACCGACGCCCCGGCGCCGCACTGCGACGCCTGCACGACCGACGAGCAGTGCGGCGCGGGTTTCCGCTGCTCGGACCTGCCCGACCAGGGCTCGTACTGCACCCAGCACTGCGCGACGAGCGCCAACTGTCCCGACGGTTTCATGTGCTTCCCGCTCAACGGCGTGACCGAAAACCAGTGCGTCCCGGTGGCGGGCGAGGTCACGGCCTTCTGCGACTTCACCAACGGCAGCATCTTCGCCCAGGATCTCCTGCCCGACCCGGGCATCGAGGCGAACCCCGACCTGAGCTTCGAGATCCCGATCCCCCTCGGCGAGTTCGCCGTCTACTGCTGGGGCGGCATCATCGACCGCGAGTACGACATCTTCACGCCCTACGCCCTCGGCGTGGACCGCCACGTGTTCGCCAACCCGGGCGACATCATCGAGGGCGAGATTCGCCTGGCGCACCCGCTGAACCGGACCTACACGATCCGCCTCGACGAGGTCCCGCGCGGACCCGAGGGCCCGGACCTGAACGTGCTCTTCCGCTACCTCGACCTCGGCCCCGACGGCGTCATCACGTTCCTCGACCAGGTCGACTCGTGGGGCAGCGAGCCGTTCACCCTCGACACGTTCCTCGGCCCGCTGACGGGCGACCTCTACGACGCGTCGTTCACGTTCATGGCCGGCTCGTTCTCCCTGACCTCGAACTTCCTGCCGTACACGCTGACGCTCCACCAGAACATCACGTCGATCGAGAACGACACGATGTACTACCTGGAAGACGGGGCGTGGCTGCCGCGGGCGACCGGCGTGACGAACAACATCAACGCGCTGTGGCGCCTGAGCGACGGCGACACCATCGGGGTCGGCACCCAGGGGCTCGTCATCCGCTCGCTGGGGACCGCCTGGGCGCAGCAGCCGTCGGGGGTCGACGTCGCGCTCAACGGCGTGCACGGATCCGGCAGCAGCTTCGCGGTCGCCGTGGGTGACGACGGCGCCATCACCGGCTGGGACGGCTTCCGTTGGACCAAGATGGTCAGCCCGACCACCCTCGACTTCCGGGACGTCTGGGTCGGGCGCGAGGACTTCGCCATCGCCGTCGGCTACTACACCGTCGTCAGGTGGGACGGCAGCGCCTGGGCGACGATGAGCGGCAACACCTCGCGCAACCTCAACGGCGTCTGGGGCTTCGGCGTCGACGACGTCTGGGCGGTGGCGAACTACGGTCAGATCATCCGCTACGACGGCGCGGCCTGGAACACGGTCGTCTCGGGCACGACGCAGAGCCTTCGGGCGGTCTGGGGCGCCTCCGACGACGACGTCTGGATGGTCGGCGAGGGCGGGACGATCCTGCACTGGGACGGCGTCGAGCTGACCAAGATGGCCATCGACTCGACCCAGACGCTGACGGCGGTCTGGGGTGACGCGAGCGACAACGTCTACGTGGTCGGCGCCCGCGGCACGGCCTTCCACTGGGACGGCGCCGCGTGGGAGCGCGTCCACCTCGGTGGCGACAGCTTGAACACGACGCTGCTGGCCATCGGCGGCGACCCCGGGTCGCCCGTCGTGACCGGCGCCCACGAGCTCATCCTCGGCCCGATGCTCGCGGTCCCGGAGAACGTCTCCCCGGCCGACGGCGGCGTCATGGGCGACGAGTATCGGCTGTCGTGGGACGTGCAGCCCGGGACCGAGCCGCACTTCAGCATGGTCGAGGTGGCCATCCCCGGTATCCTGGGCCCGACGCCCGAGTGGACGACCGTCGCCGACTACGACGTGACGGACGTGCTCCTGCCCGATCTGCCCAACATCGAGGGCACCCCCGGCATCGCCCCGGGGCAGAAGATCCTGACGATCTTCCGGGTGTACAAAGAGGGCTTCGACATCGATAACTACTCGAACCAGGACATGAACCAGTTCGGCTGGCGGTCCTGGTCGGTGCATCAGTCGCTCTTCACCAAGCAGTAGCGCGCACGAAGGAGACACCGGGATGGGTTTTGGTTCGGCGGGCCGAGGTCTCGACCTCGCTCGCGGTGCGCGGTTCGTGCTTCTCTTGGGGTGGGGTCTCGTCATGGCGTGCTCCGGCAGCGCCATCTCCGGCTCGTCCGGGACGGACACCGTCGACCCGGCGGACGTCGAGGACACCTCGGGCGCTGACGACACGTCGGTCTCGGACGCTGAGGACACCTCGGGCGACACGCTCGCCGACACCGGCGATACGACCAGCGACACGACGATGGACACCACCGACACCAACGTCGGCCCGCCGCCCGACTGGGCGACCGACTCGCTGGGCGACGTCGGGGTCGTCCGCGACGTCTTCGCGGTCAGCTCGACCGAGGCCTACGCCGTCGGCGGGCCGCGGGTGCTGCGCTACAACGGCGCCGGCTGGGCGACCTGGGGCGAGCCGGGGACGGCGGCGCTCCACGGCGTGTGGGTCGGTGACGGCGTGGCGATGGTGGTCGGCGAGGCCGGGCTCATCGCGACCCGGGCGCTCGACAACGGCCACTGGGAGGTCGCCGACAGCGGCGTCGACGTGACGCTCCGCGGGATCTACGGGCGCTCGGCCGAAGACGTCTGGGTCTTCGGGGACGACGCGACGATCCTGCACTGGGACGGCGCGAGCTGGCAAAGCGAGTTCGAGCTCGAGGGGATCGCCCTCTACTCGGCCTTCATCGTGCCCGGGACGACCGAGCGCGAGGGCGTCTACGCCGTCGGCTCCGGGGGGCTCCTGGTCGAGTACGTCTCCGGCGCCTGGCGGACGACGCAGATCGCCGCAAACACCGCGGAGCTCCACGACATCTTCGGGGTCGACGGGGTGCTCTTCGCCGTCGGCGGCGAGGCGACCATCACCCTCAAGCGCCCGGGCCAGAACTGGCGCGGCCAGACGTCGAACGACCCGCGTGACCGGGCGCTCTGGGCCATCGTCGGCCGGGCCGAGGACGACGTCGTGGCCTTCGGCGAAGAGGGCGCGATCATCCGCTACAACGGCGACAAGTGGACGACCGAGCAGCCCACCGGGCCGCAGTGGGCGTCGGCGGACCTCGTCAGCGCGGCCTGGGCCGACGACGGCGGCGACGACCGCTATCTCGCGGTCGGGTCCGAGGGCGGCGGGCTGACCTGGAAGGACGCCAAGTGGCTCGACATGGCGACGCGGCCGGAGCGCGGCGTCCGCGACTTCACCGGCGACAAGGACACGCTCTGGGCGGTCGGCAAGGGCGGCCTGATCGTCCGGCGCGGCGACCAGGGTTGGAGCGCGTTCCCGGCCGACACCAGCGCCGACCTGAACGGCGCCGACGTGGCCGCCGACGGGACGCTGTGGGCGGTCGGCTCGAGCGGGACCATCGTACGCGTGGGTCCCGACGACAACGTGACGCTGCCGGACTCGGGGCTCCCGGCGGACCTGCACGGGGTCGCGGTGACCGACGACCGGGTCTGGCTCTGCGGTAACGGGGGGACCCTGCTCTCGGCCGCACAGGACGGGAGCGACGTCAGCTTCGAGCTCTCCGGCGCGACGGTCGCGCTCCGAGCCATCACCGTCGGCGGCGACGGCGCCGTCTGGGTGGTCGGCGGCAGCGGCCTCATCGGGCGCATCGTCGACGGGGCGACGCCGCCGGCGATCATCGCGTCCGGGACGGGCGCCAACCTGAACGACGTGGTCCCGACCGCCACCGGCGTGCTCGCCGTGGGGGACAACGGCGTGGTCATCGAGGCGACCCCCGACGGGGCGACGCTGCTCCACGAGGATCCGGGGCTGTTCCTGTACGGCGCCGCGGTGAGTGGTGACGTGCAGCTCGCCGTGGGCTGGAACGGCGCCATCCTGCGCCGGGTGGGCGACGAGCTCGAGCCCGAGGTCAGCGGGGTCAGCACGATCCTGCAGGCGGTCTGGACCGACGGAGACGAGGCCATCGCCGGCGGGCAGCAGGGGATCCTGCTCCACCGGCTGGAGGCGCCATGAGGATGAGAGGGATCGCGCTCGCGCTCGCCGTGACCGGAGTGTCGCTGAGCGGCTGCCCCGACGACCCGACGCCGGGGCAGGACACCAGCGGCGCCGACACGGTCACAGCGGACACGGGCGAGGCGGACGCCACCGATACGAGCGCGCCGGACGCCGCGGACACGAGCGAGGCGGACGCCGCGGACACCCAGCAGGGGGACGGCTTCGTGCCGACGGACCCGGGTGAGTTCGTGCTCGGGACGGCGGACCTGTCCGAAGAGCACGTCTTCAAGGGCGTCTGGGCGGGCGCCGCGGGGATGATCGTCGCGGTCGGCAACGAGGGCGTGGTGGCGAGCCGCGACGCCGACGGGGACTGGTCGGTCATCGCGCGGGCCGAGGGCGCGGCGCTCCTCAACGCCGTGCACGGATCGGACCCCGAGCACCTGTGGGCGGTCGGGATGAACGGGACGCTCCTGCCAGGGACCGTGGAGTCCTTCGGCGAGTCGGGGGCGTGCTCGTCGAACAGCGACTGCGAGGACCTCGACCCGTGCACCATCGACCTCTGTAACGGCGTCGGGGCGTGCGTGGCCGAGCCGAGCGGGCTCTCCGGCTGCTGCGGCAGCGAGGCGGCGCGCTTCGGCTTCGAGACCGGGGTGCTCTCGCCGTGGACGGTGCCCGAGGCGAGCGGTGCTGTGACCTGGCAGCTCTCCGAGCGGCGCTCGTCCGAGGGCGGCTGGTCGCTCTACTTCGGTGACGTCACGAAGAACCCGCCCGACTACGACAACGGCTCGCAGGTCATCGCCACGGCGGCGTCCCCGCCGATCACGCTCCCGCAGACCGGGACGGCGACGCTGACCTTCGACGTCTTCCTCGACAGCGAGCCCGACGCCAGCTTCGACGTGCTCCAGGTGGACATCGACACCGGGACCACGCGCTCGAAGGTCTGGGACAAGTCGCAGCTCGTGTCGATCCCGACCGGCGGCTTCGCGCAGGCGGAGGCGGATCTGACGGACTGGCGCGGCAAGACCGTGACCCTGCGCTTCCACTTCGACTCGATGGACGGCTCGCTCAACTCCTACGAGGGCGCCTACATCGACAACATCGTCGTCGACACGACGTGCCAGGCGTCGGGCTCGGCCAACTCCCAGACCGGGCCGACCCTGTGGGGCGTCTACGCGCTGGCCGCCGACGCGGCGTACGCGGTCGGGCGGGCCGGGGCGATCCTGCAGTGGGACGGCGAGCACTGGACGCCGGCCCAGGGGAGCGATCTGTCCACGGTGTGGAACGGGGTCACCGGGGCGGCCGACGGCCACATCGCCCTGGTCGGCAACAACGGCAAGCTGTCGGTCGCCGAGGGCGGCGGGCTCGTCGACGTCGACGCCGGCGTCAGCTGGAACCTCCACTCCGTCACGACCGCCGACGGCGAGCGCTACTTCGCGGTGGGCGACCAGGGGACCATCCTGAGCGGCAGCGGCGCCTTCTGGGCGGTGATGCCGAGCCCGACCACGGTCAGCCTGCGGGACGTGTACGCGGTCTCGAACACCGACGTCTGGGCCGTGGGCTACGTGGGGACGGTCCTCCACTACGACGGCGTCGCCTGGGACGTCGTGGATCTCTCGGCCACGGCGGACCTCGACGCGGTCTGGGTCTCCGACGCGGGGCTCGTCACCGTGGCGGGGGTCGACGGCGACATATACCAGGGCGACGCCGAGGGCTTCGTCCACGTCGGGGCCTTCGACCCCGGCGGCGAGCTCCTCGACGCGTGGGGCACGGGCGACGCTCTGTTCCTCGTGGGCGTCAGCGGGCGAGCGGTCGCCTATCTCGACGGCGAGTGGAGCGTCCAGGCTTCGGGGACCTCCCAGACGCTGCAGTCGGTCTTCGGGTTCGCCGAGGACGACGTCTGGGCGGTGGGGCGCGCGGGGACCATCCTGCACTGGGACGGCGCCGAGTGGGCGCGGGTCGAGTCGCCGATCAGCGCGGCGCTGAACGCGGTCTGGGGCGTGAGCGCGGACGAGGTCTACGCGGCCGGCTCCGGCGGGGCGCTCGTGCAGTGGAACGGCAGCAGCTGGATGAACCTCGTGACGTCGACCGACGTGAACCTGCGCGCCGCCTTCGGCCTGGCGCGAAACGACGTCTGGGCGGTGGGCGCGGGCGGCGTGATCATGCACTTCGGCGGGCTCGGCTGGGCGCGGTCGCCGGTCGAGAAGATCGAGACCGAGGACGGCGAGGAAGAGATCGTCGACGAGCTGCATGCGGTCTGGGCGGCGGCGCGGGACGACGCCTGGGCAGTGGGCGCCGACGGGCGGATCCTGCACTGGGACGGCCAGCTCTGGACTCGGGTCGAGACCGAGCTCGGGATCACGCTCCGCGGGATCTACGGCCTGGCCGCCAACGACATCTGGGCGGTCGGCAACGCCGGGCACATCATCCACTACAACGGGGCCCAGTGGGAGCCGATGGAGAGCGGCTCGGTCGCCACGCTCCACGCCATTCATGGCGACGGCGTCGGCCACGTGGTCGCCGTCGGCGCCCTCGGCACGGTGCTGACGCTCCAGCGCGACTGACGCGCCGAGGTCGAGCCCAGCTCGGTGACCTGGCCGCTGACACGAGAGGAGACGCGATGGCCGACCCGGGCTTCCTGACGCGACGCTGGAACAATCGGCTGACGCTGCTGCTGGGCTTGCCGACGCTCGCCTGGGCGGTCCTCGGCCTGGCGACCTCCGAGGTCTCGGATCTCACGGCGTTCCTGGGGATGGTGGGGTTCGCCGCCGTGTACTGACCGGTGGTGGAGTACCACTCCACCCGGCGGTTCGCCTGGGAACGCAAGCACTCCGAAGACCCGACCCCGCGGAAGCTGGGGGCCGGTCACCCCTATACGTGGATCCTCGTCGTCTACAACCTGGTCTACTGGGTCCCCATCGCGCTGCCGTTCACGGACGCCATGACCTACCGCGCGGGCGTCATCGGGATAGCGGTCCTCATTGCGGTCCGCGCCACGGCCAACCTCGTGCGCAACAACCTCCTGAGCCTGGACCAGGCGGAGGTCTTCCCGCTCAGGATCCCGTAGCCGTCGCGGATCTCCGCGGTCCTGAGCCGCCGTGGCCCCCGAACGACCGACGCCTCCGGTGCTGACCGGAGGCGTCGTGTGCGCTTGCCCGTGAGCTAGACGCGGGCCCGACGTCGGGCGACGAAGCCCAGGGCGAGGAGCGCGAGGGCCCACAGCGCGCCTGGCTGGCCTCCGCCCGCGCAGCCCGCGCCGCCGCTGGCGACGGTCTGGACGGGGTTGGCGCCGCCCTTCTCGAGCTCGGGCAGGGGGCCGCCGGCGGTGGCGCCGGTGTCGTCGGGGCCGTCCGTCGTGTCCGGCGGGTCGGTGTCGACTGGGTCGGTGGTGTTGTCGTCCGGGCCCTGGGGGCCGGTCGTCGCGTTCATGCGGGTCGCCACGCAGTCGTACCAGCCCTCTTCGTCGACCCACGCGCAGGCGGTGCCGGGCTCGCAGGCGCGCGCCTTGACGCGGTCGGCGTCGCACCAGACGACCGCGCGGTCACCGCCGGCACACTCGCCGGCCTGGGTGATGTCGCCGCAGTCGGTGTACTGGGTGGCGATGCAGCCGGAGCCGCCCACGCCGAAGCGGTCGTCGGCGACGCAGACCTCGCCCTCGGGGCAGATCATCTCGGCCAGCTGGCCGGCGTCGCACCAGACCAGGGTCTTCGAGTCCCGGCAGATGCCCTCGGTGCCGACGCTGCCGCACTCTTCCGCGTTCGCCCCGCGGGGGACGGCGACGAACAGGAGCGCGAGCAGGGGGACCGACAATCTGTATGACGTCGTGCTCACGTCCAGAAGCATAGAGAGGGCCCGACGCTCGGATCAAAGGGTTGTTTGTCACCGGGTGACCGCGCCGTCGCCGGCGTGGTCCACGGGCCTTGTCGCGCCGCAGCGTGGACGTCGCCGGCACGGCGCTCGTCGGTCCGGTCCGTCGCGTTCACCCGGCGCTGGTCAACTTCGCTGAACGCGAGTAAGTTTCCGCCGCTTCGGGCGCCTCGACGGGATCGCGTCGGGCGCCGCGGCGCCACCGCAGACCGGCAGAGCAGAGACACCTCATGGGACGCATCTTCGAGACTCGCAAGCACACCATGTTCGCGCGCTGGGACCGCATGGCCAAGCAGTTCACGCGCGTCGGCAAGGAGATCGCCATCGCCGTCCGGGCGGGCGGCGCGAACCCGGAGTTCAACCCGGCGCTGCGGCGGGCGGTCCAGAACGCCAAGGCCGTCAACATGCCCAAGGACAAGGTCGAGGCGGCCATCAAGAAGGCCTCGGGCGAGGGCGCCGAGGACTTCGACGAGGTGATCTACGAGGGCTACGCCCCCCACGGCGTCGCGGTCCTCGTCGAGACGGCGACCGACAACCCCACGCGGACCGTGGCCAACGTCCGCGTGTGCTTCAACAAGGGCGGCGGGAACCTCGGGAACTCCGGCGCGGTCAGCTACCTCTTCAACAAGATGGGCGTCTTCCGGCTCGACCCCGAGGGGATCGACGCCGAGGAGCTCGAGCTCGACCTCATCGACTTCGGCCTCGAGGAGATGGGCGAGAGCGAGGGCGAAAAGGGCGAGCCGCAGCTCGTCGTGCGCTGCGCCTTCACCGACTTCGGCGACCTCCAGAGCGCCATCGAGGAGCGCGGCCTGACGGTCATCTCCTCCGGCAGCGAGTACATCCCCACCACGATGGTCGACCTCTCCGAGGAGCAGGCCAACGAGGTGATGGAGCTCATCGACCGCCTCGAGCAGGACGACGACGTCCAGCACGTCTTCCACAACCTCAAGTAGCGGCTCGGTCGCGGTCGCCTCGGGCGGTCACGGCACGTAGGCGAGCCAGATCCCCTCGGCGTCCCCGAAGCTCCCGAAGTAGAGGAGGTTCGGCCGCCCGTCGGGCGAGACGTGGAGGCGGACGTCGCCGGCCAGCACCCCGCTGTCGAGCTGGCTCGACGCCGCGATGGGGTAGACGCGCCACGGTGACGACAGGTCGCGTGGCCGCAGCGCGAGGAAGACGTCGCCGTCGGTGGAGGCGAGGCTCAGGTAGAGCCAGCCGCCGTGGACCGCGAGGTCGGAGTGGAAGCCGGCCGCTAGCCCGGTGGGGATCTCGGCGGTGGTGTAGCTGTCGAGGTCGAGCGGGTCGCCGCTGTGGGCCTCGATCAGCGCCGTCCCGGAGAAGTCCTGGTAGACGCCGTAGAGCTCGCCGTCGGCGCAGGCGAGCGTCGGTCCGGCCCCGACCTTCTCGGTGCCGGCGTCGAGGAGCTCGGTCTCCCAGCCCTCTTCGACGTTTCCGGTCCCGAGCCACGCCGACCAGGTGTCGGTGCCGATGGCCCCGTAGAGCGCGACGGGCTGGCCGCCGCAGACCGCCAGATCGTGGGTGTAGGTCGCGGTCGGGACCTTCTCGAACTGCTCGATGAACCACCCGCCGTCGGGCTGCTTGGCGTACCCGCGCAGGGTGTGGTCGCCGTTCTCCTTGTTCGCCCCGGCCAGCAGATGCAGCGCGCCGTCGTCGCCCAGCGCGACCCGCGGCTCGTGCCCGTCGTCGTCGTTGGCGGCGTGGATGGCCTCGGCGGGGCTGACGGTCGACTCGAGGACCGTCCGGTAGACGAGGTCGCGCCTGCCGCTGCCGTCGACCTGGCCGTAGACCATGTGGACGCGCTCGCTGTCGCGGACGGCGAGGTCGCAGCTGTCGCCGGCGGCGCCGAGGAGCTGGATGTCCCAGTTGTTGGGCGGGTTCGGGTCGAACTGATAGGCGAGCGCGAGGTTGCCGTTGATGCTGTAGCAGGCGTAGAGGTGCCCGCTCGGGGTCCCGGTGAAGCCCGCGTGGGTCGCCGAGCCCAGGAGCGCGATGTGCTGCCGCCCGACCGCGCGGCAGCTGCAGGCCCCCCAGCTCCCGCCGACGCACGCTCGCATCGGCACCCGGAAGTCGTCGCAGGCGGCGACGCAGGGCTCGACCGAGCCGTCGTCGTCGCAGGGCTCCGGTGGCGACACCGTGTCCTCGGCGACCGTCGTGTCTTCGGCGACCGTCGTGTCCTCGGCGACCAGCGTGGTGTCGGCGGGCTCGGCCGTGTCTTCGGGCTCGGCCGTGTCTTCGGGCTCGACCGTGTCCGTCGTCCCGGTGTCCTCGGGGCCGGTGTCGGCGACCGCGCTGTCGGCCACGAGCCCGTCGGGGCCGCCCGCCTTGGTGTCGCCTGGCGCGGAGTCGGTCGCGACGAATGTGTCGTCCGGCACGACCGTGTCGAACAGCGGAGTCGTGTCCGCTCCGCCGAGGACGGTGTCTGTGGCGTCGGTGGCGGTCCCGTCGCCGCCGGGGCTGTCACAGGCGGCGAGGACGAGGCTGCAGATCGCGGCGAGCGCGGTGACGGTGCGTTCGTGGCTCACGGGTGTCTCCTGGTCGTGAACCGAGAGAGCCGGCCGCCGCCGAATCGTTAAGAGGCGCGGCGCCGGGTCAGTCCAGCGCGACCTTCTTGGCCTCGGCCGCGGCGGCCTTGGCGGCGCCGGACGGTCCGCCCTTGCGGAAGCCGTCGATGAGGTTCGCCGTCGCGTTGAGCCACTGGAGGGTCTTGGCGGTGATGCCGTTGACCGAGGTGAGCGTGGACTTGTCGCCCTTCACGTTGAGCAGCAGGTGCTGCATCTCGATCCAGCCGAGATCGCCGACGTCGAGCGGCCACTCCTGATAGTCGTCGCCGAACCAGCCGCTCGTCGAGTACCAGAGGAAGAGCTGCGCCTTCGAGAAGTGGAGCGGCAGGTTGAAGTCCAGGGTCCCGTACCAATCGGAGGCGTGCAGGACGCCCTGCTCCTTCTCGTCGAGGTGGAGCGTCATCGCGCTGTTCGGGTGGATGATGCTGGGCCCCGGGGTGCTGATGGTGAGCGCACCGCCGACCCCGCCGCCGAACTCCTGGATGAGCGCGTCGAGGATGAGCCCCGCGCGGAGCTTCACGTCGCTCGACATGCTCATGCTCAGGATCTCCGGTACACCGCTGATCCAGAAGCCGCCTCCGGCCGAGATCGGCCCGTCGAGTCGCGCCTTCAGGTGGGCGTCGAAGTCGATGTCGAGGGCGCCGAACCCCTTGAGGAACTTGCCCCACGGCGATGGCGTCGCGATCGAGAAGGACTTCTTGAACGCGACCGAGTCGTCGACGAGCCGCATCGAGTAGTTCTTGCCGACCTCTCCCTTCGTGGCGAGGCGCTTGCCGTCCACGTCGTAGATCGTCAGCTCGCCTATCGAGCGCTTGGCCGCCTCGTTCCGCTCCTCCTGAGCGCTCTTCTTCTCCTCGCCCCTATTCTCACCCGCGCCCGCCTCGGGCTCCTTCGCCTCCTCCTCGGGGGCCGCCTCCGGCCCCGTCTCTCCCGCCCCGGCCTCCTTCTTCTCGCCGTCACCGGCGCCGGCGCCCGCACCGGCGGCGTCCTCCTTGTCTCCCTCGGGCGCCGGAGACGCGCCGTCGGGTGCCGGCGCCGCGTCGGCTCCCGCCGCGTCGTCCTCGTCCTTCGCCTCGGGCTCCGGGGTCGGCTCCGGCGCCTCCTCCTTCTCCTCCTCGTCGTCCTCGGCGAGCTGAACGGCCTTGCGCGCGACGCCGCCCCCGGTACCGCCGCCGCTGAGCCCGAGCACGCTGCTGGCGGGTCGCCCCGCGGCGACCGCCGCCTCGACGGCCTCGGCCTGGGCCTCGCCGCTGGTGTCGACGCCGTTGCCGGCCCCGCCCGAGGCGCTCCGGGCCGGGCCCTCGGTCTGCTGGATGACGTGGGTGAGCTCGTGGGCGACGAGGCTCGGCGCCGGGTTGGCGCGCTTGAAGGCGATCCGGTCGCCCATCGCGTAGGCGTGCGCCCCGAGCTGCGTGTTGGCGTCCGCGGCGTCCCCGCCGACGTGGGCCCGGACGTGGTCGAAGCGCCGCCCGAAGCTCCTCTCCATCTGCTCCTTGTGCGGGATCTCCCCGCCGGCACCGCGGAAGCCGCCCTCGGCGAGCTGCACCGCGTCCATCTCGCGGTACGCGCTCGCCACGGCCTTGCGGAACTGGATGATCGTCCGGTCCCAGCGCTGTTTGCCCGCTTCGGTCTCACCGAGAAACGAGCTCATCGTGTCGCACGAGAACATGGGCCGCTCGGAGACGGGCCGCTCGATGCGGGGCGAACGGCGCTCTTCGCTCCGTGCGGAGCGCTGACGGTGCTCGTCTTCTCGGCGCTGGGCGCTGTGGATCATGGACGCAACGTTCGGCTGGAGGGACCGCGAGCTGCCAATTCAAGGCAAGCGTCGTGCCATCGAACGTGGCGCCTTGTTTCGGCGGGTTGCGCGCCGCCGCCCGGTGTGCACCGCGTGCATGCCCATGGGCATGCCCATGGGCGTCGTCGGTTACACTTACAGGCGCAGATCCACGCTCAGGCCAGCGTAGAAGAGCGGCTCGGCGGCCAGGGCGTCGGCCCCCTCGGCGACGCCCGGGGCGAGCCGGAGCGCGCCGCCGCTCTCGAGCGACACCGCCAGCGGGCCCCACTGCGGGAAGACGAGGCGCGCACCCAGCCGGAAGACGGCGCCGAGGCGGTCGCGACCGGTCCCGTCGTCGAAGCGCTGCAGGTGGAGCTGGGCGCCGATGACGGCGTCGGCGTGGAGGCGGAAGCGGCCGAGGCGGAGGCCCGGGCTCACGGTGAGCTCGAGCTCGAGCTGCTCGGCGGAGAAGCCCCAGGTCTCGAAGCCCTCGCGGCGGCCGTGACCGAAGCCGAGGGCCGCGCCGAGATCCCAGGACTCGAGCCCCAGCCACGCCTCCAGCCGCCAGTTGAACGGGGTCCCGAGGAGCTCGGAGCCGCCGAGGTCGAGCCGGTGACCGACCCCGACGCGCCACGGGCTCGGCAGCTCTTCGAGGGTGACGTCGATGCCGATGGCGCCCTTGGAGCGCACGCCGTGATAGGTGCGCCGCTCGGTCGTGAGCGAGCCGCGGGTGACGACGGCCTCTTGGCCCGACGCGAGCCGGAACTCGGTCCACGGCATCTCGACCGCGCCGACGGCGTCGGCTCGATAGATGCGCACCCGGCCGGGGTAGGCGCCGACCTCGGCGGCTCGGCCGCGCTCCTTGACCAGGCGCTCGACCAGGGTCCCGTCCTCGTAGCTGATGAGGAAGGTCCCGCCGAGGTCCTCGTCGAAGCGGAGCCTGGCCGCGCGGCGTCGATGGAAGCTCAGGTAGAGGGGCGCCGTCCGCTCGAGGTTCAGGCGGATGCGCGGGGTCTGGCGGTGCCCGAGGGCCTCGACGTCGCGCATGGTGTGGGCCCGGGCGTACTCGAAGAGCTCGGTCACCGAGCGGCCCACCTGCCCGCCGGGCGCGTGGGAGAACGCCTCGACCAGGTAGTGCGTGAAGATGCCGCCGCGCTGGTCCTCGAGCGCGACCTCGCCGCGGCTCGCCGAGGCGATCCAGACCGTGCCCTCGGCGTCGAGGACGTGGCTCGGCAGGGCGTCGAGCGGGTTTCCGCCCACGATTACGCCTTTCGGCAGGGCGCCGGCGGACTCGCAGGTGTCGAAGATGGCGACGAGGACCGTCGCGCCGACGTCGCGCTTGATGTCGTCGATGTCGGCGGTCGTCAGCGGCGCGCCGCGGGTCAGGAGCTTCCCGTCGCGGCCGTGCCCGGTGAAGTAGAGGACGAGCAGGCTCGGGAGCTCGCCCAGCTGCGCGCGATCCGTCGCGTGGCGGTCCCGCAGGCGGCGCGCGGCGGTCAGGATGTCGCCGCGGTCGCCGCCGGTGACGAGCTCGACCCGGTCGGCGGCCATCCGGCCCTGGGCGACGAGGACGTCGCGCACGTCGCCGGCCTCGCGCTCGGCGTGGCGCAGCGGGGGGAGCGCCACGCCGTCGGGGGCGCGGCCCTCGTTCATGCCGATCACCAAGGCGTAGCGCGGGTCCGCGCGGGCGACGTCGGTCGCCGCGAGGAGGCAGAGGAGCGCGGCCAGGAGTCGGCGTGTCATCGTCGGATCAGCACGGCGCGGTAGCTCCGCGCGCCGCCCTCCGGGAGCTCGAGCGCGCACGGGTCGGCCGGGTCGTGCGCGGCCCGGACGTCCTGGGCGAGGGCCTCGAGGTCGAAGCCCTCGACGCCGAGCGCGCCCACGACCCACTCGCAGCCCTCGGCGCCGGTGAGGGTCGCGCCGGCGTCGAGGCGCATCTCGCGGCCGGCGGGGACGGTCTTGGCGGCGTCGGCGTCACGGGGGAAGAGTCGCACGATGGCGCCGTCGGCGTCGACGAAGGCGATCATCAGGTGGCCGGCCGCGGCGGCGCTGTAGAAGAAGCCGAGCTGGTCGTCGGTCCGGAGCGTCCCGCCCGACCCGAGGACGAAGCGCTCGTCGCCCCGCTTCACGCCCACCTGGAGCGACCAGTCCGGGGCGCCGGCCGTCGGCCCGCCCTTGAAGCGTATGCCGTCGTCGGACGGGCGGCCGATCAGCACGAAGAGCGCGACCGCCGCCAGGGCGAGGGTCGTCAAGCCGCCGATGAGGCGGCGGCGCCGGGCGTTCCGCGCGTCGTCGAGGGACGCGGGAGCGCGGCGCGTGGCCTGGCTGCCGGTGTCCTCCCGGGTCGGCTCGTCATCGCCTGTGGAGAGGACGGGACGTCCACGTGCCGGGTCATGAGCGTCGCCATCCGGGGTGGCGGACGCGACGTCCGTGGGCCACGCGGCCGCGAGCTCCGTGGCACGCGGTCGTCCCGACCGCTCGCTCGTTGGTGGGGGCTCGTCGTTGGGGGCTTCGGCGTCGGCCCAGATGGCGTCGAGGGCGGCCATGTCGGCCTCCCAGGCGGCGCGCTCGTCGGGCTCGAGGGCGTCGAGGGCGGCGGCGGCCTCGGCGTCGGAGAGCTCACCGCCCGCGAGGGCCGCGAGGGCGCGCTCGGTCGGGTCGTGGGCGCCGCTGGTCGCCTCGAAGTAGGCGCGCAGGGCGCCCTCGAGCGGCGGCGCTGCGGAGTCGGGGCGGGGCGGGTCGGTCATCTTCACACCTCCTCGGGGGGGAGGGCCGCGCGGAGCCGCTCGAGCGCGCGCGAGACGAGTTGGGTGATGCGGGGGCGCGACACGCCGAGGCGGCGCGCGATGTCGGCGTTGTCGAGGCCATCGAAGAAGCGGAGTCGGACGACGCGTCGCTGCTGCTCGGACAGCTCGCCGACGGCGCGATGCAGGCGCTCGAGGCGCTGTGGGAACTCGAATCGCGGGGTCACGGTCGCCGGCTCGGCCTCGGTCTCGCCGCCCAGGCGCCGCTGGATGCGGCGGGCCTTTCGGCAGTGGGTGCGCGTCCAGCCGCGGAGCTGCCCGCGCAGCGCGCGCCCGAGCCGCACGTTGTTCACGTGGATGAAGAGGAAGTCGTCGAGCACGTCCTGGGCGGTCTGGTCCGCCAACGCCGGCCCGTCCAGCAGGTGCTGGCAGGCGCGACGCACGAGCGGCAGCTCGGTGGCGTAGAAGACCCGCTGTGCGTCGGGGTCCCGCGCCTTGAGCCGCGCCAGGAACGCGTCGTCGTACACGGTTGTCTCTCCGATCGGTCACCCCCAGAGAGCACGCCACGCGCTCGGCGTTAAGGGGTCCCGACCAGAAAACCGGCGGTGGATGCCAAAATGTTAGATCGTGGGGTCTGACCCTTCGGTCTAATATTTACAGGGACTGCGGAGAGGGGCGGTGTCCTGCGGGGTCGATGCGGCGGGGCGCGTGGGCGGGCGCTGCGCGCGAGCGCGAGCGGCTCGCGAGCGGGGGGGGCGGGAGCGGCGCGAGCGGCGAGAGCGGCGCGAGCGGGGGCGCGAGCGGCGCGAGCGGGGGCGAGCGCGGCCCGAGCGGGGGCGAGTGCGGCGCGAGCGGGGGCGCGAGCGGCGCGGGAGCGGCGCCGCTGCGGGCGCGCGGGGGGCGTGCCCTGTTCACCCTGACGCGAGCTTCTCGCTGACGGCGGCGTGGGCGGCCGTGACGCCGTTCACGTCGGCGGCGATCTGGGCGGCGCGCCTGCGGAGCGCGCCACCCCCGAGGGGGAGGCTACTCGCGGAGACCCCGGCGGCCTCGTCGACCCCGAGGTCGATGTCCGCCAGCGCGGTCGTCGGCTCGCCGAACGCGAGGTAGTGGGCGCGCTCCACGCCCTGCCGCGCCTCGCCGAGCGCCCGGAGCGCGGCCAGGAAGAGGGGCAGCTTGTCGCTGTCGCCGCCGGCGCGGACCGCCTCGTCGGCGCGGACGGTCTGGTCACGCGCGATGGCCAGGTCGGCTTCGGCGCTGGTCAGGAGCTCGCGCGCCCGGGCGCGCTTCGTCGCGGCGTCGAGGGCGTCGGCCTCCTTCATCCAGAGGTCCGCCTGGTAGGCCGCGTAACCGTCGCCGCCCTCGTAGCCGCAGTCCGGGCAGCGGTAGGCGTCGGGAGCGAGCTCATCGACGTTCTTGCTGTCGCAGGCCACGCAGCCCGTCGTCTTCTGCTTCATCGCGGCGGCGCGCTTCCGGTCGTTGTGGCCCGCGGCGGCGGTCCTGGCGCCGCCGGTGATGGCACGGATGAGGGTCGCGAGTAACCTCGACATCGCTATCTCCTGGGTCAGGTCTTTTTCGGGGATGGGCGTTACAGTCCACGACGCCCGAGGGACGCGCAACGCGTGGCGGATCGAAAAGGACCGGCGAGCTCCGTGACCCCGGGAAGCGCAGCGCGAGCGGTCTCTTTTTTTCGAGACGCCCGCCGTCGCCCGTCACTCCACCAGCTCACGATGACGCTGATGGAGGACCCGATGAAGAAGAGCTTCGCCGCCGTGCTGATGACCGCCGCCCTCGCCTTCATGGTCGCCTCGCCGGCCCTCGCCGAGTCCGATCTGATGCGGGCCATGCGCAAGGTCTCGGAGTCGACGAAGAAGCTCTCGGACAGCCAGCGGAAGCTCGTCGAGGCGCGCCGGCGCTACCAGGAGAAGATGGAGGAGCTCCGGAAGATGGCCGTGAAGGTCGCGGGCGTCATGCGGGACAGCGACGCTCGGGCGCAGCGGCCGACCGTGAAGAAGCCCGTGGTCGTCAAGGCGATCCCTGGGTCGTTCACCGCGACGCCGAAGCCGATCCTGCGCCGCCCGGTCGCGAAGAAGGCGGCGCTCGTGCCCCCGTTCATGTTGGCCAACAAGCCCATCCTCCCCATCGCCAAGCTGGCGGTGGCGAAGAAGACCGCCCCGGCGAAGAAGAAGGTCACCCGGAAGCCGACGACCGGGCGGCTGGCCGCGCTGAAGCGCCCGTCGTGCCTCGCCTCCCTGCGGCTGTCGACCCCCGCGAAGAAGGCCCCAGGCAGCATCTACGAGAGCCTGACCTTCGAGAAGAAGCCCGAGCCCGGGTCGATCTACAAGAGGCTGACGCTGAAGAAGCGCTGAGCGATCTGTACGAGTGACGCGACGCGAGCGCGCGCCGGCCCCGCCGAGCGCGCGCTTCGTCGTGTCAGCGGTTCTTCAGGTAGCTCCGGAGCCGGGTGAGCTTGTCGTCGCTGACCGAGTCGTTGGCGCGGACGGCGAAGTCGGTCTTGCCGAGCTCGACGCCGTAGATGGCGGCGCCGGCGGGCAGGCGCAGCTCGTCGATGAAGCGCACGACGTCGCTGTGGTCCTTGGTCGGGACGCGCCCCTCGATCTTCACGTGGTCCTCGACGACGCGAATCACGAACAGCTTGCGCGGCCCGCGGTTCCTCAGGAACTGGATGACCACGGCGATCGCCGCGCCGATGGCCGCGAACATCAGGACTCGGACCAGCATCGTCTCCTCCCGGCTCTCCCACGCCGCCCGGCCTACGAAAAGCAGCGCCGGAGCCGTCGCCCTACCACGTCGCCCCCCACCGCGCACGCCTCTCGAAGTATTAGATCGCGGGGTCAGACCCCGCGATCTAACACTTTCCAGTTGGCCTCGCCGAGAAGTATTAGAAGGTAGGGTCAGACCCCGCGATCTAACATTTTCTCTCCCAGCCCTCGCGCGTCGGGCTCGGCGGGGGTGATAGAGTCTCGCCATGTCCGAAGATCCCCACGGCGGGCACGACGGCTCGCTCGACTACCACCGCAGGATGATCGGGGACCCGCACCGGGTGGACGCCTACGAGCGGGCGATCCGCGCGCTGGTCCGACCCGGGGACGTGGTCCTCGACGTCGGCGCCGGGACCGGCCTCCTCTCGCTCCTGGCCGCGCGCCGCGGCGCCCTCGTCCACGCCGTCGAGTCGATGCCCATCGCCGGCGTCATCGAGCGCCTCGCCAACGACAACGGCCTCCGCGACCGCGTCGCCATCCACCGCGTCGACGTCCGCGAGCTCACCCTCGACGCCCCGGTCGACCTCGTCGTCAGCGACTTCATGGGCCGCTTCGTCGCCGACGACTTCATGCTCGACGCGATGGCCGCGGCGCTCCGCTGGCTGAAGCCCGGAGGCCGCGTCGTCCCCTCGGAGATCGCGCTCCGCCTCGCCCCGGTCGAGCTCGGCCACCTCGCGGCCCTCGACGTCTTCGAGGCCCCGATCGCCGGCCTCGATCTGCGCGCCCTCGCCCCGGTCGCCGAGGCGAGCACCTACCCGGTCACCCTCGACCCCGGCGCCGTGCTCGCGCCGGCCGCGCTTCACGCCAACGTCCGCCCGGGTGACGGCGCCGCGGCTTTCACCGGCGAGCACACCTTCACCGTGACGCGGGCCGGTCGCCTCCGCGGCCTCGCCGGCTGGTTCGACGCGACGCTCGCGCCGGGCGTCGTCCTCGGCACCGGCCCCGGCGTCGAGTCCCACTGGGACCAGCTCCTCTTCCCGCTGCCGGCCGCCCACGTGGCCGTCGGAGACGTCGTGACCGTGCGCCTGTGGCTCGACGACTCCGAGCCCGCCTGGCTCTGGCGTTGGGAGGGCGAGATCCGGCGCGCCGACCATCCCGCCCTGCCCTTCTCGCTCACCAGCGTCGGCCGCCTCGCCGGCGGCATCCCGCTCGAGCCGCTCCACCACGACTACGCGACCCTCGAGGCCCTCAACGAGGAAGGGGGCGCCGCCGTCGCCCGCGGGGACTACGACGCCGCCGCCGCCGCCTTCACCCGCGCGGTCCGCGGCCTCGGCCCCGAGCACGACGACCTCGCGCCGTTCCTGTGGGAGAACCTCGGCCTCGCCTTCGTCCTCGGCGGCCGCCCAGCCGACGCCGTCGGCCCGCTCCTGCGTGCCCTCGACGGCGACCTGACCAGCCGCGAGCAGTCCGCGCGCCTCCTCGTCGACGCCTGCGATGGCTCCGGCCGCCACCGCGACGCCGACCGCTACCGCGCGGCCTACGAGGCCCACTTCGGCCCCCACCCGAGCAGCCGGCGCTGAGCGCGGGACGGGAGGCGGAGCGCTCCAGAGCCGTCAGGCCTCGTGCTGGCGCCGGTAGGTCGCGGGTGGGGTGCCGTAGAGGCGGCGGAAGGCGCGGCTGAAGGCGGCCTCGGAGGCGTAGCAGGCGCGCTCGGCGACGTCGGTGATCGGGTCGCTCGACTCGACCAGCTCGCGGCGGGCGCGCTGGAGGCGCCAGCGCGTGAGGTAGGCCATCGGGGGGAGCCCCATGAGCTCGCGGAAGCGGACCGCGAAGCCGGTGCGGGAGAGGCCCGCCGACCGGGCGAGGTCCTCGAGGCTCCAGGGGCGCTCGGGGGCGGCGTGGATCTCCGACAGCGCTCGGGCGATGTGCTCGTCCGCGAGGGCCGCGATGGGCGTTGGGACCTCGCCATTCGCGAGGCGCACGCGGAGCGCGTGGACGAACACGATCTCGGCGACCCGGTCGACGATGACCTCCCAGCCGGGGGGGCGGTCCGCGGTCTCGCCGCCGATCATGCGCGTCGCGGCGTCGAGCCAGCGGAGGTCGTGGCCGTCTGCCGCGCTGACGTGGAGCAGCGGGGGCAGGGTCGCGAGCGCCGGGTGGGACAGCTCGTCGGCGAAGGCGAAGTGGCCGCAGACCAAGGTCGTTCGCGGTCCTTCGCCGCCGTAGCAGAGGTCGGTCGTCCCGTCGAAGGCGGTCTCGTCGAGGGCCCGCTCGAGGGGGACGATGGTCGCGCCGGCGTCGCTGAGCAGCGCGTGCCGCGCGCCGTTCGGGACCAGGGCCAGGTCGCCGCGCTGCAGCAGGACGCGGCCGCCCGGATCGGCGTCGATGAGGCAGGCCCCGTCGATGACCAGGTGGAACCGCGCCACCCGCGGCTCGACAGGGACCTCCAGCCCCCACGGCGCGTGCAGCGCGGTCCGGAAGTAGAGGGTGCTGCGCACGCGCAGAGTGCGGAAGACGTCGGAGAGCACATCCATGGCGTCGACTATGCCAGGAGTTCGCTCACCTTGAACGATCAGACAACGACGCCCGGCGACCCGGGCCCCGGTCATCACCGCGCAGAGTGCGGCGATGGGGGCGGAGAAGCCTCCGTCGATGGGGATCGCGAAACGCTCAATCGTCGGGGCCTGAGGTTCGTCAGCGGATCCAGATGACCACGTCGTCCAGCCCCCAGGACTCGTCATCGGCCGCCTGATTGACGGTCGACGAGGCGCGCACGTTGGCCGCCGTGGAGGTGTGGGGGATGGTCAGCGCCACGCGGACGCTGGCCTCGGTCCAGCCGCTGTTGGCCGACCCGCAGATCTGGTTGACGGTGTTCCCGAAGGCCTGGGTCCAGTAGGTCCCGGTCGCCGGGTCGTCGGCGCCCTCGGTGAAGTTCACGTATCCGCTCTCGCCGTCCCACGAGTCGATCTTGATGTAGCTGATGCCGAGGCGCGCCTGGGTGTGGGGGATGGGCGGCCAGGTGTAGGTCTTGAGGGCGTAGCCGTTGGCGAGCACGTTGTAGCCGCCCAGGATCTGCCCATAGCTGCCGCACGTCGTGAGCGTCGTCAGCGAGACCCCGTTGAAGGTCCAGCCGGTCGGTGTCCCGCTGTTGAAGTCCTCGCTGGCGACCCGGGTCCAGCCGCCCCCGTCGGTCGTCTGGTTGCAGTAGACCCACGTCGGGTCCGAGCCCGTCGGGTCGATCCAGTAGTAGCCGTCGGCCGTCTGTCCCAGCTCGAGGAGCTCGAGGCAGGAGCGCGCCGCCCGACAACGACCGGCGACGCAGACCTGGCCGCTGAGGCCGCAGTCCTCGACCGGCTCGACCACGGTCCCGAGGCTGTTGCACAGCGTCGCCACGCGGTCGCTGCACCCCTCGGCGTTCGGCGTGCAGCGCTCGCCTCGGAGCCACCACTGGGTCGTGCTGGCGCTCGTGGCCGTGCACGGGAAGGCGCTGTTGACGACGCTGTAGAACCCGAAGTCGTCCTCCGACGCCGCCGCGCCGGTGTTCCAGGGGCGCGCCCCGCAGGTGGTGTGGCTCGAGTCCGTGTGGATGTGGTGGACGTTCGGTGACTGCCAGAAGGGGACCTGGCAGCCGCTGCAGCCGCCCGTGTCGCGGATGTCGGCGGCGATGACCTCGCGACAGCCGGCGGAGGCGTTGTACGTCGACAGGGGCAGCGCGCTCAGCGTGGCGCGGATGAAGTCGGTCCCCTCGGAGGTGTCGAGGTTGCAGGCGGCCAGCCACTCGCTCGACGCCGCCTCGAGCGCCTGGATCCTGGCGAGCGAGAGGCGGTGCTGGGCGAGGCTCTGGGGCGTCGCCTCGTTCAGGGGGAGGTCCTGGGCGAAGCTCTTGTTGGCGACGGTGGCCTTGTTGGCGAGCGAGAAGGACTCGATGAGGGTCCAGCCGTGGACGAGGTCGCAGTAGGCGTCGAAGGGCGCGAGCCCGCCGTCGCCGTCGGGGTCGATGGTGTAGACGCCGCTCGGGAGCCCCTGACCGACGAGCTCGCCGCAGGTCGCCGGGGTGTCCACGCAGGCGCCGGCCACGCAGGCGCCACCGCCGGCCGCGCAGTCCTCGACCGCCTCGAGGGCCGTGCCCGAGTCGTTGCAGGCCATCACCACGCCGGCGTCACACTCGGTGTGCCCGAGGGCGCAGGGGCGGTTGCGCAGCCAGAAGTTCGTCGTGCTGGCGTCCGAGGCCGAGCACGAGAAGCCCGTGTTCGGGCTGTTGTAGTAGCCGAAGTTGTCCTCGGAGCCCACCGCGCCGGCCGTCCAGGGCTCGCCGCCGCAGTGCTGGGCGCTCGAGTCGAGGTGGAGGTGGGTCGATCCGTTCTGCCACCACGGGACCAGGCACGCGACGCACGAGGCGCCGCGGATGTCCGCCACCTCGGCGGTCGGGCAGCCGGGCGTACCGGAGAAGGTCGTCAGGTTGAGCTCGTCGAGGGCGACGCGCACGAAGTCCCGGCGCTCGGCGGTGTCGAGGTTGCACGTCGCCATCCACTCGGTCGACCGCGCTTCGATCGCCTGGATGTGCGCGAGGGACAGCCGGTGCAGCGCCGTGTTCGTGGGCGAGCCCTCGTCGAGCGGGAGGTCCTGGGCGAAGTCGGCGGCGATCATCGCCGCGCGGTTGCCGTAGGCGAAGGACTCGATGAGCGTCCAGCCGCGATCGGCGTCGCAGTACACGTCGAAGGCCGCCGCCCCGCCGGCGCCGTCGGGGTCGATGGTGTAGACGCCGTCGGGTAGGCCGCTGCCGACGAGGTCGCTGCAGGTCTCGGGCGGGGCCTCGCAGCCGGCGCCGGTGTAGCCGTTGTCACACGCGGCGCACACGCGGGAGCCCCCGTCACTGGGGTCGCAGGTGACCGCGCCGATGCACTCCCCCTGAGCGCACGGGGCGCAGACCTCGTCGCCGTCGTCGTACTGGCCCGCGGGGCACGCGACACAGCTCAGCTGGCCGGCGTCGGGCTGGACCTGACCCGCCGGGCAGGCGTCGCAGCTAGCCTGTCCGCCGTCGGGCTGGACCTGCCCCGGGGGACACGCGGTGCAGTTCACGCCGTCACCGAAGAACCCCGGCTTGCAGGCACAGGTGAAGCTCCCGACGGTGTTGCTGCAGGTGGCGTTCGCGCTGCAGTCGTTGCCCCCCGCGGTGCACTCGTCGACGTCGGCGCACGCGGCGCCCGCGCTGAGCTGCGTGTACCCGTCGACGCAGGTCGCGCAGACCGAGTCCGCGTCGGTCGTGCAGGTCTCGGCGACCGCGCAGCCGGTGATGTCGGTGCAGGCCGTGCAGACGCGGTTGGTCGCGCTCGTACACGCCGTCTGCTCGTACGCGTTGGCGGTGCACGCGCTGGCGCAGGTCGCGCAGACCTCGTCGCCGTCGTCGTACTGCCCGGCCGGGCACGCGACGCAGCTCGATTGCCCCGGATTGGGTTGGACCTGCCCGGCAGGACACGCGGTGCAGGTCACGCCGTCGCCGAAGAACCCCGGCTTGCAGGCGCAGGTGAAGCTCCCGACGGTGTTGCTGCAGGTGGCGTTCGCGCTGCAGTCGTTGCCCCCCGCGGTACACTCGTCGACGTCGGTGCACGCCGCGCCCGCGGTGAGCTGGGTGTAGCCGTCGACGCAGGTCGCGCAGACCGAGTCCGCGTCGGTCGTGCAGGTCTCCGCGACCGCGCAGCCGGTGATGTCGGTGCAGCTCGTGCAGACCCGGTCGGTCGCGCTCGTACACGCCGTCTGCTCGTACGCGTTGGCGGTGCAGGCACTGGCGCAGGTCGAGCAGACCTCGTCGCCGTCGTCGTACTGCCCGGCCGGGCACGCGACGCAGCTCGATTGCCCCGGGTTGGGTTGTACCTGCCCGGCAGGGCATGCGGTGCAGCTCACGCCGTCGCCGAAGAAGCCTGGCTTACAGGCGCAGGTGAAGCTCCCGACGGTGTTGCTGCAGGTGGCGTTCGCGCTGCAGTCGTTGCCCCCCACGGTACACTCGTCGACGTCGGTGCACGCCGCGCCCGCCGTCAGCTGCGTGTAGCCGTCGACGCAGGTCGCGCAGACGGAGTCGCCGGCGGTCGTGCACGTCTCCGCGACCGCGCAGCCGGTGATGTCGGTGCAGTCCGTGCACACCCGGTCGGTCGTGTCCGTGCAGGCGACCAGCTCGTACTCTTCGGCCGCGCAGGGGGCGGCGCACGCCGTGCAGTTCGGGCCGAAGTAGCCGTCTTCGCAGTCCGCGCACGACTCGTCGTCGGGCCCGGTGCAGCTCGCCGCGCCGGCGACGCAGTGGGCGATGTCGTCGCAGTCCGCGCACACCCGGTCGGCGCCGTCGCTGCACGGCGACTGCTCGAACTCCTCGGCGTCGCACAGGGTGCAGGCGCTGGCGCACGTCGCGCCCCAGAACCCGTTGGCGCAGGCGCAGGTGTCGGGAGCCGCGCAGGTCCCGTTGACGCACGCCGCGCTGCACAGCGGGACGTCGCAGACCGCCCCTTCGTACCCGGTGCCCGTGCAGTCGCACCTCGTCTCGGCGCCGTCCGCCGTGCACACGCCGTTTGCGCAGCCCGGATTGCAGACGGGCGCGCCCGCGGAGAGGACCTGCCCGTTCGGACCCGACGGGTGGACGGGCTGGAAGCGGTGACGCATGTAGACGGGCCCGTCGCTCCAGGTGAACCCGTTCTGGAGCGGGAGATAGCCGAGGTAGTTGGTCGCCACCATCCCGTCGGCGCCGTTGACCTCGTGCTGGGTGCAGACGCGCCGCCCGTCGACGCCGACGTCGTCGGACAGGGGGACCTCCCAGTCGATCACCGGATAGACGCTGCCGGCGGGCAGCGGGAAGCCGTCGGCCTCCTGCGGGAAGGCCTCGGCCGACGCCGTCGCCCGGGTCTTGAGGACGCACACGCCGCTGGACTCGAACCTCGACGCGTCGAGCCCGAGCGACACGTTCCAGTACGCCTTGCCGGCGAAGCCCTCGACGCCGCGGTAGACCGCCCCCGCGAAGAGGTAGCCGTTGGGGTTGTCGGCGGCCTCGAGGGTCACCGTGCCGAGGCCGGTGGGCGCTACGCGCACGTCCGACGCCAGCCCCGAGCACGTGATGACGAGGTCGTCCATGTAGAGGTAGGTCGTCCCGGTGGTCGACCCCGTGCACGCGAAGCCGAGCACCACCGTCATGTCGCGAGCGCCGGAGCTGTCGTGGAGCAGCTCGAGGTCCGACCCGTCGTCGTCCTCGCAGTCGAGCTTCGCCGAGCAGAAGATGTCCTGGAACTGGACCGCGACGTCGAAGAAGCCCTGCTGCGCCTGCCGCGCCATCGTGATGTCGAAGGTGACCGACACGTCGCCGTTCGCGACGCAGGTCGCCGAGCGCGTCACCGGCGTCGGGTTCATGTAGGTCGTCGTCGGGACGACGCCGCTCGCGTCGCGGAGCTCGGTCAGCTCGAGGGTCACCGAGTTGGCCCCGGTCGCCGCGTCGCACGGGCCGACGTAGCTCAACGATCCGGCGCCGTCGCCGTACCGCTGCGACGTGAGCGTCCGCGCCCACACCACCTCACCGCCGCCCGCGGCCCCGCCCGGCGCGTTGTAGACGGTCAGGACGTAGGTCGCGTCCGTGATGCCGGCGAGGCTCAACGGGGCCACGTCGATGGCCACCCGCCCGGTGGGGGACTGCGGCTCGCCCGCACAACCGAGGAGCGTCGCGCCCGCGAGGACGAGGCCGGCGGCACGGAGACGGTGCGTTGTCATGGAGACCTCGAGGGGCGACGGTCCAGGGGACGCGGCCGGCTTTTCGCATTATCGCCGCGATACCAATTGGTGATAGCAAACTGTGTTGCTTCGCAAAACCACCATCATTCAGACCTGGTAACAAAGGCGCATCGAGTTGCTGCGATGCACGCACACAGTCCCATGTCCGTCACCAAGGACCGCGTCGGGTCTCCCTGCGCACGCCTCGAGCTCGGGTCGCGACGGAGCGTGCGTCCACCCCGTCGGGGGCACCAATAGTTCAGGTTGCATGAACGATAGGACAAGAACGCTGAATGCGATGGGAAGGACTATTGGTGCGATTATGACTAGCTTCTTCATCGAACAACGGGCTTCACAGGCCCATACCGATAAGGAGATGTGTCATGGAGAAGATCGCGATCATCGTGCTGGCGGACGAGGGGACGGACGAGGGCCTCGGGCGGGTCTTCAACGCGCTGACGGCGGCGCGCGAGGCCAAGGAGGCGGGCGACACGGTGGAGCTCGTCTTCACCGGCGCGGGAACGCGCTGGGTGGAGCCGCTGAACAAGAAGGACCACACCCTCCACGAGCTCTTCGCGGCCACCCGGGACGTGCTCGTCGGCGCCTGCGGCTTCTGCGCCAACGCCTTCGGGCAGACCGACGCCCTCGCCCGCTGCGAGGTGCCGCTGCTGACCGACTTCGGGCCCGCGATGAGCTACCGCAAGTACACCGCGGACGGCTACCGGGTCCTGACCTTCTGACCGCCGCCGGGAAAGTATTAGATCGCGGGGTCTGACCCTGCGATCTAATACTTCGGCCGGTGCGCGCGGCGATCGGGGCGTCCGCGGCCGGGCGCCGCGTCAGCCCCGACGCTCGTTCATGGGTAGGTGGTCGTGTACCCGACGCTCGGTAGGAACGTCCCCGCGGGCGCGGTCCCGGCGGTCGTGTCCACCCGGATCCGGCCGTCGCCGCCGTCGCCGTCGGTCGCGGACGCGCCGTTGATGGCGGTGCAGTCCCCGCCGACCGCGGAGACGAGCCCGGCGTTGGTCACCGTCGGCGCCCGCAGGACGATCGCGCCCCCCGAGCCCGCGCCGCCCCCGCCGGCCGCCCCGACGTTCTGGCTCGCGCCCCCCTTGCCACCATCCGCGAGCACCGCGCCGGTCGCCTGCACCGTGATGCCGACGTAGCTCTCGAGCGCGATCACGCCTCCTCCCGCGCCGCCGCCGGCGCCGTAGAAGTGGGTGTTGTTGCCGCCGATGCCGCCGCTGCCTCCGCCGCCGCCCGAGCCGCCGAGGAGCGAGGAGATCGCCGCGTCGCCGTAGGTCCCGCCGCCGGCTCCGCCGCTCGCCCCGGTCCCGCCGTGGAAGCCCGCGTAGCCCGCCGTCGCGTAGCCTCCGCCGCCGCCGTTGCCGCCGTTGACGTATGGGCTCTGGTTGCCCGAGCGCCCCCCGGCGCCCCCGCCGCTCCCAGTGCCGCTCGGGGCCGGGCCGTAGTACGAGCTGCCGTTGCCCCCGCGCCCGCCCCCACAGCACGCGGCTCCGCCCTGCGGCGTGCTGCTCGTGCTCCAGAAGGCGCCGGGCTGGCCGGAGACGGTCAGCGTCCCCGCGATCTGCGCCTCGCCACAGACCGTGATCTCGAGCGGCGCGCTGCCGGAGCCGCTGATGGTGACCCCGTCGGGGATCGTGAAGGTCGTGAAGGTGTGCGCGCCGGACAAGGTCGCGTCCACGGTCGGCGCGAAGTCGCCCTCGCTCCCGGTGCAGGCGATACCCACACAGCTCCCGTCGGCCTGGCACGCGTCGCCGGAGGTGTCGGCGTCGCCGTCGTCGCAGGCCTCGCCGGCGCAGTCCGCGGGGCAGCCGCACAGCTCGTCCGCGGAGCAGGTGCCGTCACCGCACGCGTTGGCGACCGGCCAGCTCGCCGCGAACGAGACGCCGGTGACGTCGCTGTAGACCACCTCGACCCCGGTCCCCTCGGTGAGGCCGTGAGAGGTACAGGATCGCGCGCCGCCGTCGTCGACGAGCTCGACGCTCCAGTCGACGTAGGGGTATCGCGTGCCCACCGGCGTCGCGCCGCCGCTGAGCTGGCCGTCGGTCGCGGTCGCGCGCGCCGTCAGGGTGCACGGCCCGAGGGTCGAGTAGCCCGTCGACGCGAGCCCCAGCGCGACGTTCCAGTAGCCCTTGGTGAAGCCGGCGAACTGCTCCTCGCCCTGATAGATCGCCGCCTGGAAGAGGAGCTCGTCGGCCGCGCCGGTGAACGTCGGGTTCAGCTGACCCGGGCCAGCCGCGGGGTCGACCGTGAAGGTGTGGCCGCCGGCGCAGCTGATCTCGACCGCGCTCATGTGGAGCCACGTGTCCTGACCGGCCCCCGCCGTACACGCGAAGCCGAGGACCGCCGTCTGGTCGCGGGCGCCGGTCGCGGGGTTCGACAGGAGCTTCAGCGGCTGGCCCGGCGCCGACTCGCAGTCGAGCTTGGCCGAGCAGAAGATGTCGCTGAACTCCACGCCGACGTCGAAGAAGCCCTGGGACGCCGCGCGCGCGACGGTGAGATCGAAGCTCACCGGGACGTCACGGTTCGCCTCGCAGGTCACGCTCAGGACGACCGGGTCACCGGACGGCGCCGGGTTCGCGAAGTCGCTGCCGGCGGTCAACGGGCCGCCGGTCCCGGTGAGCGACAGCAGCTCGAGCGCCACCTCGTTCGGAGACGCGTCGGCGTCGCAGGGCCCGACGTAGCTCAGCGAGCCGGCCCCGTCGCCATACGCGCTCGACGTGACCGTCCGGGTCCACACGACCTCGTCGGCGCTGTTGGTCACCGTCAGCGCGTAGCTCGCGTCCGAGATGCCGGGCAGCTCGAGGGGGGCGACGGTGATCGCGACGCGGCTCGCGTCCGGGCTCGGCTCGTCGAGGCACGCGATGAGCCCCGAGCATGCGATCAGGAGCACGAGCGACGGGGCGAACGGGCGGTGACGGCAGCCCATGGAGACCTCGCGGTGTACGATGTGCAGTTGCGCAGAACGTAAGCCGCCACACACCGGAGTGGCAATGTTCGAGGACGTCTCAGGCGGATCGCGTCAGCGAAGAAAACCCGTCAGGAGCGGCGTGAGCGCCTCGGGACACTCGACCTCGGGCATGTGGCCGCAGTCCTCCAGGATCTCGAGCCGCGCGCCCGGGATGTGCTCGGCGAGGTGCTCGCCGGCGCTCGACCGGATGACGATGTCGTCGTCGCCCCAGACGACCAGCGTCGGCGCGCGTATCAACCGAAGCCACGGGGTCGCGTCGAAGTCGACGGCGTTCTGCAGGTAGCCGCTGACCGCCCGGCTGTAGGCCCAGCCTTGCGGGCTGGCGCGCATCCCCAGCAGGCGCGACAAGAACGCGTCGGTCCAGCGCGTCGTCTCGGAGAAGACGAACCAGTCGGCGAAGCGCTCGATGAGCCCGTCGTCGACGCCGTAGAACATGGGCGCGGTGAACCAGCGCTCGATGAAGAAGGCGAAGAAGCCAGGGACCGGCCCGCCGCCGAGGGCGTCGATGAGGACGACCCGATCGACCCGCTCGGGCTGGTCGTTGACGACCGTCAGGACGACCGCGCCCCCGAGGGAGTTGCCGACCAGCGACACCCGCGGGAGCCCCAGCGCGTCCAGCACCCGCTCGACCGCCCGCGCGCCGAGGGCGACGTCGTAGCGGACGTCGGGCTTGTCGGAGCGCCCGTGGCCCGGCAGGTCCACCCGGACGACGCGGTGACGCGTGACGAGCGCCGGGACGATCGCCTCCCAGACGGCGCCGGAGCCCGCCCAGGGGTGGACCAGGACCACGGTCGGGGCGCCGCGCGGCCCCTCGTCGGTGTAGGCCACGCGGAGCCCGTCGAGCTCGGCGAACCGGGCCGCGGGAGCATCCCCGAGCCCCTCATCCCCCGGCGTCACCAGCGGCACGCTCGCGGCGCAGGCGCCGAGGGTCAGCGCGAGGAGCGCGGCGGTCGTGGAGAGCTTCGTCACGGCGCGGACCGTAGCTCAGCGCGGGGGGATCGTCGACGGTGTCCCGGGCGACTCTTGGCGTCCCCTCGGACCTCGGTTAGCGTTCCGCTCATGCGACGACACCTCCTACCCGCCCTCCTCGCCCTGGCGCTCCTGCTCGGGCCGCCCTCCCCGTCCCGGGCCGACGTGCCGCCGCCGGGGACCGGCGCCCGCGAGCCGGGCTGGTGGCTCCCGGCGGGGATGAACATCGGCGGGACCGAGGGGCTTGGCGCCCGCGGCGGGGGCTTTCTGCTGGGGGCCGAGGTCAGCGCCGTCTACCTCTTCGGGACGCTGTGGTCCGGGGTCTGGGGCGACGCGCTCTACGCCTTCGGGATCGAGCGCACCCGCATCTCGGTCGGCGCCGAGGCCGGCTGGTTCCTGTTCGGCGTGGAGCTCGGCTACAGCGGCGAGCTCGGCGGACCGAAGGCCGTCCACGCGCTCAGGACCGGCTTCGTCGTCACCGGCGGCCTCGTCGGCGCCTACGTCCGCTGGCGCCACGCGCTCTCGGCCGACGGCGACGACATCGAGGCCGGGGTCCTGCTCAAGTGGCCCTTCGAGCTCGACTGACCCCGGAGCGCGATCGCCGGGGCGCCGTGAGCGCGGGTCGTGGCTCGTGGCGCACCCGCGCCGTTGGTGGGCGAGATTGATTCAGCGCAAATCTCGCTTGACGTGAATCCATCGGTCGAACGACATTTCGCTCCCTCGGGAATGACAGCTGCTGTTCGTCGATCGGGTGTGGGTCGGCTCTCTCGCAGAGGTGTGTCGTCGTATGACCATTTCCACAACGATGCCGTTCCCCGTCCAGCGCAAGGGGGACGGGGGCCGTGTAGGTTCGGAGCAGGGATCCCACGGGACCGGCGGGCGCCACACGCCCCAGCTCCGTGAGCTGTCGTTCACCCAGGGCGAGTCGCTCCTGAGCCCACCGCCGTCGGGCGGCGGGGGTAACGCGCCGGTGCAGCTCAAGGGCGACGGCGACAAGATGGTGAAGCCAGGCGCGAAGAGCCGCCTCAGCGCGACCAGCTCGTACAAGAAGGTCTACGACCTCGAGAAGAAGGCGCGTAAGGCCAAGCCGGGCAAGAAGCTCGAGCGCCTCCTCCGGCAGCTCCGCGAGCGCGCCGAGCAGTACCTGAAGACCCACCGGAGCGGGCGCTCCAAGAAGCAGGACGCGCGCGTCGAGTCGGTCGAGCGCCTCCTGAAGCGCCTCCGCGGAGACAACGCCCGGGTCGAGGACCGCCGCGACGTCCCGCCGCCCCAGGACATCCCCGAGCCGCCGAGGGAGGTCCGCAAGGAGCCCGAGGTCGTCGTCGAGGACACCCTCCCCGAGGAGGTCACCGACGAGAACCTCCCGGAGGTCCTCGAGCAGCTCGAGCTGCCGCCGGTCGAGCTCGGCGGCGAGGTCAAGGGCGAGTCGAACGCGCCCAACGTCGAGCCGACGCCCGAGAAGAAGGACGAGGCCCCGAAGATCCCCGAGGCGCCCCCGCTGGGGCAGCAGCAGGGTCCGCGCTTCGGCCAGCTCCCGAACGGCGTCAGCGTCGAGCAGCTCTCGGACCCGTCGGTCCAGCTGCTGCCCGCGCAGCTCGCGCGCCTGACCTACCCGCAGCTCCTCCACTACCTCGACACCCGCGACAAGGGGCACGTCGAGAGCCTGCGCAACGAGGCCGCCTTCGTCGACAAGGTCATGTCCTTCGGCGCCGAGCAGATGGCCAACCTCGTCGTCCGCGTCATCCTGCGCGTCCCCGGCGGGGTCGTGGACCGCGGCGGCGCGCGCGCCGAGGCGATCCGCATCCTGACCTCGCAGCTCCGCGCCAAGTACATCGCCAAGAAGCTCCTGACGGGGGAGGTCCTGGTCGTCATCGTCCCGAAGAACCAGCTGATGACGGACCTGCCCGAGTTCGCGTCCTCACGCGGGACCTACACCTTCGACGGCCGCCCCTGGGACACCACCCGCGGCCTCGGCGGCAAGAACACCGCCATCGCCGAGGAGAACCTGCTCGGCGTGCGGCCCAGCACGGACCCGAGCATGACCCGGCAGGGGTGGAAGAACCAGGCCGAGTACGAAGACGACAAGTCGAAGGGGAGCGAGGTCAAGAAGACCAAGGACTACAACCCCGACGTCTACTGCAGCGGTTACTCGACGACGAACCACGAGTTCTTCCACACGATCCACATGTTCGGCCTCTCGAAGTCCGACAACTCCACGATCAACAGCCTGTACCAGCAGAAGAAGGGGCTCCCGGCGGCGACCCACTGGGCCGACGGGCCGCGGCTCGACAAGAGCAACAACGAGATGGACAACTACTCGTCGTCGACGGTCTACGAGTACTTCGCCCAGACCGGCTGCGCGTATCAGGGCACCAACACCGGCACCGACTCCTACACCGGGCGGCCGCGCAACAACGGCCGCAAGTGGGTCGAGCAGAACGAGCCCGGGCTGGCCAACATCCTGTCCCGCACGGTCGCCAAGGACGAGCTCAAGGGCGTCAACAACCGCAAGGGTGTCGAGGCCAAGAGGAAGATGGAGCGCGGCGGCGTGGCCAAGGGGGCGGAGAAGCAGATGCTGGGCAGCAACGGCCTCACCAACAACAGCCGGCTGATGGCCAACCGGGCGCGCCTCGAGAAGAAGCTCGCCGGTCAGGCGCCGCCGGGGCTCCTCGTCGAGAACAAGTAGGTGGCCGTCGCCACCTACCACGTCTGCGCCGACGGGCGCTGCGTGCTGCAGGTCGAGGTGCGGCCCGGGACGCTGCACTCGACCGCGGCGCCCCCGCCAGGCTGGAAGCCGCCGGCGCACCCGTTCATCCACGGCGTCTCCATCGATCCGCTGCACGAGCACACCCTCGGTCAGCTGCTGCGGCAGAGCGACAGCGCCGCGGGCTACCTGCGCCGCGTGGTCGACGCGGGCTACGATCTCGTCGACGGCGCGGTCGACCGCTGGGACCTCGAGGGCGGGCACCGGCGCCTCTACGACAAGGCGACCGACGAGCTGCTCGGCGTGGTCTTCCCGACCGCCGGCCCGCTCGTCGCGCTCGGCGAGCAGCGCCAGGACGACCCGCCGTCCTTCGGCCACGCCTGCGGCTGCGCCTATGTCGAGCGAGCGCTGCCGATCCTGGCGTCGGCCCTCGCCGAGACGAAGCGTTTCGAGGAGCTCCTCACCAGGCTCCGCGCCGCCGGCCTGGTCCCGCGCTTTCGCTGAGGGCAACTTTCATGACGCCGGCCGGCGCCGTGGGTAAGGTCCCGGCGAATGACCGACCCGGCCCAGCTCTTCAACGAGGCGCTCACCGCGATCGAGGCGGGAGAGCAGGACGCGGCCCGCGAGCGACTCCAGCAGGTCATCGCCCGGGACCCGGCCGACAAGGAAGCCGTCGCGCTCCTGGTCGAGCTCTACCTCGACCTCGACCGGGCGGACGCCGCCGAGGCCGTGCTGAAGACCGTCGGCGAGGCCGTCCCGGGTGAGCCGGCGTACCTCGTCCGCCGCGCGGAGCTGCGCCTCGCGGCAGGCGACCCGCGCGGGGCGGCGGCGCTCCTGACCGGTGCGCTGAAGCTGCAGCCCGGGAGCTGGGAGGCGCTCTACCTGCTCGGCAACGCCTTCTGCGACGTGGACGCCTTCCCCGAGGCCGCGCGGGCCTATCGCCTGAGCCTCGAGTCGAACCCGTTCAGCCACGACGTCTGGTTCAACCTGGGCGTCGCGCTGGCCGAGGCGGCGGACCCCGAGGGGGCGGCCGAGGCCTGGCAGAGCTACCTGAGGGTCAGGCCCGACGCCCCCGACCGCGACGAGATCGCGGCCGAGATCGAGCGCCTCCGCGCGGCGGGCTGACTGGCGCGGCGCTCAGTCCTCGGCGTCCTCGGCGATCCAGCCGCCGAGCGCCTCGTGCAGCTGCGCGGCCTGCTTGACGCTCGAGATGTTGAACTTGCTCTGCTGACGGTACACGCCGTTGCGCTTCTGGTAGCGGCGGATCGTGTACTTGGTCGGGCCCATCCCCTCTTTGCGGCGGTCGTACTCACGGTACTTGAAGAGGATCGTCGTCCACGAGCCGCGCGACAGCACGACCTTGTCGAGCTCCTCGACGACGAGCTCGCCGCCCTCTTCGTAGTTCACCGTGATCTCATCGATGTTCTCGACCATGCGCCGGGCTCCGGTGGCTGAGGGTTGGTGGGGGGCTTGTATCAGCCCCGCTCGCTGCCGTCACGTCCGCCGTCGGGCGCGTCCAGAAATCGCAGCAACATCGCGTCGAAGCGGGCGGGATCCTCCTCGTGCGGGCAGTGGCCGCACTCCGGGTAGAGGACCAGGCGGCTCCCCGGGATGCGCCGATGGAGGGCGAAGGCGCCGCGGACGGGCAGGACGCCGTCCTTCTCGCCCCAGGCGACGAGCGTCGGCTGCGCGACCGTCGGCAGCAGGCGGTCGACCTCGGCGAGGCTGCCGGGAAGGCGACGGGCGACCGCGAGCAGGGTCGCGATGCTGCGGGGGGCGGCGAGCGGGGTCCAGAAGCCCGCCATGTAGTCGCTGTCGACGGCGAGGTTCTTGTAGGCGAGCGCCATCAGCCCGGCGCGGAAGATCGTCGGGCCGAGCAGGCTCCGGTAGAGGGGGCCGAGGGCCGGGATCTGGGTGTGGAGGAGGTGCCAGGGGCGCTGGTCCTCCAGGGCCGCCGCGTTCTCGAGCACCAGGCGCCGGACCCGGTGGGGCTCGTGCTGGGCGATCCACAGGGAGACGGCGCCCCCGAGGCTGTTGCCGCAGAAGTCGGCGCGGCCGACGTCGAGCCGGTCGAGGAGCCCGGTGACGAAACGGGAGAGCCCAAAGACGCTGTAGTCGCCCCGGTCGCGGCCGCTCCAGCCGAAGCCCTTCTGGCAGGGCGCGATGACCCGGTGGTGGCGGGTCAGCCGCGGGAGGTTGAATCGCCAGGCCCAGCTCGACACGGCGATGCCGTGGACGAGCACCAGCGGCGGGGCGTCGCGGGGGCCGACGTCGACATAGTGGCAGCGCACGCCGTCGATGGTCGTGAAGCGTGACGCGGGGTGCCAGCCGGTGGGTCGCTGGGGCATCGCGCTCCGAGCGTGCGGCGGATGGGCTTGCAGTTCAAGGGGGGATCGGGGTTCATAGGGCCTCCGCAACACCGAGCCGACCGGAGTCCGCGCCCGTGCGAGCCGCCACGTCTTTCCTCGCCCTCTCCGCCCTCCTGGCCGTCGCCGCCTGCGAGCGGCCCGCGCCGCCCGCGTTCCCGCTCGCCGCCGAGGCCGCGGCCGTCGGCTCGCCGGCCGAGCCCCTGACCCTCGACACCTCGCTCGCGGCGCTGCCCGAGGACGTGCGCGGAGCGCTGAGCGCGGGGGACGTGACGCTCTACGTCGCCTACGACGGCAAGCGCCTCCTGGGCGAGGCGCACGGCGTCCCGGCCCACGCCGCGAGCTGCCCGACCGTCGCCCGGGTCGCCACCGACGCCGGCAGGCACCGCCACCGCTTCGAGTTCCCGAAGGAGGACGTGCTCGTCCAGGTCGACGGCGACGAGGTCGGGGGGAGCGCGCCGCGAGCTCGCGCCGTGGGTGACGACGTCGTCCGCTTCTCGCTCCCGGCCCTGGGCGGGGACGCCGCGTTCATGCTCAGCGACTGCCGCGGGGCGCCGATGATGCCGCTCCTGACCGTGTCGCTGGACCGCCACGGGGGGCTCCGCTGGTCGCCGTCGGCCGGGCCGACCGTGGTCGGCGCCGGGGCCTTCGTGGACGGCGCGCTCGGCGCGGACCAGAAGCGCTTTCACCCCGGTGACACCGTCGCGCTGGTCGGCGCGGACCTCAGTGCGATCAGCGCTGTCGAGGTCGGCGGTGTCGCGGTCACCCCGAGCGAGGCGACGACCTGGCGGCTGGTCTTCCAGGTCCCGGCCGAGGGCGGCGACAGCGACGTGGTGGTCCCGTTCGTCGGGGAGACGGCCCTCGGCGCCATCAGCGTCCCCATCGAGGGCACGGTGCATCAGATCGGCGACGCCATGGGCCACTTCGTCGAGATCGTCTGGGGAGACTGGCTCGTCATCCTGCTGGTCGTGGCCGGCCTGTGGCTGACCATCGCCAACGGGCTGCCCCAGTTCCGCGGCTTCAAGCACGCCATCTACGTCGTCCGCGGTCACTACGACAACCCCGACGAGCAGGGCGAGATCACGCACTTCCAGGCGCTGACCGCGGCGCTGAGCGCGACGGTCGGCCTCGGCAACATCGCCGGCGTCGCCGTGGCGGTCACCAGCGGCGGCCCGGGGGCGGTCTTCTGGATGTGGATCTGCGGCTTCCTCGGGATGGCCACGAAGTACACCGAGTGCACGCTCGCGACCGCCGCCCGGGAGGTCCGCGAGGACGGGACGGTCGCTGGCGGCCCGATGTACTACATGCGCAAGCACCTGCCGCGGGCGCTGAAGCCCATCGCCTTCGTCTACGCCGTCTTCATCACCATCTCGAGCTTCGGCGGCGGCAATATGTTCCAGGCCAACCAGGCCGCGGCGCTGTGGGAGACCAGCTTCGGCGTCCCGACCTGGGTCACCGGGCTCCTCCTGGTGGTTCTGGTCGGCCTGGTCATCGTGGGCGGCATCAAGCGCATCGGGCGGGTCACCGACAAGCTCGTCCCGACGATGGTCTTCTTCTACGTCGCCGGTGCCCTGGCGGTCATCTTCGTCCACATCGACCTCGTCCCCGGCGTCTTCGGCAGCATCTTCACCGAGGCGTTCAGCGTGTCGGCGGTCGTCGGCGGGACGCTCGGCGTCGTGCTCAAGGACGTCCTGAAGCAGGGCTTCCGCCGCGCGGCCTTCTCGAACGAGGCCGGCTTCGGCTCGGCCGCCATCGCCCACGCCGCGGTCAAGACCGACGAGCCGATCCGCGAGGGCGTGGTCGCGCTCCTCGAGCCCTTCGTCGACACGGTCGTCATCTGCACCATGACGGCGCTCGTCATCCTCATCTCGGGCGTCTGGACCCAGCAGGGGCTCGACGGCGCGCCGCTGACCGCGGCTGCCTTCGACAGCGCCTTCGACGGCTTCGGCTCGATCCTCGTCCCGACGGCGGTCTTCCTGTTCGCCATCTCGACGATGATCAGCTGGTCCTACTACGGCGAGAAGGGCGTCGAGTTCTTCCTCGGGCGCAAGGCCGTCATGCCCTATCGCCTCGTGTTCGTCGGCCTCGTCTTCATCGGCGCGGTCTGGAAGCTCGGCCCGGTGCTCGACTTCTCCGACGCCATGTTCGGCCTCGTCGCGGTCCCCAACCTCATCGCCCTGTTCTTCCTGACCCCGCGCATCCGGGCCCTCACCAAGGACTACTTCGGCCGCCTGAAGTCCGGCCAGATGGTGAAGTACAAGTGAGATGGGTCGTGTCCGGAGGTTGACCGAGCGGAGAGGGCGCGGCTAGATCCCAGGCATCGCCCTACATCTCCAGCAGATCGAGCGTCCGTGCCGCGTTGTCACGAGCGCGTGCTGGCGGTGTCGGCGGGCCTCGGAGAGACGGACCTCGATGCGCCTCACGCCCTTCTGCTACCTCCTCGTCGTTCCCCTCGTGGCGCTCGCTGCGTCCTGTATCTCGGAGTCGCCCGGCGCGCACGCCGAGGGGCAGCTCGCCGTCGCGGTCGCGCCGCTGTCGCTGCCCGGTATCAGCTACGCCTGCTACGACCTCGAGGTCCGAAACGACCTCGAGGAGGTGGTCTGGGCCCGCGGCGAGCGCCCGACAACGCGCGCCCAGGGGGACACCGGGGCGCTGTGCTCGGACGCCTATGGGGCCGGGGCCGGCGGCGACATCAGCTACGTCGGTCCGTGCGACGCCAGCGAGGCCGACGGGGCGGACGGCGGTGTGGCCGTGAACACCGTGACGCTGTGGATCGACGGCCTGTACGGCAGCGACGACGCCGACGTCGGCGGCTGGCAGGACCCGTGCGTCGCGGGCTGCACGCTGTCTCGCAGCTGCGTCGCAGACGGCGACGTGGCGGTCGACTTCGACCTGACCGTCGCGCGCCGCGCCCAGCAGGGCTTCTTCGACGTCGGGGTGACCTTCGACCAGGTCTTCTGCTCGGCGAAGGTCGACTGCGGCAGCACGCTGCTCCACGACGCGACCGGAGCGCGCGGCACGACCGCCGTCGTGGCGCTCGCCTGCACGAGCGGGCTCAACGGCGCGGCGACCACGCTCTACGCCCGCGATCTCGTCGTCACCTGTGCCGGCGGAGAGCGCTACGACGTCTCCCCGCTCGGCCAGGGCAACACCGGCGCCCAGGAGCCGGGACTCTTTCAGACCGCGGTCTACAGCGGGACCGAGCAGCTCACGGGCTATGACAAGTGCTACTGGAACGTCGCCCTCGGGCTCGACCTCGCGCCCGGGTCCGACGGCGACCAGCTACCGGCGTCGTGTCGCCTCGAGGGCTGGGCGACCGCGACCACGACGGCGCTCGCCGAGCACGACGGGGCGTTCTGGACACCCGCCGCCGCGTCGCGCCCGGTCATTCACGTCGACGTCCCGCTGACCGGGACGGACGGGACGCTCGCCTGCTCTTCCTACGCGCTGGACGCCGGGGCCGAGGTCGCGACGACCTACACGGACCTGTCGAGCGCCACCGGCTTCTGGTTCACGAACGCGATGGCGTGCGGCGCGGCGCCGATCGCGGCGGCGCCAGGCGCGCCCCTGGCCATCGGGCCGTCCACCCCGGCGGTCCTCGCGGGCGAGCAGCTGACCTTCTCGGCCGCCGGCGGCATCCCCCCCTACATCTATACGCTGGTCTCCGGGGGCGGGAGCCTGGTCGGAGCGCTCTACACGGCCCCTGCCACGCCAGGGACCGCGGTGGTCCGGGTGACCGACGACACCGGGGCGAGCGACGACGCGACCGTGACCATCGCGTCGCCGTGCACGCCCGGCTCGCAGGTCTTCTCGCACAACGGGGCGACCCCCGACGTCGGTACGCCGCAGAGCTTCACGCTGCCCGCCGGGTGCAGCCGCGTGACCATCGACGCCGAGGGCGGCGGCGGCGGCGCGGGCCTGACCGGCGGCGTCGGCGGGGACGGCGGCCGCGCGGCCGGGACCTTCGATCTTCCCGGCGGGACCGAGCTGGAGGTCATCGTCGCTGGCGGCGGCGGCGGCGAGTGCGGCAACAACAACCTCGGTCGCGGCGGGTACGGCGGGGTCGACAACCCCCAGGACTCGGGCTACGGCCACGGAGGTAACGCGGGCGGGCAGTGCGCGGCCGCGGGCGGCGGGGGCGCGAGCCGGATCCGGCTCGTCTCCGACGGGACCATCCTGGTCGTCGCGGCCGGCGGCGGCGGCTCCGGTGGCTGGGCCCAGCTCGGGTTCCGGAACGGCGGCCACGGCGGCGGTACCAACGGCAGCGACGGTGGAGGCGCCACCGCGAACAAGGGCAAGGGCGCCACCCAGAGCGCGCCCGGCGCGGGCGGCACCGGCGGGAGCCCCGGCGGCTTCGGGCGCGGCGGCAAGGGCGACTATCAGTACTGCGGCGGCGGCGGCGCCGGCTACTACGGCGGCGGCGGCGGCGGCGACGGCTCGAGCACGACGAACGGCGGCAGCGCCGGCGGCGGCGGCGGCGGCTCGTCCTTCGTCAACACCGGCTTCGTCGGCTTCGTCTCGGGGACCGCGCTGAACGTCTATCGTGGCGGCGGCTCCGGCGCCACGGCGGGGTACGGCACCGCCAACGGTGAGGACGGCGTCGTGACGATCTCCTGGGAGTGACGACGGGTAGCGCGCGTCGGCGCCGCTCGCGCTCGGATGGTGGTCGATCGCGCTGAATCTGGCTCGGCTCGGCGGGCGATGCTACGACCCCTGCTGGGGTGCATGCCGTGGCGCCCCGCGGAGGCGGCGATGGTGCGACGAGACGTGGTGGCGCTCGGGCTCGGGTTGGTGATGTCGCTCTCGACGCCGGCGGCGCTGGCGGCCGGGGCGGGCGACGCTTGTGACACCGGCGGCGACTGCGACAGCGGGGTCTGCGTCGAGCTGGTCTGCCGAGCCGCGGTCTGCGGCGATGGGCTGGTCAACGGCGACGAGACCTGCGACGACGGCGGCCTCGATGCCCAGGGAGACCCCGCGACCCCGGCGGACGGCGACGGCTGCTCGGGGAGCTGCGACGTCGAGCCGGGCTGGGTCTGTGGCGTCGACACCCTGACGGCCGCGAGCCTGTGCGAGCCGGACTGCGGCGACGGCACGGTCATCGCCCCGGAGACCTGCGACGACCAGAACACCGAGGACGGCGACGGGTGCAGCGCGAGCTGCGTCGTCGAGCCCGGCTTCGACTGCCCTCCCACGGGCGGCACCTGCGCGGCGGACTGCGGCGATGGGCGGTGGGCGGCGGGCTTCGAGGGCTGCGATGACGGCGATAACGCGCCCGGTGACGGCTGCGACGCCGACTGCGCCGTCGAGCCCGGCTGGGCGTGTGTCGACGACGGGACCGGGAAGAGCGTGTGCGCCTCGACCTGCGGCGACCGGACGCTGGACGCCGACGCCGAGGCCTGCGACGACGGCGATCGTGACCCTGGCGACGGCTGCGACGCCGACTGCGCCGTCGAGCCCGACTGGGTCTGCGACGGCGGCTCCCCCTCCCACTGCACCAACGACCCGGACGGCGACGGAGTCCGTGGCGCCGCCGACAACTGCCCGGACGTCGCGAACCCCGATCAGGCCAACGCCGACGATGACGCGCAGGGCAACGCCTGCGACGACGACGACGATGACGACGGCTTCGCCGATGACGTCGACGTCTGCCCGACCTTCCCCGACCCCGACCAGCTCGACAGCGACGGCGACGGGGTCGGCGATCTCTGCTCGGACGCGGACGAAGACGGCGTCATCGACCGCCTCGACAACTGCCCCGAGGACGCCAACCTCGGCCAGGAGGACGCCGACGGCGACGGCACCGGCGACCTCTGCGACGCCACCCCGGACGGCGACCCCGGCGGCTGCGCCAGCGGCGGTGGCGCCCCGCCACCGCCGTGGGCGCTGCTGCTCGCCGCGGCCGTCATGCTCGCGGCGCTCCGCAGGGCTATCGTCTCCGCGAGCGAAAAAGATTAGATTGTGGGGTCAGACCCCACGATCTAACACTTTCTCGGGCGCCGCTGCCCATGCACGCTGGGCGCGCGGTCGGCTACTTCGTGGGCGCCGCGTCGGGCAGCATCCCGAGCTGAGCGAGGACCTCGAGCCCGTTGCTGAAGCTCTTGCGCGACTTCACCTTGCCGTCGCGGAGCGTCCAGATCTCGAAGACGCGCTGGGTGATCTCGGTGCCCTCCGGGACCGTCGCCGGGCCTTCGCCACCGTAGACCCCGTGGAGAGTCGACCAGGTCAGGACACGGTCGTCGACGCTCAGCAGGCGCTCGAAGCGCACGCCGGGCGTCAGCTTCACGCCGAGCTCCGTCGGCCGGGTCCAGTGGGCGAGGTAGTCGTCACGAGTCTCGAAGCGGTTGTTCTCGTTGACGTTCTCGAAGTTCGGGTTCGGCTGGACCAGGGCGTCCCAGGACGCGCCCAGCGAGCCGTCGGCCAGGGCCGCCTCGAAGCGCCGCACCACCGCCTCGTTCTCCGGGACTCCCGGGCCCCGGGTGAACTCCGGCTCGTCGTCGGTCGGCGCGGCGATCAGGCGCACCTTGCCGCCCGGCGGCGGGCTCAAGGCGCCGATCTGACGGCGGAGCGCCTCGCCGTCGAAGTAGCTCTCGACCCGGTCGATCTCGCCGGCCTCGTCGAAGTGGAACGCCAGCACCAGGGCGACACCGATGACGGCGCCGGTCGGGGCGCGCCCGAGGAGCTCGCCCGTGTGGTGCCCGAAGAGCACCGCGTCCGCCGCGATCCAGTCGCCGGACTCGTAGAGCCGAGACGGCGTCGCCGCGAAGTAGCGCATCGTGCTCGCCGCGCTCTGCAGCGCGGTGATGACCGCCTCGCGGCCGGTGATCGTCGGGGCGTAGGGATCCCCGATCCGCGCGATCACCACGTCCTCGGCGAACCCGGCGAGGGCCGCCGCCATGTCGCCGGACTTGACCGCGTTGAACGCCTTGACCAACGCCGTACCGCGCGCGCTCCCGACGTGCTCGTCGTACTTCTCGGGCTCGGTGGCCGCGGCCTCGGAGGTCGGCTCGGCCGCGGTCGGCTCGGCCGTGGTCGGCTCGGCCGCGGTCGGCTCGGCCGTGGTCGGCTCGGGCTCAGCCGTAGGGGCCGCGACCTCGGCGGCTGCGGCCTCGGGGCTGCTCTTCGGCGAAGCCGCGTCGTTCGCCGCCGGGGCGCTCATACGCTTGTCGCCGCCACACGCGCCCGCCGACAGGCCGAGCGCCACGATGAGCGCGATGAGGTCTCTCATAGACGGTAGACCGCCAGCCCGATGCCGTTGAGCTCCGGCACCTGGCCACCCGGGTCCGTCGTGAAGAAGTTCACCTCGAGCTCGAAGTACTTGTTGATGCGGCGCGCCGTCCCGTCCGGGCTCAGGCTGATGGGCATCGTCGTCGCGTCGTCGACGGTGACGACCGAGGTCCACGGCACGACGTCGTTGTCGAGGTCGGCGGGGTCGTCGGCCGAGCGCCACCGCAGCTCGAGCCAGGTCACCGTCGGCCCGCCCGGCAGGTTCGCGTCCAGGGTGACCGACTTCCACCAGGTCTGCCCGGTACCCCAGCCGGTCCAGCGGTGCTCGTAGTGCCCCTCGGTCCCGGCGAGGTCGCGCAGCGCCTGCCCGGTCATGTCGCTGTAGCTGTAGGGGTGGTTGCCGATCGTCACGGTCCCGTGGACGTTCACGGTCGGGTTGTTCGACGCGTCCCAGGTCACCTTGTACCGCGTGGCCGTCCCGGTGCAGTAGCTCACCGCCCACTCGTTGCCGTCGACGTCGATGGCGTTGCCGATGGGGCCGCTCGCGCCGCTCACGCCGATGATGCCGTGCTTGACGACCGTCCCCGAGGCGTCGAGCTTGGCGTAGCTGACGGTGTTGTAGCAGCTCGAGTAGTGGTGGCCGCCGAACACCTCGGCGCCCGTGACCGCGCCGCTCTCGTCATAGCTGACCTTGATGCCGACGCCGCGGGTGTCGTCGTTGGCCCCGGTGCCGTACGGCCCGTAGAAGGTCCCCGTGAGCCCGTCGGCGTTCATGACGAAGCGCTTGAGACCGCCTGCCTGATACTGGCCGAGCCAGATCCCGCCCCACGGGTCGATGGTGATGCCGTAGTTGTCTGTGCTGGCGGTGCCCGAGTAGTTCCCCGAGCCCGTCTTCCACACCACCGACGTGCCGGTCTGCGGGTTCACCCGGACCAGGGCGCCGTTGGTGTCGCGCGAGGCGATCCAGATGAAGCCGGACTTGTCGATCACCAGCCCGTAGGGGCGCTCGGGCAGCGCGATCGCGCCCTTGGTCGTGCCGGTGTCGCCGTCGAGGCGGTACAGCGTGCCGCGGCTCGAGACGTTGGTGTTCGCCCAGATGCCGACCCAGACGTCGTTGTTGACGTCGACGCCCGCCGCGCGCCCGCAGATGCTCGACGTGTTGCACGTCGCCACGCCGGCCGCCGGCGCCTTGTCCCACAGGATGCACTCGTCCTGCCCCCACGGGAGCAGCTCCGAGCCGGTGATCGTCCCGTTGCCGTCGGTGTCCTGCGAGGTCTGGATCCCCGGCGTTCCGTTGGTGTCCTTGCACTCGGGCTCGATGACGCCGATCTTGGTGACGTGGCCGTTGAAGCGGCAGGTCACGAAGGCGTTGCCGTCGAGGTCCACCGCCGTCCGGCTCGGCCCCGTCCCGCCCTGGCCGCCGCAGACCCAGTAGCGCCCGACCTCCTTCATGTTGCGGGTGTCGATCTTGCTGACCGTGCCGTCGTCGTGGTTCGCGGCCCACAGGAACGGCAGGTCGTAGTTCTGGTCGGCCAGGGTCAGCCCGCCCGTGGGGCTCGCGACGAGGCCGGTGATGTCGTCGGGGTTGACCTTCGTCTCGAGCTCGTCCGCCAGCTCCGGCGCCGGATCGCCACCGCTGTCGCCGCCCGTCACGTTGTCGAGGCCGGTGCCGCTGCCGAGCATGCAGGACGAGGTGCAGTCCCCGCAGGCCTCGTCGGGGTCGCAGCCGCTGAGCACCGTCGTCTCGGGGTTCGAGCGCTGGATCGAGGCGGTGAACGCGATGGGCGCGTCGGTGTACTTGACCGCGACCTCGGTGCCGGCGCCGAGCTCGTGGGCGCCGCACGAGAACGTGCCGTCACCCTCGACGATGGGCACGTTCCACTCGATGTACGGCCAGCGCATCCCGTCCGGCGTCGTTCCGTCGGTGAGCCCCCCGTCCGAGGCCGTCGCCGTCGCGTGCAGCGTACACGGTCGCAGCCCAGGGAAGGCGTCCTCGTTCAGGCCGATGGCCACGTTCCAGTAGAACTTGTTGGAGTTCCCGATCTGCTCCTCACCGCGGTAGGTCGCCGACTGGAAGATGAGGTCGCTGTCGTTCGGCGGGCCGGGGAACGGCGGGTTGAGGTTGCCCGGTCCACCCTGGGAGTCGACGTAGAAGGTCTGCGCGTTCGTCCCCGTGCAGTCGATCCGCACCTGGTTCATGTGCAGGTAGGTGTCCTGGTCAGGCCCCGCCGTGCACGCGAAGCCGAGGACGGCCGTCAGATCTCGTTTGCCGGTGTGCGGGTGGTACAGGAGCTCGAGCGGCTGTCCCCCGGTGCGCTCGCAGTCGAGCTTGGCCGAGCAGAAGAGGTCCTGGAAGTTCACCGAGATGTCGAAGAAGCCCTGCTCGCCGGCGCGGGCGATGTTCAGGTTGAACTCGACCGGCGTGTCCTTGTCCGCCTCGCACGTCGCCTCGAGCGCGATGGGGCTCCCGAGGGGCGCCGGGTTCGCGTAGTCCGCCGTCGGGCTCAAGAGGCTCCCCGCCGCCGACAGCGACTCGAGCTCGAGCTCGATGGTGTTCGGGTTGGACTGGCTGTCGCACGGGCCGACGTAAGACGCCGCGCCGTCGCCGCTACCGTACTGCGTCGACGAGATGCTCTTCTGCCAGACCGTCTGCCCCGCCTTGTTCTTGACGGTGAGCCTGTAGACCGCCTCGCTCACGTCCGGGAGCTGGAGTGGCGCGACCTCGACGCTCACGCGGTTACCGCCGTCGGCTCCGGGGCTGTCGTCGCCCTTGGAGCACGCGCCGATGGCGAGGGTCGAGATCAAGAGCGTGCAGCTCGCCCAGCGGACGAGGTGGCTGATCGTGCACTGCATGATTAACTCCGGGGACCAGAGGACGCGGTCCTGCTCGGAGGAATCTAGCACTCGGCATGCTGCGCGGCAACGCGCTGGTGACAGGCCGGTTCTGCCCACGCGGTCAGGACGCAGCGCTGGTCGATGTCGTCGCGCTCTCGTGGCCGCGACCCGACGCGAGAACGCCCCCTCGTCGCTGCGGCGCGAGCGGCGATCGCCACGCCGCCGCCTGCCGCTCGGCCCCGCGGCGAGGCAGCCTGGCGTTCGCCGTGGCTGTCCCGCCGCGGGCCTGCTCGCTCAGAACATGCTCTCGAGCTGCTCGATGTCGTCGTAGACGCGAGGCGCCGGGGACGCCGCCGGCGAGCGCTGCTTGCGCACCTGCTCGCGCTGCAGGAGGTCGTTCGGGTACTCGAGCTCGTACTCGATGTGCCAGAGCTTCTTGCCCTTCGCGTCGAGGGTGACCGACCAGCGGACGACCCCGTTGGCGTCGCGCTTCGAGCCCTTCGGGACCAGGATGTCGTCGATCTCCATCGCGTCGTCGCCGATCACCGGGATGCGGTCGCCCAGCTCCACGGTCACGGCGGTATCCGAGAGGTTCTCGACCTCCACGATGAACGAGACCTTCAGGGTCGTCCGGCGGCTGCCGCGCTCGAGCTTGCTCCGCTTGCGGTCGAGGGTCCGCGAGATCTTCACCCGGTCCTCGACGCCGAGGTAGGCCGAGAAGGTCTCGCCGGGGGCGACGAAGCTCAGCTCGCTGGTGCCGACGAAGGCGTTGTCCACGAACAGCGCCACCTTGCCCGGCAGCACCGGCTGGCTGGCGGTGTTGACGATCTCGGCCGTGCGCACCGCGTTCAGCGACACCTCGGGGACGGCGACGAGCTTGGGCGTGGTGTCGAAGGAGTTGCGGGCGATCGGCACCCGGATCGGCTTGCCGTCGGTCCGCACCGGCCGCGAGGACAGCGCGTCGTAGTGCGCGGTCGTCCCGCGCTCGGCCAGGGTGTCGAAGGTCGAGACGACGCGGCTCTGGATCTCCATCTGCCGGGCGACGTTCGCCCGGTACTCCGCCTTGCCCTGGGCGTAGGCCTCGTTCTGCGCGCCCCACGCGGACGACGCCCGCTGGAAGGACTGGCCCATCCGCCCGAGGACCTCGCTCAGCCCCGCGCCCGCCGTCCCGAGGAGCAGCGACTGGACCTCGGGGACGTTGAGCGTCTCGGCCGGCCGCTGGGTCGAGAACGACAGCTCCGCCCCCTCCCAGTCCTCGCCGGTCGTCTGCACCACCTGGGCGAACTGCGCCAGGGAGACCCTCGAGCTCTCCGAGCCGGCGCGCAGCTCACCGAGCGGCTCCCAGGTCGCGCCCGGGGTCAGGTAGGTCAGGGTCAGCGTCGTCCGGCCGCGCCCGTCGACCTCGACGATGACGCTCCGCTGCTCGAGCTGAGCCCGCGCCCGCAGCTCGTTTCGCGCCTGGGTGCGGGCCTGGAGCTGCGGCTGGAGCGTCCGGCGCTGGCTGGCGAGCTCGCGGAGCTGCTTACGGTCCTTGCGGAGCGTGTCGCTGATGTAGTCGACGGTGTCGCTGAAGGTCGAGATCTTCGTCTCGCGGGTGGCCATGTCCCGGGGGAGCTTCTCGAGCGAGAAGGCCCGCACCGACTCGAGCTGCGCGATCTCGGCGCGGATGACCGCCTCCTCGTCGGTGATCGCCTGCAGCTGGTCGGCGATCTCGTTGACCGCCGCGTCGGCCTTGCGTACGGCCTCCTCGGAGGCCTCGGCGAGGAACGTCCGCTCGACCACGACGTCCAGGATCTTGCCGCTCGCGACCGTGGCGCGCACCGACTCCTCGTCGATCCACCCCGGCAGCCCCTCGACCACGTGACGCGTGGGGCTGCCCCCGAGGTCGATGCTGCCCGTGCGGGTGACCTGGGCGCGGTCGGCGTAGACCGTGACGGCCGTGATCTTCGACTTCACGGCCTTGGGCTCGGCCGCGCGGGAAGAAGGCGCCGCGAGCACCAGGCACGGAGTGAGCGCGGCGACCGCGATGAGAGCTCTCATGATGTCCTCCAGGGGGGAAACGCTCGGACCGGCGCCGGTCGGGCCGCACGCCGACCCCCGTTCTACGCCCCTGGGCGGGAATGGGTCTGTAAAACCGAGGTGAATTCGGCGTCAGGCGACCATGACAGTCTCGTCTCGGCCGCGCGCTCAGCGGCCGAGACCGTCTCGACCGGCCAGCACCGGTCGGCCCGCGGTCGTCTCGACCGCCCGGCTCCGCTCGGCCCCCGGTCGTCTCGCCGGCGCTGAAGCCCGCTCGGCTCCGCTCGGCCCGCGGTCGTCTCGACCGCCTGCTACGGGGTCTTCTCGAGCGTCGCCTGGAGCTCGTGGACCTGGTCCTTCTCGATGGTCACGTAGCGGACCCAGCGGTCGTAGCCGTCCTTCTCGAAGCGGACGAGCACCTTGACCGTCGGGAGCTTCAGCTCCGCGAGCGGGGTGACGCCGACCTCCTTGTCGTCGATGTAGACGGTGACGCCCTCCTCGGGGACGGTGGCGATCTTCAGCGTGCCGGTGAAGATGATCGGCTCGAGGCTGATCTCGTGCACCTGGGGCTCGCCCGCCTTGACCTTCAGCGTCTGCTTCCACGGCGTGTGGTCGCGCTTCTTCGCGGTCGCCTCGTGGCGCCCAGGGAACAGCAGGACCTCACCGGGCCCGTCGTAGGTCACCGGGACGTCGTCGACGAAGACCTCGACCCCGCCCGGCGCCGTCTCGAAGCGCACCTTGACCGGCACCTGCCCGGCCTTCTCGAGCCGCCCGAGGGCCGACTCCAGCTTCTTCTCGAAGACCTTGGCGTCCCGCGTCTCGCGCTCGAGCCGCAGGAACCCCTGAGCGTAGACGACCACCTTGTCCCAGCGCTTCGCGGCCTCGGCCACCTGCACCAGGTTGTAGAAGATGTCGCTCGACTCGTTCTTCACCGGCAGCGCCGCCTCGAACAGCTCGAGCGCGTCGCGCGCCTTGCCGGCCCGCGCCAGCCTGACCGCGCGGTCGTAGTCGCGCTGCGCCCGCTCGACGACCTTCGTGCTCGGGCCTTCGCCCTCGTCCGCCACCGCCACCGCGGGGGACATCGCCAGCAGGCCGGCGGCCACCAGGGTGCCCACGGCCCATCGCGTCGCCCTGTCGCTCCACACCCTCGCCATCTCGTTCGCTCCCTGCACCTGAATCGGGTCCCGCTCGTGTGGTCCGCGCGGCTCGCCGGCGCTCGACGAATCTACTGCCGATAGATGGTCAGCTCGCGCCGGGTGACGTGGTCCTCGCCCTCGCGCGCGACGATCGTCAAGTCGTTCGAGCCAGGCGAGAGCGGGATCTTCGCCTCGAACGGCAGCTCGTCCCGGAGCGCCTCCGCCGACCGCGCCGACAGGAAGAACACCTTGTCCTTGCCGCGGTAGATGTACATGTGGCGGCGCGCCTCGCCGCTGCCCGCGAACCGCGCCATCCCCCGCAGGATCACGGTCTTGCCCTTGGTGACCAGCTCCGGCGCCTCGAGCTCGATGGCCGGCGGCCGGTGCTGCAGGATCGACGTCACGCCGCCCGGGGTCGGCCCGCCGGCGTCGGCCAGCTTCACGCGGCTCGCCGGCACCCAGCCGGTCTGCGGCCCGGCGTCGCCGCCCGGCCAGCTGATCTCGAACCAGTCCCCCGCCGCGCCCCGGAGCGCCACCACCGCGTTCGCCGCCGCGATCCCGACCTCGGCCGCGTCCCGGTGGGCCCCGCCGCGCACCGGCACCTCGGCGTCACCCACGACGACCGCGCCCGTCTTCTTGGCCCGCGCCGGGAATCCCTCGGGGAAGACGCGCAGCGACACGTCGTCGGTCGACCAGACCTTCAGCGTCTGGTCGTAGATGGTCAGCTTCAGCTGCACCATCCGCGCCTTCAGCGTCTCGCGGACCTTCAGCCCGAAGGTCGCGACCGCGGTCTGCTCCGGCGTCAGCTCGCCGAGCTCCGCCCGCCCCTCGGTGATGAAGACGTCCTGTCCCGACTCGTTCTTGATGCTCGCGATGACCCGATGCGCCCGGCCCGGCCCGACGTTCTTCACCCGCACCGTCAGCTGGATGGTCTCGCCGCGCTGGATCAGCCCGTCCCCGTTGCCCTCCGGATCGAGCACCTGGGTCGTGTGCGCGAACAGCGGCCGCGGCAGCTCGTCCACGGCGATGTAGGCGTCGCCCTCCTCGCCGAGGTCGACGTCGTCCGCGAGGAGCTGCACCTGGATGTCGTCACCGGTGGCCGCCGTGCTTTTCGGGAGCCGCAGCGTCGCCGAGCGCTTCACCGAGCGGCCCGGCTCGATCTTGCCGAAGGCCAGCTCCGTCCCGGCGATGGTCCTGATCGCCGACAGGAGCCGCCCGTGGATCCTGAACACCGGCGCCCGCCCCGTGTTCTTCACCTCGACCTCGACCCGAGCGCTGCCGCCGGCGACGAGGGTGTCACCCGCCGGGGCCCCGTCCTGCTTCGCCGGGCGGACCCGCACGCGGACCTCGAGGCGCGGCTTGCTCGGGTTCTTGCCGTCCGACCAGTCGACGCCCATCTCGCGCAGGTGCTCGGTCAGCCGGCCCTCCTCGGCCGCCTGGCGCCGCTTCAGGTAGCCCGCCGCCTGCACCAGCGCCTGCTTGCGGTTCGGCGCCGGCGCCGCCACCAGGATCTCCTGGGCCAGGGTGCCCAGGGTGTCGTTGGCGCGCTCCTTGGTCGTCGGGCGGTCGTCGCGGTGCGGGGTCGGCTCGGCCACGACGCGCAGGCGCACGCTCGGCCGGACCTCCTGGGTGTGCGAGCTGTCGAGGTGGCTGGCCAGCCCCGCCTCGCCGCGCTCGTCCTCGCTGTCGGGGTAGAGGTCGAGCAGCTCCCGGTCCGCCCGGAGCTCCTGGATCTCGATGTCCGGCACGATGCCGACCGACTGGATCGAGACGTCCCCGGGGGTCAGGTACTGCGCGATCGTCAGCTTCAGCGCCGCCTCGTCGATCTTGTAGACGACCTGCACCGAGCCCTTGCCGAAGGACCGCTCGCCGATGACGACCGCGCGGTCGTTCCGCTTGAGCGCGCCGGCGACGATCTCCGAGGCCGACGCCGAGCCGCGGTTCAAGAGCACCACGAGCGGGACGTCGGTGATCGTGTCGGCGTTCGTGGCGTGGCTCTCTTCGCGCTCGCGGGAGCCCTCGCGCACGGTCGTCACGATGGTCCCGTGGTCGATGAACGTGTCGGACACGCCGATGGCCTTGTCGAGCAGGCCGCCGGGGTTGTCGCGCAGATCCATGACCAGCCCGCTCAGCCCGCCCTTGCGCGCCCGGAGCGCGGCCAGCGCCTCATGGAGGTTGTCGACGGTGTTGTCCTGGAAGCTGTGGATCTGCACGTAGCCGAGGTTGTTCGGCAGCGACTCCCACTCCACGCTGGGGACGCGGATCTCCCGCCGGACCAGCGGGTGCGGCCGCGGGACCTTCCACCCCTCGCGCTTGATCCACAGCGTGACGCGCGAGCCGGGCTCGCCGCGGAGCAGGTTGACGGCCTCGTCCAGGCTCATGTTGACCGTCGACTCGGTGTCGATCTGGACGATGTCGTCGCCGGGCTTGATCTCCGCCTCGGCCGCCGGGGTGTTGCGCATCACCGACTGCACGTTGAGGAGCCCGTCCTCCATCCCGACGACGATGCCGAGCCCGCCGAAGCGCCCCTTCTGGCCGAGCTGCATCTCGCGGTAGATGCGCGGCGACAGCAGCAGCGAGTGCGGGTCGAGGGTCGACAGGACCCCGTTGATGCAGGCGAACTCGAGCTCCTGGAGATCGACCACCGGCGGCAGGTTCCGCTCGAGGAAGTCGAGGATGTCCATGAGCTTCCAGTTCAGCTCGTAGAGGTCGCCCACGCGCTCGAGGGAGAAGCGCTTGGCGGTGCTGTCGACGGTCACCTCGAGGGACGTCGGGACGCCGGCGCCGCTCCGCCGCACGTCGACCATCACCTCGGGCACCTCGCGCTGGGCCGCCGCGAGCGCCGCGACCGCCATCTCCTTCGGGTCGATGCGCTGCGGGTCGACGTAGTGGGCGCGGATGTGACCGACCACCCGCGACAGCGTCCGCGCCTTGCCGAGATCGTAGGTCCCGTCGCGGTCGGTCTTCGCTTCGGCCTCGTTGAAGTGCGGCCCGCGGGCGTCCACGCCCAGGCCGAGCACGAGCAACAGGATGACCGCCAGCGAGAAACACGCGGCGGCGACGGTCTGGCGTCTCTTGAGCGGCGGCAGCTTCGGCATCGGCGCGATCGTACCTCCCGAGGTCCGCCATCTCTACCACAACCGTCGGCCTCGTCGCAGCGCAGAGCGGGCCCGGAACGGCGCCGTCGGGCCCGCTCCCGTCAAGCCCATCGCGCCCCGCGCTATTCCATCGTATCCTGCGCCCGGCCGGGCACGGGACCTTGGCGTCGGCACGGCAGGAGCGCAGGACACGATGGCGAAGGTTGTGGGCTACAAGGACGACCTCGAGTTCCTCGGGGCGGCGCTGTCGATCATCCGCCTCCGCGGGCGCCTCCGCATCCTCGAGCGCGAGGAGGCCGGGCTCATCCCGCGGGATCCCGTGACGATGATGAGCGAGGGCGAGGTCGATCGCGACGCCGTGGTCGCCGAGCTCGAGGCCGCCGCCGCGGAGCACGACAAGCGCCTCGCCAAGACCAAGGACCAGCCCTCGCTCATGAAGGTCCAGGAGACCTTCGAGCTCGACGACTTCGAGCGCGACGTGCTGCTCCTCGCCCTCGCCCCGGCCATCGACGGGTCCTTCGGGAGCCTCTTCGGCCGCGTCCGCGGGTCGAGCTACCGCGCGCCCCTCGACATCGACGCCGCGCTGACGCTGCTCGTCGACGACTTCGCCGACCGCGTCCGCTATCGCCAGGCCTTCGCGCCGTCCGGGCGGCTCCTGCAGGCGAACCTGCTCCACGTCGGCCGCGGCGCCCCGGACGGCGGTGACGAGTTCCTGGGCCTCGAGCTCCGGCTCCCGGCGCGGCTCGTCACGCTGCTCCTCGGGCAGCCGGGCGAGGACGAGACGCTGCAGTCGTTCTCGCGCCTCGTCGAGCCCACCGAGACCCTCGAGCGGGTGATCCTCCCGATCGACGACAAGAAGCGCATCGTCGAGCTCATCGGCCTCCACGGCGCCTACGTCGAGGCGATGGACAGCTGGGGGCTCCGCGAGGCGATCCCCTATGGGCGCGGGATCAGCATGCTCTTCGCCGGGCCCCCCGGGACCGGCAAGACGCTGACGGCGCGGGCGGTCGCCCACCACCTCGGTCGCCGCCTGCTGCTCGTCGACACCGCGCGCGTCGCCGGCCAGCAGCGCTCCTTCGAGGCCAACCTCGACAACCTCATGCGCGAGGCGCGCCTCCAGAGCGCGGTCCTCTTCTTCGACGAGTGCGAAGGGCTCTTCGCCGCCCAGAACCGCCTCGGGGGACACCTCTCGGCGCTCCTCCAGGCCATCGAGCACTTCGACGGCATCTGCATCCTCGCCACCAACCTCCCCCAGGTGCTCGATCACGCCCTCGACCGGCGGATCCTCTACCGGGTGAACTTCCTGACGCCGACGCCGACGATGCGCGAGGCGATCTGGGAGGTCCACATGCCCGAGGCCCTGCCGGTCGCCGACGACGTCGACATCCCGTACCTGTCGCGGCGCTTCGAGTTCACCGGCGGCTACATCAAGAACGCCGTGCTCCTCGCCGCCGGGGCCGCCGCCGGGCGGGCCGCCACCAAGCGCGGGACCGCCCAGGTCACCCAGCGGGACCTGCTCGAGGCGTGCTACAGCCAGCTCCGGAGTCGCCTCCACGAGCTCGCCGACCACGACCAGGCGGACCTGCGGCTCGAGGACCTGATCCTCCCGGAAGACGTCAAGCAGCAGATCGTCGAGATCATCGAGGCGGTGAGCTCGCAGTCCCGGGTCTTCCGCGAGTGGGGCTTCGGTCGGAAGTTCAACAAGGGCCGGGGGCTGTCCGCGCTCTTCGACGGCGAGCCAGGGACCGGCAAGACGCTGTCGGCCGAGGTCATCGCGGCCGAGCTCGGCCTCGGGCTCTACCGGGTGAACGTCGCCAACGTCGTCTCGAAGTACATCGGCGAGACCGAGAAGAACCTCCAGCGCATCTTCACCGAGGCGCGCGGCTCGCAGTCGGTGCTGCTCTTCGACGAGGCGGACTCGCTGTTCTCGAAGCGGGTCGAGGTGAAGGGCTCCAACGACCGCTTCGCCAACATGGAGACCAACGTGCTGCTGCAGCTCATCGAGCGCTACGACGGCCTGGTCATCCTGACGACGAACCTCAAGACCTCGATCGACACGGCCTTCGAGCGGCGCCTGTCGTTCAAGATCAACTTCCCCTTCCCGGACTGGGAGACCCGCGCGACCATCTGGGAGCACCTGCTCCCGGCCGAGGCGCCCCTCGACACCGAGCTCGACTTCGATCTCCTCGGCAAGTGCTTCGAACTCTCGGGCGGCTCGATCAAGAACGCGGTGCTGCGATCGGCCTATCGAGCCGCGGCGAAGTCCACGCCGCTGTCCATGGACCTCTTCGAGGACGCCGCCAAGCGCGAGTGTCAGGCCGCCGGGAAGCTGTTCCGCGTAGCGCGGCGCGACGAGAGCTGGTAGCATCGCGATGCCTGCTTCGGCAGGTTCGGTAGACGCCCTGGTCGGATAGAATCAGGTGCGCTCATTGCTCATGAGGCAGTCCTCCGCGTTGCAGTGTCGACGTCGCCCGGGACGGCCCAGCTCAGACGACATCCGTCATCCTTGCGGCGCCAGCGCCGGCCATCCCCGATTGTGTGGGGTGTCCACATGCGCGTGGACCGAGGACCGGATCTGACTCGAGCGGCCGGCCCGACCTCGCGTAGACGGCACCGGCCGGCGAACGAGCCTCGTGCCTTGGGCGGTCCCACCTGACCTCGCTGTGCCGGGGCGTCCTCCGATTCCCCGCTCGCCCCACGCCTGCCCGCGGTCACCTCATGTCGGAGCGCAGCCAAGACCTCGAGATGTTCCGGGAGCGGTTCCTCAACCAGCTCCACGCGACGAAGCCGTCGATGCTCGGGCATCAGGAGTTCATCCAGTATTGGCGGCTGGTCGAACGCGAGGCGAAGGACACCGACGAGCTCGGCAAGCTCGAGGACTGGGTCCGCAACCTGTCGCGCGACAAGGAGCGGATGCGGGCGCTCAAGGACCGGCTCGAGGCGACCAAGGACACCGATCAGGGGGCCGCAGCGCTGCTCCAGCTGGTGCGCCAGATCCTCGAGCTCCTCGAGGACATCGGCAAGAAGCTCAAGGTCCGCCGCGACCACAAGCGCGCTCAGCTCGGCTGGCTCCTCTTCGTCGCCGGCCCCGGCGTCAAGAAGAAGGTCCCGGACGACAAGGGCGACGGCAAGGGCAAGGGCGCGGGCAAGGAAGAGGACAAGAAGGTCTCCGAGCAGGTCCTCACCAAGCCGAAGACGCCGGACACCAAGAAGAAGCCCACCAAGCAGATGCAGCGCTGACGCGCTCGCCGAGCGGTACGGCCCGCGGTCGTTTCGATCCCCTCGGAGCTCGGCAGGACCTCGACCGGTCGACCCGCGGTCGTCAACCGTACGGCTCGCGGTCGCCTCGACCGCTCGCGCGTGGGTCAGCGCTTGGTGGGGCGGGCGTAGTAGCGGAGCGCCTCGACCGCCTCGGTCGCCTCGCGCGCGAACGTGACCATCGCGCGCGCCCGGGGGTCGAGCTGCAGGACGTCGGCGAGGGCGCCCACGGCCTTGGGCCACTCGTCACCGACCAGCACGGTCTGCCGGTATGGCGCCTGGGGGGACAGGCCGTACACCCAGATCTGGAGCAACAAGGCGGCGGTCTCGACGCCCCCGGGTACCAGGACCAGGGCATCGGCGAGGTCGAGCACCCGCGCCATCGCCCGCAGGGAGTCCGCCTCGCGGGCCTTCTCCACGCCGGGCATCGGCGCCTGGTCCGCCCCGGGCCACAGCAGCGCCTGGATGTGGCCGCCCTGTGGACGCGCGCCCATGGCCGCCGCGCGCGAGGTCGCGCCGTCCCCGTGCACCACGACGGCGTAGCCGAGCCGCGCGAGCTCAGAGCCGATGCCCTCCGCGAGCTTGGCTGCTCGCTCCGAGTCCCCGCCCGATGGGCCCAGGACCGCGATGGCCGCGTTGTCGCCGATCAAGAGAGCCTGCTTGCTTCTAGGAGCCCGGGTCAGACCCGTCCGCTCTGTCCGCGGATGACGTTGCCGACCCCGCCCACCCGTTGTCAAGGGTTGCCCGGAGCGCGTGTGACCGGCATCGTCTCTCGGATGCACGCCTCACGCCGCGCCTCCTCGCCTCGAACCGACGCCCGCCGTCGTCGGCCGCTCCGCCTCGTCGCGGCGCTGCTGTTGGGCGCGGCCAGCCTGGCGACGGGGTGCAACGACGCCGATCGCGCGCTGACCGGGCGCTGGCTCGCGACCGAGCCGGTCCAGACCAGCTGGCTGGCCGGGCGCCCCGAGCTGACCATCGGGCACTACGGCCCCGAGCTGACCGGCGTCGCGTGGTTTCTCGACGTGAACGGGTTCCCGTCGGAGATCTGTCCCTGCGGGTTCATCGATCACCTCTCCCTCGATCTCGACGCGCAGCGCTTCGCCGCCTCGACCGACTTCTGCAACGGCGACATCTGGATCTGGAGGTTGGAGCTCGACGACACACAGACCCCCGAGGTCCTCTCCGGTACGGTCGAGGTCAAGGACGAGCCGGACAAGGTCCTCGACATCACCTTCGAGCTCGTCGACACCTTCATCCCCGACGAGAAGAAGCTGTGCGATCGTTGACCCTGGTACGGACGCTCGCGGTGGCCCTCGCCGCGGTCGCGCTGACGGCGCCTCGCGCGGCGGCCGACGAGCTGCCCCGCGGCGGCTGGAAGACCCTCGAGGTCGGGGTCCTGCCGGTCGCCTACTTCGGTCGGTCCGGCGAGGACCTCTTCGCCGACTCCCCGGAGGTCCGTCAGGCCCAGGAGATCACCGGCCGCTGGCACCGGATGATCGAGGACCGGCTCGCCGGCCTCGATCAGGTGCGCCTCGCGCGGACCTCCCAGATCCAGGAGCGCCTCAGCCGCACCCAGGACTACCGCCGGACCGTGGCCGTGGCCGCCGAGCGCTTCGACCTCGGCGTCCTGCGCTACCACGAGATCCAGCCTGTCGAGGCGCTCGCCAACCTGAGCAAGGCGAACGACCTCTACCGCAGCGTCTACGCCGACATCGCCCACCCCCACGAGCTCGCCGACGTGGCCTTCTACCAGGGGCTCATCCTCGTCGAGCAGCGCGAGACGACCAAGGCGCACATGGCGCTGCGGGATCTCCTGACCCTCGACCCGACCCGGCGCTTCGAGCGGGGCTACTACCCGGCGGCCATCGAGCAGGCTCTCGTGGGCGCCCAGTCGGACATCGCGATGCACTCCGACCTGATGGCCGCCGCGCTCCAGACCGATCGCCTCGACGCCCTGGCGAAGGTGCTCGACATCGACGTCTTCGTGGTCGCGCTCGTCGACGGGCCGCCGGACCAGCTCGCGCTCCGGATCGCGCTCTATGATCGGAGGGTGCGGGGCTTCGCCACCAGCGAGCACTTCGCGCTGTCCGACGAGGCCCTGGCCGCCGACGAGCTCGACCGCGTGCTGACCGCCTGGCACGCGTGCGCCGTCGAGGCGGACCGCAGCGGGATCTTCAGGAAGCCCCCGCGCAAGGAGCTCTACCTCGACATCGGCTACACCCACGGCGTCTGGCTCAAGCACTCCCGAACGCGCGACCCGCTCCAGTCCCTCGGCGCCTCGCTCACCCTGACCTGGGAGCCGACCCCGGCCCTCTCGCTGTTCGTCCGCGCGACCCAGAGCGACACCCTCGTCGACGGCAACGGCGATCTCCTCGACGACTTCGTGCGCTCCAGCCTGACCCTGGGGGCGGGGCTCGCCTTCGGGCCGAGCGCGGTCCGCTTCTCGCTCCGCGTCGGGCTCGACCTGGGGCTCGCGGTGTCCGAGATCGGGATGACCACCGACGTGGACTGCAAGTTCTTCGGCACCTCGAGCGACCGCTGCCTGACGAGCTTCAGCGCCTCGGCGCCCGCCGTCTGGCTCGGCGCCGACTTCACCCTCGGCGCGCGGGTGCGACTGGTCGACGGCTGGTACCTGTCGAGCGCCATCGGGATCACCAGCTACGTCTTCGACCCGGACGTCGCCGGGGCGCTCAACTTCCCGCTCCACGCGACCCTGGGCTTCGGCGCGGCGTTCTGAGCCGCGCCAGGCGGCGGTGGACGCTGAACGGCCGGTAGGCGTCCGGCGTTGATCGCTGGCGGGGCCCGGTCTACGGTCGGGCCCCGACCGCCCATCAGGAGGATCCCATGCCGCGTCGCTCGCCTGCCCTGGCCCTCGCCCTCGCGTTCATCCTCGCCGGTGCATGCGGCAAGGACGAGCCAGAGAAGCCCCCGGCGACGCCGCCGACCACCGAACAGACCCCGTCGCCGAAGACCGAGGAGCGCGCCGCCGAGGCGCCGACGCCCGCGCCGGCCGCGCCGAAGGCCGCCGAAGAGCCCGCCAAGGCGAAGGACGACGCGCCGACGCCGCCGCCGTCGAGCCCTGCCCCCGCGTCCGCCGTGGGGCCGTTGACGCCCGTGTCGCTGCCCTCGTTCGACCCCGGCGTGACGGCGGTCGTCGGGACGCCGAGCCTGGCCGGGTTGGTCGAGGCCTTCGCCACCACGTCGAGCGAGCTCGGCGCCGACCAGCAGATGCCCCCGCGCCCGCTCGACGCGGCGCTCGAGGCGCTCCGGATGCGGCTCAACCTGGTCGACGTGGCCTGGCTCGACACCGGGCGCCCGCTGCGGCTGGCGACGCCGGATCCGAAGCGGTTCCCCGACGGCTTCGTCGCGATCTTGCCCGTCAAGGGCGGCGAGGAGGCGCTGAAGAAGGGCCTCGGCGAGGGGCTGTCCACCTCTGAGGGGCACCTGGGTCAGCTCGACGCCGGCGGGCGCTCGATCTTCGTCGATCTGGCGGGCGACCAGCTCGTCGTCACGAGCCACGACGGGCTGAAGGCCGCGATCGGGCCGTGGCTGAAGGACGTGCTGATGGTGTGGACGCCTCGGGACGTGCTGAACATCGAGGTCAGCGTCTCGCACCTGCGCACCGCCTACGCCGAGGAGCTGCGCATGATGCGTGGGATGATCGGGCGCGTCGGCGAGCAGCTCACCCAGCGCTCGACCATCCCCGTCCAGGCCGAGACCCTGCGCGCGCTGATCGACGGCGCCTTCGGCTTCGTCGAGGGGACCGAGCGCGTCGGGCTCGCCGTCGTCCCCTCGGGCGACCGCCTGCAGGTGGCCTTTGGCCTCCGCGGCGAGGAGGGGAGCGACCTCGCGAGCACCATCGCCTCGGTCGTCGGGCGCAAGCTCGAGGTCCTCGGCGCCGCGCCGCCCGAGACCTGGCTCGGCGTGGCCAGCAACCTCCCGTCGGCGCTGACCGAGATCGACCAGGGCGCGCTGACGTCCTTCCTCACGAGCATCGACGGCGCGTCGTTCACCGAGGCGCAGGCGAAGGCGCTGGCCGCCCACGTCGCCACGCTGCACGAGGTGAACACCGGCGACAGCACCTTCGCGGTGGCGACCGACGGCCGCTTCCCCTTCGCGATCTCGTCGCTGGATCTGGTGACCGACCACGTGAAGGCGCGCGAGGCGCTGCTCGGTCTCTTCGACGTGGTGCTCCAGGCCCAGCTGGCGAAGCTCCGCGCCCAGCTCGCCGAAAACGGCGCCGAGGGGAAGTTCGAGCTCGACTCCCTCGCCGACCTGGTCACCCTCGCCAACACCATGGGCAAGCCCCTCGGCGCCAGCCTCGAGGTGGTCGACGAGACCCGCGGCGAGGTCGTCGTCAAGGCGCTCGTCGCCACCGTCGACTGGGAGCGCCTCGGCCTCGCCCAGAGCGACCCGGGCTTCTTCGCCGCGGTCCAGGCGATGGTCGGCCCCAAGCTCAGCGCGGCGATGGCCGACGGCGAGGGGCGTATGGCCGTCGCCTTCGGGCCTCACGGCGTCGACGCTGCCGTGGCGCTGGCGGGCGGCAAGCTCCCCGGCGGCGAGCCGAACCTCACCCGCGCCGGCGAGGGCGCGGTCGCGGCGGTCTCGCTCCGGGTGGGGGCGATGCTCTCGGCGCTCTCGGCGCTCCCGAGCCTGGAGCGCTACGCCGAGGAGTACGCCAAGCTCCCGAAGGACAAGGCGATTACGCTCCGGGCCACGGTGGACGGTCCGACCCTGCAGATCACCGCCGACGTCGCCCTGGACCTCTTCCGGGTCCTGGTGCGCTGAGGCGATGGGCGACGTGGCCGGGGAGATCCCCGAGGAGGTCCGCCGCGCCTGGCCGATCGGTTGGGAGGACGTGCCCCTCGAGCCGGCCGCCGGTGGGCTCATCAACGCCACCTGGCTGGTCGGACACGACTGGGTCGTCCAGCGCCTCCATCCCATCTTCGCGGCCGAGGTCTGCCTCGACATGGTCGCCCTCGGCCGCCGCCTGAAGGACGCGGGCGTCCCGGTCCCGGTCCTCGCTCCGAGCGTGGACGGCGCGCTCTGGAAGGACGTCGACGGCGCGGTCTGGCGGGTGATGCCGCGGCTCCCCGGGCGCAACGCAGACGGCGCCGGGACCGCGGCGCAGGTCCGCGCGGCGGCCGCGGCCCTGGGGCGCTTTCACGGCGCGCTGGCGGGGGCGGATCACGCCTTCGCCTTCAGCCGCCTCGGGATCCACGACACGCCGGCTCACCTCGCCCGGTTGTCGGCCGCGGTCGCGGCTCACCCGACGCACCGCCTGGCCGCCGAGGTCGCGCCCCTCGCCGAGGCCATCGCGGCCGGCTGGGAGGCCTGGGAGCGACCGACGAGCGCGCTGCCGCCGCGGATCGGTCACGGGGACCCGAAGATCGCCAACTTCCTGTTCGAGGGCGACGTCGTGACCGGGGTCATCGATCTCGACACGATGGGCTGGACGACCCTCGACGCCGAGCTCGGCGACGCCTTCCGCTCCTGGTGCAGCACGACGGACGAGAGCGCGACCGCCCCGCGGCTGTCGGTCGAGCGTTTCGAGGTCGCGGTCGCGGGCTATCTGGCCGAGGCGCGCGGCTGGATCACCGACGAGGAGATCGCCGTCCTCCCCCGCGCCGGCGAGCGCATCGCTCTCGAGCTCGCCAGCCGCTTCGCCGCGGACGCGCTGAACGAGTCCTACTTCGGCTGGGACCCGGCGCTCGCCCCGACCCGCGGGGAGCACAACCTCATGCGCGCCCGAAACCAGCTCGCCCTCGCCCAGGACGCGCGGCGCGCGCGACCACAGCTCGAGGCCGCCCTCGCCCGCTACCGCTGAAGCGCGCTCGGGCCGCGCGAGGCCGACAGAGCGTCAGGCCGCGGCCTTCTTGCGGGCCTTCTTCTCGGCGCGCTTCTCCTTGTCCTTCTTCGACACCAGCGGGCTGTTCTTGTCGAAGCCGATGTTGAGGAGCAGCGCGATGACGCCGACCGCGATGGCGATGTCGGCGACGTTGAAGGTCGGCCAGTGCATGAAGCCGAGGTCCGCGTCGAGGAAGTCGATCACGTAGTGGAAGCGCAGGCGATCGATGAAGTTGCCGGCGGCGCCGGCGAGGATCCCCGCGAAGGCGAAGTAGACGAACCACCCCTCGGGCGGCAGCCGGTAGACGATCACGAGGATCACCACGAAGGCGAGGATCGTCAGCAGGGTGAACAGGGTGTAGCGGAGATCCGGGTCGACGCCCTTGAGGAAGCCGAAGGCCGCGTTGGGGTTCTCGGCGTACACCAGCTTGAACCAGTCGCCGGCCACGTCCACGTGGTGCTCGGTCAGCAGCCACGTGTCGCCGGAGGCGGCGAGCTCGTCGGGTCCGGGGCGCACCGTCGCGCCGGTCACCGGGTGGATGAGCCCGGCGACGATCTCGGGCACGTCGTCGGCGTCGAGCTTCTTGAAGCGCCGCGGGAGCCACTCGGCGAAGGTCTCGGTGGACAGGAGGTCGTAGGTCGCCTTCTGGAGCTTCGCCTGGTCCTCGCCGGGGAGCGCGCGGCTGACCCAGCGACCGACGAGCAGCCGCTCGTTCTTCTCGATGCGCCGCGGCGGGTCCTCGCGGTCTCCGCGCCAGAAGACGTAGAAGGCGCGGGCCTTCGCCGCCGGGCCGGCCCCGTCGTACGGCTTGTCGGTGGCCTGGTAGGTCGCGGCCGGCTCGAGCTTCTCGAAGTCGTCGGCGCGCTCGGCGACCTCGGCCGCGGTCCACCCGAGGTGCGCGGCGAGCGCGTCGTAGAGGGGCTTGCCGGCGTCGGCCTCGGTCAGGGTGACCGGGATCGGGTGCGACCGGTTGGCGAGCGTCGAGTCGGCCCAGTTCTTCGTGGCCATGTCGACGAACAGCCAGATCCCGAAGATCACCGCGAACAGGACGTACTTCTTGAACTTGAGCGTCACGCTTCTTCCTCACGGTCCTGCGCGACGCGCGCGCCACGGGCCCTGTGCGCCCCGTCGAGGGGCGCGGACTATATGGGGACGCTCCGGTGACAGTCAATGTTGGCCCTCGGCCGGGCGACCGCGGCAGACCACGGGGTTAGCGGTTGACGGTCCCTCGCCGCGAGGGTAGCGATGGCTCGGTGTGGCGATCCCTCTCAGTCTGCGCGTCGACCGCCCTGCTCCTGCTCCTCGCCTCGCCGGGCTGCGCGCCGATCGGCGTCGCCGCGGCGATCGACGAGGCCGAGGCCGCCTTCGACACGGCGACCCGCGCCGGGGCTGAGGCCCGCGCCGCCTACCCGTGGTGGTCGGCCCGGGCCTACCTCGAGCTCGCTCGCACCGCCGAGGGGCGCTCGGACTACGCGGGCGCCGCGGCCTTCGCCCGCCGCGCCCGGGACTTCGCCGTGGAGGCGACCCGGCGCGTCGGCCCCGCCGAGCGCGTGAAGCGCGAGGCGTCACCGTGAGGCCCCTCGCGCTCGGGACGCTCCTGCTCACGGTGGCCGCGCTCTCGGCCTGCGCGACCGCCGGCGAGGTCGAGGAGCGGACGACCGCGCTCGAGGCGCGCCTCCGGCCGGTCCAGACCAAGGCCGAGCGGTGCGCGCCGCGCGATCTCGCGTACGCCCACGCCGCCATCGCCGACGCTCGACGTTCCTCGCAGGTCGGGGACGGCGCTGCCGCCTCCCGCGCGCTCGACCGGGCGGCGTCCCTCGTCGACGCGGTGACCGACGAGCCGCGCCTGGCCCGCTGCGTCATCCCGCAGGCCCCGAGCCCGAAGCGCGCCGACGGCGATGGGGACGGCGTGCCCGACGACGAAGATCGGTGCCTGAGCGAGCGCGAGGATCGCGACGGCTGGCTCGATCACGACGGCTGCCCCGACCCGGACAACGACGGGGACGGGATCAGCGACCAGGTCGACCAGTGCCCGAACATCCCCGAGGTCATCGACGGCGTGGCCGACATCGACGGCTGCCCCGACGGCGAGCCCAGCCCCGAGAACCCGTGAGGCGCCCGTGCTCTGGCTGATGGTGATCGCCCTGGCGGCGCTCCAGGGCCTGACCGAGTTCCTGCCGGTCTCGTCGAGCGGCCACCTGCGCCTGCTCGCCGAGGCCTTCGGGGTCGAGGAGCCGCAGACGCTCTTCGACATCATGCTCCACGCGGGCACCCTGGTGGCGGTCTTCATCGTCTACCGGGCCCTCTTCTGGAGGATGATCGTCGCGGTCGGCCGCGCGCTTCGGCGTCCGGCGGGCGTCCGCGAGCAGCTCGGCCGCGATCCGGACCTGCGCCTCTTCGTCTACGCGACCATCGCCACGATCCCCACCGGGCTCATCGCCGTGGCCTTCGGCGACGCCATGGAGGGGCTCGCGGTCCACGTCGGCGCGGTCGGCGCGGCGCTGATCGTGAACGCCGGGATCCTGTTCGTGCTGCGCGCCCTGACCATCGGCCGCTGGAAGGCCGATCCCGACAACCCCCGCCGCCCGATCGAGCAGCTCCGCCTCAGCGACGCGCTCCTCATCGGCACCGCGCAGGGGGTCGGCGTGATCCGCGGCATCTCGCGGAGCGGCTCGACGATCACGGCCGGGATCCTGACCGGCCTCGAGCAGCAGGCAGCGGCCGCCTTCTCCTTCGTCCTCGCGGTGCCGGCGATCCTGGGCGCGCTGGTGATGCACCTGAAGGACGGCGGGATGAGCAGCGACGGCCTCCTCCACGCGGTCGTCGGCGCGGTCGTCGCCGCCATCGTCGGCACCGTCGCGCTGCTCCTGCTGCTGCGCCTCCTCCGCGGCGGGCGGCTCCACCTGTTCGGCTGGTACTGCCTCGCGCTGGGTACCGCCGCGGTAGTCTGGGAGCTCGTCGGCGTCTGAGACGTACGTGACCGAGGAGCGGAACCGCCTGGGACCACAAGCGCAAGGCGACGGGAGAATACCCCAACGCCCTCTGAGCCGGTCGCGGTCCCCGCGGCGGCTGGTATGATGTCGGCATGGCCACGTCGGGAGAAGGGGATCTCACCGGGGTCGGGGCGCGTAACGAGCCGCCCTCGCCCCCCGTCGGCGACGGCTGGCGCGCGCTCGCGGACGCCTTCGGCCGGGACCTCACGGCCGCCACGGCCGAGCTCGACCGCGCCTGGGACGAGCTCCTCGACCTCGCCCTCGACGACGTGAGCGACGCGCGGCTGACCGAGCTCGAGGCGCGCCTCGGGGTCCCGGGGCTCCTCCAGCTGCGCGAGGAGCACGACGACCGGATCGTGGCGGCCCAGGCCCGGCGCGCGGAGCTCGTCGAGATGGACGAGGTCGCCCGCCCGAGCGACGTCGCCGCCCGGATCGAGGCCGAGCTCGCGGCCGCCCGAACCCGCTTCACGGAGCTCGAGCACGAGCTCGCGCGCTGGGAGGCTTCGTCCGCGCACCGCGTCCTGGTGGCGCGAGGCTTCTTCGAGCCCGAGCGCACGCGGGGCTGGTGGGCGCGCCGCGGCGATCGGCGGCTCCTCCGGCGGCTCGCGCTGGAGCTCGGTCTGCCCACGGACGGCGAGCTCCCGGAGGTTGCCCGCGCCGCCCGACGCGAGCTCCGCGCTCGGCTGGACGGCGCCCGCGCGCTGGAGGCGCGGCTCTTGTCCCGGCGCCGGAACCAGGCGGGGCTCGAGCGTGAACGCGCGAGCCTGACCTCCGCGCCGTCGCGGCTCCACACCGAGCTGCGGCGGAGGTGTCGCGAGGTCGTCCGGCGGCACCTCGAGGACGGGGCCGTGGAGCTCCGCTACGAGCTCGCTCGGGACGGCGCCGAGGTGGCCGCGGGGCTCCGCCGGATCGCCGGGCTCCAGGCGCGCGTCGACTACCTGCGGCAGCTCGCCGTGAGCCGCGTCACCCCGGCCGCTCGCGCTGGCGACGCCGACCGGGCTGGCTGCCTCGCGCTCGACCGGCTCCGGGAGCGCCTCGTCGCCTTCGACGCGTGGCACCGCGGCGGCATCGGCGGCCACGTGCTGTGGTGGGATCTCATGACCGGCGGCGCGCCCGCCGACGGGCTCCCCGAGGTCGAGGCGTTCCTCGCGACCTGGGGCGGCCCGGTCGCCCACGAGCACCCGACGGCGCCGCTCGAGGCCGAGCTCGAGTCCTCACGGTAGCGACCCGACCGTCAGCCCCGGAGCGAGTAGTCCCGGAGCAGCGGCGAGCGCACCTGGCCGGTCGTCGGGTCGAGGAGCCAGCGCATGGCGAGCTTCTTCGGGACGTTGATCCGCTCGGGGCGCGCGTAGGTGCCGAAGACGAGGTCCCACAGCGGAGACGTCACCCCGTGGTTCAGCTTGGGGTCGTGGAAGTGGTGGAAGAAGTGGTGCCGCCGCGCCCAGCGGGCGTACGGGCCGACCCCCTCCCAGACGTGCAGCAGGCGGTGGAGCGCCTCGTACACCAGGTAGAAGCCGACCAGGCCTCCCGTGTACGCGAACCCGGCCTCGACCCCGGCGATCAGCACGGCCGGCGGCGCGGCCACCCCGACGAAGAGCAGGGTCGCGAGCGCCTTCTTCCACGACGGGGCGAAGTAGTTGCCGCGGCTGTGGTGTGCCGTGTGCTCCGAGCCGAAGGGCGTCTTCTTCACCCAGCGCCGGTCGTGGCCGAGCCAGCGGTGGATGACGTACTCCATCAGGCTCCAGGTCAGGACACCGAGGACGAAGGCGAGGATCATGTCGCGCTCCCGGGCATGGGCGTGGCGGAGGTCTCCGCGGCGTCGAGGAGCCGCGTCACGACGGCCTCGTCCGCGCCCCAGCCCCGCAACAGCGTGCGGAGCATCGACGCGAAGAGGCGCTGGAGATCGAGGAAGCCGGGCGCGCGCGGCGCCTGCTTCTTGAGCTGGAGGACGCCGTTGACGCCGCTGAAGAGGAGCAGCGTCCGCTCGATGGCGCTGCCCGGGCTGAGGTCCCCGGCCGCGGTCGCGGCCTCCAGCGCCGTGGCCACCGGTCGGACCGCGGTCAGCAGCGTCGCCATCGCGTTCGCGACCAGCGCCTCGTCCGTCACGATGAGCCGCGGCGCCGCCAGCAACATCGAGACGAGCCCGAAGCGGTTCGGCGCCTCCTCGGAGAAGCGGCGCCAAGCCTCGGCGCCCGCGACCACCCGGCCGAGCGGGTCGAGGACGTCGCCCTCGAGGGCCGCCAGGTCCCGCCCGATCTCGTCGATGACCGCGGCCACCAGCGCCAGGACCAGGGCGTCCTTGCTCGGGAAGTAGCGGTAGAGCGCGCCGGGCGTGTAGTCGAGCGCCGCCGCGAGCTTGTTCATCGACAGCGCGTCGAAGCCGCCGGCGACGATCGCCTCCATCGCGCCGTCGAGGATCCGCGCCAGGTTCTTCTGGCGGCGCCGTGCGCGAGGTCCGGCCGCGGGGGGCGTGTTCGTGTTCGTGTGCATCGGTCACAAAGTAAATGGTATTTACTTTTCGATCAAGCGCAAAGCACACGCATCAGTCAACTCCACGCGGTACAAAGACAAACGCCCCGACCGCGGCGCGGACGGGGCGTCTCGTCGTCTCGGACGCGGGGTCAGGCGCGGGAGCGCCGGCGCAGGGCCAGGAGCATCAACGCCGAGAGCAGGGCCAGGAGCCCGGTCGCCGGACCGCCGCCCGCGCAGCCGCCGCCGCCGTTGGCGAGCAGCCCGTCCACCGGTGTGTCGTCGCAGACGTCGCCGATCCCGTCGAGGTCCTCGTCGGACTGGTCGCGGTTGGCGATGGTCGGGCAGTTGTCGTCCCGGTCGGGGATGGTGTCGTTGTCGTGGTCGAGGCTCTCCGGGTCGACCGGCCCGCTGCAGTCCGTCTCGGTGACGTTCCCCGACGGATCCGTCGCGACGACCGTGTACTTCACGGTGACCTCACCGTCCTCCGACGGCGGCGCGTCGCGGACGAGCACCACGCCGTCGGTGATCTCGACCTCGCAGCGCTCGGCGACCTCGGTCTCGACGCCGTCGACGGTCCGCACGCAGACGGCCTCGGTGATCTCGAGGTCCACGCCGCAGGCGTCGGAGGCCTCGGGGGCGAAGGACGCCATCAGGTCGAGCGGGCCCGCCGGCGACGGGCAGATGACGACCGGATCCGTCACGTCCTGCACGGTGAGCAGCGTCTCGCACGACGCCTCGCGCTCGCCCGAGGTCGCGTGGAAGCGGACCACGCTCTGGCCGATGGGGTAGCCCGACAGCTCGCTCGCGACATCGACCTGGGCGTTGCACTGGCTGTGCACCGTCGCGGTCAGCGCCTCGGGGTAGCCGCAGGCCGTCGGCGGCGCGTCCACCGTCAGATCCTCGGGGCACGAGATCGCGAACGTGTCGAGCCCGACGACGTCGACGACGGTCGAGCAGGTCGCCCGGTTGCCGGCCGCGTCGACCGCGACCACCTCGACGGTGGTCGGCCCCGGCGGGAAGAAGGCGTCCTCGGGCGCGATGACCGTGACGTCCGAGCCGTCGCAGCCGTCCGTCGCGCTCACCTGCACCGTGACCGTCGCCCCGCACAGCCCCGGGTCGCCCTCGACCTCGGTGCGCTCGGGGCAGGTCAGCTCCGGCGCCTCGGTGTCGACGACCTCGACGCTGGTCGCGCAGCTGGCCGCGTTGCCCGCCGGGTCGGTCCCGGTGAAGGTCACCGTCGTCACCCCGAGCCCGTAGGTCGGCGGCGCGTCGCTGGTGACGGTCACGTCGCCGCAGGCGTCGCGGGTCGTCGGCGCGCCGAGCTCGGTCGTCGCCCCACCCTCCACGCACTCGACGCCGGTCACGGCCACCGGGCACGTGATGGTCGGCGGCACGGCGTCCCCGCCGCACACGACGCAGCCCTCGATGAAGCCGTAGTCGCAGAGCCCCGTCGCCGGGTTGCACTGCCCCGGCATCTCGCACTCCGCGGGCGCCGCGCAGTCCTCGTAGGTCCCGCCGCAGACGCCGTCGGTGCAGGTGTCGCCGAGGCTGCAGAGGTCGCCGTCCTCACAGCTCGTGCCGTCCTCGACCGGCGTGTTCACGCAGCCCTCGAAGGCGTCGCAGCTGTCGGCGGTGCAGGGGTTGTCGTCGTTGCACGACTTCACCAGCGTGGGCTTGCAGCTGCCCGCGAGGCACGCCGACGAGATGGCGCAGGGCCCGCCCTCGCAGCTGATCCCGTCCTCGATGGCCGCGCAGTCCGGGACGACCACGTCGCCCTCGAAGCAGTAGGAGCTCGGCGCGGACTGGCACTGCGGGCAGCTCGTCGGCGTCCCCACGAAGTCCTCGTCGGCCATCTCGTTGCAGTTGTCGTCGACGCCGTCGCAGGTGGCGTCGCCCTCGCTGATGGGATCGAGGGGCGCGCAGCTGTCGACCATCATCCCCTCGACGCAGCCCAGGACGCCCTCGTTGAAGCACGCGCCGACCCCGCAGGTCGTGGGTGTCGTGGTGATGTTGTCGTCGACCCCGCCGAAGCAGTCGTCGTCGACGCCGTTGCAGACCTCGACCTCGCCCGGGTTGATCGTCGCGTTGTCGTCCTCGCAGTCGCCACAGCCGTTCGGGCAGACCTCGAGGACGCCCTCGGTCGGCACGAAGCAGCCCATGGCGTCGTCGCACCAGTCGTCGCCGTCGTCGTCGCAGCCCTCGTCGGTCGACTCGTTGCAGTCGTTGTCTATCCCGTCGCAGACCTCGTCGCTCGCGACGCAGTCGTCGCAGAGGTCCGGGACCTGGTCCTGGTCGACGTCGTCCCAGGTCGGTCCGAAGCCCACGAAGATGACGTTGTTGTCGGTGTCGCACTCGTTCGACGCCGCCTGGACGACCGCGTAGAGCGGCCCGCCGTCGATCTCCGCGCTGCTGCTGTCCAACCCGACGTGCCGGACGCCGGTCGGGGAGAGCGGGGGGAGGCTCCGCGCGTCGATCAGCGTCCCGTCGGGCCCACCCTGGTAGAGGTTGACGCTCGAGGGCGTAGACGTCCCGCTGCCGCGGTTGCCGATCGCGAGCTCGATGTTGAGGTAGAGGTCGCCGTCGCAGCCCCAGTTGCAGTCGAAGCGGTCGACGACGATGAGGTCGCTGGCGTTGTCGTCGAGGCAGCCGGCGTCGGCGGGGATCTCGACCGGCAGGTCGCTCACGTCGTCGCACTCGGCCTGAGGCGAGCACGCCGCGTCGTCCTCGCAGGAGCCGCAGGTCCCGCTGAGCGTGTCGCACGCCGGGACGTCCTGGGTGCAGCCGGTGTCGACGCCGGTCGTGTTGTCGTCGAGGCAGCCGACGCAGGTGCGCTCGCCCATCACGAAGGTGCAGTACGGGGTCATGACCGAGCAGCCGGAGTCGACGCCGTCGCTGTCCACGCTGTCATCGATGCACGCGACGACGTGGAACGGAGAGCTGTCGTAGACCGGGTCCTGATCGGGGTAGGTCAGCGTGGCGTCCGCCTGGTAGTAGCCCGGCTGAAGCCCGGTGACGTTGTCGTCGCAGGCCCAGAGCGCGCTGCCGACGGTCCCGGAGCAGCTCCCGCTGCCGTTGGCGCCGGCGATGCTCACGCTGACCGTCGCGCCGTCGGGGGCCTGGGCCGAGCCGATCGGGAGCACCGGGTCGCCGGCGAGCACGAGGCCGACCGGCTCGTTGATGGTCACGGCGAGGTTGAGGTTCACCTTGGCCAGGGTGCTCGGGCTCTGGGGGAGGCCGAGGCCGACCTGGCAGCCGGCGGGCTGCGGGTAGGCGTCGTGGACGAAGCCGCTGGCGGTGCCGACCTCGTCCGGATCGGTGACGACGTGGAGCGCCGCGCCCATGGAGCCCGCGACGAAGATCCGCCCATCGGGGGCGAGGCGCCCGTCGCCGAAGGAGTAGCGCTGGTCCTGAGCGAGCATCGTGAAGGTCGCGCTGTCGAAGTCGTACTGCCAGAAGCGCCCGGTGTTGCTGCCCTCGGTCAGCGTCGAGAAGTAGAGCCGGCGCCCGTTCGGCGAGAACACCCCGCCGTAGTACTCGGTGTGGCGGAACGCGGCGTTCAGCAGGCGCCGGTTGGAGAGCGCGCCGGTCGTCGGGTTGAAGTCCCACGCCGCCATGTCCCCGGAGGTCGTCCCCGTGGCGGCGCTGGAGTTGCCCGACATGACGACGGTTCGGCCGTCGTGGGAGGCGGTGAAGACGCTCCAGCCGTTGGTCCACACGCTCAGCCCCGACGACGTCGCGACCGGCGCGCCGACGCCGGCGGAGGTCACGGGGACGACGTAGATGGACGACGCTCCGTCGATGAGGAGCCACCAGTCCACGCCGTTGGTGTGCTGGATGACGAGCATCCCCTCGCGGCCGTTGCCGGCCCCGACGTCGACGGTGCCGGTCGAGCCCACCGGCGTCGCGGCGCCGGCGTTGAGCGCGAACCTCTGATAGACCGCGCCGTTCGAGACGGTCGCTCCGTGGCCGAAGACGTAGACCTGCCCCGGCGTGCCGGGGACCGGGACGATCACCCCGGAGTGCAGCGAGCTCGGATCGCCCGGGAGGCCGGTGAAGACCTGGGTCCCGGCGCCGTTCCAGACGGTGATCCCGTCGGTGTAGATGAGGAGCTGCCCCGTCTCGGGATCCGAGAACGACGCGCAGCCCTCACCCGTGGAGATGCTCGGGTCGGTCGTGAACGTGAAGCCCGTGGCGTTGTCGTCCCAGACGACTCGGCAGTGGCTCCCGAAGTTCCACACGTCGTAGTGGCGGGAGCGCTGAGCGTGCGCGACCTGCCCCACCCCGAGGGTGAGGACGAGGGCGGCAAGCAGGGAGTTGCGTGAGGTTGCTGAGATCATGGTGATCCTGACGGGACTTGGCTGGGGTCTCGGGCCGAGACGACGCGACTCTGTGGATGATCGGACGGATCATGCGGCGGCCCCGGGGTGGATGCAACCCACACCGTTCCAACCGCGCGTCGCGTCAGCCGGCGACCTTGTGGGCGTTGGCGAGGGGGCCGAGGTCGTGGACGTCGCGGTACCCGGCCCGGCGCAGCGCGCTCGCGGCCATCGCGCTGCGCGCGCCGCTGCGACAGTAGAGGAGGACGGCGCCGTCCTTGGGGCCGAGCTGCCCGTGCTGGCCCGCGACCACCTCGCCCACCGGGACGTTGATGGCGCCGCGGGCGTGGCCGCCTCGGTACTCGGGGACGCTCCGGACGTCGACCAGGCGCCCGCCCCGGGCGAGCGCGTCTCTGGCCGCCGCGAGCGCCGCGGGGGAGCGGTAGGACGTCTTGATCTTCACCAGCACGACCAGGATCGCCAGGCCGATCGCCACCCAGATGAGCGGGTTCATCTCGCCTCCATGATGTCTCGCGAGCGGGCCGGAGGGTAGGCACGCGCGGCGGCGGGGACAGCGGGCCCCGACAAAATGTCTCGTTCCTCCTATTTCCGCGTCGGGGGCGCGGTCGCGAGCCGACGACGGCGAGCCGTTCGCCCTTCCGGTCTTGCCCCCGTCGCCCCGTGTGCTACGACACGGCGGTCATGCCGCAGGTCTGGACCATCGTGATGGCCGGCGGGGTGGGGAGTCGCTTCTGGCCGGTCTCCCGACGCGCCCGCCCCAAACAGCTGCTCGACCTCTTCGGCGATGGCCCGATGTTGCGGGTCACCGTCGAGCGCGTCGCGCCCATCGCGCCCATCGAGCGCACCCTCGTCGTCACCGGCGAGGTCCTCCGCGAGGCCGTGCAGCGCGCGCTGCCGGATCTGCCGCCGGACAACCTCCTGTGCGAGCCGTGCGGTCGCAACACCGCGCCCGCGGTCGCGTGGGCCTCCGAGGTGGTGCGCCGCCGCGATCCCGACGCGCTCCTGATGGTGCTCCCGGCCGACCAGCACATCGCCGACGTCCCGGCCTACCAGGCGACCTGCCGGCGCGCCCTCGACGCCGCGGAGGCCGGCGCCATCGCCACCCTCGGCATCCCGCCGACCCGGCCCGAGACCGGCTACGGCTACATCCTGCGGGGCGCCGAGCGGGCTCCCGGGGTCTACGCGGTCGACGCGTTCAAGGAGAAGCCCGACGCGGAGACGGCGCTCAGCTACCTGGCCGACGGCCGCTACGCCTGGAACGCCGGGATGTTCTTCATGCCGGCGGCGCTCTTTCTGTCCGAGCTCGCCCGCTTCGAGCCCGAGCTCGCGGGGGCCATCGCGAGCATGGGCGACACGGACGTGGCGGAGACCTACCCGACCCTGAAGAAGATCAGCGTCGACTACGCGGTCATGGAGCGCTCGGAGCGGGTCGTGGTCGTCCCCGGCAGCTTCGGCTGGTCCGACGTGGGCAGCTGGACGAGCCTCTACGATCACCGCCAGGACGGCGAGCGGAGCTTCCGCCTCGGGCGGGTCATCGAGCGCGACGGCGCCGGCAACGTGCTGTTCGCCGCGGACGGCGGCGTGGTAGCGGCCGTCGACGTGTCGGATCTGGTCGTCGTCCACACCCGCGACGCGACCTTGGTCTGCCCGCGCGAGGCCGCGCAGCGCGCCCGCGAGATCGTCGACCTGCTGACGGCCGACGGCGAGGAGGAGCTCCTGTGAACGAGCACGTGTTCCGGGCCTACGACATCCGCGGGGTGGCCGATCACGACCTGACGGACCCCTTCGTCTTCGCCCTGGGGCAGGCCTTCGCGACCCTGGTCGGCCGCGACCACGGCCGCCGCAAGATCGCCGTCGGGCGCGACTGCCGGCTCAGCTCCGACCGCATCTTCCGCGCGTTCTCGAGCGGCCTGCGCGCCTCGGGCGCCGACGTCGTCGACCTCGGCGTGGTCTCCAGCCCCGTCCTCTACTGGGCGGCGCACCACTTCACGACCGACGGCGCGGTCCAGATCACCGGCAGCCACAACCCCGCCGAGTACAACGGCTTCAAGATGATGCTCGGGACGTCGACCCTCCACGGCGACGCCATCGCCGAGCTGAAGCGGCTCGTGACCCGGGGCGACTTCGCCTCCGGCGACGGCGGCGTCATCGAGGTCGAGCCCCTCGGCGCCTACGTCGACGACATCGCGGGGCGCGTGACCGTGACCCGGCCGCTCAAGGTCGTCGTCGACGGCGGCAACGGCACCGGCGGGCCGCCCGCCGTGGCGCTCCTCGAGCGGATGGGCGTCGAGATCGTCCCGCTCTACGTCGACATGGACGGGCGCTTCCCGAACCACCACCCCGACCCTACGGTCGAGGCCAACCTCGCCGAGCTGCGCGCGGCGGTCCTCGAGCACGGCGCCGACCTCGGCGTCGCCTACGACGGGGACGCCGACCGCATCGGGGTCATCGACGACGCGGGCCACGTGCTGTGGGGCGACCGGCTGATGATCCTGCTCGCCCGGGACATCCTCGCCGAGCACCCCGGCGCCGCCATCGTCGGCGAGGTGAAGTGTTCGAAGACGCTCTACGAGGACATCGAGGCCCGCGGCGGCCGCCCCATCATGAGCCAGGTCGGCCACTCGCTGATCAAGGCGCGCATGAAGGTCGAGAAGGCGCTCCTCGCCGGCGAGATGAGCGGCCACATCTTCTACGCCGACCGCTGGTACGGCTTCGACGACGCGGTCTACGTCACCGCCCGCCTCCTCGAGATCATCGCCCGCGAGGGGCGCGCGCTGTCGGAGCTCCTCGCCGACGTGCCGGTCACTCACGTGACCCCGGAGATCCGCGTCCCCTGTCCCGACGACGAGAAGTTCGACGTGGTCGCCCGCGCGGCGGCCCACTTCGGCGAGCACCACCCCGTCGTCGACATCGACGGGGCCCGGGTCGACTTCGGTGACGGCTGGGGCCTCATCCGCGCCTCGAACACCCAGCCCGTCCTGGTGCTGCGGGCCGAGGCCGAAGACGCCGCGGCCCTCGCCCGCATCCGCGCGACGCTCGAGGGGTTCGTCGGCGCGTCGTGATCGCCCGTACCCCGCCAGCTCGGAGATGACGCCATGAACATCCGGTCCTTCCTCTGGGTCGCCGCCGCCGGGCTCGCCCTCGCGGCCTGCAAGGGCGACGCCCCCGCTGCCCCCGACGCCGCGGCGCCGGAGCCGCCCCCCTCGACCACCGCGCCGACCCCGGACGTCACGCCCGACCCGCCAGAGGCCCCGGAGCCGGTCGGGCTCTCGGTCGTCAGCGTGAAGCTCCTCGAGCCCGGCGCCGAGCCGCGCCGGCAGCTGAAGCTCACGCCCACGGCCGACGCCGCCGGGACGCTCGACGTCGAGGTCCAGCTCGACGAGAAGATGCGGCTCGCCGGCAGCCGGGACCTCCCGAACCCGTCGCCGCCGCGGGTGAAGCTGAGCCTGACGACGAAGGTCACCGCGGTGGAGGGTGAGACGGCCCGCTATGACGTCGAGGTCGCCGAGGCGCAGGCCCTGGCGCTCGACGCGGCGCCGGAGCCGGCGCAGCGCTTGATGCCGCCGGTCCTCGCGAGCGTGCGCGGGTCCAGGCTCTCGACCGAGGTGTCGACCGCCGGTCGGGTCTCCGACGCCCCGCTCCCGAGGCTGACCGCCGGCGGACCGCAGGTGCAGTCCCTCGCGTCGAGCTACCTCCAGGCGCTCCAGCACCTGCCGACGCCGCTGCCCGCCGAGCCGGTCGGGGTCGGCGCCCGCTGGGAGGTCGTGCAGCGCGTGGTCGCCGGTCGGCTCCGCGTCCAGCAGACCCTGACCTACGAGGTCACGTCGCTCGAGGCGACCGAGGTGAAGGTCGCGGTCTCCGGCGTGCTCGCCATGGATCCCGATGGCGCCGCGGGCCCGGGGCTCCCGAAGGGCGCGGAGGTGAAGTCCTTCGAGGGGACGGTCACCGGGCAGAAGACCCTGGATCTCCGGCGCGTGCTGCCGGCGTCGGTCGTCCTGCAGCTCCACGGTGTCGCCGAGCTGGGGCTCGCTGCCCGCGGCAACGCCCAGCCCGGCGAGCTCCAGGTCGTCATGGACGCCCTGATCAAGGCCGGCGCCGGGATCGACGCGCCCGACCTGCCCAAGCCGCCGCCGCCCCCGCCCAGGGAGGACGACGACGGCCACGACCACGGCCACGATCACGGGCACGAGTAGGAGGGGCCGTGGAGATCGACATCCGACACGTGGCGCGCCTGGCGCGCCTGGACCTCGACGACGCCGAGGCCGAGCGCCTCGCGGCGCAGCTGGGGCAGATCCTCGACTACGTCGCGCAGCTCGACGCCCTCGACACCTCCGACGTCCCGCCCACGACCCACGTGCTGCCGGTCTCGACCCCGTGGCGCGAGGACGAGGCCACCGCGCGACTCGACCGCGAGGAGGCCCTCGCCGCGGCGCCCGAGCACGACGGGCAGGCCTTCACCGTCCCGAAGGTGGTGTGAGGTGGACATGAACCCGTTCGCGACCGCCGGAGAGCTGCTCGCGGCGCTCGAGTCCGGCGACGTCACCGCGGTCGCCCTGACCGAGGCCGCGCTGGCCCGCGCCCGCGCCGGCGCCGAGCTCGGCGCCTGGCTGCACCTCGCCGAGGACGAAGCCCTCGCGCGCGCCGCCGACGTCGACCGGCGCCGGGCCGCCGGAGAGCCCCTGGGCGCTCTCGCCGGGGTGCCGGTCGGGGTGAAGGACCAGATCGTCACCCGCGGGATCCCGACCACCGCCGGCTCGAAGATGCTCGCGGGCTGGGTCCCGCCCTACGACGCGACGGTGGTCGAGCGGCTTCGCGCCGCGGACGCCGTCGTCATCGGCAAGCTCAACCAGGACGAGTTCGCCATGGGCTCGTCCAACGAGCGCTCGGCCTTCGGCGTCGTGAAGAACCCGTGGGACACGAGCCGGATCCCCGGCGGGTCCTCCGGGGGCTCCGCGGCGGCCGTGGCCGCGGGTCACGTGCCGCTGGCCCTGGGGACCGACACCGGCGGGTCGATCCGGCAGCCCGCCAGCCTGTGCGGCGTCGTCGGCCTCAAGCCGACCTACGGGCGGGTCAGCCGCTACGGCGCCATCGCCTTCGCTTCGTCTCTCGATCAAATCGGCCCCTTCGGCCGCACGGTCGCCGACGTCGCGCGGCTCCTCGGCGTCCTCGCCGGGCCCGACCCGCGGGACTCGACGGCGCTCACGAGCCCCGTCCCGGACTACCTGGCCGCCCTCGGCGGAGACCTCGCCGGTCTCCGCGTAGGCGTCCCCGAGGAGTACTTCGTCGGCGGCATGGAGGCCGCCGTCGAGGCCGCCGTCCGCGCGGCGCTCACCCAGCTCGAGGGGCTCGGCGCCACGCTGGTCCCGCTCTCGCTGCCCCACACGAAGTACGCGGTCGCGACCTACTACATCCTGGCGACCGCCGAGGCCTCGTCCAACCTCGCCCGCTACGACGGCGTCCGCTTCGGCCACCGCACGCGGGACAGGGTCTCGGACATCGCGGACCTGTACGCCAAGAGCCGCGCCGAGGGCTTCGGCGACGAGGTGAAGCGGCGCATCATCCTCGGGACCTACGCGCTGTCGAGCGGCTATTACGACGCCTACTACCTCAAGGCCCAGAAGGTCCGGACGCTGCTCCGCCGCGACTTCGAGGCGGCGTTCGCCCGCTGTGACGTCCTGGCCACCCCCGTCTCGCCCGTCACGGCCATCGGGCTCGGCGAGCGGGTCGACGATCCGCTGCAGATGTACCTGATGGACATCTTCACCATCCCGTCGAGCCTCGCGGGCAACACCAGCGTGTCGGTGCCGTGCGGCTTCGACGGCGGCGGGCTCCCGATCGGCCTCCAGCTCATCGGGCCGCCGCTCGGCGAGGAGCGTGTTCTCCGCGTCGCCCACGCCTACGAGCAGGCGACCGAGTGGCACCGCCGCCACCCCGCGACGAACGAGGAGGTCGGCTGATGGGGAGCGCCGATTGGGAGGCGGTGATCGGGCTCGAGATCCACGCTCAGCTCGCCACCGACTCGAAGATCTTCTGCGGCGCGCCGACCAGCTTCGGCGACGACCCGAACGTCAACATCGACCCGGTGACCCTGGGGCTCCCGGGGACGCTCCCGGTCCTCAACCGGCGCGCGGTGGAGCTGGCGATCCGCCTCGGCCTCGCCGTCGGCTGCGAGATCGACCGGGCGAGCCGGTTCGCGCGCAAGCACTACTTCTATCCGGACCTGCCGAAGGGCTATCAGATCAGCCAGTTCGAGGAGCCCATCTGCGTCGGCGGGCGGATCACCTGCGACGTCGACGGCGTAGAGAAGACCTTCCGGCTGACCCGAATCCACCTCGAGGAGGACGCGGGCAAGAACGTCCACGACCCCAAGAGCGGCCGCTCCCACATCGACCTCAACCGGGCCGGGACGCCGCTCGTCGAGATCGTCGGCGAGCCCGACCTGCGCTCGCCCGCCGACGCCGTCGCCTACATGAAGGCCGTCCACCAGATCGTCGTCGCCCTCGGAGTCTCCGACGGCAACATGGAGCAGGGGAACTTCCGCTGCGACGCCAACGTGTCGGTGCGCCGGCGCGGCGACACGGCCTTCAACACCCGGACCGAGATCAAGAACGTGAACTCCTTCCGGTTCGTCGGGCGCGCCCTCGAGTACGAGATCGCCCGGCAGATCGCGCTCGTCGAGGAGGGCGGCGAGGTCGTCCAGGAGACCCGCGGCTGGGATGACGACGCCGGGGTCACGCGGTCCCAGCGCGGCAAGGAAGAGGCCCACGACTACCGCTACTTCCCCGACCCCGACCTGATGGTCGTCCAGGTCGACGAGGCGCTCGTCGAGGCCATCCGCGCCGACCTCCCCGAGCTGCCCCGGGACCGCCGCCTCCGGTTCGAGCGCGACTTCGGGCTGTCGACCTACGACGCCGACGTGCTCACCCAGTCCGCCGCGCGGGCCGACTACTTCGAGGGCGTCGCTGGCGCCGTGAAGGACCCCAAGCTCGCCGCCAACTGGATCATGGGCGAGCTCCTCGCGACGCTGAACCGCGAGGGCCAGGACATCGAGTCCACGCCCATCACGGCGGCCGCCCTCGCCGAGCTCATCGCCCTCATCGAGGCGAAGACCATCTCGTCCAAGATGGCCAAGGGGTGCTTCGCGGCGATGGTGTCCGACGGCGTCAGCGCCAAGGACTGGGTCGCGAAGCACGGCGGCCAGATCACCGACGAGGGCGCGATCCGCGACGCCGTGGAGGCGGTCCTCGACGCCAACGCCCCCCAGGTGGCCGAGTACCTGTCCGGCAAGGACAAGGTCATCGGCTACCTCGTGGGACAGGTCATGCGCCAGACCCGCGGCAAGGCCAACCCACAGCAGGTCAACGCCGCCCTGCGGAAGTCCCTGGAGGCGCGCCGATGAAGAGCTCCATCACCCCGATCCGCCGCGACGCCGACGGCGCCGTCGTCATGCTCGACCAGCGGCTCCTCCCCTTCGAGGAGGTCTACCTGACCTTCGCGAGCGGCGAGGAGGTCGCAGGCGCCATCCGCGACATGGTCATCCGGGGCGCCCCGGCGATCGGCGTCGCCGCCGCCATGGGCCTCGCCCTCGGCGCCCGGCGCTGCGACCCGGGCGAGTTCTCGCGGGCGTTCCCGGCGCTGTGCGAGATCATGGCCGCGAGCCGCCCCACGGCGGTCAACCTCTTCTGGGCCATCGATCGGATGAAGGCGTTGGTGGCTGCCCACAGTGGGGACCATGCGTCGCTCCTCGACGCCCTCGACGCCGAGGCCGAGCGCGTCTACCGGGAGGACATCGCGATCTGCATGGCGATCGGCGACCACGGCGCGCCGCTCTTCCCGGACGTGGCGACCGTCCTGACCCACTGCAACACCGGCGGGCTGGCGACGGCCGGCTGGGGGACGGCGCTCGGCGTCGTGCGGTCGGCCGTCGCGGCAGGCAAGCGGGTGGCGGTCTTCGCCGACGAGACGCGGCCCTACCTGCAGGGCAGCCGCCTGACGGCCTGGGAGTGCCTCAAGGACGGCATCGACGTGACCGTCCTGGCCGACGGCGCCGCCGGCCACCTGATCGCGAGCGGGCGGGTCGACCTGGCTATCGTCGGGGCGGACCGGATCGCCCACAACGGCGACACGGCGAACAAGATCGGGACCTACATGGTCGCGACCCTGTGCGCGCGCCACGGGGTGCCCTTCTACATCGCGGCGCCGACCTCCACGGTCGACCTCGCGATCGCGAGCGGGGCCGACATCCCGATCGAGCAGCGCCCCCCGGAGGAGGTCACCGGGGTCTTCGGCAAGCCCATCGCGCCGGTCGGCGTGAAGGCGTTCAACCCCTCTTTCGACGTCACGCCGGCCGAGCTCATCGCCGGGATCGTCACGGAGCACGGGGTCGCGCGGGCGCCCTACGACGAGAGCCTGCCGGCCCTCGTGGCGCGCGGTGCGCGGGCGGTCTGAGTTTGTCTTGACAAGCGACGGGGGGCTTCTCTAACGTCCGCCGTCCTTCGAGCGGAGGTCTCAAGAATGTATGCCGTGATCAAGACCGGCGGAAAGCAGTACAAGGTCGAGCCGGGTGACGTCGTCACCATCGAGCGGCTCGAGGGCGACGCCGGCGACGCCGTCAAGTTCGACGAGGTGCTCCTGGTCGACAGCGACGGCGCCACGCGGATCGGCACGCCGAACCTCGACGGGGCCTCGGTGTCCGGGACGATCGTCGAGCAGGGGCGAGCCCGCAAGGTCATCGTCTTCAAGTTCCGTCGTCGCAAGAACTACAAGAAGAAGAACGGGCATCGCCAGTACTTCACCCGGGTGCAGATCGACCAGATCTCCGCCTGAAGTCGCCCAGCGCTGGGGCCCCACGAGCGGCCCTGGGAGAGGAACGTCATGGCTCATAAAAAAGGACAGGGCAGCTCCCGCAACGGGCGCGACTCGAACGCTCAGCGCCGCGGCGTGAAGCGCTTCGGCGGTGAGGTGGTCAAGGCGGGGAACATCCTCGTCCGCCAGGTCGGCACCAAGATCCACGCGGGTCACAACGTCGGCGTCGGCAAGGACTACACCCTCTTCGCGACCTGCGACGGCGTGGTGAAGTTCGAGCGCAAGGACCGCGACCGCAAGCGCGTCACGGTCATCCCGCTCGAGACCGCGCAGTAGGGCAGAACGCGCGCGCGGCGTTCCGGCGCCGCGAGCGAGCGCCGCGTCGCCGCGTCGCCACCATCGCCCAGCTCGATGGTGCCGTTCGGCGTCGTCGAGCGACACGAGGGGCCCGTTCGGGCCCCTTCGCGTGTCGTGACGACGTCACTCCGGCGCGGACGGCGGCCCGTCGGCCGCCTTGGAGGCAGCGTCCATGCAGTTCGTCGACGAGGCGACCATCGAGGTCGCGGGCGGTCACGGGGGCGCCGGGATCGTCAGCTTCCGGCGCGAGGCCCACGTGCCCCTCGGCGGACCCGACGGCGGTGACGGGGGCAACGGCGGCGACGTGATCGTCGAGGCCACGACCCGCGTCACGACGCTGCTCGACCACCGCTACCGGCGGCACTACAAGGCCGAGGCCGGCAAGCGCGGTGGGCCGGCCAAGCGCACGGGCCGCCGCGGCGAGGACATCGTCATCCCGGTGCCGGTCGGGACCCTCGTCACCGACGTCGAGAGCGGCGAGCTGATCGCCGACCTGGTCAGCGACGGCGATCGCATCGTCGTCGCCCGCGGGGGACGCGGCGGACAGGGCAACATCCACTTCGTCACCTCGACCCGGCAGACCCCGCGCCACGCGCAGGCCGGCCTGCCGGGCGACGAGCTGACCCTGGCGCTCAGCTTGAAGCTGGTCGCGGACGTGGGGCTCGTCGGCCTGCCCAACGCCGGCAAGAGCACCTTCATCCGGGCGATCACCAACAGCCACGCCCGGGTCGGGAGCTACCCCTTCACGACGCTCGTGCCGAACCTCGGCGTCTACCGGATGGGGGATCACGACGTGGTGGTCGCCGACATCCCGGGGCTGGTGGAGGGCGCGCACGAGGGGCAGGGGCTGGGAGACCGCTTCCTCAAGCACGTCGAGCGCACCCGCGTCCTCATCCACCTCGTGAGCCTCTCGGTCGACGGGATGGACCCGCTCGCGGCCTACGAGATCATCAACGGCGAGCTCGCCGAGTGGTCCGCGGAGCTGGCGTCCCGCCCTCAGATCGTGCTGCTCAACAAGATCGACATCCTCGAGGACCGCGAGGAGCTGGCCCTCTGGCGCGAGGAGTTCGCCGCCCGCGGCGTCGAGGTGATGGTCGCGAGCGGCCTCACCGGCGAGAACGTACACGAGGTCATGGCGAGCGCCGTGCGCCTCGTGCAGGCCGACCGCGAGGACGAGGAGCCCGAGGGCGGCAGCGCGACCGAGGGCTGGAGCCCGATCTGACGGGACCGAGATCGGCGCGTCACGCCGGTGCGCGGCGGGGAGATCGCGTCGCGCGGCCCGTCGAAGGCGAAAAAGGTCTCATGGTCACGCCGCCTCCGGCCGAACCTGTCTTCATGAGGAGGGGGCGGCCTGGGTCGTCGGCGTGGTCTCGGACCCGCTCGGCGACCCGGGCCGTGTTCTTCGTTACGGCGCGAGCGCTCGTCGGCCCCGACGAGGCGTGAAGAGTGACCGCGATTCGGGTGGTTCCGGCGGCGACGGCGCAGTGTTTTCCTCGACGATCCCGACGTGAGAGGGAATTCCGTTGCCGATCAACGAGATCGACAGGTCGGCCAAGTTGACGTGGCCGCCGGCCAGGTCCACTATCCCCGTTGATTCGAGGCCCGCGTTTCGAGCTATAGGATGATCGCGGGGCTGCTCGGAGTACACGAAACAGCGGAGCCGCACGCGCACCCCCTGCCGGCCAAGGATCGCGTCGATGAGGATGTTGGAACCCCGCCCCGCCCCCGCCAGGGCCGCTCAGCCGCGGCTCCCGCGGAAGGGACCGCGCCTGCTGGCCGCCGCCCCCTTCGTCTTCGCGCTGCTGTTCGCCTTCGCGGTGCCCGTGTCCGCCCAGCCGGCACCGACGCCCGACGCCGCCGATCCGACGTCCGACGACACGGCGCCTCCCAGCGCGACCGACGGCACGCCGGATCCGGGCGCGCCCGCCGTCGACCCCAACATGCCGTCGGGGGACCCGCACGACTACAAGCTCCGCGAGCTCGAGGAGAAGGTCATCGGCCTCAAGGAGCGGGTCTTCCGGTCGAAGACCCGGCTGCTGCTCCTCAAGGAGCGCATCCTCAACGACGTCATCGCCGAGGCCAAGGTCGTCATCTTCCACGAGAACGACATGGGCGCGAGCCTGCGGCCGGTGCAGGTGCTCTATCACCTCGACGGCGAGAAGATCTACTTCCAGGATGACAGCGCCAAGATCCTCGAAGAGCAGGACTCCATCGAGATCTTCAACCAGAACCTGGTCCCCGGAAACCACGTCCTGGCGGTCGAGATGGTCTACCGCGGCGACTCCGCCGTGTTCGCGTACCTGAAGGACTATCTCTTCAAGCTGCGGGCCAACTACACGTTCTACGCGACGAAGGGGAAGATCACGACGGTGCGGGCGATCGGCTACCAGCGTGGAGACATCACCTACGACCTCCGCGAGCGGCCCTCGATCACCTTCGACGTGAAGCAGGTGAGCTACACGAAGGAGGACGTGACCGCGCCGACGGCCACGCCGCCGAACCCCGAGGAAGGGAAGGAGTAGGTGCCGGAACGTCACGCTCGGCTCGGCGCCGCTGCGCCGCACGTCGGAGCCCCCACCGTCGGACGCTCGACCCATCGGGTCCGGGCGCTGGTGTCGGGGGTGATGGTGGCGTTCGCCCTCGCGTCCGCGCCCGTGGCTCCGGCCCACGCCGCCAGCCCCGGGGTCAAGGGCTTCGCCTCCCAGCTCGCCAACCTCGAAGACGCCATCTCGCGCCTGAGCCGCGAGTTCGCGAACCCGCTGGCGATCGTCCGCAAGTTCCCCTTCCAGAAGCGCCTCATCGACGCCCGCGTCTTCTACGAGCTGGGCAACTACGAGAGCGCCGCGATCGTGCTGCTCGACGTCATCGACAACCCCGCCTTCGCCGGCAACCTCGAGCTCGAGGCGGCGCAGTTCCTGTTGGCGCAGTGCCTGCTGCACATCAACAACCCCAAGGCCGCGACCGACATGCTCAGGAAGGTCTCGCGTGGCCGGGACGCCGGGCTCGCCGAGCAAGCGCGCTTCCACCTCATCGACATGGCGCTGACCAATGACGACGACGTCGCCCTGCGGGAGCTCGTCACCGAGATGGGCGGCAGCGCCACGAGCGACCAGACCCGCTACGGCCTGGGCAAGGCGTATCTGCGGCTGAACGAGCCGGACAAGGCCATCCTGTGGCTCGGGGTCATCGGGCCGCAGAGCTCGCTCTACCACGAGGCGCGCTACTACCTCGCCGTCGCCTACACGGCGAAGAAGCAGTACGCCCAGGCGCTCGACCTCTTCCGCGCGCTGACGACGCTGCCCGACGAGGGGCTCGAGGGCGCCGAGGCCGAGGCGGTCGCCGAGCTGCGCGATCTCGCCTGGCTCGGGGTGGGCCGCCTCCAGGCAGAGCTCGGCGACGTGCAGAAAGCGCTGACCAGCTACCAGCACATCGGCCGCACGAGCCCCCACTACGAGGTCGCGCTCTACGAGATGGCGTGGGCCTACATCAAGCAGGAGCAGTACGACAAGGCGCTGCTCACCGTGGACATCCTGCTGCTGACCGTGTCGGACGAGCAGATCAACGTCGACGCCCACGTCTTGAGAGGTCGTCTCAACATCACGATGAACGACTACGACGAGGCGATGGACAGCTACACGGCCATCATCAACAGGTTCGCGCCCATCCGGAACGAGCTCGTGCGATTCACCCGCGATCCCGAGGACATCCAGCGGTACTTCAAGTGGCTGCTCGAGCGGCGCGCGACCGGTGAAGGCCAGGCGCGGCTCTCGGCGCCGCTGTCGGACCGGACCTCGAAGTGGATCGAGTCGACCCGCGACATCGGGCGGGTGGCGGCGGTCTTCGACCGCATCAGCGGCGAGTCGCGCGACATCACCGAGGCGAAGGCCGTCGGTGAGGAGCTCGAGCGCATCCTGAGCGCCAAGAATCGGGTGGAGCTGTTCCCGAACCTGCGCGACGGGTGGACGCGGGCGCTGGTGCTCGAGAACCGCCTCGTGCTCCTGTCGTCGTCGATCCTCGACGCCCAGGCCGAGGCCGTTCGCGGCCGGCTCGGGCCCGCGGACGCCGCCGAGCTGAACGAGCTCCTGGCCTGGCGCCGGAGCCTCGACGAGAAGGCCAAGCGCCTCCCGACGACCTTCGAGGCGTATGATCGGCGGCAGGCGACGGTGACCAGCGCCTACCGTGATCTGGAGCGCAAGAACTTCATGGTCGAGCAGAGCCTCGCCCAGGTGAAGCGACAGCTCCTCGCCCTCGAGCGCTACGTCAACGACAAGCAGTACGCCGACGAGGGAGAGAAGCTCTCCCCCGAGCGCGAGCGCGAGATCCGAGCCGAGATCGAAAAAGAGAAGGCGTCGCTCCAGGAGCTCTTCGACGAGCTCCTCGCCCTCAAGCGGGACATCCAGCTCGAGGCCCGGCGCGTCGGCACCGGCGACACCTCGACCCAGGGCGAGCAGAGCCTCAAGCAGGCGCTCATCGCGGCGCACGTCCGCGAGGGGCAGTTCTACGACCGCGTGGGCCTGCGCGTCGGCGGCGGGCTCGAGCGCGACGCCCGGCAGCTCGCCGAGCTCCGGCGCCGCATCGTCGACGGGATCGCGCGCCTCGACGCCGTCATCGCGGAGATCGACCACGAGGTCGGCGTCAAGACCGCCGAGCTCCGAGGGCAGGTCCGCTACGAGATGGGGGCCCTGCGCGGCTACTCGAGCGAGGTCTCGAGCTACGACAGCGAGGGGCGCGAGCTCTCGCGCGCCATGGGCGAGGAGCTCTTCCACCGCGCGCAGTCGCGGATGGATCAGGTGGTGCTCGAGGCCGACGTCGGCATCCTCGACGTCGTCTGGGAGAAGAAGCAGCAGGCCACCCGCGACCTCCAGAAGGTCAACGAGCAGCGCGCGCATCGGCTGCAGCAGCTGTCGGCGGACCTCGAGGCGCTCCGGGAGGGCGCGGGCGACGAGCCCGACGACACGCGCCCGCCGGTGACCGGGGAGGAGGAGCCGTGATCCTCCGCCGCGTCAGCCTCGGAGCGCGCCTGCTGGTCACGGTCTGCGCGACCTCGGTCGCCCTCGGGCCGGTCGCCGCGTGGGCCGCCGAGCCGACTCCTCCCGCCGGGCCCGCGCCCGCCACCGCGCCCGCGGACGACAACGCGACTCCGGACGGCGCGACGCCAGGGGACGCCGCGGTCCCCAGTGACGACGAAGCTCCAAAGCCCACTCCCGGCGAAGGCACCGACGCTCCGAAGCCGGCGCCCGGCGAGGGCGCGGACGCCGCGCCGCCCGGCGAGGGGGGCGACACCCCGGCCCCGGATACTCCCGGCGACGACGGTCCGAAGGCATCGGAGGACGGCCCCGCGGCGGCCGACGGCCCCTCGCCGGAGCTCCTCGCCAAGGTCGCCGCCGTCCCGGAGATCGGTCAGTGCCGCCGCGAGCCGCTGCGCGCGGACGTCCGTGAGGCGGCCTCGGACAAGCCCCTGACCGCCGACGACCTGGCGCTCCAGCGCGAGCGTCTCGAGTACATGCGGGCGCTCGAGCGCTTCGAGGCGGCGGCCGAGGACTACCAGAAGGAGGTCGGGCTCGTCCTCCAGCGGTCGTTCAAGTCGCGCGAGCGGAACCTCGGCAAGCGCTACGACAAGCAGGCCGAGGAGATCGACCTCGACCTCAAGCAGCGGCGCCTCGACGCCATCCGGCGCTTCGAGCGCTTCATCGCCAAGTACCCCGACGATCCGGTCCACACGCCCGACGCGATGTTCCGCCTCGCCGAGCTCTACTACGAGCGCTCGGCTGTGGACTACGCGGACGCGCAGGACCGCTACACCGAGGAACGGGAGCTCTACGACCGCGGCAAGATCCCGAGCGAGCCGCAGTCGCCGCAGCGCGACTACAGCGACTCGGTGAAGCTCTACCGCCAGCTACTCGGGCGCTTCGGTGACCAGTACCGGTACGCGGACGCCGTCTACTATCTGCTCGGCTACGTGCTCAACGAGTCTGGCGAGGACATCGAGGCGCGCAACGTCTGGCTCACGATGGTCGACAAGCACCCGAAGAGCGACTACGCCCCCGAGGTCTACCTCAGAATCGGCGAGAACCACTTCGACTACGGGCAGTTCGCCGAGGCCTCCGAGGTCTACAAGCGGGCCCTCGGCTACACCGACTCGCCCTTCTACGACAAGGCGCTCTACAAGCTCGCGTGGACGTACTTCCAGATGTACGACTACGACAGCGCCATCAAGACGTTCAAGCAGCTCATCGGCTGGTACGACGCCCACCGGAGCGAGACCGGCGGCACCGCGAGCGCCCTGCGCGAGGAGGCGATCGACTACCTCGCCAAGAGCCTCGCCGAGGACGACTGGGACAACGACGGGCTCGACGACGACAACGCCGGCGTCGGTCGCGCCCTGGCGTACCTGAGCGACGGCGCGGCGTACGAGAACGACATCGTCGCCAAGTACGCGCAGTCGCTCTACGATCTCCACGACAAGCGCAAGTACGACGAGTCGATCGTCGTGTATCGCGAGCTCATCCGCCGCGACCCGACGGCGCTGCAGGCCGTCGAGTATCAGCAGCAGATCATCAAGATCTTCGACATCAAGCGCGACATCGACGGCGCCACCCGCGAGCGCCAGCGCCTGGCCGAGATGTTCGCCCCCGGGAGCCCCTGGGCGGTCGCCAACCGCGGCTACAAGAAGCAGGTGAACGACGCGACGGCGGCCGTCGAGAGCGCGATGCGGCGGCGGGCGCTCTTCCTGCACCAGCGCGCTCAGGAGCTGAAGGCCGAGGCGAAGGTCGAGGGGCGGCCGGAGCTGCTCGTCGAGTCCTTCGAGCACTACACCAAGGCGGCCAAGGCCTACGACGACTACCTCGCGAAGTACCCGTCCGAGCCTGCCTCGTACGAGATGCGCTTCTACCTGGCCGAGACCCTCTACTACTCGGACCAGTTCACCCAGGCCGCGAGCGCGTACTTCGAGGTCGCCAGCGACCCGAACCAGAGCCGCTTCCGCGAGCCCGCGGCGTGGTCGGCCATCAAGTCCCACGAGAAGATCCTGCACGAGGGCGTCGCCACCGACCGCCTCCCCGCGAAGGCCGACCCCAACGCGGCCTTCGACGCCGGCGAGGGTGGCGACATCGAGGGCAACGACGTCCGCCGCGTGGCGGCCGAGCCCTACCCCCAGCCGGTCAAGGACTGGATGGGGGCGGTCGACTTCTACGTGCTGCGGGACATCAAGCGCGCCGGCAGCCGCAAGCCCCAGGTCGCCTTCGCCTACCAGGCGGCCGACATCGCCATGCGCTTCAAGGACTACGAGAACGCGCGCGACCGGTTCCGGCAGGTGATCGCCTGCTTCCCGGACGACGACCTCGCGGCCGACGCGATGGCGAACCTGCTCAACACCTACCGCGACGAGAACGACCTCCCGAACCTCGAGAAGTGGGCCGACATCGCGGTCGACCTCAAGCTGGGCGACCCGGAGCAGCTCGGCACCATCGAGACCCAGATCAAGCTCTTCAAGCTCGGCGCTCAGTTCCAGCGGGCGGAGAGCCTGCTCGCCGGCGGCCGCCACCTCGAGGCGGCGCGAGAGTTCGAGCGCATCGCCGACCAGAACCCCGACCTCAAGTTCCTCGACAAGGCCTATTACAACTCCGCGATGGCCTACAAAGAGGTCAAGTACTACGACTCCGCGGCGCGCATCTTCGAGAAGCTCGTGACCGACCCGCGCTTCCGGACCAGCGAGTTCTACAACGACTCGCTGTTCCAGCTGGCCGAGAACTACAAGCTCTTCTTCAACTTCGACAAGGCCATCACGACCTATCAGACCTTCTTCCAGCGCACCCAGGGCTCCGACGACGCGAACCGGCCCTACGTGCTCTACACCATCGCCCGGCTGCAGGAGTACACCGGCAACTCGCAGCAGGCCGCCGGCACCTACGAGCGCTACGCGGACATCTTCAAGACCCGCAGCGACGCCGCCAACGGGCTCTACCGGGCCGCCGAGATCTACGGCGAGATCGAGGAGAAGGGCGACGAGAAGCGCGTCCTGCGCGACTTCATCAAGCGCTACCAGACCGCCCAGGGGATGGGCACCCGGGTGCTCGAGGCGATGGTGAAGCTCGGGGATCTCGCGACCGCCGAGCGGAAGACCCGCGACGCGACCAAGTACTACAAGGACGTCATCCGAGAGTACCAGGTCCAGGGGCAGCAGCCCGGCACGGCGGCAGCGGCCGCTGCGGCGAAGGCGACCTTCGAGCTCGTCGAGCAGAAGTACCGTCGCTACGTCAAGATCCGGCTCACCGGGACCAACCAGCGGCGGATGGCCGCGGACCTGGCCGAGAAGAAGAAGGTCCTCGGCGAGCTCGAGCTCGAGTACGGCGACGTCCTGCCCTACAAGTCCCTCGAGTGGAACATCGCGGCGTTCTACCGCCTCGGAGACATCTACCGCGAGTTCGCGACGACCCTCTACAAGGCGCCCGAGCCGCGCGGGCTCTCGATGGAGGAGCTCGACATCTTCGTCACCCAGATCGAGGACGAGGCGCTCAAGTACGAGAACGTCGCCATCGACCGCTTCGAGCGGACGGTCAAGGAGTCCCGGCGGCTGAAGGTCACCAACGCGTGGGCCCGCCAGGCCCTCGAGGCCATCAACCGCTACAAGCCGATGGACTACCCGCTCTTCAAGGAGACGAAGCAGGAGCCGACGTTCTCGCCGCGCTTCCTCATCGAGTCCGTCGCCCCGCGCGGGGCCGAGCAGCCCGAGTCGGGCGGAGGGACGCCGTGAGTTCGCTCCGCCTGACGTTGATCCTGCTCGGGGTCGTGGCGGCGACCCCCGCGGCCACCGTGTCGGCGGCGAGCGCGGCCGAGCCGCTACCGACGGCTCCCCCGGCGCCCGCCGGGACCGAGCCCGACCCCGGCACGCCCCCATCGCCACCTGCGCCGTCCCCGACCACGACGCCGGTCACGACGCCCCGAGTGGCCCCCGCGACGCCACGAGGGACCCGCCCCGCCGGCCTCAGCCCGTCCGAGGCGCTCGCCTGGGACGCGAACGCCCTCATCGACGCGGGCGACCTCGCCGGGGCCGAGGCCAAGGCCCGGGCGGCGCTCGCCCAGAACGCCCGCTCGGCAGGGGCGCACGTGGCCCTCGGCCGAATCGCCTTCATGCGCGGCGACCACGACACCGCGCAGCGCGAGGCCAACATGGCCCTCGCGGCCGAGCCGCGCGACATCGGCGCGCTCTATCTCGTCTTGCGGGTGCAGGACGCGAAGGGGACGGCGCAGCAGTCCGTCTCGCGGCTCCGCGAGCTGGCGAACACCTATCGGGACGACCTCGGCGTCCAGCTCGCCTACGGGGAGGCGCAGCTCCTGACCGACAAGGTCGACGGCGCCATCGCGGCGGTGGGGCGCATCCTGAAGAAGGCGGAGACGTCGGTCGCCGCGATGAAGCTGCTGGCGCGGGCCTATCTGGCGCTGAAGCGCCCCATGACCGCGGAATACGTCCTGCTGCGGGCCATCGAGCTCGACCGCGACCCCGAGGCGCTGACCCTGCTCGCGGGGATCCGCTTCCGCGAGGGGAAGGTCGTCGAGGCACGGGTCCTGCTCGAGGAGGCGGTGCAGAAGGCCCCGGGCTACCTCGAGGCGCTCAACAGCCTCGGCTGCGTCTACATCGAGGTCCGCAACTACGAGGCGGCCGAAGAGGTCCTGCAGCGGGTCGTGGCGTACGCGCCCGGGTTCGCCGAGGGCTGGCTCGACCTCGGGTCCGCGCAGCGTGGAGCGGGGCGTTTCGAGGCCGCCGAGGCGAGCTGGAAGAAGACGCTCGAGCTCGACAAGGGCCGGGTCGAGGCGTGGTTCGACCTCGGGGTGCTCTACCTCGAGAACCCGCTGCCCGGGCGTGACCGCATCGCGCAGCTCACCGACGCCATCAACGCGTTCAACGGATACAAGGCAGGGGCCGGCAAGAGCGCGGACCCCAACGCCGACAAGTACGTCGGTGAGGCGCGCCTCCTGAAGAAGCAGGAGGAGGACCGCCGCAAGGAACAGCTCAAGACGCCACCCCCACCCGATGACGAGGGTGGCACCGAGGAGCCGGCGGGCTGAGCCGGCAGGAGGGCAGGATGCTGCGACGCGTAATCAAGCGACTCGGGCTGGGCTTCGTGCTCCTGGCGCTCGTGGCGCCCGCGGCGTCGGCGGCACAGCCTCGCAAGGGGCCGCCCAAGGTGATCGAGCTCGAGACCATGGTCATCGAGGGCAAGGTCGCCAAGCCGCAGGTCTTCTACGTCCTGGGCCGAAGCCGCATCCAGTACCGCGGCATCAAGCTCCAGCGGAGCTTCGTCGAGCGCATCCTCGAGTCGGCCAAGCGAAACCCCTTCTAGGAGCCCCCCGGCGGAGCCTTCGGACAGGTCTGCGATCCTGGGCGCGCTGCAGGGCGTCTCCGGGCCGCGGTGCGTCTGCAGCGACGCAGCCCCTGGCTTGGAGAGAAGACCGCTTGTGGGGCCGCTGAGAGGGGATCTCGCCCCGGCATCGCCGACGCCTTGTGCGGCGCAGCACCGATGGGTTTGACGTCGCTGGCGAGTGGACCTATGTAAGCTCCGCTCGTGGCGCACGTCTCCTGGGTCCGACCGAGGGGAAGAGCGGCCTGAGCACCCGGCTCCCCGGGACCTTGGATCGTCCCATGACAGAAAGCTCCGCTTGACCGTTCAAGCGATGCCGGGTAAGCGTTTCAAGCTCTGGGCGCGCGATGTCCCCGTGGAATCCGGCCCCCTTTGGTCCAGACGACGATAACAAGCTGTACCTACTGCGTTTTCCAGGCGACGGAGGAATTGAGTCCATGGAGGGGATTGCCAAGGCGATGAGCGACGGCGGCGTGTGGATGTACTTCATCCTTGCCGTTTCGATTCTGGCGCTGGGCATCATCATCGAGCGCTTCATCTTCTTGTTCTTCAAGTACAACATCAACGCCAGCGCCTTCATGGCCCAGATTCAGAAGCTGGTGATGGCCAACAGCATCGACAAGGCCATCAAGCTCTGTAACGCGGCTCCCTCGGCGGCCCTGGCGCGCGTCATCAAGGCGGGTCTGACCCGGGCGAACAAGGGCCCCGAGGAGATTCAGAACGCCGTAGAGGAGGCGACCCTCGAGGTCATCCCGCACATCCAGAAGCGGACCTCGGCGCTGCAGGCGCTCGCGAATATCGCGACCCTCCTCGGCCTCCTCGGCACCATCATCGGCATGATCGAGGCCTTCGAGGCCATCTCCTCCGAGAAGATCCCCGCCGGTGAGCGCCAGAAGGCCCTGGGTAACTCGATCTCCAAGGCCATGGTGACCACGGCCTTCGGTCTGATCGTCGCCATCCCGTCGATGGGCGCGCACGTGTTCCTCGCGGGCGTGACGAAGAAGATCGTCGACGAGATCGACCTCTACTCGGTCAAGCTCGAGAACCTGCTCATCTCCCGGACCAAGGGCGGCGAGCGCGGCTAATGGACAGCCTACGCCCGTCGACCACGCGTAAGGGTCGGCGGGCGTTCTCGTCTCTGGTCGCAACGAGATTCCTGAAAGGGGAGTGAGGTTCTGATGGCACGCAAGCCTTCGCAAGCCAGCCACTCGGAGATGGGCGGGAACGAGGAGCTGAACCTGTCGCCGATCATGGCGCTCCTGGTCATCCTCATTCCGATGCTCCTCGCGATGTTCAACTTCTTCGAGGTGAAGGTCCAGGCCGTCGCCGCCCCCAAGCTGGGGACCGGCAAGACGTCCAAGACCGACCCGGACAAGAAGCCTCTGAACCTGACCGTCCTGATCTCCAAGCAGGGCTTCCTGCTCAAGCAGCAGGACGAGCTCCAGGACGTCGCGGAGAAGCCGATCCCGAAGGACACCTTCGAGATCAGCACCGTCGAGAACGGCGCCCCCGTGACGAAGACGGTCGAAGACTACGACTACCCGGCGCTCTACAGCCGCCTCCGGGCGAAGAAGCAGCGCTACCCGGACGAGACGACGATCAACATCGCCGCGGAGATGGACATCCCCTGGCATGTCATCGCCCGAACGATCGACGCGGCGCGCATCCAGCTCGAGGAGTCCCACTTCGATGGGCGTGAGCGGATGCAGAAGTACGCCTCGTCAAAGCCTGAGATGAGGACGTCCAAGAAGGACATCGACGGTGACGGGACGGTCACCGACAAGGACCAGGAGCCGGTCCCGATGTTCCCCCGAGTCGTCTTCGTCGTCGCCGAAGACTGAAAAACGCATCGACCCGCGTAAGGTCCAACCTCGCGGGTCGTCCTTTATCGTCGAGGAGCCCTCATGGCACACACTGGGCGACATGAACGACCGGATCACGTCGACGCAGGCGAAGAGGTAGCGTTCCAGAAGAAGGAGCGCGCCGGCGTCCGCGGGACGGAGATCAATGACTCGCTGAACATCAACTCGATCATGGACATCATGACGATCTTGTTGGTGTTCCTGCTGGTCTCGATCACGAGCGATCCTTGGAACGTGAAGCCGAACCAGTACCTTCAGCTGGCGACTTCGACGGTCAACCGGCCGCCGGAGGACTCCCTGGCGATCCTCGTCACCAAGCGGGCGATCGTCGTGGACAACCAGGACACGGTGCCCATCGAGTGCATGACCGCGGGTGGTCGTCAGTGCCGCTCGGACGAGGACTACCGGAAGGAAGGAAACCGGTACTTCATCGACAAGACGTATAAGGAGGACGGCGCCGAGTCGAGCTTCCTCATCGTCAACCTGCTGAAGAAGCTGACCGACAAGCTGGACTTCGCGAAGGAAGTCCACGCGGGGGCCAACCCCAACGAGCCTTTCAAGGCCGTGACCACGATCATCTGTGACCGCGACATCCCGTACCGGGTGATCGCCGAGATCGTACACACCGCTGGCAACGCAGGCATCGACCAGCTGCGGTTCGCCGTGATGCGGACGAGCGCGCGCTGAACCCTGCCCGAGCGACACGACCGTCCGGTATTGGACGTCACCGAGCTGCTCGCTGCCAACGGATCCTTCGAGAGACTTGAGCGCGAGCCAAAATTTTCGAGAAACCTTCGGTGGTGACAATATCGGGTTCAAGCGATCGTCGTTCCGGGACGACAAGTCCCTAGGGGAACACGATCCAGTGACAGCGTCGAAACGGGTTCAGGGGGCCTGATGGCCAAGGAAGACAAAGCCAAGCTCCTCCGCGTCGGAGTCATCCAGGACCGACGCGTGGTTGAGGAGCGTCTGCTCCGCAAGCACGAGAACGTCTCGATCGGCTCGGCCGCGAAGAACACGTTCATCGTGCCCAACGCGGCGCTGCCGAAGTCCACGCTCCTCTTCGAGGCGCGTGGCTCCAGTCAATACTCGCTCGTCTTCGAGAAGGGTGCGGAGGGACGCATCGATCTCGGTGACGAGCCGATGACCCTCGCCGAGCTGGCGAAGAGCTCACGCGCGCAGCGGCGCGGGAGCCGCTTCACGGTGCCGCTGACCCCACGCTCCCGTGGCAAGGTCGTCGTCGGCAACGTGACGCTGCTCTTCCAGTTCGTCGACGCGCCGCCGGTGCTGCCGCGTCCGCAGCTGCCCGCCGCGGCGAAGGGCGGCATCAGCTCGCAGCTCGAGTGGCCGCTGGTCTACATCCTCATCGCGAGCTTCCTCGTCCTCGGTGGCTCCGGTACGGCGCTCGACGTCTGGTGGCGGATGACCGGCCAGTACATGCAGCGCGACTACAAGGATCACGAGCGCATCTACGAGCTCCTCAACGTCGAGACCCGCGCCGAGATCGTCAAGGAGAAGGACGAGCCGAAGGTCGACGAGCCGAAGGACGAGGACAAGACCGACGCGACGGAGAGCGACGAGCCGAAGGTCGAGGAGCCTCCTCCGGAGCCGCCGAAGGTCGTCAAGCGCCAGCCGACGCGCGACAAGAAGCCGCAGACGGCGGCGGAGCGGAAGGCGGCGCGCGCGAAGCTCACCAGCAAGGTCCGGAACAAGACGTTCTTGCACGCGCTGGGATCGACCGGCGGCGACGAGAGCGGGCCGCTCGACACACTGAAGAACGGCGTCCACGCCGAGCGTCTCGAGAACGCCTTCAACGACACGACGAGCGGCGTGACCGCGGCGACCGAGGATGGTGGCGGCTTCGTCGGCGGTCCGTCCGAGGCGACCAAGGACGGTAGCCGCTACAAGACGTTGTCGAACGACGACACGGGCGGAAAGCGCATCGCGACGCAGACCGTCAAGACCGACTCCAAGGACACCCGCGCCGAGATCAAGGTCCGCGCGAACGTCCGTGACGGTAGCGTCAGTGGCCAGACCGGTACGGGACAGATCGACAAGTCCTCGGTGGCGCGCGTGTTCTCGCGCCGTAAGGGGGCCATCAAGTACTGCTACGAGAAGAGCCTGAAGGTGAACCCGAAGCTCCGGGGCAAGGTCACCATCCGGTTCACGATCGGTCCCGCGGGCCGCATCACCAAGATCGACGTCGCCGAGAACAGCACGGGCGACTCGTCCATCGCCCAGTGCATCGTGGGCAAGGTCAAGGGCTGGCGGTTCGAGCCCCCCCAGGGCGGCTCGGTCACCTTCTCCTACCCCTTCCTCCTCGACACGAAGTAGGCGGCCGTCGACGGCCGGCCTCACCTGAGACGATCGAGACGCGCCGCGGGGTCACCGCGGCGCGTCGTCGTTCGTCATGGGTCGTCAGCTCGTCGGTCGTGCTTACCTGTCTCGCCTTCGGCCGTGGAGATCCCCGCACCCCGAGGTCGACATCGACAGGTAGCGACGGCCCCATCGACCGCTCTCCGGCCCGCGGAGCGCCGCCTGAATTCTGCCTCGCCGCAGATCCGCACTTTTTTTGGCGCGGAGCCGATCAAGCACCGAAGGTCGAGCAACCCACGTTCTGCAGCGATCATGTTCAAGACTCGTGGCTTATCCACCGTTGGTTTGTGAACGTGAGCAAGTTGACACCTCAGAAAGACGATACCTATCATCGCCTCCGCCGTGGGAGCGCGACCAAGCGCTGGTAAGACGAAGTGGTACCGAAACACGCATTCATAGCAGCAGCCCTCGCCTCGATCACCCTGGGTGCATCGGCGCTCGTCATCGCTGCCCCCGCCACCCCGGGGAGCGGCGACGAGGACCTCGCCCAGCTGTCGATCGAGGACATGGTCAAGCGCGCGTCTGACAGCGTGCGGACCATGGAGAAGCAGCTCGCGGAGTCCTTCAAGCTCCTCGAGGAGTCCATCGCCAAGGGCGACGTCGCCGCGACGACCTCCCGTAACGAGGCCATCACGGCGATGAAGGGGCTCGTGAAGCTCTCCGAGCAGAACCTCCTGACGCTCCAGCAGCGCGCCGCCGAGCGCGACCGCTCGCGCGTCGAGCACGAATACGTGAAGATCACGATCGCCGCGGCGAAGGTCGCGGAGTTCTACGCCCAGATCAAGAGCGCGACCGGGAGCCCCGTCGACCTCGACCTGACCGAGGTCGAGCGGAAGCTCGAGTTCCAGGGGCGCCTGCCCGTGGTCGATGATCTCACGACGACCTTCACCGAGCCCGTGGACGTCATCCCGGAACCTCCTGTACACGCGAGCCCTTACTACTAGGTCCAGGGCACGTGGGCGGCGCGGGGTCGACGCGCCGCCTAAAGGCGACTCGATGCGCATTCCCCTCACACGCTTCATGGTGCTGGCCACGGCTTCGCTCGTCCTGTTGGGCGTGACGCCGGCGTCTGCGCAGCACTTCGAGCAGGGCCTCCGGGACCCGCGCGTGATGAGCCCCGTCGGCCTCGGACCGACCTACTCGGGCTTGACCGGCGCCGGGGTGGGGCTCCTGTCCAAGAAGCCCAAGTACGGGGTGATGGCCGGCGACTTCATCATCCAGCCGCGGCTCTTCGCCGAGGGGAGCTACCGCAGCAACTTCTTCCGGGTCGACACGCGCAACGACGATCCCGAGGGGGCGCTGACGTTCCACATCCGCCCCGGCGTGGCGCTCTTCAACCCCCAGTTCGACAAGGTCGCCGTGTCGCTGGGGCTCGACGTCGACGTGTTCGTTCCCATGGGAGAGGAGCAGGTCACCGACCAGACCAACGTCGGCGGCAACGTGAAGCTCGCGGTCGCGCTGTTCCCGAAGAGCGCGCTGACTCTCACGCTCAACGAGCACTTCAACCGGACGATCTGGATGCGCCCGACGGTGACGTCGAACGCGAACCGGAACTGGAACCGGGTCGGCGCCGACCTCTCGTTCCACCCCGGCGGTCGCGCCCTCGACTTCACCCTCGGCTACGCCTACGACCTCATCAGCTACGACGAGCTCGGCGACCTCGACCACGACCAGCACAACCTGCGGTTCCTGGCCTCGTGGCGCTTCTACCCGATGACCTACACGTTCCTCGAGGCGACCGTCGGGTTCCTCGATTACAAGCGGACCGTGACCGACGACGAGGAGGCGCGCTCCGGCAACTACGTTCCCGGCACGCCGGTGAAGGTCTACGCGGGTCTCTCGGGCTACGTGACGGAGCGGTTGGCGCTCCTCGTCCGCGCCGGCTACGGCAACAGCCTCCTCGATCGCGACCCGGAAGACTTCTCCTCCTTCGTCGGCCAACTCCAGGCGAGCTACCGCTTCAGCGCCAAGACGGTGATTCACGCCGGCGTCGCGCGCGACTTCGAGCTGACGCCGCTCGGCGGCTACATGGACTACACGCGCGTCTACGCGAGCTTCACCCAGCGGCTGGGGGAGCTGGCCGAGATCCACGCCGACTTCGCCTACGACATCCGACACTTCGGCGAGTGGACGCCGGCGCAGGTGACCTTCGGCGACGACATCACCGTCACGCCGACGGCGTCGGACGCCGAGCGGGGCGAGGACTTCATCCGTGCGGGCGTGCTGATCGACTTCGACGTCTCGCGGCTCTTCGGTGTGACGGTCGGGTATCGCTACGAGGGGATCCTCAGCGACTTCTCGATCTCGGACAGCGGGCGCTCCCGCTTCGTCGCCTACGACGACCACCGGGTCTACGCGAGTCTCAACCTGCGCTATTGATTCGGGGTTGCTCATGAACGGCGACATGGCCCTACGGGCGTCGCGGGTGCGACGGTTCGTGGCCCTGGCTGCGCTGGTGCTGTTCGGCTCGAGCGCCGGCTGCGCCTCCTGCGAGGAGGCGCCGACGACCGGCTACGCGCACCTGAACGAGGCGATCGAGGCCGAGATGGCCAAGGTGGGCCTCGGGCCGGGCGACGTCTTCGAGGTGACCGTCTTCGGCGAGGAGAACCTGACCCGGACGCTCCGGGTCGGGCCGGACGGCGACGTCCACTTCCCGCTCATCGACCGGATCCGGGTGGGCGGCCTCACGACCACCGAGATCGAGACGCTCATCAAGACGCGCCTCCAGGACGGCTTCATCCGAGACCCCTCGGTCACGGTCTTCGTCAAGGAGTACAACTCCAAGAAGGTCTTCGTGCTCGGCGAGGTCGACAAGCCCGGGACGTTCCCGTACGCCGCCGGTATGAACATCGTCGAGGCGATCACCCTCGCCGGTGGCTTCAAGGCGTCGGCGAACACCAACTACGTGGTGGTGACGCGGCGGACGCCCAGCGGGGACCAGCGTATCCCCATCCCGGTCGAGAAGATCATCGAGGGGTTGGCGACGAACTTCGTGCTCCAGCCGGGCGACATCATCTACGTCCCCGACACGCTGTTGTAAGGCGCCCGTGGGCAGCGCCCGCCCGGACTACTACGCGGTCCTCGGGGTCGCGCGCGACGCCGACGCCGACGAGGTCCGCGCCGCCTACAAGGCCCTCGCCGCGCGCCACCACCCCGACCGGAACCCAGCCGAGGGCGGCGCGAGCGACCGCTTCAAGGTCGTCGTCGAGGCCTACGCGATCCTGCGGGATCCCGCGCGCCGACGCGCCTACGACGAGGGCCTGCCGCCGGACGACGCGGTCCCCGTCGAGCGCGCGGGCGGCGTCGCCGAGGCGATAGGCGGCCTCCTCGACGGGGTGTTCGGCGTGAAGCTGGGCAAGCCCGTGGACGGGCGGAATCGCGTATACCGGCTGGCCGTTCCCTTCGCGGACGCCATGCTCGGGACCTCCCAGACCCTGCTCCTGCCCGTGGAGCGCTCATGCACCGCCTGCTACGGCCGCGGCTTCCCGCCGGAGACCGTGCCCGACGTGTGCGAGCGCTGCCTCGGCACCGGGACGATTCAGGGGCGCCCGTTCCTGCGCTCGGAGCTCCTGCCCTGCCCTGGCTGCGACGCGCGCGGCTACACGGTGCCCGCGTGGTGTGGGACCTGCGAGGGCCGGGGCGTCGTCCAGCGCGAGGAGAGCGTTCGGATCCCCCTCCCCGGCGGCTCCGAGACCGGCGATCGTCTCCGCGTCGTCGGCCGCGGCGAGCCCGGGCGCTTCGGCGGCGAGGACGGCGATCTCCTGGTCGACATCGAGGTGCTGCGCGATCCCAAGCTGCGGCGGGACGGCGACGACGTGGTCCTCGACCGCCCCGTGAGCGTCTTCACCGCGCTGGCTGGCGGTCCCGTGCCCGTCCCGACCATCGACGGGCCACGCGCCATCCGGTTGCCACCGTGCACGCCGGACGGGACGGTGCTGCGGATGTCGGGCTACGGTGTCCGACGCGACGACGGCGAGCGCGGTGACCAGCGAGTCAACGTCCGTGTCGAGCTCCCCGAGGCGCTCGACGAGGAGGCGCGCGCGGCCATCGCCGGCGTCGGCGAGCGAATCGGTCTCGCCCCGTTCCCGGCGGTCCGGGGCTTCGAAGGAGGCGACGATGCAGATTGAGCCCACCAGGCGCGATGAGGCTGTCGCTTCGACCGCGTGCGCAGCTCGGCGGCCGAGACGACCGCGGGCCGAACGCGGGAGCTCCTCTTGGCCGGCGGTCGTCCCGACCGCCCTGACGCCAATGGTCACCACCCCTGCGGCCCCCTCACGACTGCCTCGAGGCATCCGGGGACTGACGGCCGGTCGGGGTATCCGGGCGTCGCTGACGGTCTTGGCGTTGACCGGAGTCGCGGTCGCCTTCGCGGGCTGCCCCACGCCGCACGTGGTCGACCCCGACGACGGCGGCGGGAGCAGCGTCGTCTACGAGAGGCCGAAGGACGAGACCCCGCCGGTCCCGGCCGGCCCGCCGAGCGTGGCGGACGCGCGGGCGCTGCTCAGGCTCGCCGCCGCGCGTGCGGCCGCAGGGGACCGGGTCGGCGAGCAGGCTGCGCTCGCCGAGGTCACCGAGACGGCGCCAAATAGCCTCGAGGCGGACGCGGCGCGGGTCTCGCTCGCGGAGCACGCCATCGAGCGCGGCGACTTCGCGGCGGCGAAGGCGCTCGCGGAGGACGTTCAGGCGCCCCCGGAGGCGCCCGACGAGGCGGCGCGGCTCGAGCTCGCGGTGGCGAAGGCGGAGGAGGGGCTCGAGGCGTTCGCCACCGCGGCGCGGCGCTTCTCGGCCGCCCTCGGGAAGGCGACCGAGGCCGCGGTCGTGTCCGACGCCGCGCGCGGGCTGGCGAGGACGAGCTTCCTGTCGGGGACGACGGCAGAGGCGGAGGAGACGGTCGCGAAGTACCTGGTCCCAGCAGGCGCGACGCCGAGCGAGGTCCGTCAGGAGACGGCGCGCGTGGTCGGACCGGCCCTCACGCCGGAGCGCGTGGAGCGGCTCTACACCGACCTGCCGCGGCGCGATCCGTGGCGGCCGTATATCGCACTGCAATATGCCCATGTGCAGTGTGACAATGCGAAGCCAGACCCGTGTTTCCAGGCGGCGACCTTCGCGAGCGCGGAGGCCCCGGAGCCGGCCTGGCGCGAGGACGCCTCGAAGCTCGTGGAGCTGGTGAAGGCCTGGCGGGACGTCAAGGCCGAGACCATCGGCGTGATGCTGCCGCTCTCGGGCAAGTACGGCGCCATCGGGCAGGCCGCCAAGCAGGGGATCGAGCTCGCCCTCGAGGGCTTCCCGAGCGTCAAGATCGTCTGGCGCGACACCGCGGGTGACGCGGAGCTGGCCGGGAAAGCCGCCCAAGAGCTCATCCTCGACGAGCACGTGACCGCGCTCCTCGGCCCGGTGGGGCGCGTGGAATCATCGGCCGCCACCGAGGTCTCGAAGCGCTTCGGCGTGCCCCACGTGGTGTTGTCGAGCGACGAGGACGTCGCGGCGGAGGCCTCGACCATCGTGCGGCTCCGGCTCAGCCCGGACGAGCAGGCCCGGGCCATCGCCCGCTACGCGATGAGCGAGCTCCACGGGCGGCGGGTCGGGATCCTGTACCCGCAGAACGACAGCGGCGAGACCCTGATGGGCGCCTTCTGGGACGAGGTGCTCCGGCTCGGCGGCGAGGTCTACGCCGTCGAGGGATACGAGCCGGGGACGACCGAGTTCAGCCCGGTGCTCAAAGACCTCCTCGCCGCGAGCAAGCCCGGCAAGGGCGACACCGAGTTCGCGGCGCTCTTCATCCCCGACGGGGCGCTGTCGGTCCGGCGGCTCCTGCCGTTCCTGAAGTACTGGGGAGTCCCGGTCAAGACGACGCCGGGGCGCGGCTCCAAGACGGTGCAGCTCCTGGGCGCGGCCGGCTGGAACCACCCGGCCGTGGTCGATCGCGGGGACAACCTCAGCGACAACGCCGTCTTCGTGGACGCCTACTACCACGACCCCGACGACCCGGTCGTCGATCGCTTCGCCAAGCAGTTCTACATCCGCCATCAGCAGCGACCGCTGACCTTCCACGCCGAGTCCTACGACGCCGGGGCGATCCTCGCCGCCGCCGTGGCCGGGGTGAAGGGCGACGACCACGCGGTGCGCGTCGAAGTTCTCGACCGCCTCTTCCACACCAGAAACCACCAGGGCGCGACGGGGCTCGTCACGGTGCTCCCAGGCGGCGCGGTCGCCCGAGTGCCGCGGGTCCTGACCATCGACCTCGACGACATCCGGATGCGCTTGTCCGAGGAGGAGGAGCGCGCCGTCCGCGGGCAGCGCGCCGACGAGCTCGAGGGCGGACGTTGAGCGATGGGTGAGCGGCCGTCGGAGGCGGGCCTCATCGCGATCCTGTGCGAGGCGTGCGGGGTGCCGGCGACCCCCGAGGGGCCCGGCGATGACGCCGCGCTCGTCGTCGCGCCGTCGAGCGGGCGCCAGGTCGTGACGACCGACGCGCTCGTCGAGGGCGTGCACTTCACCCCGAACCACCCGCCGGCGCTGCTCGGCTGGAAGACCCTGGCGGTGAACGTGTCCGACGTCGCGGCGATGGGCGCGAGGCCTGGCGGCTTCGTGCTGAGCGCCGCCCTCCCCGAGGCGCTGCCCGGCGACTGGTGGCGGGCCTTCGCGCGCGGGCTCGCGGAGTGCGCGGACGCCGCCGGTGCGCGGCTCGTCGGCGGCGACACCGTGCGCAGCCCGGGGCCGCTGATGCTGTCGGTCACCGCCTGGGGCTGGACCGACGGGGACACGATCCTCCGCCGCGACGGCGGGCGGCCCGGAGACGCGGTGATGGTCCGGGGCACCGTCGGCCGCTCGGCGCTCGGCCTCGAGCGGTGGCTGGCGCGTGATCCCGACGCGCCGGTCGACGCTGAAGAGGTGCTCGCCGACCCCGCCCTCGCGGCGCACCTCAAGCCCGAGCCGCCGCTCGACGCCGGCCCCTGGGCGCTGGCCCACGGCGCGACGGCGGGGATGGACCTGTCCGACGGCCTGGCGACGGATCTCCCGCGCCTCGCCGCCGCCAGCGCGCTCGTCCTCGAGGTCGAGCTGACCGCCCTGCCCCACGACCCCGCCCTCGCCGGGGTCTCGCCCGACGCGCGGGTCGCCGGGGGCGAGGACTACGGCCTGGTCGTCCTGGTCCCGGCCACCCTGGTCGCCACCTTCGCCGACGCCGGCTTCGTGGCCCTCGGGACGGCGCGACAACCCGTTGGGGAGGAGCCCCCCGGTGTGCTATGGCGCAGGAACGGCGCGGCGACGCAGCTCTCCGCCCGAGCGTTCGCGCACTTCGCCGGGGGATGAGCCGCTGCACATCCTGTCCCAGACCGTCGCCTTCAGCGACGACCCGCCCACCAGGGCGGCGGTGCTGGCCTACCTGGCCGCCATGCGCGGGAACTCGCGCGTCGCCCCGGGCCTCATCTCGAACCCGATGGCGCGCACCAACTGGCGCTCGGTCGGCCACGCCCGTTTGGTCCAGCTGCTCCCGGACGCGCGCGCGTGCCTGCAGACGCCGTCGCCCGAGGCCCTCGGCCAGGCGCTCAACTACCTCCTCTTCGAGCGCCACACCAACGTCGTGGTCGTCAACGGCGGCGACGGGACCATCCACCACACGCTCAACGCCGCCGTGCGCGTCGTCGAGGCGGCGAGCCAGGTGCTCGGCAAGCCCGTCCCCCTGCCCCGCTTCCTGCTCGTCCGCGGCGGCGGGATGAACATGCTCGCCCGGGTCTTCGAGACCCGCGGCCACCCGGTCCGCACGATCGAGCGCTTCAACAAGCGCGCCCGCGGCGCCCGCGTCGGCACCCTGCCCATCAAGAAGCTCCCGCTCTTGAGCGTCCGCGAGCCCGACGGGAGCGAGCGCCTCGGCTACATCTTCGGCTCCGAGCTCGTCTTCAACGCGATGACCATGTACGAGCGGTTCGGCCAGGGATACCCGGGGCTCGCCCGGTTTCTGTGGGAGGTCGCGCGAGGCTACCTCTTCAAGACCGAGCTCTGGGACCGTTATCAGCACCTGCTCGACCCGCCAGCCACGCCGCTCGTCATCGACGGCGAGGTACACCCGAGCTATACGTCGCTCGTGGCCACGACCGTCCCGCTGCAGCTCGTCAAGGGCGTCGTCGCCACGGTGCGCGAGTCCTCCGCCCCCGGGCGGATGAACGCCGTCGCCGTGCTGACGACCGACAAGGGCGAGGTGATCCGCCGCATCCCCCAGCTCATGCTGGGTGCGCAGGCCAAGGGCGTGGCGTACCGGCGCGACGTCGCGGACATCAGCGTCCACGGGCCCTACCTGCTCGACGGCGAGCGCGTGGACCGCCCGGCCGGGAATCCGACGGGCGAGCTCCGAGTTCGGGGCAGCCGATGGGTGGTGGACGGGATCTGGCTGGCATGAAGGACAAAACGCTCCGGCGGGCCGCGGCGCTCGTGGCCGCGCTGGGCATCGTCGCCTGCGGCGGCGGGCCCGCCTTCATCGACGGGCTCCCTGCCTCGGCCCTGACCCGCCTCCCGGCCACCGCCGAGCTACCGCCCGCGCCCGCGCTCGCGGTCGGCGACGCGGCGCCCCAAGACCCCGCCGAGGCCGCCGGCCTCTACTGGAGCTGGGAGCCCCCGGTCCTGCAGGTCTACCGCCCAACCGCCGTCCACCTGAAGGTCGACGCCCTCCCCAGCGGCCACGACGGCGCCACCTGCCGCTGGACCTTCGGCGACGGCACCGAGCCCGCCGAGGGCTGCGCCGTCTCGCACACCTTCAACGGCGGGCTCGCCGACCAGCCCGTGAAGCTCCGCGTCGAGGACGGCGACTGGTCCTTCGAGTCCACCCGGATCGTCCCCCTCGAGCGCCTCAGCGTCACCAGCGTCGTCGACGGCGGCGCCGAGCCGACGGCCTCCGGCGCCCTCCCCGACCCGCCGAAGACCGCCCCGACGAGCTTCCGCGTCATGTTCGTCGCCGACACCGCCGGGGCCGACGGCGCCCGGGCGGCTGTCACGACCGCCCTCGAGGCGGCCCGGCCGAACCTCGTCGTCCACGTCGGCGGCGCGGTGCCCGCGGGGGGGAGCGACGACGCCTGGGACGCTGCGCGCGCCGCGGTCGCCACCCCGGTCGAGGGGGCGAACGTGCCGCTCGCGTGGGCCATGGCGCCGCGGGACGTCCAGGCCGGCTCCCGCGTCCGCCGGCCGAGCCTGACGCTCCTCGACGGCGAGGGCTACCCCGAGCGCTACACGTTCACGTTCAAGGGCGCCTTCTTCATGGTCATCTCGAGCGACCCCGAGCGCGGGCTCGACGACGACGACCTGGTGTGGATGCGGCAGCAGCTCGAGGGCGCCCAGATCTACGAGAGCCGCTTCGTCGTGAGCTACCTGCCGCTGCACAAGTTCGCCGACGAGGGCGCGGGCGTGCTGAACGACAAGTTCCGCGTCTACGAGCTGCTCCTCCGGGCGCGGGTCACGGCGCTGGTCAGCGCCGGCTACCGGACCTACTTCAAGGGGCGCTACGGCGCGCTCGCCGTCCTGAACGTCGGTAGCCCCGACGACCGCGGCGGCCAGCTGTCCGGCGCCGAGCGGACGCAGCCGGGGACCATCGCCTTCATGGACGTCGTGGGCGGCGTCCCCCAGAAGGTCTTCGCCGTCGAGGGGCCGAGCTGGGACCGCGCCTTCGACGACGCCTACCTGCCGGAGACCGTCGAGGTCTACACCCGATGAGCGGCGGCGTTTACGTCCACTTCCCCTACTGCACCCACCGCTGCACCTACTGCGACTTCACCCTGCAGACGCCCAAGCGGGTCCCGGGGCGGCGCTACGCGGACCTGGTCCTGGCCGAGCTCGACCTGCGTGCGCCGTCGTTCCCGGGCCCGGCGACCAGCCTCTACGTCGGCGGCGGGACGCCGAGCCTCTGGGAGGTGGCCGAGCTCGGGCGGGTCCTCGACGCGCTCCGCGACCGGCTCGGCCTCGTCGACGGCGCCGAGGTGACGGTCGAGGCGAACCCCGATCAGGTCGACGACGCCTGGGTCGCCGCTGTCCAGCGCGTCGGCGTCAACCGCGTCTCCCTGGGTGTCCAGGCGCTCCACGACCCGCTGCTGGCGGCGCTGACCCGCCGCCACCGGGTCGACGGCGCCCTCCGCGCCATCGAGCGCCTCCGCGCGGCGTTCGCGAGCTTCAGCGTCGACTTCATGTTCGGCCTGCCGGGCCAGACCGCGGCCAGCTGGCGCGAGGACCTCGACCGCGTCGTCGCCCTCGACGCGCCCCACCTGTCGGTCTACGGCCTGACGGTCGAGCCGCGGACGCTCCTGGCCCGGGACGTGCGACGGGGCGCGGTCACGGTCCCCGCCGACGACACCCAGGCCGAGATGCTCCTGGCCGCCCGCGAGGTCCTGACCGCCGCGGGCTACGAGCACTACGAGATCTCCAACTACGCCCGGCCCGGCCACCGCGCGGCCCACAACTCGAGCTACTGGGACTGGCGGCCGTATCTGGGCCTCGGCGCCGGCGCCCATGGCTTCGACGGCGCCGCCCGCTGGCAGAACCTCGGCCGCGTGAAGCGCTACGGCGAGGCGCTCGCCGCCGGTCGCCTCCCCGAGGCCGAGCGCGAGGTCCTCGACCCCGCGACCGCGAGCTTCGAGCGGCTCATGACCGGCCTCCGCCGCCTCGACCTCGGCGTGGACCTGGACGCCGACTGGCCGCGCTACGCCGACGCCGTCGCGCGCGAGGCCGCCGCCGGCCGGCTGGTCGTCGACGGCACGCGGATCCGCCTGAGCGACGACGGCTTCCGGCTCATGGACACGGTCCTCGTGGCCCTGATGCCGGGCTTGACCGCGGGTTGAGCCGTCCGGATAGTCGAGCGGTTCGGGCGCCGGGAGGACGCGGTGGAGCGCAGCACAGCCGAGATCGCGCGGGTGACGGCGATGGCGTCGCTGCTGTCGAACGCGACGCGGGCGCGGCTGGTCGCCGCCCTCGTCGACGGCCCGCGCATCGTCGGGGACCTCGTGACGGAGCTCGGCGAGGCCCAGGCGACGGTGTCGAAGCAGCTGGGGATCCTGCGTGACGCCGGCGTCCTCTGCTGCCGCAGCGACGGCCGCTGCCGCGAGTACGGGCTGACCGATCCCGAGGGGACCGCCGCGACCCTCGCCGCCCTCGCTGCCCTCGGCGAGCGAGCCGAAGTCCCACCACGTCGCAGCTGACGCGGACCGAGACCAGACCTGACCGATCGGCTCGCTCTGGCGGGCTCTCGCGAAATTGGACGCAGCGCAAGAGGCCCGTCCCATGCTCGCCTCGGGACGACGCGCGGGGGGGGACCCGCAGGACCACGCTCACCACGACGTCCTCGCTGCGTCCGGGCGTCGAGGCGCTCCGATCCGGCGCGAGCTCGGCCGTTTTGCTTTGCGAAAGAATGACGCCGTGAACTAGCGTGAGTCGAGCCAGAAGGCGTCGCGGGCGCCATCGCAGCTCTCCGATTCACGATTTTGCTTTGCAGCAACAACGGGCTCGTCTCCAAGGGGGGCTCGCGATGTCGCGCGCCGTTCGGATCACCGCCGTCCTATTGATCCCCACGCTCACGGCCTGCCTCGAGACGTCACCCGACGCCGGCCCGCGAGGCCGCGTCGCCGTCGACGTCGCGCCGCTGTCGCTGGCGTCCATCACCGATGCCCGCTACCGGGTCACCGTCCGAAACGCGCCGAACAGCGGCGGAGAGGTCGTCTGGGACAAGGTCCTGACCTCCAGCGCCTACGGGGACGGCGGCGGCTCGCTCAGCTACGTCGGCCCCTGCGACGCCAGCGCCGGCCTCCACACGGTCGAGCTCCGGGTCGAGGCCCTGTACGAGGGCGGCGGCGTCGAGGTCGACCCCGCCACCTGGGTCAACCCGACCGTGCCGAGCCCGCTGACCCGCGAGGTCACCTGCGTCGCCGACGCCGACGCCGCCGTGACCTTCGACGTCACCATCGCCCGCGCCGCCACCCAGGGCTTCTTCGATGTCGCCGTGAGCTTCGAGGACCTCTTCTGCTCGGCCAAGCTCGACTGCGAGAGCGACGACCACGGCGACCTCGAGCTGCTCCACGACGCCAGCGGCGCCCGCCGCATGACCGCCGTCCTCGGCTTCGCCTGCACCGGCTCGCTCGTCGGGCAGACCTGGCTCTACATGGACGACCCGACCATCAGCTGCGCGGGCTTCACCGCCCCCATCGTCGTCGACCACGTCGCCCTCGGCACCGTCGACCTGACGACCGCCCCGAGCGCCAACGCCGACGGCTACCTCTTCGCCGCCGCCGTCTACCGGGGGCGCGAGGAGCTGTTCGACAAGGCCTACTGGAACGTCGCCCTCGGCCTCGACGCGTCCCGCTTCGCCGCCGCCGGCGACTGTACGCTGAGCGCCCGCGCGACCGCCTCGTCCGAGCCCTGGCCCCAGTCCACCGCCGGCTTCCCCATCCCCGACGCCACCGTCTACCCGGTCGTCGACTGGTCGGTGCCGCTCTCGTCGCCCACCAAGCGCGAGTGCACCCAGCACGCCGTCAACGCCCCGGGCAGCGACGTCGCCACGGCCTACGTCGGGGATCTCTCGAGCCAGAGCCCGCCGGTCTACCTGGCCGCCCGCTTCGACCCGCTGACCGGCGAGGTCCTGCGCGCCGGCGGCGAGGCCCTGGCCTGCTCCGACAGCGACGACTGCACCGGCGCCGTCTGCTCGGGCGGCGTCTGCGTCGACATCGACGAGTGCGCCGCCGGGACCTACACCTGCGACCCGAACGCCAGCTGCGTGAACGCCTACGGCGGTTACGACTGCGCCTGCGACGCGGGGTGGGTCGGCGACGGTCAGAGCTGCGAGGCCGACGAGTGCGCGAGCGACAACGGCGGCTGCGGCGACCCCACCTACTTCTCGTGCGCGGACGCGGCCGGCGCGGCGCCGAGCTGTGGTGACATCGACGAGTGCGCGGTCGACAACGGCGGCTGCGGCGACCCGTCCTACGCCGGCTGCGTGAACAACGTCGGCGCCGACCCCAGCTGCGTCGACGTCGACGTCTGCGCGAGCGACAACGGCGGCTGCGGTGACCCCAGCGCCTGGACCTGCGAGGACACGGCGTTCGGGGCCCCGGTCTGCCACGACGTCGACGAGTGCGCCGCCGGGACCGACGCCTGTGATACGGCGGCCACCTGCACCAACACCGACGGCGGCTACACCTGCGACTGCGCCCTGGGAGGGACGGGCGACGGGATCAGCTGCGACTACCTCTACACCAGCTGCCTCCAGGTCCTGCTCGCCCAGCCCGGCAGCGCCAGCGGCGTCTACGGCCTGTCCACCGCCGGCGACGCCACCGGCGACCTCGACTATCAGGTCTACTGCGACATGGAGACCGACGGCGGCGGCTGGACCCTGCTCATGACCTCGAGCGACGACGGCCAGGACACCTTCACCTACGACCGGATGCCGGCGTTCTCGACCGACGTCGGCCGCCTCGACGTCGTCGGCGACCCCAGCGCGCCGCACCGCGACCTGCGGAGCCCGGCCTACAACGAGCTCCCGGCGACCCAGCTCCTCGTCAAGCACTCGGCTCCGGCGGTCCCCGGGGGCGTCTGGGCCCGCTACGCCTTCGCCCCGACCCTCGCCGACGGCGTCACCGGGATGAGCCTCGGCCGCTACCTCCACGACCTCGCCCAGACCACCCTCCCCGTCTGCCCTGACGCGCGCGACAGCGGCCTGAAGATGCTGGCCGGGAACCTCGCCGCGACCTCGGCGCTCCGACCCGGGCCGCTGACGTACAGCGCCACGAACATCCTGATGGACGCCGGCGAGTGGACCCGCCACGGGCCCTTCGACGCCGTCGACGGCACCTTCGACGTGACCTTCGAGACCGACGGCGACGCCGACCTCTTCGTGACCTGGACCCGCGCGCCCGACGCCATGGACGGCGGCGACGTGCTGGGCTGGGACGCGGCCTACATCGGCCATACCGGCTCCACGGCGCGGTCCTTCGACGCGCCGAACACCTTCTACGTCTTCACCTACGACAGCGACCACCTGTCCGAGTGGTCCCTGACCATCGACTATCTGGGCTGGACCGACGACGGCGCCCTCGCCCGCGTCCCCGAGGCCACGAGCGAGGCGTACTCCGGGACCATCGCCGCCGACGAGTGGGTCCACGTCGCCACTGTCCCGGCCGTCCTGGGCGACCTCGACGTCACGCTGACCCACGGCGGCGGGGTCGGCCTGTTCGTCAACCGCGGCGGCGCGCCCGACCCGCTGACCCTGTCCGAGCCGGAGTGGGACCGCGTCCTCTACAGCCCGAGCGAGGCCCAGCTGACGCTCAGCGACACGCCGACCGACAGCGTCACGCCCGGGACCTGGGAGGTGTATGTCCAGAGCAACGTCGCCTCGACCTACGACGTGACCATCGACTACGTCCGGATGGTCGACGGGGCGCCCATCTACGGGCTCTGCGACACCGACCTCTACTTCCACCTCGGCGACCAGTCCGGCGACTGCTCGGCGGCGGCCGGCTCGACCTGGGGGCCGGCCTGGAACGCCGAGACCGTGGTCGGCTCGTGCAGCTTCGACGCCCCGGTGTGGGCGGCCCTCGGCCCCGACGCCGACGACCCGACCCACGAGCGCGGCTACCGCGGCTTCGGGACGCCGCTCGGGCTCAACGTCGGCGCCCCGGGCGCGGCCGAGAACTACGTGCAGATCTTCGCCCGGGACTACCCGCTGTCGACCTGCGAGGACTGGTACGCCGCGCGGGTCGCGGCCGATCTGTACGACCGCGGCACGGGCGCCGCTCCCGACGGCGACTACGTCATCGACGCCGACGGCCTCGCCGGGGCCGCGGCCCCCGCGACCAGCCCGTGCGAGATGGCCGCCGACGTGTCGTGCCGAAACGGCGTCCTCGACGGCGACGAGACGGACCTGGACTGCGGCGGCTCCTGCGGCTTCTGCGAGCACGGCGCCCGCTGCGCCCGCGACCTCGACTGCTACAGCCAGGTCTGCAACTGGGGCTTCTGCCAGCCGCCGGCCTGCGACGACCGCGCCAAGAACGGCGACGAGGAAGGCATCGACTGCGGCGGCTCGTGCGCGGCGACCTGCTGCGGCCTGACCATCGCCGCCTGCCCCGGCTATGGGTTTTCGTGCGTGGACGACGTCTGCCTGAACGCCGCGACCGGCGAGGTCTGGGTGCCCCAGGGGTCGTTCTATCGTGGGTGCAACCCCGACGAGAACGGGATCGGGCTCGGCGACCAGTGCGACGGCGACGAGGAGCTCCAGAACTACGTCTGGATCTCGACGAGCTACGCCCTGACCCGGACCGAGGTCACCGCTGCGACCTACAGCGCGTGGTGCGAGGCGACGACGGATCCGGCCAGCTGCCGCCCGAGCGTCACGACCGGAAGCAACGCGACCTACGGCGACGGCGCGCTGCAGGGCCACCCGGTGAACTACGTCGACTGGGCCCAGGCGGCCGCCTTCTGCGCCGCCCAGGGCGAGGGGACGCGCCTCTGCACCGAGAGCGAGTGGGAGAAGGCCGCCCGCGGCGACTGCGCGAACGTCACGACGGCCGGCTGCAGCGACGCCATGCGCAAGTACCCGTGGGACGCGGGCGACGGCTCGGCGGCGGTCGAGCCGACCCCGGCCCTGGCCGTCTTCGTGACCGGCGCCACCGGCCCGGCGAGCGACCCCGCGGCCGGCGCCTCGCCCTACGGGGCCGTCGGCATGGCCGGCAACGTCTGGGAGTGGGTCAGCGACTGGTACGCGCCCTACGTCTACAGCGAGACCGGCTGGGCGGACCCGACCGGGGCCGAGAGCTCGCCCGACGGTCACCGGGTCCACCGCGGCGGGGGCTACGCCGACACCGCCGACATGCTGCGGACCTCGGACCGCGGCCACGCCCTGCCCGGCGCCCAGAGCGCCGCCGGCGGCCTCCGCTGCTGCCGCCCCGTCCCGCGCCACCTGCACGACGAGTGCGCCACCGGCCGCGCCGACTGCGGCGACAACCCGTGCGTCGACCTCGCCGACGGGTACACCTGCGCGTGCCCCGAGGGCTACGTGTACACGGACGGCGCGTGCGCCGACGCCGACGAGTGCGCCACAGGAGCGCACGCCTGCGACCCGAACGCCTTCTGCTCGAACACCGTCGGCGGGTACGACTGTGCGTGCGCCTCGGGGTACTCGGGCGACGGCTTCACCTGTACCGGCGACGCCTGCCACGACGGCGTCTTCGACCCGGCGACGGAGACCGACCTCGACTGCGGAGACACCTGCAACCCGTGCGCGGCCGGCCTCGGCTGCGTCGACGCCGGGGACTGCATCGGCAACAGCTGCACCGGCGGGATCTGTGACGGTGTGACGCTGCCCGATCGCGGCGCCGCGATGCTGGTCTTCCGCACGGCGGGCATGCACACGGCCGCCGTGGGCGGGCTCCACGGCGCGGACGCGCTGTGCCAGGCCGAGGCGGAGGCCGTCGGCGTGAGCGGGACCTTCCGGGCCTGGCTCTCGGCGGGGCTCGACGCGGCCGATCGCATCTACCACGACGGCGCGACCCCGTACGTCACATGGAACGGGGCGTCGCTCGTCACCGTCGCGACGGACTGGGCGGATCTGACGGACTACCTGTTGGCGAGCCCGATCCGCTGGACGCTCGGGGCCGTGAGCCAGGCCACCTCGGTCTGGACGAACACCGGCACCACCGGAGACGACGACACCTACCACCCGGCCGTCACGTGCGAGGGCTTCACTTCGGCGCGGCCGGACGGTCGCGCGCTGACCGGCGTCGCGGGCTCGGTCGACACCTGCTGGACGGGGTGCGGTCAGGACGCTTGCTCTGCGCGGCACGTCTTCTACTGCTTCCAGGTCGACGCGCCCGACGGCCCGTGCACGGAGCCCGACCAGGTCCTGACGTACAGCGGCGCCGTCGCGACCGTCACCGTCCCCGAAGGCTGCTCCCGCCTGACCGCCGAGCTGTGGGGCGGCGGGGGCGGTGGCTACCAGGGGGGCTACTCCGGGTCCACCCGCGGTGGCGGGGGCGGCTATGCCCGGGGCACGGTGGCCGTGATCCCGGGCCAGGTGCTGTCCGTGGTCGTGGCGGGCGGCGGTGGCGCCGCCGACACCTCGAACGGGCCGGGCGGCGCTGGGGGCTTCGGCGGAGGCGGCAAGGGCGGCAACGGCGCGACGACCTACCTCGAGGGGGGCGGCGGTGGTGGCTACTCCGCGGTCTTCCACGGCGCGCAGACCCAGGGCGACGCGCTCCTCATCGCCGGCGGCGGCGGCGGCAGCGCTCACAGCGCCAGCTCCGGCGGCGGTGCGGGCGGCGGGCTCGCCGGCGAGGCCTCGCACGAGACCGGCATCTGCTACGTCGATCCCGGCTCGGGCGGCGGCACCCAGAGCGCTGGAGGGGTGACCGGTGCGGTCGCCGCCGGGACCACGACCCAGCACATCCCCGGGGGCCCCGGGCTGGCGCTGGCCGGTGGCGCCGGCGGACAGCCCTACCAGCAGTGGGGCGGCGGCGGCGGCGGCGGCGGCTACTTCGGTGGCGGCGGCGGCCACGGCGACTACGGCTGGAACTTCTGCAACTACGGCGGGCTCGGCTCGGGCGGGTCCGCTGGCGGGGGAGGCTCGGGCTACGCCGATCCGGCCCGCGTAACGGGGATCTCACTCGTCGCCGGCGCCGGTAGGACGCCGCCCCAGGCGGACCGCCCCAGCTACATGCCCGGCGTCGGCGTCGGGGGCGGGGACACGGGCTCCATGGACGGCGGCCCGGGGCTCGTGATCCTGCGCTGGGAGTGAGCCTGGCGCGGCGCGCGCGGCAGAAAACACATTCCGAACTTGAAATATAACGATATGGGAATATCTATCCTCCCGGCGGCGAGGTCGGCCGCCAGGAGGGTACGAGATGCTACGGAACATCACGGGTTGGGCGGCGCTCCAGGACGCGACGGGCGGGCTCCGCGGGAAGGTCTTCGTCGCCTTCGTCAACGCCGCCTCCAGCGCCTCGCGGCGGACGAAGCCCGAGCTCGAGGCGTTCGCCGCCGCGCACCCGGACGCCACGGTCTACGTGGTCGACACCGCCAGCGTGCGCGACGTGCACGGGCCCCTGGGCGTGACGGCGGTCCCGACCGTCGCGGTCGTCCAGGACGGCAAGGTCACCCAGCGGGTGGTCGGCTACAACACGCGGGCGGCCTACGAAGCGGCGCTCCTCGGGCCGGGGATCGCCCTCGACGGTAGTGGGGCCGGCGGTGACAAGGCCGCGCACCGCGTGACGGTCTACACCGGCCCGACGTGCATCTGGTGTACGCGGGTCAAGGCGTACCTGGACGAAAAGCGCGTCCGCTACAAGGAGGTCGACGTCTCGCGCGACCCCAGGGCGGCGCAGGCGCTGGTCGCGAAGACCGGGCAGACCGGCGTGCCCCAGCTCGACATCGACGGGACCTGGATCGTCGGCTTCGACAAGGCCCGCATCGACAAGCTCCTGAACCTCGCCGCCTGACGTCGACCGGGCCTGCGTTTTGCGGGTCACAGTGCGGCGCCCTGGCGGCTCCTTCGATCACGAGACGGCCTGACACGGCCGGTCATTGGAGAGACACGAGATGAACATCCAACCCCTCAACGACTTCGTCCTGGTCCGGCCCGTCGAGGCCGAGCAGAAGACCGCCAGCGGCCTCTACATGCCCGACACGGCGCGCGAGAAGCCGAGCATCGGGACCATCCTGGCGGTCCCGAGCGGCGGCGCCGACGGGCTCGCCCTGGGCGACAAGGTCGTCTACCGCGCCAACGCCGGCGAGGAGCTCCGCCACGACGGCGACACCCTCCTGCTCCTGCAGGCGAGCGAGCTCCTGGCCAGGTTCGTCGAGGCCGACGCCATCTAGCTCCAGTGTCCTGAACTGCTTCGCCTCGCCTCTTACCACGGAGAACGCGGAGACACGGAGGAGGCACGGAGGGCCGCAGGGCGTCTGATCTCTCCGTGGCCCTCTGTGTCTCCGTGCCTCGGTGGTGAGAAAGCCAATCCGACATCGTGCCGCCAAGGGAGTGGCACTGCATCTAGAACGAGGTGTGGGCGGTGAGCGCCCACACTCCCCGAGCAGCCACTCTTAGAGGGAGAATCGACATGCTGCGCACCAACCTCAACCACGTTCAGTCCACCGCCGAGTTCAACAGCCTCCTGAGCGGGGGCGGCAAGGCCGCCATCGTCTGCGGGCGCATGGGGCCGATGTGCATCCCGGTCTACGGCGTGATGGAGAACCTCGAGACGAAGTACCCCGACGTGAAGTTCTTCGACATGGAGTTCGACGCGCCCGTCGCCCGCGAGACCATCCGGCGCCTGCCCGAGGTCCAGGGCTTCTACGGCCTGCCGTTCACCGTGTACCTCAAGGACGGTCGTGTCGTGCACGCCACCGGCGGTATCCAGTCGAAGGCGCAGGTCAAAGAGATCCTCGACGCCAAGGTCAACTGAGGAGCGGGCGATGGACACGCGCTGGGACGTCATCGTCATCGGGGCCGGGGCGGCCGGGCTGACCGCCGGGATCTACCTCGGTCGGGCCCGGAAGAAGACCCTCATCCTCGACCACGCCACGGTCGGCGGGCAGATGATCCTGACCTACGCCGTGGCCAACTACCCCGGCGTCCCCGAGACCGCCGGCGCGTCCATCGTCCAGACCATGCGCGAGCAGGCCGAGGGCGTGGGCTGCACCGTCATGGGCAACGCCGACGTCCTGAGCGTCGACCTCAGCGGCCCCGACAAGGTCGTCGAGGTCGACGACGAGGGGACCTTCACCGCCCCGGTCGTCATCCTGGCCACCGGCGGCATCCCGCGTCGGCTCGGCCTCCCCTCCGAGGAGCGCTTCCAGGCGCGCGGCATCTCGTACTGCGCGACCTGCGACGGCGACTTCTTCACCGACCAGGACATCGTGGTCATCGGGGGCGGCAACTCGGCGCTCGAGGAGGCCGTGTCGCTCACGACCTACGCCTCGTCGGTCACGGTCATCCACGAGTTCGAGGAGTTTCAGGCGCAGCCCTGGGCCGTCGCCGAGGCGGAGAAGAACCCGAAGGTGCGCTTCCTGACCAATCAGGAGGTCGTCGAGTTCGCTGGCGAGAGCTCGCTGAGCGCGGTCGTCACCCGCGACAAGCGCACCGGCGAGCTCGTTCGGACCGAGGCCAGCGGCGCGTTCCTGTTCATCGGGTACGTGCCCAACACGGGCTGGCTCGAGGGCGTCGTGAAGCTCAACGAGCGCGGGGAGATCGTGACCGACGAGGACCTGCGCACGGACGTCCTGGGCGTCTTCGCCGCGGGCGACGCGCGGGTGAAGCGCTACCGGCAGATCACGACGGCCGTCGCCGACGGCACGGTCGCCGCGCTCTCGGCCATCGCGCACCTGACCGAGCTGGAGCGCGCCGCCGCCGCTTGAGCCGAGCCTCTACGAGCCCGACCGCCGCGACCCGGGTTTGCCCCGGGCCGCGGCGTGTCGTTTAGTGGGGCGTCGCCGGGCTCCGTCGCCCGCTCCGGCGTCACCCCACGCCCCGCTCGGGAGGTCCGCCATGCTCACCGCCCTCGTCGCCCTCTTGACCGGCCTCGGCGTCGCCGGCGCGCCGAGCGAGCCGCCGAAGATCACCCGCGCGGACCTCGCGCAGCTCGGGGAGAGGGCCGCCGACCGCTTGTGTGCCTGCGCGAGCCGCGCGTGCGGCGACGAGGTCCACCAGGCCTTCGTTCGCGACCTCTCGTCGGCGCTGGGGGACGGCCCTCTCGACGGGCTCACCTTCGAGTCCCTCGGGATGGAGGCGGCGGTTCGCCGGATGACGATCTGCGGGACCCTCCTCGAGACCGGCCACGACACCCGGGATGGGCTGGCGCGCGCGGCGGCGGACCAGACCTGCAAGTGCGACCGTGAGGACTGTCTGCGGCGGGTGGACGCGGCCTATCGCGCCCTGGTGGCGAACCGGGCGAAGGCTGGGATGGACGACGAGCGGGAGACGCTCCGCGATCGCGCCGTGGCGCGGGCGGACGCGCGGTCGAAGGCATGCCAGGCCATCGTCCAGGCGGCGCCGGGGGGGATGGGGAAGGTCGCCGACACGACGACGGCGCAGATGTGCGCCTGCGCTGACGCCGGCTGCGCGAGCTCCGTCCTCGACAGCTTCGCGACGGTGGCGCTGCCCATCGACATGGAGCGCCCGGGCCCCGCGTCGGACGCGCTCTTCGAGCGGGTCGCCGCCGCGCAGAAGAAGCGTGACGCCTGTCTGGAGCGTTTGGTGGCGAAGGCGACCGAAGACCAGGCGATCGCGCTGGAGGCCTCGACGGAGGCTGCGCGCAGGGCGGCCGCAGCCTGGGAGAAACGTCGCCGCGTGGCCAAGCCCGGCGACGCGGCCGAAGCGGTCGCGGTGACCGTTCAGGTCGCCGACGCCATCTGCGCCTGCCCCGACCTCGCGTGCGCGCAGGAGGCGTCCCAGCGCTTCGCGGAGCTCTCGCCGAGGGGCAGCGAACAGGACCTGTCGAGCGAGGACGTCGCCCGGCTGACCGAGGCGGTCAGGAAGATGCAGGCCTGCCTCGACCGCCTCGTGGAGGAGTCCGGCTCCGGCGGCCGGTGAGGGGATCGAGCCAACGCCGATCACGTCGGGCACAGAGATTCCACGGAGATGCAGCGTGTTTGCTCTCCGTGCTCCTCCGTGCCTCCGTGTCTCGGTGGTGAAAACGCTAGTTTTATCAGCAGGTTTTCACCCGGTGGTGGGCGCCGGGGCTAGAGCAGGTAGCGGACCGACTCGAGGGCCTCGAGGGCGCTGTAGACCCGGTCGAGGGCCGCGCCGTTGGCGACGTCGACCTCGACGGTGAGCGCGGTGTACTTGCCGCCGGAGCTGGCGCGGCTGCGGACCTCCGCCGGGGCGTGGCCGATGGCCTCGAGGGTCGCTCGCACCGTGGGCTCGATGCCGGCGCCGCCGATGACCTTGAGCGCGCAGCGCTGGGGGAAGGTCATCAGCGCCTCGAAGCGCTCGGCGCGCGGCAGGGTGGCGAGGCGCGCGGCCTCCTTGTCGTACTCGGTCTGTCCCACGGTGGCTCCTGGGTCCGGTGCTCCCCGGGGGGCGGCGACCGTGGCCGCAGCGCCCCAGGGGGAGGGGTGTACACCGAACGCCGGTCTCGGGCTCGCACGAAATCGTCCCGCGCGGCCGAGCCGGCGGGGCCTACATCATGTGCTTGATGGCGAAGCTGCCCTTCAGCGACAGCTCGGCGCCGCTGTTGGCCTCCTTCATCTTCACGTCGACCGTCCCGGTGACGACGCCGCGCATCCGCGGGCCGACGTCGGTGATCGTGAAGCTGCCGGACTGGGCGGCGTAGGCCTTGTGGAACGTCTCGCCGGAGCCGACGCCGAGGGCGAAGGTCACGAGCGAGCGCTGGCCCCCGGAGACCGGGTCGTCGACGAGCCCGCCCTCGAAGGTCCCCGCGGCCATCGCCTTGCCCTTGGGGATGAAGAGCCCGAGGTCGAGGGTGACGGTGCCCTGGCCCGGGACCTCGATCGGCCCCTGGGCGGTGAGCTGGTGGAGCTGGCCGCCCATGAACGGCGACGTCATGCTGGTGGTCAGCGGCACGGTGACGGTCTTGGCCTCGCCGAAGAGGTCGCCCGACAGCGTCAGCTCGAGCGACTCGGCGGGCTCGGCGGCGGCGGCGGGCTCGGCGGGCTTCGCTGCGGGCTCGCTGGGCTTGGCTGCGGGCTCGCTGGGCTTGGCTGCGGGCTCGCCGGGCTTCGCGGCGGGCGGGTCCGTGGGGGCGGCGTCGCCCTTCGAGCAGGCGGTCGTGGAGACGATGGCGGCCAGGCCGAGGGCGAGCGCGAGGGCTCGCGCGACGGTCGGTGTCTTCATCCGGTGGTTCCTTTGTCGAGCGTGCTGGAGCACGGGCTCCCGGGCTCGCCGCGCCGACCTGGCGCGATCCCCCCGACGAGCACCCGGCCCGGTTTACCCGAACCCGAGCCCGCCGAAAACCCACCTCGGCCCAACGCCCCCCGGTATGAGCGACGGGCTGCGAGAGATACACGTCACAGGGTTCGCGTCGTTGGCCGACGTGCGCCTGGAGCCGGGCCGCCTGACGGTGCTCATCGGTCCCAACGGCTCCGGCAAGTCGAACCTCCTGCGGGTCCTGCGGATGGTGCCGTTGATGCGGACCGGCACCCTGCAGCGCTTCGTCGCCGAGTCCGGAGGTGGTGCTTCGGCGCTGCTCCATTACGGACCAAAGCGGACGCCCGCGATGACCATACGGCTCGAGATCGCGCAGGGGGATCGGCGCAACTCCTACGAGGCCCGGTTGGGTTTCGCGGCGCGTTCCTCGACCACTTCGAGCCGAGCGAGGTCGTCGTCGTCGAGCGTCGCGACGGCGTGACCGTGATGAGCCGGCCGGACGAGGCCGCCCTGGACGCGTGGCTGGAGGACTACAGCCTGTCCGAGCTCGCCAGCGGAGACATCGTTCGGGAGCGGCGACCGGCCGCGATTGCGCCGGTCGATGACTTGGCCCACTCTGGAGGGTGAGTCCCGAGAGGTTTCCCGGAACGACCCCTCGGAACTGTTGCGAATTCCACAAGAGGGGAGCGCCCATGCTGACCACCATCGTCGTCGTACTCACGGGTCTCGGGATCGCCGAAGCGCCGCGTAGCGCTGGGGCTAGCGACGCCGTATGGCTCGCCCGAACGACCGCCGATCGGATCTGTAGCTGCCCGGATACTGCCTGCGCGCAGGCGGCGATGGAACGCTACACCAAGCGCGCGGCCGAGATGATGAAGAGCATTCGGCCCGAGGATGTGACGTCGCGGGACATGGAGCTGGTGAAACAGGCGACCGAGCGCTGGATGGCATGTCAGACTGCGCTGACGTCGCGCGTCAGCCTCGCCGAGCTGGCCTCACAGACCGCCGACGCCGCCTGCAAGTGCTCCGACGAGCGCTGTGTCGATGGCGTCCTCGGTCGCTATGCGGTTCAGTCGGCGGCGATGATGAAGCGCATGACCCCGCGAGACCTGAGGGGTTCGGACCTGCGTCGGATCGGTGAGGCGACCGAGCGCTGGACGATGTGCAAACGCCTGTCGGATGCCCGTACAGCGGTCGATCTCGCCGACGAGACCGCCGGATTGATCTGCGCTTGCGCCGACACCCGCTGTACCCAGACCGCGATGGAGGTCTATACGGCGAGGGCGGCCGAGCTGATGCGCCATGTGCGACCGGAGGACGTCACCATGCGGGACATGCAGGCGGTGAAGGTCGCGACGGATCGCTGGATGAAGTGCCAGACAGACCTCATGGTGAGGCAGGAGCGCCGCTGAGAAGACCTCGCGTCGCGGACCTTGGCGCCGGGACCGGCCTCACGGGGTCAGGAGGACCTTGCCGAAGTTCTTGTGGGCCTGGATGTAGGCGTGGGCGGCGGTGGCCTCGGCGAACGGGAAGGTCCGGTCGACGGTCGGCGCCAGGGGGCCCTCGGCGGCGAGCGCGATGATGTCGACGAGCATCGCGCGCAGGAGCGCGTGCTGGTCCCAGAGGTGGCCGAGGTTGATGCCGAAGACGCCGCGGTTGTCGCCCATCATGTCGAGGGGCTTGAACTTCGGCATGGCGAGGAAGCCGCGTATCGCTTTGAGGATGCTGCGCTTTTCGCCCGGGGCCAGGCTGGACGCGCCGAAGGCGAAGAGGCGGCCGGTCGGCGCGAGGCAGCGGTAGCTCTTGCCGAAGGACTTCCCGCCCACCGCGTCGAGGGCGATGTGGACGCCGGCGCCGCCGGTGATGCGCTTCACCTCGGCCTCGAAGTCCTGGTTTCGGTAGTCGACGCAGTGCGCGACGCCCTGCTCGCGGAGGCGCTCGTGCTTCGGGGCGCTCGCCGTCCCGATGACCTCGGCGCCGTGGTGGTGGGCGATGCGGACGGCCGCCTGCCCCACCCCGCCCGCGGCGGCGTGGACCAGCACGCGGTCGCCGCGGTGGACGTTGCCGAGGTGGACCAGCATCAGCCACGCCGTCAGGTAGTTCACCGGCAGCGCCGCGCCCTGCTCGTAGCTGAGCGCGGCGGGCAGCGCGGCCGTCAGGCGCGCGTCGGCGCAGACCACGTCGGAGTAGCCCCCGAAGCGGGTCGCGGCGACGACGCGGTCGCCCACGGCGAAGCCCGTCACGCCCGGGCCCACGGCGTCGACGTCCCCGGCGACCTCGTAGCCGACGACCATCGGCGTCTTGGGTGCGTCGGGGTAGAGGCCCATCCGCGCCATGATGTCGGCGAAGTTGATGCCCGCGGCCCTGACCCGCACCCGCACCTGCCCGTCGCCCGGGGTCGGGTCCTCGGCCTCGCGCACCTCGAGCACGCTCGGCCCTCCGTGACGTGGGATCCAGATCTGCTTCATGACGTGCTCCTCGCGCGGCTGGGGACGCGCCAATCTACGCCGCCGCCGCCGCCCTGGCGACCCGTCAGCGGCGCTCCCCAGGATCGAGGCCGTAGCGGGCGAGCTTCCGCTTGAGGGTGTTGCGGTCGATCCCGAGGGCCCGGGCGGTGGCGGACTTGTTCCCGGCGTGCTCGGCGATGGCCGCGCGCTCGGCCGCCGAGACCGCCTCGGCGAGCGTCGTCGCGGGGGCCGCGGGCGCGCGCTCCACCGACGGGGTGGCGGCGCGGGCGCCCAGGATCTCCGGCGACAGGTCGGCGACGTCGACCGCGCGCTCGCAGAAGACCGACCAGCGCACGACCACGGCGCGGAGCTCGCGGACGTTGCCGGGCCAGCCGTACCCCTGGAGCGCGCGATAGACCGCCGGCGTCGGCGCGAGGTGGCGGGCGTTGGCGTCCTCGAGGAAGCGCTCGACGAGGAGCCGCAGGTCGGGGCCGCGCTCGCGGAGCGGGGGGACCGTCACCGTCGCGCCGCGGAGGCGATACCAGAGGTCCTCGCGGAAGGTCCTCGATCAATGCCGGCTCGCCCAAGGGAGCGCTCTGACCCACCTGGGCGTCCTCCTGATCGGCACGCCGGTGGACCGCACCGGGCTGGGGACGGCGCCGATCATCCAGGCCATCCGGTAGCACGCGACTCGGCGGCGGAACGACGGGCTGGCGCGCGTCTTTCACGACCTGGGGCTGATGGAGCGCGAGGGGAGCGGCTTCGACCTGATGTACGACCGGCTGCTCACGAGCGGGCGGTCGGCGCCGACCGTGACCGAGGGCGTCGACTCCGTCCACGTCGTGGTCCCGCGGCGCGTGCTGCATCCCGGGGTGATTCGCCTGGTGGCGGAGGCCGATCGGCAATACCAGCTCACCCAGCGCGAGCGCATCGCGCTGGGGTTGCTCGGGCAGTCCGAGGGAATGTCGGCGAATCAGCTCGCGGGCGCGCTCGAGCTGCCCGAGCCCCGAGAGCTGCGGCCGTGGACCGCCCGGCTGGTGGAGCTGGGGCTCGTGAGGACCACCGGGCGCACTCGCGGGACGCGCTACTACGTCGACCCGACGCTCCTCCGCGAGGCGGGTCTGGACGAAAAGACGACGCTCGCGCGGATCGGCTGCGCGCGCTCATCGTCGAGGATGTCGGCCGCTATCCCGGGTCCGCGGCGTCCGAGATACACGGGCGGAGTCGGGCCCGAGATCCCGGACAGGACGTTCCGCCGCGCCCTGAACGAGCTGCGGCGGGACGGCCAGATCCGCGCCGTCGGTGAGCGTCGATGGCGGCGGTATCACCCGGTCGAAGCTATCGGACACGATGAGCCGGATGGCCGATAGGGTTCGGTGGGTGCGGCGTAGGTGGTTGTTTTTGTTAGTCTGTCTATCGGCCAACCCGTGAAGGCCGTGAGCGACCTGTGGCCGATAGCGATGAGATCACCGCATACGTCGGCGTCGCTTCGGCTCGGCGGCGCGGGCGGCCCGGATCCGCTCGAGTGATGTCACGGGCGCTTCACCGGAGGCCATGGGACGGGATGACCCGGACCGTCGCCGTCCTCGGCGTCGGGCCGGGTGCGGAGCCACGCTCCGACACGGCGCCGGATCTCGGCTTCGTCCGCGTCCGGATCGGCGCGTCGCAGGCTCTGTCGCTTCATCGCGACTCCCACTTCGAACAGGCCCAGCGCCGTTCGGAGTCGTCGTGCATCTCGCTCGCGTGCGTCCATTGCCCAATCCTAGCCCGTTGGGCTCGCGCTGTCGCCGTTTCGCGGCGTCGTTGGGGGCTCGTCGGGCCGCTCGTGGCGACGTCGCGTTGTTCCGGGCGGCGTGATCGGCTACCAAGCGGCATGGGTAGGGGACTCCTCGAGCGTTTGCGTGGGCGGGTGCGGCTTCGGCAGCGGCTCGACACCGTGTTCGGGGGGCGGGAGCACCGGCGGCTGGCGCGGCTCGGGGACTACTTCCGGCGGGGGCCGCTGGGGCTCTACAGCGGGTGGCTCGGGCGCGGCAACGTCGGGGACGAGGCGGTCTATCGCGCCATCGTCGGGCTGATGGGCGGGCTGCCGCTGGTCGACGACGAGCGGCAGCCGCCGGAGATCGGGCTCCATCGACGGGTTCTGCGAGGCGGCGGCGCGGACCTCTACCTGCTCGGCGGCGGCACGGTCATCGGGCCCGTCGGGTTCCGACAGCGCCTGGCGCGGGCCGTCGAGCGCCGGATCCCCGCGGTCGTCTTCGGCGCCGGCGTCCGGGACCCGGAGTTCTGGGGCGGGCACGGCGCTCGCCCGCAGCTGCCGCGCTGGGCGCCGCTGCTCGGCCGCTGCCGGCGCGTAGGCGTCCGGGGGCCGCGGTCGGCCGCGCTGCTCGGCGAGGCCGGCTTCGACGACGCCGAGGTCATCGGCGACCCCGCGCTGTCCTTCGTGACCGCGTCGCTCCCTCGGCGGACCGGGCGGGTCGTCATCAACCTGGGGAGCCACGACCCGATCCGGGGGACGCCGGGCGAGCTGCTCGCGGCGGTCGCGACCACGGCCAGGGTCCTCCGGGACGGCGGCGCGGAGCTGCGGCTGGTGGCGCTGCACTCGCGGGACCGTGAGCCCCTGCGCCGCCTCGCCACGCGCCTGGGCGGAGCGCCTCTCTGGTGCGCACCGGCAGACCTCGACGGGACCGTCGCGCAGCTCGCCGACAGCGACCTCGTCATCGGCCAGCGCCTGCACAGCGTCGTCCTGGCGATGGCCGCCGGCGTGCCCGCGATATCACTCGCCTACAACCCGAAGTGCGACGACTTCATGGCCTCCTTCGACGTCCCCGAGCTCGCGCTGCCGACCGACCGCCTGACCGCCGACGCCCTGCTGAGCGCGGTCGCGGGAGTCGACGCGCGCCGAGACGAGCTGACCGCGCAGATCCGCGCCCGCGGCGACTACTACCGCGGCCTGCAGCGCGCCTTCGCCGCCGAGGTGCTCGCCGGAGTCGGCCTGCCGGGCGGCGACGACACACACGGCTCGCGTTTCAGCTGAAACGCCGGCCCGTGACGTTTCAGCTGAAACGCCATCCCATGACGTTTCAGCTGAAACGCGTGGGGTGTCAGTCGGCGAGCCAGAAGCAGCCGTTGATGGTCTCGCAGCCAAACTCGGTGTCGAGCGTGTCGCACGGGATCACGACGTCACCTTCGCAGTTGGAGTCGAAGTAGACGCAGCCGGAGTTCGACTCGCAGAGGTCCTTGCTCAGGCCGTCCCAGTCGCGGCACTCGGGGTGGTCGGAGGCGCCGAGGCAGATGCTCGGCTTCCAGACGCAGCCCGGCGCGTCGTTGGTGCAGGAGAAGTCGCCGGTCGCCGAGAAGTCGCAGTAGGAGCTGCCCATGCATGAGCCTGCGTCCGGCTCGATCGACTCGTGGGCGTCGGCGGTGAAGCGCGCGCTGATGAGCACGAAGTCCGAGCCGCCGGGCTTGCACAGCTTCGCCTCGAGGGTGCCCCACACGACGCCGGGAGCGCTGCCGCCGACGATCTCGAGCGTCGGCAGCGTGTCCTCGCACGACGCGGAGAGGTAGAGATCGCTGCCCTCCTCGAGGCCGACGTCGAGCCCGGAGTAGCTGTACTCGCCGACGTCGAGGGACCACAGCCCGAAGACCGTCAGCTCGCGCGAGCCGGACGCTTCGTCCACGACGATCCCGTACGTCGGCAGATAGCCACGGCTGAGCGAGTCGTCGGTCACGAGGTCGTAGGTCCCAGTCGTCAGGGTGAGCGCGACCTTGATGCCCTCGCCGGCGCCGAGCTGCGGGTAGTCGTTCGGGACCGTGACGCTCGACCCGCCGGTGTCGGCTTCACTGGTGTCGGTTTCACTGGTGTCGGTTTCACTGGTGTCGGCTTCACCGGCGTCCGTCACGTCCGAGCCTTCGGCGGTGTCGGAACCGGCGCTGTCGTTCACCGTGCCGTCGGAGGTCTCGGAGCCCGTGTCGTACGCGACGACGTCACTACCGCCGCCGTCCGAGCCGCAGGCGGCGAGAGCGACGAGGGACGAGAGGGCGATGAGAGTCGTTCGAACGCGTAGCATGGGGGGCTCCCGAGGAAGAGATCCGCCGCACGACAGCATGCTGGAGCGCGCGCGGCAAGGACTTTGAGCGTGCTCCCGACCGCCACGCGTAGATACCGCGCCCGTCGCCCCGTTCCGTGTTTGCGATAATCGAAAGTGCCGGGTGTCAAAATCGATATCGCGCAAAACCCGCGGCGCGGGTCATCTCCCCGTGATTCATTTCACTCGAGGAAGTAGAGGGGCGCGGTCTCGAATCGCCGACAGCTGTTCCACAGGTCGCCCGCGTCGAGCTCGAGGACGAGCGGGTCCGCCGGGAGCCGCAGCAGCCCGCCGGACTCGGCTCTCACCGGCGCGACGAGGCGCAGCTCCAGCGTCTCCGGGAGGCCGGAGGCGGAGACACAGTCGTAGCTCGCCACGTAGGAGGAGTAGGAGGAGCCCGGCCCTCCGTACTGGGGGAAGCGGCACGGCGCGCCGTCGGCGTGGACCAGCAGGCGGTCGCGGAGGTCTTCCGGGTCGAACAGCTCGCTGAGCGTGACGCTGGCCTTGATCGGTTTGCCGTCGTACGCGCACACGTCGACCCGGGCCACGATGGGCGCGGACGCCGGGTTCACGAAGCTCCGGAGGGCGCCGGGGCTCGGTACGGCCTCGATCGGGCCACCGCAGGAGAGGTTGACGGTGCCGTCGATACGCACCTCGTACCAGCCGGTCGCGAGCAGCGCGTCGGGGACGATGTCGAGGTACGGCATGCGGTCGGCCAGCTCACGACATTCCCGCGGTAGCTCCCAGTCGTGCGCGCCGCTCGGCTCGCAGGGGCGGACCGCTCGAGACCGCACCGGGACCTCGGTCCCGTCGACGCGGTGAAGGCTCACGTATCGCGCGAGCACCTGGAGCGCGCCGTCGACAGCTGCGGTGGTGTGGGCGTCGTCCTGTCCAGAGACGATGACGCGGATCGGCCGCTGTCCCCAGCTCGACCTCGCGTGCTCGGGAGAGAGGTAGACGTCGTACAGCGAGGGGAGGCAGTCGACGATGAGCCCGTCGTCGTCGGTCTCCGCGGAACACCCGAGCACCAGCAGCGCGAGGCCGAGCAGGCCGCTGCAACGGCCGACTGCGCGCGCCCCGCTCGGCGACCACGCGGTCATCGGCACATCCGGGGGACGCAGTGGCCGTCTATGCCGCAGCCGTTGGCGCACTGGTCGTGCGGTGTCCCCGTGTCACAGGCGTCGCTGGAGGTCTTCTGCGCGACGCAGGTGCTCGTCGCCGGGTCGCAGAAGAGGCCCTGGACGCAGGTCGGCACGGGATACGGGACGCGCCCGTCGCGGAACAGCGCGAAGCCGTCCGCGCACGGGGCGCCGAGCTCGCCGAGGGGGACGCAGCGGTCGCTCTCGGGGTCGCACCACGCGTCGTCGACGCAGGGCTCCGGTGCGTCGACGCAGGCCTCGCCGACCGTCTTGCCGGGGAGCGGCAGCCGCTCGCAGGTACACGCGTCCCAAGGTCCCGAGGGGGACAGGCGGTTGATGCAGGACTTCGTGCAGCTCGCCGGGACCTCGCCGTCGCTGGAGACCTGGACGGCGTCACCGCACCACACGACGCAGGGGTCTCCTTCGCCGGCCGAGACGCAGTGTCCGAGCGGCTGGGTGCCGTCGGGGCGGGCGCACGCGCCCTCGGCGCACTCGAAGGTGGTCGCGCACGCGCCTCCGAGCGGCACGGCCGGGGTCACCGCCTCCCACAGGACGTTGCGGAGGCCGCCGCACGGCGGGCTCGGCGTGTCGCAGTCGGCGGCCGCGAGCTGCTCGAGGCACGCCGCCACGACCTCGCCGTCGTAGGTGATGGCGCCGCGCTGGAGCATCTCCGAGAGCCGCGCGATGTCCTCGCCGAGGATGTAGCTCTCCACCGCGACGCAGGTCTGATCCTCCGCCGTCCCGAGGCTGGCGGCGCAGCCGCAGCGGGCGAAGCTCGCGTCGCAGGCCGCCTCGATCGCGCTCGACAGCTCGGCCAGCGTGAGCGCCGGGGCGGTCGCCTCGGTGTCTCCGCCGCCGCACGCCGGGAGTGCCACCACAATCGCCGAGAGGAGACCTGCTTCGAACCGATGTAGTCGTTTCATACCGCCACCTCGCCGCGAGGAACGCGGCCACCCTCGACCCTACCCGAGGCGCAGGGAGGGTCAAGCGCGGTGCGGTGGCTCGCCTACTTCAGTGCGTAGCCGTGGAACTCGGCGGCGACCATCTGCGTGAAGCCGCTCTCGGTGCCGACCTGGGTCCAGGTGGACTTGCACTTGGTGCCGCCGGCGCAGGCGTAGTCGTTGGTGGCCTCGTCGCCGAGGACGCCGTAGCCGTTGTAGCCGATGCCCCAGATGCTGCCGTCGGCCTTCATGGCCCAGGCGTACTGCTTGCCGGCCTGCACCTCGACGAAGCCCATCGACGGGTCGGCGATCTGGGTCCAGGCGCTCCGGTTCGGGCCGCCCCCGAGCTGGGCGAAGGTGTTGGCGCCGATGCCCCAGACCGAGCCGTCTGACTTGCGCGCCATGCCGAACGCCTCGCCGGCCGTGACCTCGACCCAGTCGCTGTCGCCGCCGATCTGCGTGAAGCTCGTCTTGTTGGACGTGCTCGTCCCGCCAGTCTGATAGCTGCTGTTCCGGCCGATACCCCAGATGGTCCCGTCGTCGCGGATCGCGTAGGCGTGGCTCGCGCCGGCCGCCATCGCCACCCAGCGGTCGCTCGAGCCGACCTGCACGAAGTGGTCGTACACCGTCTCGTTCGTCGGCCCGATGTAGCCGCCGGAGTTGTAGCCGATGCCCCAGATGGTCCCGTCGCTCTGCAGGCCGTAGCCGTACTTGAACTGGATGGCCGCGTCGTCCCAGGTGGCCGACTCGATCCTGAACCAGTCGGTGGCCTCGTCGTTGTACGCGAGGGTGTCGCCGAGGCGGGTGTAGGTGTTGCGGCCCATCCCGTACAGGCCGCCGTCGGTCCCGAGCGCGTAGAACGAGCCCGAGTGGCCGCCGATGATCGCCGCGAAGTCGGTGCCCGTGCCGAGGGGCGCGATGACCCCGCCGGTCTCGTAGCCGACCCGCCAGATCGACCCGTCGTCGCGCTGGAAGACGCCGCCGTCCTGGCCGTCGGGGGCGGCGGCCTGCCACTGCATGTCGGTCCCGATCGGCGTCCACTCGCGTTTGCAGAAGGCCACGAACCCGTTCTCCTCGTCGTCCTCGCAGCGGACGTCGGCGGTGTGGGCCTCGACGTCGTAGCTCCCCCACTGGGTGTTGAGGGTGACGCTCGTGTCACAGGTCGTCTGGCACGAGCTGTTGCTACCGACCGCGTACAGCGTGGGCGGCGTGGTGAAGCGCCCGGCGGGCAGGCTCGGGCCGTAGCCGTAGGTGAAGCTGGTGCCGGTGTCGCCGGTGCCGGTGTAGCTGGTGCGGACCATCGCGGCGGGGTCGCCGAAGGTCAGCGGCTCGGAGGCGCAGGTCCCGAGGTCGACGTCCCACTGCAGGTAGGGGTAGACGGCGCCGTCGGCGATCTCGCCGTTGCTCGCCACGGCCGGGTCGTTGCCGTCGGCCGCCGTCCCGCGCGTCCGCAGGCGGCAGCCGGCGATGGCCGGGCGCTTCACGCCCAGGGCGACGTTCCAGTAGACCTTGTTGACGTTCGGCAGATCCTCGACCCCACGGTAGACGGCGTACTGGAAGAGGTAGGTGTCGGCCGTGGCGCCCCCGGTGACGACGCCAGCGCAAGACGCGAGGTCGCCGGCGCTGCACTGGTTTCCGGCGTCGCCCGACGGGTCGAGGGCGATATCGGCCGAGAACGGCTGGCCGCTGGGGTCGGTGCAGTCGAGGGCGACGTCGTCGAGGTAGAGCTGGGTGTCGACGCCGGCCGCGGTCCCGGCGGTGCAGGCGAAGCCGAGCACCATCGTGTCCGAGCGCGCGCCGCCGGCGTCGAACAGCAGGGTGATCTGCTCGCCCGCCTGGCAGCCCGGGGTCTCGCCCTCGTAGCAGCAGTCGAACTTCGCCGAACAGAAGATGTCATTGAAGTTCACCGCGATGTCGAAGAAGCCCTGCTGCGCCGGCCGCATCAGCGCGACGTCGAACTGCACGGCGACGTCCCCGTTCTCGAGGCAGACGAAGGTCTGCTCGAGGGGCCCGGTCGTCGTCGGGTTCTGGAAGGCGATGGCCGCGCCGGTCACCGCTCCGTCGCCGGTGGTGCCCCCCGAGGCGAACTCGCCGGCGTCGCTGACGGCGCTCGAATAGGCGCCCACGACCCAGACCCGGACGGTGTTCTCGTCGACCCCGGTGCTCGCGTCGCAGGTCCCGATGTACGAGGCCGAGCCGGCGCCGTCGCCGTAACCCGACGACGAGAGCCGGCGCTGCCAGACGATGGCGTCGGCGCCGTTTCGGACCTCGAGGTCCCAGACCGCGTCGCCGACCCCGCTGAGGTTCAAGGCCGCGAGCCGAATGTCGACGTGCGGGCCCGCGGTCACGTCGACCGGGGCGTCGGGAGGCGCCGCGCAGCCCGCGGCGAGGGTGATGGACGAGACGATCAGCGGGACGAGGCCCGACGAGAGGCGTCTGAGCATGGCGGACTCCGGAGGCGCGCACGCGCCTCGATATTGCGAGTTCCGCAGATGCTCACGTCGGTCCTCACCGCGCGTCAATCTCGGCTCCCCCCGTGGAATCTCGATCTCGGGTGGCGGCGGCGGCCGCGGCCGGTCCGCCGTGTCGCGCGCGTCTCGGTCACCTCGGGACGCCCGATGCGCTTTCCGTGAGCGACTGATCTTTCGGAGCGAGCCCCCGCCGCCTCGCTTGCTCTTGTGGTCCCAGGCGGCTCCGCTCCTCGGTCAGGTGCGATCGAGAAGCGGTCGTGAAGAACACGGCGGCCGGCTCCGCGCGCTCGTGAGCAGGTGCGTTCAATCGCCTGCTCACGGGCGTGAGGGCTTTGACCTTGTCCGCGTTGGTGCGGACACCCGGGGTGCGGAGCTCGTCGCACCACTTCGTCAGCGTCTGGAAGTCGCCGGTCACCGACATCGAGGCCGCGATCGACGCGGTCGGGGTGGCGGCGCTGACGTGGCTGAAGGGCAAGCCCCAGGAGTACTGGACGGGCGGCATCGACGACCAGGAGCGCCCGTATCGCGGCGTCGTCGAGGGGTAGCCGGGCGCCTTCGCCGCCCCGCCGCGGACGGACCCCTCCCTACTCGATCGTCGGCGCGATCTTGCAGCAGCGGCGGGACTTGACCGCCTTGCCGTCGTCGTAGTCGCCCTCGAAGCGGCCGCCCTTGATGTAAGCGTCGTTCTGGCAGTCGTAGTCGGCGGTCCCGGTCCCGATCTGCTCGACGAGGTCCTTGTCGAAGCAGCCCGCGGAGGACTGCCCGACCGGATCGAGCCCCTTGAGGTAGCCCGTCCGGGTGAACGCGGAGTCGAGGACGATCTTGGTGAAGTCGCCGTTCGGGTTCACCTCGAGGGTGCCATTGCTTCGCATGTAGAGCGCGAGGCCGCCCACGCCGTTGGACGCGTACATGTAGAGGTCGCCGCTCGTCACGTCGATCTCGCCGCCGACCTCGACCCCCAGGTTCGAGCGCCGGTTGAGGTGGAGCGTGGTGTCGCTGTCGAGCTGGTTGCCGTCGATCTTCAGCAGGTGCCCGTCGGCGTCGCGGATGATGACGGGGGCGTCGTCGTCGCTGCCGCTGCTCTTGGAGGCCGACTCCAGGCGCACCTCGCCTCTCAGGGTCGTGGCGGTGAACGCCTCGCTGACGATGGCGCCGGGGGCGCTGAGGAGACGTCGTCGGTGAGGGAGCGTCACGGTCTCGCCGCTCGGCGTCTTGATGGCGACCTCGACGTAGAGGTCGTCGGCGGCCTGCGCCCAGGCGCTGATGTCCTCACTCCCGCCGAGCTTGGCCGAGAAGCGCCCGGCGACGACCTGGACGTGGTGGGACTCGGTCCACGTGGCGCTGGTCGCGTCGGCGCCGTCGTAGATCGAGAACGTCATGCTCAATCGGCCGCTCACCGCCTCGCCGTCCAGGTAGAGCACGCCGTGGTAGGGGATCTGGTCCGTGATGGTCTCGCTGGTCGGGAGCGCCAGCGCCGAGATGCCGCGGGACAGGAGCGCGGCCCCCACGGAGATGACGAGGAGGAGGGCGACCGGACGCAGGGCGCGACCGAGCATCAGCGTGAGTTCCTTCATTGCGCCCTCCTACTTGACCGTCACGGTGTCGACCGTGCAGCACTTCATCACGCGCAGGCCCTTCGAGCCGTTCAGGACGTTTGCGCCCCACTCGCCGCCCACCCAGGCCCGGGCGCCGGTGCAGCTCTGGGTGAGCTCGCCGCTGGTGCCGGTGAGGTCGAAGGTCTGGCAGCTGTCCTCGTTCACCGTGACCGAGGAGGTCAGCCCGTTGACCTTGCTGGCGTAGTCTATCGTGGCGTTGAACCACGCCGGCGAGTCGATGAGGATGTGGTCGGCCGCGCCGGCGTCGTAGTTGAAGATGAGCTCGCCGTCGGTCGTGGCGCGCAGCACCTCCACGAGGTCGCCGTCGCCGTCGGTCATCTTGATGACGCCGTCCTCGATGATGAGGTCGCCGCCGAGCTGCAGCGCCCCGCCCGAGCGCGTGTTCAGCTGCAGCACGCCGTCACTGTCGACCTCGTCTCCGTCGAGGAGCAGCTGGGCGCCGTCGCTGTCGGTGATGACGAAGGGAGCCGCGCTGGAGTCGTCGGCGACCACGAGGTCCGCCTCGATGACGAGCTGGCCGCCGATCGTCGGCTCGACGAGGGTGCGGCTGAGCATCGCCCAGGGGGCCACGGTCAGGGGCTTCCGGTTGTCGAGGACGCGGTCGCCGTCGGAGGCGTGGACCGTGACCTCGAGCTCGAGGGCGTCGGCGTTCTCGAGGGCGGTCTCCAGGTCCGCCGACGAGGTGGCCGAGGTGTCGCCGAGGAGGACCGTGAAGGAGCCGGCGAACACGCTGACCGTCCGCCGCTCGCTGAAGCGCTGGGTGTCGCCGTCGTATAGGGTGAAGCTCATGTCGACGTCGGCGTCGACGGGCTCGCCGCCCTCCTCGAGGTAGCCCTGGTAGGGCAGCACCATGCCGACGCCGTCGGTCGCGGGGTCTCCGTCGGCGGCCGCCGGGAGCGTCGCCATGACGAGGGCCGTCACGAGGGCGCCGCCGGTCCAGGCGAGGAGGAATCGAGTCCGTGATGTGCGCGTCATTGTGCCCCCCTCACTCGATGTCGAAGTCGATGTCGCAGCAGCTGATGACCTCGATGGCCTTGGCGTTGCTGCCGATTCGGTCCTGGAACGTGACCTCGCGGACGACCTTGCCGTCGGGGCAGAACTCGTAGAGGAGCGAGCTGCCGTCGGTGTCCTGCAGGTTGATGTCGGTGCAGTTGTCGAAGGTGACGTTCGAGACCTCGGCGGCGTAGCCCGGGCTGGTGTCGTCCCAGTCACCGTTGACGTCGACCTCGCCGTACATCAGGAGCTCCTTGGTGCTGTTCGCGTGGAGGCTCAGGAAGCCGGCCTCCGACGTCAGGCTCATCACGTTCGTGCCGCCGCGCATCGACAGGTTCGAGCCCCCGAGGGTGAGGTCGCCGTGGACGTGCACGGCCTGCGCGGAGTGGTAGTTGAGGTAGAGCACGCCGCCCGCCTCGACCTCGTCGCCGTCCATGGCGAGCTTGGTGTCGTAGCCGTCGTGGATCGCGAGCGGCCCCGAGGCGTTGTCGGAGGTGGCGCTGTTGCCGGCGATGGTCAGCGGTGAGCCGTTCTGGTCGCCGACCATGCCGGTGGCCACCACCGCGTGGGGGACGGGCAGTATCGCCTTTCTGCCCTCGAGCGCGACGGTCCCGCTCGATGTGTCGAGCGTCACGCCGACGTAGAGCGGCTCGGCGTCCTCGAAGAGCGTCTGGAGCGCCGTCGCCTTGGCCGTCGCCGTCGAGCCGAGCAGCACGCTGAACTGGCCCTGGTAGACGTTGACGTCGGTGTGCTGCTCGGTGAAGACCGAGTCCCCGCCCGAGCTGGCCTCGTAGAGGTCGAACGTCAAATCCAGCGTGCCGTTGAAGCCCTCGCCGCCCCGCGCGATGTGCCCCTGGTAGGGGACGAGCCGCGGCAGATCGTCGGTGTAGGCGCTGCCGTCGGCCGACGCGTTCATCGACACCAGCACCAGCGCGGTCATCAGCGAACCGCCGAGCCAGCCGGCGACGACGATCGCGCCGTCGTGGAATCGTCTTGTTGAGCCGCTCATCAAGCGTTCTCCTGAGGGTTACCGTGCATCACTCGACCGCGACCGCGATCGAGATCGCGCCGCAGGTCAGGGCGTAGACGGCCTTGGCGCCGCTGTAGTTGCCCTCGAACCTGCCGCCGACGACGAGCTGGTCGTCGGGACACTCGAAGTTGGACTGGGCGTCGACCGAGCTGCTGAGGGTGTGGCTCTGATCGCTGGACCGCCACGTACTCGCCTCGAGCCCCACGAAGCTGTCGACCCGGGTGAAGTCGGAGTCGAAGACGGTCTCCGCGAACGCCCCGTCGGGGTTGATCCTGAGGTCCCCGTTGTTCAGCAGCTCGAACGCGAGGCCGCCGACGCCGTTGGTGGAGTAGAGGTAGACGTCGCCGCTGCCGACGTCGAGGTCACCCTTGGCGGTGACGCCCATCCCCGAGCGCTTCTGGAGGCTCAGGGTGGTGTCGCTCTCGAGCTGGTTGCCGTCGATCTTCAGCATGTGGCCGTCGCCGTCGCGGACGACGATCGGCGCGTCGTCGTCGCTGCTCCCGATCTTGGCGGTCGAGGTGAGGCGCAGCTCGGGGCCGAGCGAGCCGGTGTTGGCGGTCGTGCTCAGGATCGCCGCCGGGGCGCTCACGAGGCGCCGCCGGTGCGGGAGGGTCACCGTCTCGCCGTCGGGCGTCTTCACCGCGACCTCGACGTAGAGGTCGTCGGCCCCCGCGGCCCAGCCGGTGGTGGTGTGCGACGCGCCGAGCTCGACCGAGAAGCGACCCCGCGTGACCTTGACGGCGTGGCTCTCGGACCACAGCGCCGCGGTGGCGTCGACCCCGTCGAAGACCGAGAAGGTCATCGTGAGCTTGCCGTTGACCGGGTCGCCGTCCTCGTAGAGGACGCCGTGATACGGGATCTCGCGGGGGATCGTCTCCGACGTCCCGATGGCGAGCGCGGAGAGCCCGTGAGAGAGGAGCCCCGCGGTCAGCGAGATGCCGAGGAGCAGCGCCGCCAGGCGCAGGTTGGGGTGCTTCATGGCGCGTCTCCTAGTGCACGGTCGCGGTGATCTGGCAGCACGTGATGTAGCTGAGGCCCATCGAGCCGTTCAGGACGTCCCCGAACCACTTACCCCCCGTCCAGGCGTAGCCGTCGGGGCACTCGTAGGTGTACGACCCGCTGATGAACGGGACCGGGACGCTGTTGCAGCTGTTCGGGACGACCGTGATCTCGCCGGTGATGCCGGTGACGGAGCCCTCGAAGAAGGTCGCGGAGTCGAGGTAGAGGAGGCTCGCCGCGTTGGCGTCCCGGTTGATGACGAGCTGGCCGTCGTCGTTGGCGCTCGCGACCTCGACGGCGGTCCCGTCGGACCGCTGCAGCTTCAGCGCCCCGCCCTTGACGTAGAGGTCTCCGCCGAGGGTGACGGACTCGGCGTTGTCGAGGTTGAGGACGCCGTCGCTGTTGACCTCGTCGCCGTCGGCCACGAGCCGCGCGCCGTCGCCGTCGGTGATGACGAGGGGGGCCACGCTGGAGTCGTCGGAGACCACCAGGGTCGACTCGACGACGAAGCGGCCGCCGACCTCGGGCGCGACCAGCCCGCGGCTGACCAGGGCGTAGGGCGCGACGGTCAGGGGCTTTCGGTTGGACAGGACGCGCTCGACGCCGGCGTCGTCGATGGCGACCTCCAGCTCGAGGTCGTCGGCGTTCCGGAGCGCCGTGGCCAGGGCGTCCGACGCGGTGGCGCCGCTCCCGCCGATGACGGCGTTGAAGCGCCCGGCGAAGACGCTCACCGTCTGCTGCTCGGAGAAGCGCTCGGTGTCGCCGTCCCAGAGGCGGAAGGTCACGTCGACCTCGGTGTCGACCGGCTCGCCGGCCTTCTCGAGGTAGCCCTGGTAGGGGATCAGGAGCCCGACGTCGTCGGTCGCCGGGTCGCCGTCCGCCGCCGCGGGCAGGGTCATCATCACCAGCGCCGTCACGACAGCGCCGCCGACCCAGCCGAGGAGCAACCCGGTGCGCGGGTTCGTGTCGTTCATCGCTATCCCCTTCATCGTACGGTGAGCTTCGCCGAGCAGCACTTGATCTGCTCGATGGCCTTGGCCGCGCTGACGGTGCCGTTCAGCACCACGCCGGTGACGACCCTCGCGTTGCTGCAGAGCTCGTTGAGGAGGGCGTCGCCGTCCTTCTCGTAGAGGTTCACCCAGGTGCAGTTGTCGAAGCCGATGTCCGTCTCGAAGGCGCCGGACCCCCAACCGCCGTCGGTGGCGTCGACCCACTCCCCGGTGAAGGACGCCGCGCCGTAGACGTAGATGTGGCTCGAGTCGCTGACGTCGTCGTGGTAGTCGCCGGCGTCCACGGTCAGCCGGCCCTCGTCCTCCGTGACGCTGAGGATCCCGTCGCCGCTGCGTCCGGTGAGGCTCCCGCCGGTCATCGTCACGCCGCCGTGCACCTCGACGGGCTGGTCCGACACCCAGTTGATTCGGTAGACCTGATCCGACGCGATGGTGTCACCGTCGATGGCCCCGTGGTGGCCGTTGCCGTCGACCAGCGCCAGCGGTCCCGTCGCGGTGTCCGTGGTGGTGCTGTCGCCGACGAGCTCGAGCGGCTCGTCGAGGGCGGCATCGCCGATCATCGCGGTCGACACCACCGCGTACGGCAAGGGGAGGATGGCCTTGCGCCCGGCGAGCGCGACCTCCGTCCCCGACGGCGTACGGAGCGAGACGCCCACGTAGAGCGGCGCTCCGCCCACGAAGAGGGGCTCGAGCGCGGCGGCCTTCTCCGCCGCCGTCGCGCCCAGGAACACGCTGAAGGCGCCGCGGGAGGCGGTGACGGTCTGCTCCTCTTCCCACAGCGGCGTGGAGGAGGTGGTGCTCGCGTAGATGGCGAACGTCATGTCGAGGTCGCCGTTGTAGCCCTCGCCGCCCCTGGCGAGGTGGCCCTGGTAGGCGAGCAGGCGCGGGAGGTCGTCGGTGTAGGGGCTGCCGTCGGCGGAGGCGCGGAGCGACAGCAGCATCAGCGCCGTCATCAGCGAGCCGCCGAGCCAGCCCGCGATGACCACCGCGCGGAACGTCAGCCGGTTCGACAGGGGCCTGACGGAGCGTCCCCTCGGACGGTCATCACGTCGTCGTGTTTCGTCGGTGCTCATTGCAGGGTCCATCCGTCGCTGTCGTAGGTGGTGTCGCAGCAGCGAACGAAGGCCGTCTCGTCGTCGTCGGCGGCGACGCACTGGGTGGCCGTGTCGCTGGTGGTCGCGCCGACCACGGCGTAGTAGCCGCCGTCGCAGGCGGTCGAGGTCCAGATGAGCTGGCTGTCGTAGCTGCAGCCGGTGCCGCGGGTCTCGTCGGTCTCGACCTCGAAGCGGGTGCAGAGGCGGTGCCCGGCGTCCTCGCAGGCGGCCTTGGCGTCGGCCCAGCTGACCTCGTCGAGGCAGATGGAGTAGCCGCAGATGAGCGGCGAGCCGCGCGTACCGGCGTCGACCACGGCGTCGTCGCAGCCGGTGCCGGTCTGGTAGAGGAGGTCCTTGGCGATGCCGAAGCGCGTGACCTCGGCCTCGAGCGTCCAGATGCGGCCCTCGCTGTCCTCGGCGATCTGCTCGGGGGTCTCGCAGACCGGCCGCTCGCCGCCGTCCGAGTCCTCGGTGCAGACGCTGACCCCGAGGTCGCCGCACAGCCAGTAGCCGGCGGCCGGCGTCTGGGCGTAGTCGGCCGAGAGCATGAGATCCGCGTCCGCGCAGCCGATCGAGCACGCCGTCCCGGCGTAGCTGACGCCGCAGCCGCAGATGAGCTGGCCGAAGGCGCTCTGGTCGCCGTCGCCGACCGCGCTCTGCTGCTCGTCGGCGGGCAGCGAGGTGTCGTAGCCCGGGCAGAGACCCGGCCAGTGGAGCCACTCGTCGATGCAGCCCTCGGTGTAGGCGTCGTGGTCCTTGCCGTCGACGTAGCGCACGCCGACGAAGCCGACGGTCGCCGCGGTGGGGAGGGTCTGGGCGCAGCTCAGGACCGGCAGCGACGGCTGGTCCTCGCCGTAGTTGGTGGCGCTCGAGGTGGCGCAGCCGTCGTCGCCGCAGTCGCTGGCGCAGCTCGGGTCGTCGTCGGGGCAGTCGATGGCGCAGTCGTTGAACTGGTAGCTCCCGCTGGTCGCGCTCGACTTGTCGTAGAGCGCGCTCATCGACAGCTCGTAGTCCTCGGTCGCGGTCCCGCTGACGATGGACACGCAGCGGAACTGGCTGTGGTGGTTCATGCCGCGCCAGACGCCGTCGAGCGGCGGCAGCGAGAGCTCGCAGAGCCCGTGGGCGGGGACCGTGTCCACCACCGACTCGCTGGTCGGGATGGTCGGCGCGTCGCAGCTGCCCGACGTCTCCGTGCAGCCCCACCGGGCGAAGTCGTTGCCGGGGACCACGCTCGAGCGGTCGAAGCTGGCGCGGCGGTTGCGCGTACACTGCTTCCAGTAGTCGCTGCCGTTGGCCTCGTCGAAGCCGAGGGCGAAGCGCGTCCCGGCGTCCGCGGTCTCGCAGCGCGAGCGCTCGGCGATGACGAGCTGCCCGTGGGACTCGCCGAGGCGGTCCTCGTACCAGGAGCTGCCGAGCTCGATGAAGTAGCCGAAGTTGAGGAGCCAGCCCTGGGTCTCCGACAGCGTCACGCCGCTGGGGACGACCATCTCGTCGGCCTCGGTGACGTCGGCGATGCCGTTGTCGTTGAAGTCGCCGGTCGCCGTGACGCAGGCCTTGGTGAGCGGGTTCAGCTCGCTGTTTCGGAGCTGCCGCCCCTCGCCGCTGACGGTCAGCGCCGGGTAGTCGACCGCCGAGAGCGCCGTCGACGTGTCGTCGAGGACCGTCGGCTCGTAGAGCGACACGCCGGTCGTGTCGTAGCAGGTCTCGTCCTGGCCCACGACGCCGATGGGGTCGGCGCAGAGGTAGACGACGTAGGTCTGCTGCCACTCGTTGTGGAGCTCGATCCGGTCGATGGTCCGCACGTTGCAGCGCCAGTTGTCCCGGATGGCGTCGTCGGCGTCGTTCGCGAAGGGCTCGGCCGAGGTCCGCACCCAGCCGTCGCCGTCCGCGTCGCACGGCGCGGGCAGCGACGCCAACGTCGTGTCGATGTACCAGCCGTCCTCGGTCTCGCAGGTGCAGGTCCCGTTGTCCCGGGTGTAGAGCCAGTAGCGGCCGGTCTGACCGGGCTCGGTGCAGGAGTTGGTGCAGGTGACGCACGCCTCGCTGCTCGGGTTCCAGGCCTGCCCGTCGGCGCAGGGGTTGTCGATGCAGCTGGCGTCGCTGAGGCTCGAGGTCTGGGTGCAGTAGCCGTCGCCGCAGTCGAGGTCCGAGCAGCTCTGCGCCTCGTGGCACGCGCTCGACGGGTCGTCCGGATCGTCGGCGGTGAGGCCGACCTTGCACTCGCCGCAGGCCGGGAAGAGGTCGCTGTCGTCGCACTCGCGCCCGAGGTCGGGGCAGCCCTGGGCAGCGCAGCTCTGCGGCACGTCGCAGAGGCCGTCGTCCGGGCGCTCGACGTAGGGGGTCTCGCAGTCGCCGCACGAGGGCGCCGCGTCATCCGGGTCGTCGCAGCTCCGGTGGAGCGCCGTACACTCGGCGTAGAGGCTGTTGCTGCCGCCGTCGGCGCAGTCGGCGCTCGGGTCGACCTCGCACAGGCCGGTGTCGCCGTTGTCGAGGTACGGAACGACGCACGCCCCGCAGTATGCGTCCACCACCTCGACGCCGCCGTCGCTGGTGTCTCCGGCGTCGGCGTCCGAGTCGCTGGCGTCCGCGTCCGAGTCCCCGGCGTCGGTGTCGTCGCCCTCGCCGCCGGTCTCGATGACCCCGCCCTCGATACAGCCGCGGTGCAGGGCGTCGCAGGTCGACGCCAGGTCCTCGCAGGTCAGCGGCCCGCGGCAGCTCTGGGTCTCCTCGACGAGGACCGTCCCCTCGACGCAGTCGCCGCAGTAGGCCGCCTCGTCGTCGGTCGCCTCGACGCAGGTCCGGTTGGCCGCCGCGCAGTCGTCGGCGATGTGCTCGGGGTCCTCGCCCTCGTCGCAGACGTAGTGGACGATGGCGTCGCAGCTCTGGGTGCTGTCGTTCCACACGTAGTCGCCGTCGCAGGCCTCGACGCAGACCGGATCCTCGCCGTCCTCCTGGGTGCAGGCCTGGTGCTCGGCGCAGATGGCACTGCACGCGACCGGCTCCCGGCAGGTCTTGTCCGAGGTGTCGCAGATGAGGTCGTTCGAGCACCCGATGGACACCGAGCAGACGCAGCCCACGCCGTCGGCGTTGCAGGTGTGGCACATCGTGTCCATGCCGCAGTACAGCTCGTCGTCGCAGCTGTCGCCGTCACACGGGCAGTCGAGCGTCCCGGGCGTACACTCCGGGCCGACGCAGAGATCGTCGGTACACTCGAGGTCGCCGTCGCAGGCGTCGTCCTCGCCGCAGGGGCAGCCCTCTTCCCCGTCGGGGCAGGTCACGCAGACGTCGGAGTCGTCGCAGCGTCCGCCGGGCGAGCACATCCCGGCGTCGCAGGCGCAGCCGACCTCGCCGGCGGTGCAGTCGGCGCAGGTCCCCGACATGCAGGTCCCGCTGCTGCACGAATCACCGTCACAGGGGCAGCCCACGACGCCGAGGCACGCGACGCAGGCGCCGTTGTCGCACACGGTCTCCGAGCCGTAGTGCTCGTCGGCCTGGCAGTCGGCGCTCTCGGTGCAGGCGACGCACTCGGAGTCGACGCAGAGCTGGCCCTCGTGGCCGGCCTCCTGGTCACAACCGGCGCTGGAGAGGCAGCTGACCGGCGGGCTGGTGTCGGCGTCGCTGTCGGTCGTGTCGCCGCCGCCGCTGTCGCCGCCGCAGGCGACGATGAGGAGGGCGCCGGTGAGCGAGACGAGCGAGCGGGCGGGCAGAACGCGGCGGGGGGAGCGTTCGAGCTGGGGAGTTCTCATGTCTTGCGCCTCAGAACGTCGTGAAGTCGGAGTAGTAGATGTAGATCTTGATGTCCGTCAGCGTGGACAGGTCGATGTCCTGGTTCACGGGCTCGTCACGCTGGTTGATGACGAGCTCCCAGGCGGTGTTCGCGAACGGCCGGTCGCGGAACCGGTAGCTCTTGTAGATGCTGGAATCGAAAACGTTCTTGTTGCCCTGGAAGAACACGTCGACGACGGACTGCCGAGCGTCGAAGCGGTAGAAGAGCTTCTCGTCGTCGACGCTCTGCACGGTGCTGGTCCCGAGCTGGCGCAGGTAGACCCGGCCGATGTCGTCCTCGCCCCAGTCCGACACGTTCATGTCGACCTCGATGTAGCTGATCTTGTGGTTCCGCGTGAGCGGCGACAGCTGGTCGGTCCGGGTCGAGAACGGGAACGTGAGGTAGCCGTTCTCGTCGAGGTTGGCGGGGTCCGTGAGCTCGGCCCTCAGCAGCGCCGTCCGGTCGGCGCTGGAGATGGCGGTCCCGTCGTCATAGGTGCGCGCGATGTTCAGGATGTCGTTCTTCAGCGAGATCATGTGCACGCGCACGTCGGGCTCGCCGTACTCCTCCTCGAACTCGGCGAAGGCGTTCTCGAGCTCGATGAGGTAGTTCTCGAGGTTGTAGTCGCCGTACTGCACCATGCGGATGAGGTAGAGCTGCTCGCGCTCGGCGTAGCTCTGGCTGGTGTAGTACTCGAAGACGCGGGTGGCCTTGTAGACCTGCGTCAGCGCGTCCTCGAAGGAGAAGTCGGCGTTGATGATGGCGTCGTTCTTGTAGATGCGGACGTTGGGGTCGTTGCGGGCGGCCTCGACGTTGATGGCCATCTGCTCGACCTCCTCCTGCTCGAGCTGGAGCCGCGTCGCCTGGTCGTGGAGGCGCGAGATCTCGGCCAGCGCGAGCTGGAGCTGGTACTGCGCGCGGAGCGACTCGAGGTTGATCTCGCTGAGCGAGAGCACCATGTCCTTGGTCTTGGCCTCGCTGTCGATGCGGATCTGGTCGCACTGCTTCTCGGTCTGGTAGGCCGCGTTGTGCGCCTGGATCTGGGAGATGTCCGACTCGGTCTGGTCGATGAGGATCTGGGCGCCGGTCTGGGCGACCTCGTTGACGACCATGGCGATGCCGTAGCCGACGCGGGCGATGCCGGCGAAGACGCAGTCGCCGCCGGTCGACGTCCCGGCGATGGTCGAGCACTTGGTCAGCTCGGCGATGGTCTGGGCGGCCTGGAAGGTCCGCTGGGCGGCCTGCTGGGTGGTCCGCGCCGTCCGGATGAGGTTCTCGAGGGTCAGGAGGCTCGTGTCGTTCGGGGCGTCGTCGGGGACGTTCTCGCAGCTCTCGTTGATCTGGCTGCACAGCGTGAAGGCGGCGAGCCCGTCGATGAGGTCGCACTGCGCGTCGACGCGGTCGACCTCGTTCTGGATCTGCTCGAGGGCGTTGCCGTAGCGCGTCGCGAACAGCTGGACGTCCGCCGAGACGCTGTCGACGTTGATCATGGCGTTGTAGAGCTGGCCCTTTCCGACCAGGCCGCACGGGTCGCCCATGGTCGCGGTGAGGGTCGTCAGGCTCGCGTACTTCTTGATGGCCGGGTAGATCTTGCCGTCGTCGCCGGTGAAGGTCCCGCAGATGTCGGCGAGCTGCGACTCGTAGGTGGTGCGGATGCGGGTCAGCTCGCTCTGGAAGCTGGCGGCGTCGGTGTCGTAGGCGCGGTCCTGGCTGATGGCGTTGTCCTCGCGGATCTTGGCCAGGGACACGCGCTCCTTGGCGCGGTTGAGGAGCTTCTGAAAGGCGTTGTCCTCGCTGAAGTTGACGTTGTTCAGCGTCGGGAACGGGATGTAGTCGGGGTCGAGGCCGAAGACCTGCGTCTCGTCGGTGATCGAGCTGTAGACGTTGCGCATGTCGAGCATCGCCATCCGGTAGCGGCGCTGGCCGTCTTTCAGGACCTGCTCGATCTGCGGGCGGTCCGAGGCCTGGAAGCTGTCGCGGATCTTCTGCATGAGCCGCCCGATGGCGACCGACTCGAGATAGGTCGCGGTGTAGGCGCGCTCGATGACGCGGCGGGCCAGGGTCGCCTCGCCGAAGCTCTGGTAGCGCTCGGCGATCTGGCTCCAGGCGCGGGACTTCTGGGTCGAGGCGCGGAGCATCCGCTCGAGGTAGCTCGTGACCGTCGTCGGGGAGATGAAGCTCGCCCGGTGGTCCTCGTCGGGGTTGGCCTGCTCGGCGAGATCCTCCTGGACCGCGAGCCACATGAGCTTGCTCATCGAATAGAAGCGGTCGAGGGACTCCTGGTAGTACTCGACCGCCTGGTGGAGCAGGTACATCTCGTTGCCGGCGATGCCCGACAGGTTGATGCCGCCGTCCTCGAAGAGCTCGCCCTCGAAGGACCGCTCGGACTGCGCCGCCAGGTCGAAGCGCGAGGCGAAGGAGTCGGTGTAGGACGCGTCACCCATCATGATGAGGAGCTCGGCGAAGAGCCGCTCGAAGCCGTGGTAGGTCGTGCAGCGGTTCGGGTCGCCGTCGACGCAGTCCTCCTCGGCGGCGAAGGTGAACTCCAGGAAGTCCTCGAGCGAGGCGACCGCGGCGACGCTGGTCGAGTCCGATCGCGTCTGGAGCGTCGGGTAGAGGTCCGGGTCCTCCCAGATGGCGAGCAGGCAGTCGACGCGCTCGGCGAGCGCCTCGATGCCGTCGGGGTCGTAGCAGTAGGGGATCTGATCGGAGTTCTCGATGCAGATCTCGGGGGCGAAGCCGAGGGACGTGCCGCTCCGGTTCTGGAAGCGGATCCGGTAGCGGAAGGCGCTGGCGACCGCGGCGCGGAACGGGGTGAAGACGGCCTCGGTCTCGCCGGCGGCGTAGAACTGCTTGCCGTCCCGCAGATCGTAGCGGTTGAGGTCGCAGTAGGCGCCGCCGCTCTCGCACTTGAAGGTCGGCTCGAGGTTCACGAGGGGCTCCGCCGACGACCTCCAGAGGTTGAGCGTCTCCTGGCAGGTCCGGTCCTCCTGGCACGGCTGGTTGGCGATGTCCTGCTGGTCCATCACGGTGCCGTCGACCGTGAAGAAGACCACGCGGCTACCCGCTGGGCAGGCCTCGCGGACGTCGGCGTCGTCGTAGTACCGCGTCCCGCAGTCGGCGAAGTCGGTCCCGAGGCTGCACTTGGAGCTGACCGAGTTGGGGCCGCCGTCCTGACACGCCCCGTCGAGCGCGTAGGCGCAGTCGTTGTTGTTCTCGTCGTAGACGAGGCCGTGCTGGGTGTCGTTGTACGGGCCGCCGTCGAAGCGGCCGGTGTCCTCGCAGTAGTAGTGGACCTGCTCGGCGGTGGTCGTGTCGATGAGGTCGTTGCTGCCGCTGGAGATGACCCCGTCGATGACGGCGCTGATGACCTGGGGCGCGTTGTCGGCGGTCAGCGACACGTTGTAGCCCAGGACCTCCTCGAGCAGGTCGGCCGAGCACGCTACGCCGAGGAGGTCGTCGGGGTCGGTCCGGGTGTCGACGATCTCGCTGCCCTCGAAGGCGTCGGCGACGAAGTTGGTGTTGGCGTCGGCGGTGTCGAGCTCGGTCGCCTCCTTCTCGAGCACCAGGTAGCCGTAGGCGCGGATGCCGTCGCTGTCGCCCTCGTCGACGAAGCTGTCCATGATCTCCTGGAAGACGATGATCATGGTCGTCTGGTTGACGAGCACCCCGTCGAGGAGCGTCAGCCGGCGGCGGCGGGTGCGGCCGTCCGGGATGGGGTTCGACGACGCGAGGCTCAGGTTCTCGGTCAGCGCCAGGTCGGGGTCGGCCGCGCTCCCGACGTCGACCGGGAGCACGCCGTCGCGGCACTCGTAGCGGTAGAGGAGGCCGCTGTCGCTGTCGGTGAAGGTGTTGCGCGAGAAGCCCGGCAGGAGCCACGGGACCGCGTACTGCTCGTAGCCGTCGCCGGCGCGGTCGGCGCAGGTGGTGTCGGCGGCGCTGGTGGCGTAGCGCCCGCCGACGTTGATGGTCGCCTCGAAGTCGGCGATGCGGGCGAGGCAGACCGAGTCGGCGTCGACGACGTCGCAGTCGTCCGGCGTCGACTCGAAGGTGAGCTCGACCGCCGGGTCGCCGGCGTAGTGGAGGGCGCCGCTGCTCTCGATGCGGCCCTTCAGGAGCCCGGGGTTCGAGGTCGGGTTCGGCTGGTAGAGGTTCATCGCGAAGGGGAGCTCGGTCACCCCCTGCGGGACGGGGTTCAGCGAGGTGTCCGAGGAGTAGCCCGCGATGCCCGTCGACGTGCCGTCGTAGTAGTAGCAGGCGTCGAAGTTGCAGTCGGCCAGCTCGGAGGCGGCCTCCCAGGTGGCGTTCTCGGTGGCGGTCATGACGGCCTGGAGCTCGCCGTAGGTGAGGTCGCCGCGGCGGAAGGCCGCCCAGCGCTGCATGAAGGCGTTGCGGATCTTGGCCTGGAGCGTGGTGTTGGCCGGGTCGGCGGCCCACTCGGCGAGGTTCTCGTCGTTGAAGAAGTTGTAGTAGTAGGCCGTGCCGCGCCACTGCCCGTCGGGGCGCTCGGCGTAGCTCAGCGTCACGGTGTCGGTCCCGAAGTCGCTGATGATCTGCAGCGTCCCGGTCCAGCTGACCGCCGCCGAGCCGCCGCCGTTGGCGATCATGACGTCGACGTAGCCGTTGGCGTCGACCACGACCTCGAGCTCGTCCACCGCGGCCGGGTCGTCGCCGCCGACCTCGCCCAGCTCGAGCCAGAAGAGCGGGCAGTCGAGGGCGGGGTTGCAGGTCTCGTCGTCGTCGTAGTCGGTCAGGTCCTCGCTGGTGCCGTCGTCGAAGCGGAGCTGGTGCTCGAGCTTGCGGATCCGGATCTTGGAGAAGCTGTCGCTGTCGTTGGTGACGCGGAAGGTCACCTCGGTGTCGATGTTCGAGAGATCGATCGACTGCGGGTCGACGATCACGCCGCCGAGGACCTCGGTCTGCGCCGTCCCGTCCGACGGGATCTCGGGCATGCAGTGGCCGGTCTGGCCGTCGCTGAGGAGCTCGCAGTAGGTCGCGCCCTCGCAGTTGGCCTGGTCGGTGCTGGTGCAGGTCCAGCGGCAGACCTTCATGTAGCACTCGGCCCCGTTGAGGCAGTCGCCGTCGGCGTCGCAGTTCGAGAGACAGCGCCCGTTCATGCACGCCTGGAAGTCGGGGCAGTCGTAGTCCATCTCGCAGGTCGGGGCGGGGTCGCCGTCGACGACGCAGCTCCCGTCGGTGCAGACGAGGTCGCCGCGGCAGCCCTCCATCAGGCCCTCGGCGTCGCAGCTCCGCCAGACCGTCCCGTCGAGGTAGCCCTGCTCGCAGGTCGAGTAGCAGGTGGGGTCGTCGGGGACGGTCCCGGTGGCCTCGCTCTCGTCGACGCAGCTGTCGTTCATGCAGACCGAGCCGCCGACGCAGGTGCCCAGATCCGTGCAGTTGCAGCCCTGGATGCCGAGGAGGCACGGCGAGCAGAGCCCGGAGACGCACGCGTTGCCCCGCTCACAGGTGCCGTCGTCGTTGCACGGGCCACCGCTGTAGCCGGTCGCGTCCACGCAGACGCTGCCGTCCCGGCAGACCAGGGTCCCGGAGCAGACACCGTCCTGGCACGGGCAGTTCAGGGCCCCGGCGACGCAGCCCTCGCTGACGCAGTAGTTGGCCTCGCAGGTCGTGTCGGCGTCGCAAGTGGTCCCGTCCACGCAGCGGCAGCCGGCCTCGCCCGGCATACACGAGGTCGAGACGCAGACGTCGCTCTGGCAGGCGAGGGACTCGCCGCTCGAGCTGACCCCGCAGGCGCCGTCGACGCAGGCGCAGCCCTCCTCGCCGGCGGTGCAGGTGTCGTCGGGCGCCTCGCAGGTGGTGTCGGCGGAGTCGCAAAGGAGCCCCTCGTCGCAGGTGTTCTTCGAGGTGCAGACGCAGCCCTCCGAGCCGATGTCGCAGCCCGGGTAGACGCAGACCTCGTCGACGCAGGCGAGCCCCGAGGCCCCGGGGCAGGCGTTGTCCACGCACGCGCAGAGGGCCGTGCCGGGGGTGCAGCTCTCGGCCGTGTCGCCGCAGCCGGAGGTCGCGAGGGTGAGGGCGAGCACGGCGCCGGCGAGCGCCGCGAGGAGCGGCGAGCGGGGCGTGTCGGGGGCCAACAGGGGCTTCATCGGTTCTCCGGGCGCCCACGGCGCAGCTATCTGATGTGGGGACGCGGGAGCGCTCGGGCTGGGCGGACGCGCCCGGCGGCTCACCGGGCGGAGCTGAGCAAGCTCCGTGCCAGGCGTGGGGGTCGCCGGCTCCACGTCCGAACATAAGTGATTCCAGCAGGTTGGAGTTTGTGCCGGCGGGGCTGGAGGTGTCCCGGTGTCCCGGCGACCGGGACACCGGGACAGTCATGGGACAGTCCCGGGCCGGGGAAACCGGCCGCTGAAATCCGAGCGTTGGTGAGGCGCTCGGGAGCGCTCTGACTTCCGATGGTCGAGCGAGCGGAGAGGGCAATGAGCGCGGTAATTCATAGCGCCACCGCGAGTCGGAGCGTGATGCGCTGTTGCGATCGCGAAAGTGACGGTGCGGCACAGTGACGCACCTTCGGTATCACTCCCACGCCCCGGGTCGCTCGGCTGTGGGAGATGGCCCATTCGTCGATGACATCGATCTGGTCGGGATCGCGGCTGTCGTTCGCGCCAGGCGAGGCTTTGTTCGAGTCACCGGATAAGTGCCTCTCGCCTCACCGTTCGGTCGCTCCGTGGAATCCGATGCCACATCGTGCAATGTGCCACGGGTGCGCTTGGGCTGGTCGTGGGCAAGTTGTTGAAGCTAAAGGGTTGTGGCCGTGGATCGGAACTTGCTTCGGTCCGCCTACCAAGTACACCAGGCATGGCGGGTCCATCGTCCCCGATACCGTCGACACGCGCTCGGAGACATCGCAGCTCTTTGCCGAGGGCTGGGATGGAGGGACGAGGTCTGCCTCGAAGAGCGACAGGAGGTAGCGATGAAGATCCTCATCGCCGCGTGGACCGCTATCGCGTTCACGTCGGCGCTCGGCTCGGCGTGCACCGACGCCACATCCGAGCCCGGTACCAGCGGGGCGCTCGGCGTCCTGCACGCGGGGCTCGCGTTCGAAAACCCCGTCCACGACGTCACCCACGTGGCCGTCGACGTCATCGCGCCCGACCTGCTCTGCGGCGAGGCCATACCGCTGCAGCACAAGGTCGTGCCGATCGAGGAGGAGTATCTCCCCGACTGGCTGGGCTCCGATGGAGCGATGCACCCCTTCGGAGACGCGCTCTTCGTACTCGCACCCGGGGACTATCGCGTCTGCGTGTCACCGCTCGCGGGCGACGAGCCGTCGCTCTATTGCGGGCCGGTGGACACGCTGGCCACGGTGGTCGCGTCGCGAACGACCGAGACTGCCGTCTATTCGCAGTGCAGCGACACGCCGAACGGCGCCGTCGATATCGTCGCCGGGCTCAACGACCCACCGCACATCGACGATCTGGCGATCTCACCCGGGAAGTTCGCCTGGGCCTGTGAGACCGCGACCATCTCGCTCAGCGCCAGCGACCCCAACGGCGACAGCCTGAGCTACCGGCTCGAGGTGCTCGAGGAGCCGGGCGGCGGGCTCTACACGTTGCCCACGCCGGGGCCGGACTTCGCGGTGAGGCTGTGCACACCGGGCCCGTGGCTCCTGCGTGCGACGGCCATCGACGCCAGCGGGGCCATCGCCCAGATGGAGTTCCCGATGAACATCATCGGCGCCGAGTGTCCCGGCGCGGGCGGGCGCTGCCATCGGCCGAACGGGTCGCCCGGCTGTAACGACGTCGCGTGCTGCCAGCGGGTCTGCCAGCAGAGCCGCGGTTGCTGCCAGGGCGGCGGCTGGGACGACGCGTGCGCGGCGCTCGCCGGCGAGCTCTGCCAGGGAGAGCCGGCCTTCCAGCGCGGCCAGTTCATCGACTCGCCGGTGGTCGGCCTCGACTACCTGACGGCGTCGATGGCGGGCGAGACCGGCGAGCGGGGGCGCTTCTACTTCCTCAGCGACGAGGAGGTCGCGTTCTCGGTCGGCTCGCTCCTGCTCGGGACCAGCGTCGGCGACCGGCGCCTGTCGCCGCTCGACCTGCTCCAGGTGGACACCGAAAACGGCAGCGCCATCAACATGGCGCGCTTCCTCCAGACCCTCGACAGCGACGGGCAGCCGCAGAACGAGGTCCTCCTGACCGAAGCCGTCAAGGCGTGCGTCGACCAGGCGCTGGCGTCGCTGGACCTGGTCGACGTCGACTGGGCCGACGACGTCGGGGTCGACGCCCTCATCGACGAGACCATCGCGCTGTGCGCGACCCAGGGGGTGAGCCTGACCGAGGTCTCGGCGGCGGACGCCAAGGAACACCTCGACAACAGCCTCAGCCAGAGCGGCATCTTCCGAAAGAACATCTCGAAGAGCGGCGAGTGGGTCAAAGACGCCCACGCCATCGGGGTCGTCGAGGTCTATCTGCCACCGCTGCGGTCGAACGGCGACCCGTCGCTGTGCGACGACAACACGACCCAGGGCGTCCCCTACGAGCGTTGGCTCGACGTCGAGGGCGAGCCCTGCGATCCCCGCGAGGTCGAGAGCGGCTGCGAGGTCGTCGAGGTCGAGTGCCGGGACGCGGCCAAGCCGCTCGTGGCCACGTGGCAGGAGGCGATCGACATCCACGCGTCGAGCCACGCGGACTTCCTCGAGGAGCGCTGGGCCTACGACATCTTCGTCGGCGTCTCGCGCGACGACGGGACGACATGGAAGCGGACGAACCTGTCGCGGATGGCGGACCTGTCGTCCTTCGACCTGGAGACGACCGGTGAGGCCTTCCCCGGCTTCTCGAAGACGCCGCGGCTCGCCATCGTGGACAACAAGGTGCTGATCGCCTGGACGAGCACCTTCTGCAAGAGCGGCAACCCCCGCTACTCGATCCAGGTGTGCCCGCCCGAGGACCCCGACTGCGTCATCTGCCACGGCGGCGACGACAACCAGACCTGCGAGCCCGACTACCACGGCGACGACCCGTACTACGTCGAGGACATCTGGGGCGTGGCCGGGAGCCAGCAGTCCGTCAACTTCGACGAGGTCGACGACGTCGCCCACATGGGGATCGGAGAGATCCCGTACAGCTGCCTGTGGACGGCGCGCGGGGTGATCGTGACCCAGAAGGAGCTCGACGAGGGGCGCTTCGCGTCGCTGGCGCGAGAGGACGATCCGGCGACTCCGGACGTCGACGAGACGCAGACCATCGAGCTCGGCGACATCGTCTGGTACAAGCCCGAGCGGCTGACCTCGGGGCGGCGTGACGCGTACATCCCGACCATGGCGGGGGCGCGCGACGTGGGCTTCGCCATCGCGTGGCAGGAGGACCCGGACGGGCTCCGCCCCGGCAAGGGCAAGGGCCCGGGCGAGGGGTGGAGCGGCGCCATCTCCAACCACAAGACCGACATCTGGTACAGCCGCATCGCCATCGCCGACTTCGACCTGGTCGACGAGGGGTTCGTGCCGGGCGGCGACCCCGATCCCGACCGGCCGGGGCTGGGGCGGCCCAAGGCGCTGGTCCCGATGACCCTGCCGGTCCGCGTGACCGACAACGACATGGTCAATACCGACACGCTGAAGGTCGAGATGGACGCCGACGGGATGCCCATCGTCGACCCGGTGACCGGCGGCTACGTCCCGGTCGACCCGCTCGAGGTCGAGCACGGCAACGGCGAGGGCACGCGGCGCTACGCCTATCTGGCCAAGCAGGACCCGCTCTACGCGTACGCCTGGGACACCCTCGACCTGTGCGACACGACCGGGGCGAACACGCTCACCGAGACGCTGCCCGACCCGACGCGGCCGCGCTGGTACCGCTTCGTCAACAACGCGGGGGCGACGAAGACCGTCTGCATCACCAGCGACGGGCGGCTCCTCGACGGCGACATCAGCGCCTCGCGGCCGAACCTGAGCCTCCTCGGCTACGTCCACCCCGACGGCTCGGTGACGGGCTACGTGCTGCTGGCCTACGAGGAGACGAAGGGCCTCGGCGAGAGCCCGATCCACGACGTCGACACCGGCGACGGGACGGCCGACGACGGCAGCGGTGAGCCCCACGCGACCAAGCCCGACAAGCAGGACCTCGGCAAGAACGTCGTCTACCACAGCTTCGAGTTCGACAAGCCCGACCTCGTGAGCCCGGGGCACATCATCAACCTGCCGGCGCTGTGCGCGGGGCTCTACCCCGAGTGGTGCGACGACCCTGCCAACGTGACCTGTACGTGCACGCCGGGTGAGCCGGTCCCGCTCTACTTCGAGGGGGAGGACGGGCTGCCGGATCCGACGAAGTTCCTGCAGTACCGGACCGAGATCGCGCGGCGGACGCGCTTCATCGCCCAGATGAACACGCGCATGGGGCCGTCGCGGACCATCGCGGTCATCCTGTACAAGCAGGGGCAGGAGGGGCAGGGGCGGCCGGCCGACCTGTTCGCGCGGCGGGTCGTCGTGCCCGAGGGCGACACCGGAAACCCGTACCGCTACGAGAACATCGAGTGCCCGGCCTATCTCGACGAGACGTGGCCGGCGATGCCGGGCTACGCCAACAACGTCTGGGGGGAGCCGACCGGCGACCGCCTGTGCGGCGGCTACTACACGGATCCGGTCTATGGGACGCCGCGGCGGGCGCACACGAACCTCAGCAGCACCATCGTCGACCTGTCGGTGCCCGCGGGGCCGGACGACACGCCGCAGGACGAGACCGACGACCGGTACGGCACCGACAAGGTGCTGCTGTGGTCGCAGACCGCGGACAACCTGTTCGATGAGAGCACGGTCAACATCTTCGGCAACAGCCGGAGCCACCGCGGCTTCTTCCGCACGGACTTCCTGGTCATCGCCTACGCCTTCACGCCGAACTGGGCGTCGGCGCGCCACGGCCACGACCGGTACAACTTCTACATCCGGCGGTCCTTCGACGGCGGGGTGACCTGGACGACCAGCCCCGAGGGCGAGGGCGTCTGGTACTGCCGGGAGTACCGGACCGATCCGGAGACGCAGGACCCGCCGGTGTACCCGGGCTTCGACCCGGAGTGCGAGCCGGTGGCGGACGGCGGGGCCGAGCTCCTCGCGGCGGGGACCTTCGAGCCGTCGCGCAACATCTCGGAGATCCAGAACAACAAGGAGACGTCGTCGGATCCGCGGCTGCCGTCGACGCCGCTGGTGCCGTCCCTCGACGGTCGTGACCCGACGCTGCCGGTCTATCGGCTCGACGAGGACTACTACCAGGACGAGAGGTTCTGGCTGGCCTGGGGCACGGGCGAGAGCGTCATCGCCAGCGGTGGCAACGCCATCATCCCCGAGGCGCCGCCGCTGGACATCTACTACACGCGGACGGCGGACTGGGGCGACAGCTGGCTGAAGATCCCGTGGAACGTCAACCCCCAGGGCAACTCCCCCAACTACGAGCAGAACGAGCTGGTCTGGCGCTACGACTGGCTCGCCAAGGGGGATGACGAGGAGCAGGGCGAGGTCGAGGTGGCGGCGACCCCGGACGGCGCGAAGATGTGGGCCATCTGGCTCCAGCTCGTGCCGTCGCCGGAGGACCCCGACGCCGAGGTCACGCGCTGGTACCCGTGGGAGCCGGAGGAGACCACCGAGAACGACATCTGGTTCCGGCGGCTCATCGACTGGTAGCGGCGGCGCCCCGTGTGGCCGGCGCGCTCGCGCGTCGGCCCGCGGGGCCTCCGAGGAGGACCTGATGAGAGGAGCACCGAGATATGGGACGCGACGCCGCGGGTGCGGCTCCGCGTCATGGAGGACATCATGAGAGCATCCCGCAGCGTGATCATCGTCATCGCGGCGCTGATGTGGCCCGGGTGGGGCTGCACGGCCGCCGCGGACAACGACTCCGTCGGCTCGACGGTAGGCGTCCTGCGCGCCGCCTTCGACTTCGACCAGCTCGTGCACGACGTGACGGCCATGGAGGTGGTCGTCGTCCTGCCGGAGGAGGGCTGCGACGCGACGCCGATCGCGTCGCAGGTGGCCGATCTGCTCGGGAGCTACATCCCCGAGTGGCTGGGCCCGGACGGAGCCGGGCACCCGTTCAGCGACGCGCTGTTCGTGCTGCAGCCCGGCGACTACAAGGTCTGTGTGACGCCGCTGGCCGGCGACGTCCCGAGCGAGTACTGCGGGGCGGCCGAGGGGCTGGCGACGGTCGAGGCGTCGGTCACGACCGAGGTCGTGCTGATCTCGCAGTGCGTCGGCGACCCGAGCGGCGGGCTCGACGTGGTGGTCGGGCTCAACGACCCGCCGAGCATCGATCAGATCGTCCTGTCGCCGAGCAAGTTCGTCGGCGTGTGCCAGGAGACGACCTTCAGCGTGCTGGCGTCGGACCCGAACGGCGACACCTTGGCGTACGTCCTCGAGGTGATCGACCACCCGGTCGACGCGCTGTGGGCGATCGACGGTGAGGGCGCCGAGCTGTCGGGGCAGTTCTGCGGCATCGGGCCCTGGATCCTGCGGGTCGTCGTGAGCGACTCCCACGGGGGCGCGGCGCTGCTGACCTTCCCGCTCCACGTGAGCGACATGGGGTGGAGCTGCGACCCGCCGTGCGGCGACACCGAGATGTGCGTCGACGGCGCGTGCGTGCCGATCCCGGTGTGCGACCCGCCGTGTCAGCCGGGTTACGCGTGCATTGACGAGGTCTGCGTGCTCAAGACGTGCGACGAGCCGTGCGCCGACGGGCAGCAGTGCGTCCTGGGCGAGTGCGTGACGCCGCTGGGCGATCACACGACCTACCCGGAGCTGGTGGGGCCGTTCGCGAGCGGGCCCGAGGTCACGACGGCGTGCATGGCGTGCCACGCGCAGAAGGCGGACGAGATGCTGGGCGCGTCGCACTGGCTGTGGCGGGGGCCGACCCCGGGCGCGGTCGGGCACGAGACCGGCAGCGACGTCGGAAAGAACAACACGATCAACAACTTCTGCATCGCCGTGCCGTCGAACGAGCCGCGCTGCACCCAGTGCCACGCCGGCTACGGGTTCGCGGACGCGGGCTTCGACTTCACCGATCCGACGCACATCGACTGTCTCGTCTGCCATGACGGCTCGGGGCAGTACGCGAAGGATCCGAAGACGGCCGGCGCGCCGGCGGTGAGCGTGGATCTGGTGGCCGCGGCGCAGAGCGTCGGGCCGACCAGCCGCGCGAGCTGCGGCGCGTGTCACTTCTTCGCAGGCGGCGGAGACAACGTGAAGAAGGGCGACATCGGCAGCTGGGCCGCCTCGCCGAGCGGTGGCGCCGACGTCCACATGGGCGACGGCGGCTCCGGCGGGTTCGGGATGACCTGCGCCGAGTGCCACGACGCCGGTGGGCACCGGTTGGCCGGTGGCGGCCTGCACAACCCGGTGGAGGAGGCGCCGCTCGCGTGCACCGACTGCCATCAGGGGCCGCTGGTGCACTTCGCGTTCAACGCGCACATCGACGGCCACCTGCCGCACGTGGCGTGCGAGACGTGCCACATCCCGCGCTACAGCCGGCAGCAGCCCACCAAGGTCGAGTGGTACTGGTCGGCGGCCGGCGACGCGGACCGGGTGCCGGTGCTCGACGAGCACGGGATGCCCGACTACGACAAGATGAAGGGCGAGTTCGTGTGGGACATGGACATCGAGCCCGAGCTCGTGTGGTTCAACGGGACGTTCACCCGCAAGGTCGTGGGCGACGGGTACGACTCGGTGCCGGTGGATCTCGGCTCGCCGCTGGGGGACATCGACGACGCGACGGCGAAGATCACGCCGTTCAAGGTGATGCGCGGCGACCAGCCGGTGGACCCGGTCAACGGGCTCATCGCCGTCCCGCACCTCTTCGGGCTGCAGTCGGGGCCGCACCCGTACTGGGTCGACTACGACTGGAACCTGGCCATCGCCGACGGCATGGTGACGGCCGGGCTGCCGTACAGCGGGACCTTCGAGTTCGTCGAGACGGTGATGTACCTCGAGCTCCACCACGAGGTCCGCCACGGGGTCGGAGCCCGTCAGTGCATCGACTGCCACGACGGCGGCATCGACTTCGGTCGGCTCGGCTACGACGGTGACCCGCGCTACACCGGCGGGCAGCACGCGCTCTACTGAGCGCCTGACGACAAGGTCGGCGGCCACGGCCGCGTGACCCGAGCGCGAGGCGGGGTTCGGCTGGAGCCCCGCCTCGCCGCGTCTGGGGAGGAGCGGGGGCGCGTGCGCGTGTGGGCGCGGCGGCGAGGGCGGTGCGTGGGTGCGAGGTGGTGTGGGAGACGACGCGTGACGGCGCGCTCGGGACGCGCTACGAGCAGAGACGGTGTTGGCTTCTCGCTCGCTGCTGTTCGCCGCGCTCGCCCTCGGGGTGGTGGCCTCCGGCTGCGCGACGACGCCGGTACACACGACGGCGCAGGCGGTGCCGGCTGGGCACGTCGAGCTCGGGGGCTTCGGCTCCGGGATCCTGTACGGCGACGGAGACACCGTGGGGGCCTTCGCCTTCGCGGTCGGGGGCTCGCTGCGGGCGGGCGTGACCGAGTGGCTCGACGTCGGCGCGACGGCGGACACCACGACCGGCGCGATGGGGGACGCGAAGCTCGAGCTCGTCGATGACGAGGACGTCGCCGTGGCGATCGACCTCGCCGCCGGTGGCACCTGGTACGGGGCGTTTCAGGCGCGGGTGCCGGTCCTCGTCGACCTGCCCTTCGGCGAGGGGCACCGCGTCACCCTGGGGGGCGGCTACCAGCAGCACTGGTCCTTCGCCGGCCTCGTCGGGCTCGCCGCCGTCAACGTCGCCCTGGTCCGCGACCACCTGTGGCTGACCACCGGCCTCGACGCCGCCGTGACCTTCATCGGCGGGACCCTCGTCACCCAGCTCGCCGTGGGCCTGCGCTGGCGAACCTGACGGGGTGTTCGAGGTCGGGCGACCAGGTCACCGCGCCGGGGCGGCGGTGACCTGGTCGCCGCCAAAGGGGTAGGCGGCGAAGGCGGCGTAGATGTAGGTGCCAGCGATGTTGGGGTGGGCCCCGCCCGAGCGGACCTTGAAGCCGTTCGCGACGACGTCGACGACGTCGGCGCTCGTGTTCTCGGCGTTGGTCGTGTTCCACGCGATGTGCTCACTCACGACGTTGTCGGGAGAGCGGGAGAGGTCGACGACGAACCAGTCGCTGTTGCCGTCGGCGCGCTTGACCATGAGGAAGGCCGGCGTGAAGCCGAGGTTGACGAAGGGCGTGTCGTAGGTGTCCTGGGTGCCGGTGTAGCGGCCGAACTTCGAGTACCCCGGGACCGCGGTCCAGGCGTAGGCGACGAAGCCCTCGCCTGCGGCGTTGGTCTGGCCGCTGGTGCCGACGGTGAAGGCGCTGGCCGTGGGCGCCGTGTCGTCGAAGAAGGCGGCGCTGGTCGTGGCGGCGCCGTTCGTGTGGAGCTGGAGGGCTTGCGTGGCGCCGAGCTCGCGGTGATACGCGGCCCAACCGTAGGAGTTGGTTCGGGACTTGAAGAGGACGAAGTCGGGCGCGGTGGGGAGGCCGTGGCCGACCGTCGCGACAGCACCCGTGCCGGTGTAGGTGACGATCGAGAAGCCCGCCGTGGGGTTGACGGAGACCGTGGAGGCGCTGCTGCCGGCGCCGTTGGCGACGCCCGCGCCGCCGGCCTTCCAGGACCAGGCGACGTAGCTCTGGCCGGCGCCGTTGTTGCCGGTCTCGGTGCCGACCGAGAAGCCGTCCGCGTCGAACGACGTCACGCCGGAGATGGCGGCCTCGGTGTAAGCGCCGTCGCTGACGATCCGCGCGCCGGCGCCGCGGAGGGTGTCGTACCAGTAGCTCGAGGTGGCGTTGGAGCGGCTCTTGACGACGACCAGGTCCGGGGTGAAGCCGAGCCCGGTGATGGCCTGCGCGGTCCCGTTGCCGGTGTAGAGGGACGTCTGCACGGCCGTCGCGCCGCTCTGGACGGCGGGCGCCGGGATGGCGCTGGTCGTCAGCGGCGAGAAGCCGGCCGGGGGTGCGTAGACGAAGCCGCGCTGGCCGAAGTCGTAGGACTTGTCGACGCCGTTGTGGACGGTGGCCCAGACGACGACGTCTCGGGAGGTGTCGTCGATGGTCGCCAGCGCGCCGGTCCCGGTGGCCGGGTCGCCGCCGGCGAGCCACGTCCCGTCCAGGCCGGCCCAGAACTCGCCGGTCCCCGGATCGTAGGCGTACATGCGGACCGAGCCGGCGTACTCCGCCGAGCCCGCGGGCTGGCTGACGTTGACGCCCTCGTCCCAGACGCGCCCGTTGCCGTAGATGCCGACCGATCCGGTCCAGCTGCCGGCGTAGCGATCGTAGGTGCTGCTGAAGATGGCCGTGTCGGCGTAGGCGACCCCGTCGCTCGCGCCCTGCTCGCCGGGGCTGTCGTTGCGGGTGACCTCCCAGTAGGTCGGTGCCGTGATGAGCTGCGTGCTCATCGTCTCGTGGGCGCGGTCGTTGTTGGGGTTGGTGGCGCGGGTCGCGCCCAGGGAGAACGTCACCGCGTCGTGGGAGATGGCGTTGAGGGTCGCGTAGTTGTCCTCGGGGGTGTCGACGATCGCCTGGAGGCCACCGTGGGTGTTGAAGCCGTTGCCCTGGCCGGAGGCGTCGGCGCCGAGGTCGCCCGGATCGGCGAAGTCGAGGAGGAAGCCGTTGCCGCCGAAGGCGAGGGCGCCGAGGTCGGTGGGACGCAGGACGCCGTTGGCGTCACGCTCGGCGAGGCCATCGCCGAGCGGGTCGGCGATGGTCAGGCCGTCGAAGAAGGCGATCTGGGCGAGGTTGGCCTGGCTGTAGGTGGGGCCGCCCGACCAGTAGCCGATGTCGTGGGCGGTGGCCGCGTTCATCGAGATGAGCTGGTTCTGGCTCGGCCAGGTGGCCGACGACCAGCTCGTGATCTGCTCGCCGTTGATCCACACCCGAATGCGGTCGCTGGCGACGGCCTGGGTCGTGTCGAGGGCGACCACCACGTGGTACCAGGCGCTCGGGTCGCGGAAGACGCGGCTCGAGAGCAGGTAGCCGTCGCTGGCCGCGCTGCTGTTCCACTGGAAGTAGCCGTTGGCGGTGAAGGCGAAGGACGGGAGGTTGCCCGTCCAGGTCTGGAGGAGCTCGACGCGCGCCCCGGGGTCGGCGCGCTTGACGAAGCCGGAGAAGACCCAGCGCCGCTGGTCGCCGGCGGCGGCGAAGGTGCGGCTGAGGTAGGCGCTCGTGCCGTCGAGGGAGGCCGCGCCGGAGATGACGGTCACCGGCGCGTCGCAGGTGGCCCCGGTGTAGCCGGTGCCGTCGCAGTCACAGACGCCGGCGACGCACACGCCTCCGTTCTCACAGACCGGGTCGCAGAAGGAGCCGGCCGAAGCGCCGGCCGCGTAGTGGTAGGCGAAGCTCGTCGCGCCGTCGCCGGTGGCGGTGTAGGCGGTGGTGACCGCGGCGCTGGGGTCGTCGAAGGTGAGCGGCTCGGAACCGCAGCTGGCAAGGTCGACGTCCCAGGCGATGTAGGGGTAGACGGTGCCGGCGGCGATGACGCCGTTGACGACGTTGTCGCCGGCGTTCGCGGCGTCGTCGGCGGTGCCCCGGGTGCGGAGGGTACAGGCCGAGATGCCGGCGTTCGCCCCGAGGGCGACGTTCCAGTACACCTTGCGGGCGTCGACGCCGCCGGTCTCGAGCTGCTCCTGGCCGCGGAAGGTGGCGATCTGGAAGAGGTAGGTGTCGGCGTCGACGGCGCCGCTCTCCTCGGTCACGGCGGCGCAGGCGGAGAGCGCGCCCGCCGTGCAGACGTTGCCGGGGCCTCCGGTCGCGGGGTCGATGGAGACGTCGGCGACGAAGGTGGTGCCGTCGGACTGGACGTCGCAGTCGAGGGCGATGGGATCGAGGTAGAGGTCCGTCGTGACGCCGTCGGCGGCGCCGGCGGTACAGGCGAAGCCGAGTACGATGGTGCGGGCGCGGGCGCCCGAGGCGTCGAAGAGGAGGTCGATGTCCTCGCTGCCGTCACCGGCGCAGCCGTCGCCGTTGGTGTCCGCGCAGCAGTCGAGCTTGGCGGAGCAGAAGATGTCGTTGAAGTTGACGGCGATGTCGAAGAAGCCCTGCTGGGCCGGGCGCATGAGGGCGACGTCGAACTGGACCGGGACGTCGACGTTCTCCGCGCAGGTGACGACCTGGGTGAGGGGCCCGCCGGTGGTCGGGTTCTGGAAGTCGATCGGGGTCCCGGTGACGGCGCCGACGCCGGTGTCGAGGCCGCTGTTGAAGGCGCCGGACGAGGACACGGCGGACGCGTAGACGCCGACCACCCAGACCTTGATGGTGTTCTGGGCGACCGCGGGATCGGCGTCGCAGGGGCCGATATAGCTCGCCGATCCCGCGCCGTCGCCGTAGCCGCTGGAGGTGATGCGGCGCTGCCACACGACGTCCGCGGTGGGGCTCCGGCCGTTGTCGACCTCGATGTCCCACACCACGTCGCCGACCCCGGAGAGGTTCAGGGCGGCCACGTCGATCGCGACGCCTGCGCCGGGCGGGCTGACGGGGTCGGTGGCGACGCCGCAGCCGGCGCACGAGACGAGCGAGAGCACGAGGGCCCAGCGGTTCATGGGGACTCCTGGCACGGCGAAGCGGTTTTTGGTGGGGATGAGGTGGAGAGCCTCCGGTCCTTGATAGTGCAACGCACAAGGGAAGGGAAGCTCCGGACTCGGGCCCCGCACCGATGCGTCGGGCCGGAGAGCTCGGAGCGCTCGGCGGCTGCCGCGCCGGTTTTGTTGCGAAGAGTCCAATCTCTCGCCTGGGGACGAGCGACCACCAGTCTGAACCGAATTCTTATGCGCGCATCGACGTGCAACATCACCGATCTGTCGCGTCGCATGATCAGGAAACGCGTCGAGCCAGCTGAGGACATCGTCCGACCGGTGAAAGACCGTCGCTCGGTATGCGACCGCGAGGACACGGAGCGTGCCGTCCGAGAGCAGGGACGCGTCGTAGGTCTCCGGCTCACCGCCAGAGGTCTCGGTGAGCGCCAGCATGACGCCGCCCCGCGGCTCCTTGAGGAAGGAGACGGTGCTGATGTCCTGCTCTGGCAAGCTCCGGATGAAGGCGAGGGGGCGCCTGACCTCAGGCGGCGCTGTCGGGGGCGAGGCGCTTCTTCAGCAGCGGGCGCAGCTCGTGGGCCGTCCAGCGCGAGTAGTCCTTGCCAATCGTATGGCTGACGCGCTCGCTGACGGCCTGGCTGAGCGAGCGGCGGAGCGCGCCGAGGAAGCTCGGCGGGGCGACGACCACGAGGTCGTGGTAAGCCGCGTCGTGGAGCCCGCGCTCGAGGGTGACGCTGACCTCGCGCGCGAAGCGCAGCGCCTCGAGGGCGTGGAGATCCTGACGCGGTGGCATCCCCCCGACCCGGCCGAAGTCGCCGGCGGCGCTCTGGCGCCCGCGGCTGTCGCTGAAGACGTCGGTCTCGCGGACCCTGCTCGGGCTGTGGATGAGCGTCATCAGCTCGTCGAGCCGTCGAAATCGCGGGTCGACGGCGAAGATGCGGGCGCGCGCGGCGTCGGCGACGAGGACCCAGGTCGTGTCCATACCGTCCCCCCTCGAGGCGTGGGTGTGCGTGGGACTCCACGCAACAAATGTGCCACGCGATCGAACCGCTCAGCCCGGGCGTGACGTCAATGATACAGGTGCATTACGGTGCTCTGGCTGGGCGCGCCGGCGGGCGCCTGTGGTGTATTGCCCGAATCCAGGTGAGAGGGTGTGGGACCGCGCCCGCCCGACCGCCACGATTCTGTGGCGTTCGGGTGAGCGTCGGCGTTTGGGGCCGTCAGTCGAACCGGAAGCCGTCCTCGCGGAACAGCGCCACACAGGCGTCCACGATCTCGGCGTCGAAGGCCCCCCCGCGGCCTTCCGTCAGGCACTCGAGCGCCGCGTCGAGGCCGAGCCCCGGGCGGTAGGGGCGGTGGGAGCTCATCGCCTCGACGACGTCGCAGACGGCCAGGATGCGGGCCTCGATGAGCACCTCCTCACCGGACAGCCCGCGCGGGTATCCGCTGCCGTCGAGCCGCTCGTGGTGCTGGCGCACGATCTCGGCGATGGGCCACGGGAAGTCGACCCCCTTGAGGATGTCGTAGCCGGCCTCGACGTGGGTCTGGACGAGCGCGTATTCGAGCGCCGAGAGCCGACCGGGGCGGGTCAGGATCTCGGCCGGGACCGCGATCTTGCCGATGTCGTGGACGACGCTCGCGAAGTGCAGGCCCTGGACCCGACCGGGAGGGAGGCCGAGCCGCTCGCCGAGGGTCGTCGCGAGCTGGGTGACCCGGCGCTGGTGCCCGGCGGTGTACGGGTCGCGGAGATCGAGGGTGTTCGCGAGGGCCTGGATGGTCGCGCGCATCGCCCGCTCGTGGAGCTCGGCGTTCTCGGCGTTCTCGGCGTTCGCGCGGAGGGCGGCGAGCCCGTAGCTCAGGTCGTCGGCCAGCTCGGCGAGCAGCCTCAGCTCTTCGCCGTCGAGCTGGGCGGTGCGGATGACGATCGTGCCGATCGTGCGCGCGCCGCGGAAGAGCGGGATCGCGGCGACCGCGAGGCGGGTGGCTTCGCCCTTCGGTGGCGCGTCTTCGCTCGCGACCTGCGCCCGGCCGGTCTCGATGGCCTCCCGCGCGAGCGTGTCCGTCGGGTCGCCCGCCGCGGGCAGGGCCGTCCCCTCCCCGGCCGAGGCGACGGTCTCGAGGCGGCCGTCGGCCTCGCGCACGAAGGCGATCTCCGCGCCTCGATGCTCGCCGACCTCCACGAGCACGCGGCACATCGACGTCAGCAGCTCGCGTTCGCTGGTGGCGCGGACGAGGGCCTCGTTGCCGCTGCTGAGGGTCTCGAGCGCGCGGTTGATGCGTCGCAGCGAGCGCGCCGTGTCCTTGAGCGCGGTGATGTCGCGGGCGACGGAGATGACGCTGATGATCTCGCCATCGAGACCGCGCTCGGGGGTGTGGCGGGTGTGGTAGTGGCGCGGCCCGTCGGGGGTGACCAGGGTGAGCTCGTGCTCGACGATGCTGCGGGTCCGCGCGCACTCCACCACGGCGTCGGCGACGACGTCCGCCTCGGGCTGGCGCCGGTTCGGGAGGTGCGCGAGGTGGAGGCCCGAGACCTCCTCCCAGCTGCGCTGCAGGATCCGCTGCCCGAAGGGGTTGAGGTAGAGGTATCGGCCGCTGGGGTCGAAGCGCGCGACGACGTCCGTCGAGTGCTCGACGAGAGCCCTGAACTCGCCGGCGGTGGCCTCGTCGCCGCTGACGTCCCTCGTCGTGGCCACGATGTGCGTGACGCGGTCGCCGCCGAGGCGGAGCGGGGACAGGAGGCTCCGGAACGTTCGCTCGCCCACCGGGAGGCTCAGGTCGAGCGTGAGCTCCGTGACGCGCTCGGTCCGGACGCAGAGGAGATACTTGCCGATGACCGCGCTCGCCGTCTCGGGCGGGACGGCCTCCTCGATGAAGCGCCCGACGACGGCCTCGGCGGGGAGCCCGACGAGGCGCTCGAAGGCCTGGTTGACCAGCAGCGTCCGAAAACGCAGGTCTTCCGACACCTCGAGGAGGTAGGCGGCCTCGGGGAGGTGGTCGAAGGCCAGCCGATATGTCTCCGGTAACGCGGCCACGGTCGGACGCTATAGGCGAAACCTCGGGCGGTCGACAAGCGCGCTCGTTTGCTGCAGGTGCACCGATCGAAACGCTGATGAGCACGGCGTCTCCGCGAGTCGTGGCGTGCGGTGCCGTATTCGGGCGGCGGTTCGTTCTGGATCGCGCGTTCGGTACTGTGGAGCGCCGGGGAGTATCGCCGAGACACACTTTGGAGCGGTAGTTCCAGAGGGGCTGAACGCTCGGAGTTGACCGATCGGCTGAAATAGGGGTGAATCGTTGCCCCCGCTGGTGTGTTCGCACGGACACCGCGACTCCACGCACAAGACTCCACCCATCCAGCAAGAGTGAGGCTCGTATGCGACGCCCCCTGGCCGTCCTCGGATTTCTCTGTCTCGTCACCGCGCCGCTGGCCGCGTGCGACAGCGACGAAGGCACCACGACGGACACGATCGAAGACGTCGGTGACGTGAGTGACGCCGTCGAGACCGACGCGACGCCGGATGACGCGTCGACGGCCGACTCCGCGAGCGCCGACACAGGGGGCGCCTCCGACACCGTGACCCCGGTCGACGTCGCCCTGCCCGACACGGTGGACGCCGACACGTCCGAGGACGAGGACACGGCGGACGCCGACACGTCCGAGGACGAGGACACAGCGGACGCCGACACCGGCGACGACACCGTGCAGGCCGACACCGACGACGGTGACGACACCGTGCAGGCCGACACCGACGACGGTGACGACGCCGTGCAGGCCGACACCGACGACGGTGACGACACCGTGCAGGCCGACACCGACGACGGTGACGACACCGTCCAGGCCGACACCGACGACGGTGACGACACCGTGCAGGCCGACACCGACGACGGCGACGACACCGTGCAGGCCGACACCGACGAGGGGGACACGGTCGAGGTCTGCGGCCCCGTGACCGACTTCAGCGACGACTTCGAGCGGGCGGACGCCGACGATCTCGGCGGCTGTTGGATCGCCTACCCCGCGCTGGTCGCGGCGGCCTCCATCGACGGCGGCGCCGCCTGTGGCGACGAGCAGAGCCTCGGGGTCATGAGCGTCGCCGAGGCGACGACCACGGTGTCCTACGACTGGGTCGCGGCCGCCGAGTCCGGCCTCGAGACCCACGCCATCGCCGCGGTGGACCCCGGCGACGGCGTCAACTCGGCCATCATCGCCGGCATCGACGGGGGCAGCACGCCGCCGGAGCTCAAGATCAAGACCTTCGGCGGCACGGTCCTCGCCGGACCCAGCGGCCTCGGGATCACCGCGGGGACGACCTACCGCCTCACCGCGACCTTCGACCCATCGGGGAGCGTCTCGGTGTCGGTGACGTCCGGCGGCGTCGACGTCAGCGGGAGCCCGCTCTCGGCGACGGTCAGCGGCGGCTTCTCCATGAACCTGGCGGGCTTCATCGTCGGCCGCGACGACGACGGCGACCTGACCTGCGTGGACGACGTGTCGATCACCCAGTGACGGTGGCCGAGGCGGCGCGCCCCGCGAGCTGATCGACCAGGCTCGCGACGGCGCGGCGGGCGACCGGATCCGCGGTCACCTCGGGCCAGGGCTTCGCCTCTTCCTCGAACATCCAGAGGGCCTCGCCGGGATCGCTCCAGCGGTCCTGGGCGAGGATCCGCGCCAGGCGCTCGCCGCAGACCTCGGGGCGCTCGAAGAAGCGCTTCGCCAGCCAGATGACGGGCCACAGCGGGCCGCGGGCGGTTCCGAGGTCGGTCCGGACGACCCCCGGGTGCAGGCAGACGATGTCGACGTCCGGGTAGCGCGGGGCGAGCTCGCGGGTCGCCAGGGCGAAGGCGAGCTTCGTGTCGCAGTAGGTGCGGATGCGCGAGAAGTCCGCCCCGACCGGCGTCCGGTCGGGGTCGAAGCGGCCCTTCACCATGAGCCCCGCGCCCACGACCATCATCCGGTCCACGGCGCCGGCCGCGAGGAGCCGCTCCTGCAGGACGACCGGCCCCGCGAAGTTCACCGCGTAGGACGCCTCGAAGCCGTCGCTCGTCAGCTGGCGCTTCGACGGCCACAGGCCGGCGTTGTGGACCAGGGTCACCGGCGCGTCGACCGTCGCGAGGAGCCGGTCCGCCAGGGCCGACGCCCCGGCCAGGGTGCCGAGGTCCCCGACGACCGTGGTCGCCACGCCGCCTCGCGCCGTGACCTCGCGCGCGACCTCGTCCAGGGCGTCCGCGCCACGCGCGACCAGGACGAGCCGCGCCGCGTCCGCCTGTCGCGCCGCCGTCGCCAGCGCCAGCGCCCGCCCGATCCCTCTGGAAGCACCCGTGATGACGATGTCTTTCATGGCCCCACTGTAGCGGGCCCGAGACAAAGTTGGAAGCCTATTCCAACTATAGGGGCTGGCCGCGGCGCGAGCCGGTTCGCGGAGCCCGGCCGGTCGTGTAGGCTGCGCCCCATGGCGAGGAGGCGCGACGGACTGGAGAGACGCGAGGCGCTGCTGGACGCGGCGCTCCGGTGCTTCTCGCGGGGCGGCGTCCTCGGCGTCGGCATCGAGGCGATCCGCAAGGAGGCCGGCGCGAGCCCGTCGAGCGTCTACAACCTCTTCGCCGACCGCGCCGATCTCACCCGAGCGCTCCTGCTCCGGACCTTCGAGCGCCTCTTCGCGCACCTGACCGAGCGTGTTCTGGCCCAGACGACCGCCGAGGGCGTCGTCACGACCCTGGTCTCCGCGCACCTCGAGTGGATCCTGAGCCATGAGGACGAGGGGCGCTTCATGTACCAGGCGACGGCGCTCGAGCTCGCGCCCGACGACTCCGACGCGATCCAGGCGCGAAAGGCCGAGCTCCTCGCCGGGATCGTCGCCCACATCGGCCCGCACGTGGCCGCCGGCGCCCTGCCCCCCTGGTCGCCGCTCGTCTTCGACCTCGTGCTCCTCGGCCCGAGCCACGAGGCCTGCCGCCGCTACCTCGCCGGGGCCCCCATCGACGTCGCCTGGATGCGGCGCGAGCTGCCGCGCCTGGCCTGGGCGACCGCCTCGACCGCGCTCCATCAGGGCGTCCCGCGCTGACCGAGCGGTCGCCTCACCGCGGCTTTACGCCTCGGGGGCGGCGCCTTACGGTGCTGGCAGGCCAGCGGGTTCGGCCAGCCCCGGACCCGCGTCGAAACCTCTCTCCAGCGGTCGGCGCGCCGGCGTCGACACACCAGGAGCTCATCGTGAAGAGTCGCGCCGCCGTCGCCTTCGAAGCAGGTCAGCCGCTCCGGATCGTCGAGATCGACGTCGCCCCGCCGAAGCGCGGCGAGGTCCTCGTCCGCATCACCCACACCGGGGTGTGCCACACCGACGCCTTCACCCTCAGCGGGGACGACCCCGAGGGGGTCTTCCCGGCGGTCCTCGGGCACGAGGGCGGCGGGGTCGTCGTCGAGGTCGGCGAGGGCGTCGAGAGCCTCGCCGTCGGCGACCACGTCATCCCGCTCTACACCGCCGAGTGCCGCGAGTGTGAGTACTGCACCTCCGGCAAGACCAACCTCTGCCAGGCCGTCCGGGCCACCCAGGGCAAGGGCCTGATGCCCGACGGGACGTCGCGCTTCTCGTACGAGGGCGAGCCCATCTACCACTACATGGGGACGAGCACCTTCAGCGAGTACACCGTCGTGCCGGAGATCTCGCTCGCGAAGATCAACCCCGAGGCGCCCCTCGAGAAGGTCTGCCTCCTGGGCTGCGGGGTGACGACCGGTATCGGCGCCGTCCACAACACCGCGAAGGTCAAAAACGGCGACACCGTCGCGGTCTTCGGCCTCGGCGGCATCGGCCTCGCCGTCATCCAGGGGGCGGTCCAGGCCGGCGCGGGGCGCATCCTCGCCGTCGACATCAACCCGAAGAAGTTCGCCCTCGCGACCGAGCTCGGGGCCACCGACACCGTCAACCCGAAGGACCACGACCGGCCGATCCAGGAGGTCATCGTCGAGATGACCGGCGGCGGCGTGGACTTCAGCTTCGAGTGCATCGGCAACGTCGACGTCATGCGCGCGGCCCTCGAGTGCTGCCACAAGGGCTGGGGCGAGAGCGTCATCATCGGCGTCGCCGGCGCCGGCCAGGAGATCTCGACCCGGCCCTTCCAGCTGGTCACCGGCCGCGTCTGGCGCGGCACGGCCTTCGGCGGCGTGCGCGGGCGGACCGAGCTCCCCGGGATGGTCGAGGACGCCATGGCGGGTCGTATCGACCTCGACCCGTACATCACGCACACGCTGCCGCTCGAGCGCATCAACGAGGCCTTCGACCTGATGCACGCCGGCGAGTCGATCCGCACCGTCATCCACTTCTGAGAGGCCCGATGGAACGCGTCGAACACCACAAGAGCTTCGGAGGCGCCCAGGAGGTCTGGGAGCACGCGGCCCCCACCCTCGGCGGCGTGACGATGCGCTTCGGGGTCTACCTGCCGCCGCGGGCGCTGGCCGGCCAGCGCTGCCCGGTGCTGTACTTCCTGAGCGGGCTGACCTGCAGCGAGCAGAACGTCATCACCAAGGGCGGCTACCAGGCGGCCGCAGCCGAGCACGGGCTCATCGTCGTCGCCCCCGACACGAGCCCCCGCGGCGACGGCGTCGCCGACGACGAGGCCTACGACCTCGGCCAGGGCGCGGGCTTCTACGTCAACGCCACCGAGGCGCCGTGGGCGGCCCACTACCAGATGCACGACTACGTGGTCCACGCCCTGCCGGAGCTGGTCGAGGCGACGTTCCCGACGACCGGCGCGCGGGGGATCACGGGGCACTCGATGGGCGGCCACGGCGCGCTCGTCTGCGCGCTCCGGAACCCCGGGCGCTACAAGAGCGTCTCCGCCATCGCCCCCATCGTCGCGCCGAGCGAGGTCCCGTGGGGGCACAAGGCGCTCGGGGCCTATCTCGGCGAGGACCGGGCGGCGTGGGCCCCGTGGGACGCCTGCCAGCTGGTGGGCAAGGCGTTCGAGCGCCTCCCCGTGCTCATCGACCAGGGCGAGGACGACCCGTTCCTCGCCCGAGAGCTACAGCCCGAGCGCTTCGTCTCCGCGTGCGAGGCGGCCGGCTACCCGCTGACCCTGCGCAGGCACGTCGGCTACGACCACAGCTACTACTTCATCTCGACGGTCATGGCCGACCACCTCGCGCACCACGCCGGGGCGCTGAAGGCCGGCTGAGCACGGGCGCGGCGAGCGCGGCGAGCATCGGGCGCAGATCGCCTCGACGCTCGCCCCGGACACCACGCGCTCCGCGGGGGGCGGTCCAGACCGATCGGTGAGCGTCCGGAGGGTCGCGATCCGCTCAAGACTGCGTGCGGATCCACCGTAGTGGAGATCTCCAGCTGCTCGTCCGATCCGGGATGGTGCTCTTGTCAGGCCGTACTCCACCACGAGGCCCGCTCTACGCCGCGGTATTGCTCGTCGTCACCGTCGCGCTCGTCGGCGCCCTCGCGCCCCACACGTCGCCTGCGGGCGCGGACGCCACCCGCCTCTTGCTCGTCCTCGAGCGGATCTCCATCGCGATCCTGCTGATGATCTTCGGCCTCGCCTGGACGATGCGCCGCGAGCGCGGGGTGATCCCGGTGCGGATCCTCGCCGCGCCGTTCCTCGCCGCCGCCCTCTTCCACGCGGGTCACGCCTTCACCTTCGCGGGTCGCGCGACCCTCGTCGGCACCCCGGACCTCGAGGTCGCGACCGACTTCTGGCTCCTCGGGCGCACCGCGAGCGTCGGCGTCTTCCTCTACCTCGCCTTCGCCCGCCCGGACCGGCGACGTCGCGCCGAGACCTGGCGCGGCGTCGCGTGCGTCGGAGCCGCGGCGATGCTGGCCTGGGTCGTCGTCAACCATCACCGCGAGTGGCTCCCGCGGACCATCGCCGACCAGGCGGGCCCGACGCCGTTCGGCACCGCCTACGAGTACGCGCTCGCCGCGCTCGCTGTCATCGCGGCGGTCGGCCTGTACTGGCGCGCGCGACGCACCTGTCCGCGGGCGTGCGGCGCCATGATGTGGCTCGCCTTCGCGGCGTGGGCGTACGCGCTGGCCGAGCTCTGCTTCACGGTGCTGCTGGCCGGGCCGGGCGCCGTCGGACACCTCGTGAAGCTCGCCGGCGACCTCGCCATCTACCGCGCGCTGTTCGTCGCCCAGGTCCGTGAGCCGCACCGGCTGCTGCGCGAGACCGAGCGGAAGCTGGCGGCCACGCTACGCGCGATCCCCGACCCCTGGGTCGCCCTCGACGCCGAGCTCCGAGTGACCGACCAGCGCTCCGTCGCGCCCCACGCCTTCGGCTCGACGCGGCAGCTGGTCGGGATGGCGCCGGAGGCGTTCTTGTCGACGGGAGCCGCGACGGCTTTTCGCGGTGTCGCCGAGGCGACCCTCACCGACGGCGAGCCCCGCCGCGCGCTGGTCGTCGACGACGAGGAGCGGGCCTATGACGTGCGCACCGTGCGCGTCGAGGTCGGGCCGGAGAGCGCCCCGCGTTGCCTGGCGGTCGTCGCCGACGTCACCGACCGGCGCCGAGACGAGGCCGACCTGCGCGTCGCCGCCAGCGCCTTCGAGGTGCCCCTCGGGCTGGTGGTGGCCGACGCCCGCGGCGCGGTCGTGCGGGTCAATGGCGCCTTCCGCGCGCTCAGCGGCTACCGGACCGGCGAGCTGGTCGGGCGACCGGTCACGAGCCTCGCCGGTGACGTCGCGGAGGCGTCCCAGTGGGCCCTCGCCTTCGAGGAGGCGGCGCGCTGCCGGACCTGGGAGGGCGAGCGGGCGGTCCGGCGCCGCTCGGGGAGCGCGTTTCCGGCCCGGCTCAGCGTGACGGCGGTCTGCGACCACGCCGGGGACGTCACCCACTTCGTGACGGCGGTCATCGACATGAGCGCGCAGCGCGAGAGCGAGGCCGCGATCCATCGCCTCGCCTACTTCGACAGCCTCACCGGGCTCGCCAACCGCGCCCACCTCCGCGACCAGCTCCAGCGGACGCTCCACGAGCGTCGGCGAGACACCGCTTGGGGGGCGCTCCTCTTCATCGACCTCGATCACTTCAAGACCCTCAACGACACCCAGGGCCACGACGTCGGCGACCGCCTCCTCGTCGAGGTCGGCCGGCGCCTCGAGGCGGCGACCCGCGCCGAGGACGTGGTGGCGCGGCTCGGTGGCGACGAGTTCGTGGTCCTCATCCGTCACCTCGCCGATGACGAGCAGACCGCCGCTGCTCAGGCGCGCCAGATCGGGATGAAGCTCCACCGCGCCCTGACCGCGCCGTTTCACCTCAGCGACGTCGGCCGCGAGGCGCCCGCCACGCCCTACCACTCGACGCCGTCCATCGGCGTGAGCCTCTTCGGCGCCGACACGCTGAGCGTCGACGAGGTGATCAAGCGCGCCGACGTGGCCATGTACCAGGCGAAGGACGCCGGTCGCAGCACCCTCCGGTTCTTCGACCCCGAGCTCCAGGCGAGCCTGGTGAGCTTCGCGGCCCTGGCCGGGGACCTCCGTGGCGCCCTGGAGCGGGGGGAGCTCTGGCTGGCGTGGCAGCCCCAGGTGGACGCCGGTGGCCGCCTGCGCGGCGTCGAGGGCCTCCTCCGGTGGGAGCACCCCGCGCGGGGGAGCGTCCCGCCGAGCGAGTTCATCCCGGTGGCCGAGGAGACCGGGATGATCGTGCCGATCGGCACCTGGGTCCTGCGTCAGGCGTGCGAGCTGGCCAAGCGGTGGGCGAGTCGCCCGGAGACCCGCGAGGTCGAGGTGTCGGTCAACGTCAGCGCCCGGCAGCTGCACGAGCCGGACTTCGTGCCGACCCTCGAGCGCCTCCTCGCCGCGAGCGGCGCCCCGTCCAACCGGCTGACGCTGGAGCTCACCGAGAGCACGGTCATGCACGACCTCGACCGCCTCGTGGAGCGCCTGCGTTACATGTGCGGGCTCGGCGTCCGCTTCGCCATGGACGACTTCGGAACCGGCTACTCGTCGCTCGCGCTGCTCAAGCGGCTGCCCCTGGCCCAGGTGAAGATCGACCGCGCCTTCGTGGCGAGCCTGCCCGGCGACGAGGACGACCGCGCCATCGTCGAGGCCATCCTGGCGATGGCCCGGAGCCTCGCGCTCGAGGTCGTGGCGGAGGGCGTGGAGACCGCCGAGCAGGTGGCTTTCCTGGCCCAGCGGGCGTGTGGGCTCTATCAGGGCTACCGCTTCGGGCGGCCGGTGCCGCTCGCCGAGCTCGAGGGCTCGCTGGGCGTGTTCACGACGGCGGATGTCGAAGGCTTCGCGACGAGTGAATACCCCGCGCTCGGGTGGGAGCAGCGCTCGGACGCGTGATCGGAGAGCGCCGGCCATGAGCGGGGCGACCGGGTCTCGGGGCGGGGTACGGAGGTGCGCGGCGAGGCGCGTCACGCCTCGCTCCCTCGGCGGCACTCACAGCTTCGGCGAGCGCGCTCACACGTCAACTGTGAGTACTGCCGAGAGCGGACCTCCGGGTCTCTTGGGGTGCCGTCGGGATGGGCCGGCGAACCTCCCCGGGAGAATCGATGAGAGCTCTGATCCTTGCGACCGCCATCCTCACTGTCGCGTGCGGTGAAGGAGGTGGCACCGCCTCACCCTGTGCCAACGGCGTGCTCGATGAGGGCGAGACGGCCCTCGACTGCGGGGGGGCGTGCGGCCTGTGTCCCGGGGCCGAGTGCGTCGAACCCTCGTCGTGCGCGTCCCGGCGCTGCGTCGGCGGCTTCTGCGCGGTCGGCACCTGCGACGACGGTATCCACAACGGCGCCGAGCGCGGCGTCGATTGCGGTGGCCCCTGCGCCCCCTGCGGCGGGACGTCCGAGCCCGACGTGCACGTCGCGGACAGCTCGGCCCCGGATACGGTCGCGGCGTCGCCGGACAGCTTCGGGCCGTCGCCGGACACGGTCGGGCCGTCGCCGGACACGGTCGGGCCGACGCCGGACACCGGGGGCGCACCTGAAGACACCGCGGCGCAGCCGGACGACACGACGTCCCCGGGAGAGGACATCGTCCCGGATACGACCACGTCGACGGGCTCTGCGCCCGTCATCCTCTCGCTGCTGACCAACCACACGGTCTTGAGCCCGGAGCACCCCTCGCGGTCGGTGCTCATCACCGCGGTCGTCTCCGATCCCGACGGTATCGACGACGTGATCGGTGGCGTGCTGGTCGGGGACGGCGCGACCTATGGCGCGTTCGCGACCGCCGCCGCGGAGGGGGCCTACGAGATCTCGGTGTCCTTCGACGACCTGGAGAACATCACGCCGTTCGTCAGCACCCCGGCCGGCGGCACGAAGCGGTGGCTGACCGCCGAGTTCTTCGACGTCGCCGGGCACAAGACCACCGGCCAGGTCGAGATCTCGATCTCCTGCGAGGACGACACCGCCGGGATCTGCGAGGGCGAGTGCCACGACTTCTATTGGGCGACCTCCTACTGCGGCGGGTGCCACACTCCGGTCGCCAGCACCGACGAGTGCACCGCCGGCGTGCTCGAGTGTCAGCTCGAGGTCGATCCGATGCCCTCCGAGGACGTCTTCGACGTCGTCTCGTACTCGCTGGCGTACTACAGCTCCGGGTCCTGCGGGTTCGGCGAGCCGAACATCCCCGTCGCCCAGGCGTATCGCTACACCGCGACCGCGGCCGAGACCCTGACCGTCGAGCTCGCGCGGCTCACCGACACGCCGACGATGGACTTCTACCTGCGCGCCGACACAGGCACGTGCGCTGGCGCCATCCTGGTCTGCGCGGCCATCGATCCCTTCGGCCCCGACGAAGCCGAGATCGAGCTGGCCGCCGGGCAGACCATCGTCGTGAGCTTCACGTCGCGGGTGACCGATCCCAGCGAACCGATCCCCTTTCGAATCAAGCTCTACCATGACTACGAGTGACGAAGACCGCGCCACGTCTGCGCACAGGAGCTCCACGATGACGACCTCCCTCTCCCTCGCCGGGCTCCTGCTCCTGGCGCTCTCCGGCTGCTCGGCCGACGGCGACGCCCGCACGAGCGTTCAGTCCTGCGTCAACGGCGTGCTGGATCTGGGTGAGTCGGGCGTCGACTGCGGCGGCGTGTGTGGGCTGTGCCCGGGCGCCGGCTGCCAGGTGGACCAGGTGTGCGCCTCACAGCTGTGTCAGCAGGGGAGCTGCGTCGAAGCGACCTGCGGCGACGGCGTGGCGAACGGCGCCGAGCTCGGGGTCGACTGCGGCGGGCGCTGCGCGCCGTGCGCGGCCGCGGACGTGACCGAGCCCGACGACGTGATCGGAGGTGACACGAGCGGCCCGCTCGACATCGTCGCGGTCCCGGATACCGCCGCGTCGGGCGACACCGTCACGCTCGGGGACACCGTCGGGCCGGTCGACACGGCGACGCCCGGCGACACCCTCCCTGAGCAGGACACCGTCGCCGCTGCCGATACCGCGGTCGCAGACACGAGCCTGGTCGCGGATACGAGCCCGGGGACGGACACGAGCACGGTCGCGGACACGAGCACGGTCGCAGACACGAGCACGGTCGCAGACACGAGCGCGGAGACGGACACGAGCCCGGGCGAGCTGCTCGGTATCCAGCTCGCGGGCGTCAAGCTGACCGCCGCTCCGGACAACGACGAGACGCATGCGTTCTTCTCGACCCGCGCCTCGGTCAAGACGATGGCCGGGGCCGCGCCGGTGGAGGGGACCTTCGAGGTGCAGCTGTGGCCCTACGGGGGCGACCTGCAGATCTCGGGGGTCCACGACCTCGGCGCCTCCCCCCAGGCCAACTACCGGACCTGCACGGTGTGCGTGCTCTTCGTCGCCGACGACGGGGGCGGCATCTGGTTCCAACGTGGCGGCACGGCGGCGCTGAAGCCCGGCACGGCGTCCAACGGCACGACGCTCATCGCCGAGCTGGCGGGCGTCGAGCTCGAGCTGGTGACCCTCGCGACGGACTACACGTCGACGCCGGTGCCCGGTGGGACGGTCGTGCCGGTGGACGCGCCCGGCACGCTCTCGTCGGTGGACGGGATCATCCACGCCCTCGGCACCTTCGTCGCCGATCCGGGCAACAGCGCCAGCTACGCGCGCTTCGAGCACGTCATCGACTACACGTCGTACGCGTCGGGCGTCGCGGAGCCCGGTCGGTTCGTCGTCGAGCTGCGCGCGGCTGGGAGCCAGCCGCTGCCCGGCGCCGGCGCCTACGAGCTCGCGGCGGGGGTCCAGAGCGACGCGGGCACCTGCCGGATATGTACCTGGTACGAGCTCGACGACGGCCGCCGGCTGTTCCAGAAGGCCGGACGCGCCCATATCAGCGCGCTGACCCCCTCCGACGGCAGCGCCCTCACCATGTTCGTGACCGGGCACGTCCTCGAGGAGGTCTTCGTGAACGACCTCGGAGGCAGCACGCCGATCCCGAACGGCACGGAGGCGGCGGTGGTCGGCGCCATCATGGAGACGGACTGAACGCCGTCGGCGCGAACGACACGCCGCGCTCGCCGGCCGGCGAGAGCGGTGCGTCATTCACGCCGATGACAGCTAGCGACGGCGGCGCCGGCGTCCGCCGCCGGAGCTGCCCTCGCTGCGGCCCTGTCCGCTGTTGCGGCTCCGGCCCCCGCCGTTGCGGTCGCGACCGCCGCCGCGGTTGCCCTGGCCCTGCTTGACGCTGCCGCGCTCGCCGGCGCGGTAGGCGGTGGCGATGTGCTCGGCGTGGAAGGGCTGGTCGACGAGCACCGGGATGTCCTCGCGGACGAGCTTCTCGATGTCGCGGAGGTAGTCGAGCTCGTCGCGCATGCAGAAGGACAGCGCCACGCCCTCGCGGCCGGCGCGGCCCGTCCGGCCGATGCGGTGGACGTAGCTCTCGGGCTCGTTGGGCAGGTCGAAGTTGATGACGTGGGTCACGCCGTCGACGTCGATGCCGCGGGCCGCGATGTCGGTGGCGACGAGCGCCCGCACCTTGCCGTCGGAGAAGGCGGCGAGCGCGCGCTGGCGGGCGGCCTGGGACTTGTTGCCGTGGAGCGCGGCGCTCGAGACGCCGATCTCCTCAAGGAACCGCGTGATGCGGTTGGCGCCGTGCTTGGTGCGCGAGAAGACGAGCGTCCGCGACAGGTCGGCGTCGGCGAAGAGGTCGGCGAGGAGCTCCCGCTTGTCGTTCTTGGTGACGAACATGACCGCCTGCATCACGCGCTCGACCGTCGTCGCCGCCGGCGTCACCTCGACCCGGACCGGGTCGCGGGTCAGGGTGCGGGACAGCGACGAGATGGCGCTCGGCATGGTCGCCGAGAAGAGCAGGGTCTGGCGGTCCTTCGGGACGTCCCTGACGATCTTCTTCACGTCGTTGATGAACCCCATGTCGAGCATGCGGTCCGCCTCGTCGAGGATGAAGACCTCGACCGCGTCGAGGGCGATGAAGCCCTGGCCGATCAGGTCGAGGAGCCGCCCCGGGGTCGCCACCAGGACGTCGACGCCCTTCGCCATGGCGTGGACCTGCGGGCGCTGGTTCACCCCGCCGAAGATGACGGTGTGGGTGAGCGACAGGCCGCGGCTGTACGTCGTCAGGCTGTCGCCGATCTGGATGGCCAGCTCGCGGGTCGGCGTCAGCACCAGCGCGCGGGCGCGCTTGGTCCGGCGGGGCTTGCGGGCCTCCGCCAGGCGCTGGAGCAGCGGCAGCGAGAAGGCGGCGGTCTTGCCGGTGCCGGTCTGGGCGATGCCGAGGAGGTCGCGGCCGGCGAGGAGCGGCGGGATCGCCTGGCTCTGGATGGGCGTGGGGGCGGTGTAGCCGGCGTCGGCCACCGCGCGGAGGAGCTCCGGCATCAGGCCGAGGGCGGAGAAGGCGGTGGCGTCGTCGGTGGCGCCGGGGGCCTCCAGCGGGGGCGCCGGCGGCTGCGGCGCGGAGCCGACGATGCGACGCGCGCGGCGCTCGGGGGCGCTGCGGGGCTCGGCGGGGGCGTTGGCGCGCTGGCGCCCGCCCTTGTCGTTGGAGGTGGCGACGCGATCGCGGCGGCGCTCCGAGGTCGGGGCGCGGCGGTCACTGCGGAGGTCGACGATGCGTCGATGCGAGTTCGTAGTAGTCATGAGCTCCCTGGCACATCGCCAGGCCAGATCCTGCGGCCGACTGTCGCGGCACGAGCTGGATCCTCTTCTTGGGACTGGCAGGCGGGCGGCCAGTGATGACCGCTGAGCGGTCTGCGAGTTGCTCGGGTTCGCGCCGTCCGGGTGGAAACCGGTTTTACGGGCGCGCCCGCGCCGAGCGGTGGCGTGATGCCGCGCCCTGTGTACGGACCCGCGGGCTCCACGTCAAGCGAACAGCGTGTTCGGGGCGTCGATTGTCACAGCGCGGTCGTCGCGGTGGGGCACGGCCGAGGGCCGGGGCGCTGGGCTCCGAGGGGGCGTGGCGACGTCGCTCGCGACCGCGTCGTCAGCCGGCGCGGTCGAGCACCATGATGGCGGGGTGGAGGCCGCCGAGCTCGACGACCCGGGCGTGGCGCAGGGTGAAGCGGGGGTGGGCGCGGAGCGCGTGGTTGAAGGCGCCGCGCTTGTAGACCAGCAGCGCGACGCGGGCGTCGGGGGTGGTGATGGCGGGCAGCGCGGCGAGGAGCTCGTCGAAGAGCGTCGCGAAGCTCATGTTGCGGCCGATGCGCTTTCCGAAGGGCGGGTTGGAGACGACCGTGTCGAAGCGCTCGCCGCCCCAGACGCGATCGGCCTCGCGGGCGTCGCCGACCCTGATCTCGCCTGGGTGACCGGCCTCTTCGAGGTTGCTGCGGGCGCCCTCGACCGAGGTCGCGCTGGTGTCGCCGCCGAAGAGGCGGACCTCGGGCCAGCGGGCCGCGGCCTCGAGCAGGACCGTCCCGCTGCCGCAGAAGGGGTCGAGCAACGCGCGCGGCGGTCGGTCGGGCTCGGGGCGGGCGAGGTGCAGCAGCGCCCAGGCGACGCTGGCCTGGAGCGTCATGTGGGGGCGGTAGGGGCCGGTCCGGCGCCGGGACAGGGCCTCGCGGGTGAGCTGGACCCCGACGGTGCAGCGCGCGTCGTGGACGTCGACGCGCAGCTCGACGTCGAAGCCCTTCAGCGACACCGCCCGCCAGGCGTGGTCGCGGACGCCGGCGCCGGCGGCGCGCGCGACGTCCTCGCTGGTGAACGGGTGCTCGCCGTGCCGGGCGCTGGTGCAGCGGAAGCTGACGCCGGGGTCGGCGAGCTCGGGGATGTCGAGGGCGGCGACCTCGGCCTGGATCTGGGCGAGCGGATCGGCGCCGTCGAGGGCGAAGGCGTGGATCGGCCGGACGACGTGGTGGGCCGAGCGCAGCCGGAGCGCCAGGGAGGTCAGGACCTCGGGGCTGGTGTCGGCCTCTACGGCGGCCCATCCGGCCAGGCCCCGGGGGCGGTGCTCGCCGTTGAACCCGGCGACGCCGTGGGCGACCGCGAGGCGGCGCAGCTCCTCGATGACCAGGTCTTCGAGGCCGCGGTTGGTGGTGATCTCGAGGCGCGCGGTCGACATGGCCGGAGCCTGCCCGACTTCGCGCCCCGCGTCGCCCGAGAAGCGTCCAGAGGGACGTGGACCGTCAGGGGGGCGAAGGGTACAACGGCGCCGCCCACGCCTCGACGCGGTCGAGGCCGACAGGAGGACGCGCCATGCCCAGCCCCGACGACGAGGTCCACGGACGCGAGCTCCGCGGCGAGCGCTGGGACGGCGCCGACCTGCGCGGCCGGAGCTTCAGCGGCTGCACGTTCCGGGACTGCACGCTCACCGGCGCCGACCTGTCGCGCGCCCGCTTCGAGGGCTGCGCGTTCCTCGGCTGCAACCTCTCGAACGCGAAGCTCGCGAACGCCTCGCTCCAGGACGTGACCTTCGAGAGCTCCAAGCTCGTCGGGCTCGACTTCGGCAAGTGCCGGCGCTTTCTGCTGTCGGTCAGCTTCGCCGAGTGCGACCTCTCCTATGCGAGCTTCGCCGGCCTCGACCTGCGCGAGACGTCCTTCGTCGACTGCCGCCTACGCGACGCGACCTTCGCCCAGAGCAAGCTCGCGCGCGCGGTGTTTCGGGAGGCCGACCTCCTCGGCGCGCGCTTCGAGCGCTGCGATCTCCGCGAGGCCGACTTTCGCAAGGCCCGCGCCTACGCCTTCGACCTGAGCGACAACCAGGTCAAGGGCGCGCGCTTCGACTACCCGGGAGTCCTCGGCCTCCTCGCCCCCTTCGAGCTCGACATCGAGGTCTGAGCGCGACAGGCAGAGATCCGGCCAGGGCTATGGCTTGAATATCGAAAGCCCGCCTTTCGATATTCGAGCCGCGCTCACGAGGGGGGCATCGGGGAGAGTCCGTGAGCTCGCGCGGCAGCGGCGCCTTGGCGAGGCGCCTGGGTCTCAGAGGAAGCTCGGGACGACGATGGCGAGGTACGCCGACGTCAGGAGCGCCAGCGCGGGGCGGCCCACGCCGCGGCCGCGCCAGAGCACGAGGGACAGGCCGAGGAGCCAGAAGAGCAGCGCGCCGTGGGCGGCGACGTTGAGCGGGCCGAGGGCGGCAAACGGGCCGCCGTGCTGCTCGAAGGTGTAGACGGCGACGAGCGCGCCGGCGGTGGCGAGGACGGCGGCCAGGCGGCGGAGCGGCTGGGCCTCGCGCAGGAGGTGGAGCGCCAGACCGATGGCCCAGATGGCCTCGCACCAGAAGAAGAGGTGCTCGCCGATGGCCACGCCGACGACGCGGTGGAAGCCCTCGAGGGTCACCATCGCGGCGGCCTGGGTCGCGGCGCTCGTCGACGGATCGGCGGTCAGGTCGGCGATCCATGGCACCACGAAGACCCAGCGCGAGAAGCCGATGGCCTGGGCGAAGCCGGCGACCAGCCCGAAGCCGGTGGCGACGTTGAGCGCCGTCGAGCCGCCGCGGCGGGCGAGCGCCCGGTGGAGAAGGAGCGCGACCGCCATGAAGGCGACCTGGGACAGCATGAAGAGGGTGTAGCTGGCGATGACGGGGCCGCGCTCGGCGTTGAAGGCCGCGAGCATCTCGGGGGCCGAGCGGCGGAGGACGTCGGGGAAGTCGAAGAAGGTCGCGAGGCCGAAGTAGGCGGCGAGCATGAGGACGACGTGGATCCAGATGGTCACGGCGGTCAGGCGCTTGGTGGTCATGGCGTTCTCTCTCCTTGGGGCGTGAGGGGCTGGGGATCGGGGGCCGGGGATCAGAAGCTGAGGCCGAGCTCGGCGAGCCCGGTGACGGGGCCGTGGGGGGCGGCCACCGGAGAGCCCGCGGGGACGTTCATCTCCGGGCCTCGCTGGCGCAGGGCGAAGCGGAGGTCGAGCCACGGGGCGGGGCGGACGACGACGCCGATCTCGCCCCAAGGGACGAAGGGGCGGCTGGTGACGAGGTACGGGTCGGGGTCGAAGACGGGGCCGTCGATCAGGGTGTCGAAGAGCACGACGTCTAGCCCGAGGGTGGCGTAGACCCAGGCCTCGGCGCCGCTGTCGCGCGGGGCGCCGGGGCGCGGTGAGCGGAGCCAGCCCCAGCGGAGCGTCGCCGCGAGGCCGTGGGCAATGCGGACCTCGCCGAGGGCGAGCCGGGCGGTCAGGCGCAGGTCGACGAGGTGCCCGTCGCCGTCGGCGGGGAGGAGCTCGAAGGCGCGCTCCCAGGTGAGCCAGAGGTTCTGGTTGGTCTCGGCGTCGGTGACGTGGGCGAAGCCCCGGGCGTCGTCGAAGGTGTTGTAGACGGCGCGGCTCGCAGACCAGGAGCCGGTGCCGCCGATGGTGTACTCGGCGGTCAGGCGGTCGCGATCGGCGCTGAGCTCGAGGGTCAGCCCGCCGAAGGTGTAGCCGTTGTACGGGCGGTCGTAGGGCTGGAGCGTCGTCGGGGTGGCGTCGGCCGGGACGCCGATCCAGCTGCCGGCGCGGAGGCCGAGGCCGACCGACCACCCGGGGATGAGCCCGCCGTCGCGCCAGCCGGGCAGGCGCAGCATGACGAGCGCGTCGAGGCGCAGGCCGGTGTCGCGGTCATCGGCCAGGATGCCGGCGAGGGCGTGGCTCTCGACCCGGGTGCGGATCTCGACGGGGTTGGCGGGGGCGTCGCCGGCGACACCGACGAGGGTCAGGAGCAGGAGCGTTCGGCGCGTCGACATGGGGACCTCCGTGGGCTGGATGAGCGCGTTTTCGACGTGCTCTCAGCGTAGGGAGGCCCCGGGGGGGCGGCTTGTCGCTGCGTGTCAGTCGCTTGAACGGTCGCGCCACGCCGACGGCGGGGCGCCCATCACCGCCTTGAAGCGGCGGCTGAAGTGGGCCGTGTCCGAGAACCCGCAGCAGTAGCCGATCTCGGTGACCGACAGCCGCGGGTCCGCGAGGAGCCGCGCCGCCTCGTCGACCCGCGCGCGCTCCACCAGCTTGGTGAAGCTCGTCCCGGCCGCCGACAGCTCGCGCTGGAGTGAGCGGGTCGAGAGCGACAGGCGGCGCGCCACCTCGGCGACGGTCCAGCGGTGGGCGAGGTCGGTGCGGACGACGACCTCGGCGCGCCCGGCGACGTCCTGCTCGGCGCTGAGGTCGGGCAGCGGGGCGCTGGCCAGGAGCAGCTCGTCGAGGCCCGGCATCGGCGCCCGGGTCGGGGCGAAGCGCTGCCACTCGAGGCGCCAGCGGGTGTGGTCGCCCGTCGGGATGGGTGAGCGGACGCGGCCGTCGCGGTAGATCGCGTGGGCGGGGGCGTCGCTGGCCGGCAGGCGCGCGCTCAGGCCGACGCAGCCGATGGCCGGCAGCAGCGTGAGGTGGACGCCCAGGACGAAGAGGCTCTCCACGCGCGCCGGGGTCGGGCCGCGGATCCCGTGATGCTCCAGCTCGAGCGCCCGCGCGCCGAGCTCGCGCACGCGGACCCGGTGGTGGGAGTGGAGGAAGCGGTTGAGCCGCTGCTCCTTGTCGATGAGGTCCGCCACGCCGCTCGAGTTGAGCATCACGAAGAGCAGCGGCTGGTCCCGGATCTCGAGCAGCGGGCGCGCGAGGGTCAGGACGGCCTGGTCACCGCCGACCCGGGCCACGGCCCCGAGGAGCTCGCGCTGGACCTCGACCGGGACGCCGGCCGAGCCGAGGGCGTCGAGCCCGGCCGGCACCGCGTCGGGCGCGCGGCGGCGGAGCCACGCCAGGGGCAGGCCGACGATGAACGGGTGGATGAGGCCCATCCCGGCAGCCTACCCCAACCGCCGGTGGTGTGGGAGCCGCGCCGCGACCCCGGCGACCCCGGCCGGCGGCGGGCAGCGACAAGCGGTTGGCGCGCAGGTCCAAGCCGGGCTGGCCGTCGGGTCCCACAGTGGCCTCGAACCCCGAACACGAGGAGGAGTCGTGATGGAGCTCAGAGGACGAAGCGTCTTGATCACCGGCGGGACCAGCGGCATCGGACGCGCGCTCGCGGAGCAGCTGGCTCGGGCCGGCGCCCGGGTCATGGTCTGTGGGCGCGATCCGGCGCGGCTCGACGCGGTGAAGCGCGCCCACCCAGAGCTGGAGACCGCGCTGTGCGACGTCGGGGATCCCGCGGCGCTGCTGGCGCTGGTCGAGGAGGCCGACGCCGTGCTCGGCGGGCTCGACGTGCTGGTGAACAACGCCGGGATCCAGCTCGAGGTCGACTTCGGGACCCTCGAGCACCCCGAGGACGCGCTCGCCCGGGTCCAGCGCGAGGTCGCCGTGAACCTGGTCGCGCCGGCCCAGCTGACCCGGGCCGCGATGCCGCTGCTCGCCGACTCGGGTGCGCCCACCGTGGTCTTCGTGACCAGCGCCCTGGCGACGGCGCCCAAGGCGAGCGCGCCGGTGTACTGCGCGACCAAGGCCGGCGTTCACAACCTCGCTCGGGGGCTCCGCGCCCAGCTCGGCGGCAGCGGCGTGCGCGTCATGGAGGTCGTCCCCCCGGTGGTCGACACCGCGATGACCCGCGGCCGCGACGCGGGCAAGAAGGCGTCGGCCGGTGAGGTCGCCGCCGCCATCGTCGACGGCCTCCGCCGCGGCCGCGACGAGGTGCGGGTCGGCGTCACCCGCTGGGTCCCCCTGCTCCACCGCCTCGCGCCCCGGTGGCTGGAGCGGAAGATGGCGGCCAGCTGAGGGTGACGAGGGGCACCGGCTCGCGTCTTCGACCCTGGGACAGGTGACACAGGAGCGGCGTGTGTCCCTGGGACGTCCCAGGGGGGGGCGAGCTCGGCGGGGTTGGGAAAGTCGTTTGCTGACAGCGTGTTGCGGATCCCGCGAGGCGTGGCACACCGATTGCTCCAAGGCCGGGCACACACCGACCCAGGGGAGCCTTCGATGAACCTCATCGCTCGATTCACGACCTTCCGACCGCTGCTCTCGTCCCTCGCGTTCGCCACCGCGCTCGCGACGACCGGCCTCGTCGCCACCTCGGCCAGCGCCCAGCCGATGCCCGACTACCCCGGCGACGACGCGGGCGACTTCGAGGACGACCCCGGCTACCCGGGGGCCGACATGCCGGGCTACCCCGGCGGGCAGATGCCGGGCTACCCGGGCGGGCAGATGCCGGGCTACCCCGGGGCCGAGATGCCGGGCTACCCGGGGGGCCAGATGCCGGGCTACCCGGGGGCCGAGATGCCGGGCTACCCGGGGGGCCAGATGCCGGGCTACCCGGGCGGGCAGATGCCGGGCTACCCCGGGGCCGAGATGCCGGGCTACCCGGGCGGGCAGATGCCGGGCTACCCGGGCGGGCAGATGCCGGGCTACCCGGGCGGGCAGATGCCGGGGGCGCAGGTGCCCCCCATGCCAACGACGCCGGGCTACCCCGGTGGTCCGACGCCTGGTCAGCCCGGCGCTCAGGTGCCCGGCTACCCCGGTGGGGCGCAGGCGCCGAGCTACCCGACCGGCCCGCAGGGGCCCGCCTACCCCGGCGCCCGGAACCCCGGCGCCCAGCCGCAGACCGGCGCCGTGATCGTCAACGGTGTCCGACTCGATCCGGCCCGCATGGCTCAGCTCGGGATGCAGCCGGGCTCCGTCCCCGCGGGTAACTACTGGTACGACGCCGCGAGCGGGCTCTGGGGCCACGTCGGTAGCGGCAGCGAGGGGCAGATCACGCCCGGGCTGGCGCTCGGTCCGATGGACCCCGGCTGCTCCAACGGCCGCACCGGCGTCTTCATGAACGGTCGCCAGATCACCGCCTACGAGGCCCAGATCGTCGGGCAGTTCTACGGTCGCCTCGCCCCCGGTCGCTACCGCCTCGACGCCCAGGGCAACGTCACCCCCGAGCGCGGCGCCTGATTCCCGCGGATCCGCCCGAGACGCCCGGTGTCGCCGCCGCGACACCGGGCGTCTCGCCTTCTTCAGCGCCCGCCTTGCGCTCGGCGCGTCCTCTGGCCAACATCAGCCCATGCCGAGAGACCCTCGCCCGGCCGCGACGACCATCGACCACGCCCGCCGCTCGCTCCAGGGCGCCGAGCGCCGCTCCGCCGCGCGCCTCGGGGTGCTGCTGCCCCGCGACATCGCGACCTGGACCAGCCTGGGCGACCGCACGATCGTCCTCGGCCGCGCCCCCGACACCGACGTCCTCGCGGTCGTCAACGCGACCGTCTCCCGCCGCCACGTCGAGATCACCTGGCGCCGCGGCCACCACGTCGCGACGGACCTCGGGAGCCGCAACGGCACCTGGCTCAACGGCGAGGGGATGCGGCCCGACGAGCCGCGCGTCCTGTCCGACGGCGACGTCCTGACCTTCGGCGACGTCGTCTGCGTCTACGAGCGCGGCGTCGCCCCCGCGGCGACCCTGGCGGTCAGCGAGGACGCCGTCCCGGGCAACGCCCGTGCGACGCGCCAGCTCCGGGCCCGGGTCGAGCAGGCCGCCGCCGATCCGTCGCCGGTCCTGCTGCTGGGCGAGACCGGCACCGGCAAGGAGTTCCTCGCCCGCGAGATCCACCGCGTCAGCCGCCGCCGGGGCCCGCTCGTCGCCTGCAACGTCACCGAGCTCACGCCGCAGCTCGTCGAGAGCCAGCTCTTCGGCCACGAGCGGGGCGCCTTCACCGGCGCCGACCGGGCGCAGCCGGGGCTCTTCCGGACCGCGGACGGCGGGACGCTCTTCCTCGACGAGGTCGGGGAGCTGCCCCTCGCGCTCCAGCCCAAGCTCCTGCGCGTCCTGCAGGAGGGTGAGGTCCGCCCGGTCGGGGCCACCCGGAGCGTATCGGTCGACGTGCGCATCGTCGCCGCGACGAACCGCGACCTGGCCGCCGACATCGCGGCCGAGCGGTTCCGTCGGGACCTCTACGCGCGGCTGGCGCTCTGGGAGATCGCCGTCCCCCCGCTGCGCGACCGCCGGGCCGACATCCCGGCGTGGTTCGACCGCTTCTACGCCAAGTGGCGCTCGCGCCGGAAGCTGCCGCCGCGGGCTCCTCTCGAGCTCAGCGTCCGCGCCGCCGAGAGCCTGCTCCTCTGCCCCTGGCCCGACAACCTCCGCGGCCTCGACCGGGTCGTCCACCGCGTCGCCGCCGAGACCGCCGACGGTGACGCCGTCTCGGCGAGCCAGCTCGCGGCGCTCCTGCCCAGGCCGACGGCACCCGGTGGCTCCGAGGCCGACGGCGAGGCCTCGAGCGCGCCGCAGGGCGTCGTATCGAGCGCGAAGCGCCCCGCGCCCGAGACGGCCGAGGAGCTCGCCGCGGTCATGGCCCGCTACGACGGCAGCGTGCGCGCGGTCGCCGGCCACTACGGGCGCGAGCGGCGCCAGATCTACCGCTGGCTCGACCGCTTCGGCCTCCGCGACTGATCCGCCCACCCCACGCCGGGAGCCCGTCATGACGCCGCTCATCTCCCCCGAGGCGCTCCGCGAGCGCTCGGACATCGTCCTGCTCGACGCCCGGAGCGGCGCCGACGTCGCCGAGCGCTTCATCGCGAGACGGCTCGCCGGCGCCCGTCACGTCGATCTCGAGCGAGACCTCAGCGCGCCGGGCCGCGACGCCGCGGTCGGTGGGCGCCACCCGCTCCCCGCGCCGGCGGCCTTCTCGGCCACCCTCGGGCGCCTCGGCCTGACGCCGGAGAGCCACGTCGTGGTCTACGACGACCAGGGCGGGGGCAACGCCGCGGCCCGCTGCTGGTGGATGCTCCGGGCGGTCGGGCACGCCGCCGTTCAGGTCCTCGACGGCGGGCTCGACGCGGCGATCGGGGCGGGGCTGCCGACCGCGTCGGGGCCACCCGAGGCGCTCACGCCCGCGCCGCCCTACCCGCTCGACGGCTACGCGAGCCCGCGGCTCGACGCCGACGCCGTGGCGACGGCCCTGCAGGACCCCGCCCGGGTCGGCCTCGACGCCCGCGCCGCGGCGCGCTTTCGGGGCGAGATGGACCCCTACGACCCGCGCCCCGGCCACATCCCCGGGACACGCTCGGCGCCCTGGACCGACAACCTCGACGGCGGCGGGCGCCTGCTCTCGCCCGAGGCCCTCCGCGCCCGCTACGCCCCGCTCGTTGGAGACCGCCGCGGCTCGGACATCGTCGCCTCGTGCGGCTCCGGGGTGACCGCCTGCCACATCCTGCTCGCCCTCGAGGTCGCGGGCTACGGCCTCGGCGCCCTCTACGTCGGCTCGTTCAGCGAGTGGACGCGCCAGGGACGGCCGGTCGAACGCGGCGCCGACGGGTGATGCCGGGGTTCAGATGTCCTGGCCCCGAGAGGGCGGTGTTCATGAGCGGCGCTCATTCTCTTGATCTTCCGCACACCGAATCCGGCGCTCGAGCGTAGTCAGCGCCTTTTCGGGGGTCTCGCGCGTGGTCGCGCGACACGAGAGGAGGCGGTGATGGGGCGTTGGCATCTTCTGATCATGGCGGGGGCGACCCTCGCCGCGTGCGGAGGCGACGGCGGGCAGGCGGCGGACGTCGCGGGCGACGGGACCGGGGACACTGCGACGAGCGACCTGCTCGCCGACGGCCAGGACGGCGGCGAGGGCGCGGATCCCTTCACCATCGTCGGCGCCGTCCCGCGCGCCTCGCTCCAGGACGCCCTCGGGCGCGCGCGGTGCGCTTTCGATGCGCGCTGCGGGGTGGGCTTCGCCGGGGTGCCCGCCGAGACCTGCGTGCAGCTGGCCAGCACGTATTCGTGGTACGCGGAGGCGATCACGCGGATGGAGCACCGGGGCCTCGCCTACGACGCCGACGCGATGGGGGACTGCCTGCGACACCTCGCCTCGCGGTCGTGTGACGCGGTGGGCCCCGTCAACGACGTCGTCGGCCGGCGAGACGACGGGCGCGACTACTTCCTCCGGGTCGACGCCCTCGACTGGTTCCCGGTCGCGGCGTGCCGGCGCGCGCTCCTCGGCGATCGCCCGGTTGGAGACGGGTGCTTCAGCCACATCGAGTGCGCGTCGGGCCGCTGCTCGGGCGACGGGAGCTGGAGCTGTGGCGTCTGCGTCGCGGCGACCACCGACCCATGCGACGACTTCGGTCAGTGCGGCGCGGACGGGATCTGCGACCTCGCCACCGGCGCCTGCGTCGCCCGGGCGGCGCGCGGTGAGCCGTGTCGCGGCGACCGCGAGTGCCTCCCCGGGCTCCGGTGCGACGGCGGGGACCTCGCCACCGGCGCCTTCGGCGTCTGCGACGGCCTCGGGGAGGTCGGGCGCGCGTGCGACACCGCCAACTTCGGCGCGGCGTGGTGCCCGCTCGGCTCGCGCTGCGACGGGAGCACCTGCGTCGCGGTGCCGGCGGTCCTCGCCGGCGAAGGTGAGCCGTGCGGTCCCTACGAGCGGGCCGCGACCTGTCTGCCCGATCTCACCTGCGAGTCCGAGGACGACGGGCCCAAGGTCTGCGTGCGACGCGGGGTCGGTGACGCGTGCCGCTACGACAACCCCCACGTGAGCCCCCTCGCGCGCACCGACGGGTGCCCCCTCGAGCTCGTGTGCGACTCGTCGCAGCGGTGCGCGGTGCCCGTGGCCCTCGGCGAGCCGTGCAGCTCGTCGCGCGACTGCGCCATCGACGCGTTCTGCGAGAGCGAGAGCCTCCGGTGCACGGCTCGGCTCGGCGAGGGCGCGATCTGCTCGGCCTACCCCTACGGGCAGGAGTGCGCCTATCCGTACACCTGCGTCGGGAGCCGCCTCTTCGGTGAGGACGACGGCACCTGCGCCGTCGGCGTCGAGCCGGGGGCGGCGTGCGTCGGCGAGGAGGACTGCGGGCCCGACCTCGCGTGCTCGTCCGAGGGGAGCTGCTTCGCGTTCGACGCCTACTTCGAGTGCCCCTGACCAGCGCCGCGCGCGGAGGGAGCCGACCGACCGGGCGGGCACGACAACGAGACGGACGAGTGACGCCGCCGCTTCGAGGACACGCAGGGCGACCGAGCGGGCCCACGGTCGCCCCGCCCGCCGCCGTTGTAACCGACCCTCGGGCGGTGGTACCCAGGAGGCATGGTCAGGTCGACTCGCTGCTGCGTTCTCCTCTCGCTGTTCGTTTCAGGGTGTACGGGGGGCTCGGCGCTCACCGGTTCGCTGGGGGCCGATACCGATACCGGGGACACGGACGTCGTGTCGGACACGAGCGTCGACCCCGACGTGACCGATGACGTCGAGGTGGGCGAGGACACGGGTGACGTCGACGTGATCGATGACATCGACGTGGTGGACGACGTCGACGCCCTGGACGACGCCGACGCGGGCGATGGGGACGACGCGGACGCAGGAGACGTCGAGGTCATCGAGGACACGGTCACCGGGACGGACATCGTGGTGAGCGATGACGGGGTCGCCTCGATCGCCGTCGGTGAGGCCGGACGCCTGTTGCTGGTCGGGATCGTCGTGACCCCCGAGGTCGCGTTCGCCGGCGAGGTGCTCGTGGTCGGCGACGAGATCGTCTGCGTCGCGCCGGACGACGCGTGCTCCGGAGATCCGGAGGCCGTCGGCGCGACGATCGTCGACACCGACGGGGCGGTCATCGCGCCGGGCCTCATCGACACCCACAACCACATCCTCTTCGACATCTTCGACGACGACGACTGGCTGCCGTCGATGACCTACTCCAACCACGACCAGTGGCCGAACGAGCCGCGCTACGCCGCGATGCTCGACGTCAAGCAGTGCCTCGCCGACGCCTCGCAGGGTAAGCCCGACTGGTGCCCGGCGGCCTACGACGGCGCCGGGAGCCTCCTCTGCGAGATGGACAAGTGGGGCGAGCTCAAGGGGCTCGTCGCGGGGACGACCTCGATCGTCGGGCTGCCGGGGACGGGCAGGGCCTGCTACGGCTCCTTGTCCCGGAGCGTCGACAGCCCGCAGAACGACCTGGACGGCGACCACATCCAGACCAGCGCCCTCTTCCCGCCGTCGAAGAGCTCGGCGGACGGCGTCTGCGCCAACTTCGCCGACGGTGACACCGACGCCTACCTCATCCACTGCGGCGAGGGCGTCGACGACAAGGCCTACGACGAGTTCGCCAAGCTCGGCTCGCTCACGACGACGCCCATGTGCCTCTATGCGCCGCAGACCGTCATCACCCACGGGACGGCCTTCGGGCCCGACGAGTTCGCCGTCATGGCCGCCCACGGGATGAAGCTCACCTGGTCGCCGGCCTCGAACATCGCGCTCTACGGCGAGACGACGGACATCCCGGCCGCGCTCAGCGCCGACCTCCTCATCACCCTCGCGCCGGACTGGTCCATGGGCGGCAGCCAGAACATCCTCGACGAGCTGCGCTTCGCCGCCGCCTGGGACGACGAGCACTTCAACGACGCCCTGCGCCCCCGCGACCTCGTCATGATGACGACCGAGAACGCCGCCTTCGCCCTCGCCCTCGACGACCGCCTCGGGACCCTCGCGCCGGGGATGCTGGCCGATATCGCCGTCTTCCGCGGGGTGGGCGACCCCTACGAGGCCATCGTCGGGTCGACCCCCGCCAGCGTCGTCCTGGTCATGGTCGGCGGGAAGGTCCTCTACGGCGACGTCGCCCTCGAGCCCGCCGCCCCGCAGACCCCGGGCTGCGAGCAGCTCACGATCTGCGGGGTCGACAAGTTCCTGTGCGTCGCCGAAGCGTCGAGCGCGGACGAGCTCGACCAGACCTACGCCGAGATCGAGGCCGCGCTGCAGGCCGGGCTCGTGGACCTCGACGCGGTGTCGGGGACCGGCTTCACCTTCGCCCCCCTCGCCCCCCTCGTCCACTGCGAGTGAGCGTCGGAGGCCGTGGCTCGCGCGAGCCACGGCCCCCACGGCTCCCCGTCAGTTGTGGCCGGCGTTCGCGCGACCGCGGACCGGCACGTTGAAGCCGCCGTTGCCGTTGCCGTTGTTGGCGTTCTGTCGGGCTGGCGGCGGCGGGAGCCGCATCTGGGCGCGGTTACCGACCTGGGCGGCGAGGTTCGCCTGCGAGGACTGGTTGTTCCCGTTGCCCGAGTTGTCCGCCTCGGCGGCGTTGGCCTCCTGCGCCATCTCGGCGAAGATGTCCTCCTCAATCACATCAAAGGCCGCCTGGACGTCGATCATGTGGGCGCCGAACTTCTGCTTGTCGGTGCCCTGGGACTGGTCCCCGGAGCTGCCGATCGGCAGGGCGGCGTTCGGCAGGCTCGGCCGGTAGTTCCGGAACATCGCCTTGAAGCCGCGGGACTCGTAGACGACCTGGCCCGTGAACCGGTAGTCCGCCATGCGGACGTTGGCCAGGTACTCGAGCGCGTTCATCTGCATGTCGTCGGTGGCGGCGGCGTTCGCGCGGTCGACCCCGTGGTTGAGGATCTCGTCGACGTGGAAGTTGATGAAGCTGAACACCTCGTCGAGGGTCTCGAAGGTCGGGTTGGAGATCTGGTTCATCGCCGCGATGGCGCTCGCCGACTCCTGCTTCGTCGGGGCCTCGTTCAGGTAGTACTTCGAGACGTAGAGCCGGAGCGCCTGGTTGAGCAGGATCCACTCGTCGTTGGTGAAGTCGATGTCACCGGTCTCGTCCTGGCCCTCGATGGGGTTACACCGGGTGTAGCTGTAGGCGCCGAAGGACTCCCACGGGAAGTCGATGACGACGTCCATGTCCTCGATCCGCTCGAAGGCGAAGTCGACCGCGGTGAAGCGCGAGATGAGCGGGTCGTACTGGCGCCGGCCGTTGTAGACCAGGCCGCTCCCCGGGTCGGTGCGCTTGTCGGTGAAGGCGTACGGCTCCGGGGCGTTGGTCGATGACCAGCGCGGCAGCCCGTAGGGATAGGTCATCGTGCGCTCGACGACCGCGCCGTCCTCGTCGGTCACGGCGACCACGGTGTCGATCTGGTTTCGGTGGAGCCAGGTGATCCGCTCGTCCCAGTCGATGAGCCCCAGCGCCGCGCTGCTCGCCAGCAGGTCGTCGGCGTCCGAGGCCGTGGCGCCGCTCAGGGTCACGTACCCGCGGTCGTCGGCGTAGGCGAGCCAGGCGTCGGCGGCGTTGATCTCGTCGTCTCCGGTGACCGTGAGCGCGTCGTCGCTGCCCGTGGCCGGCGCCAGGTCGCTCAGGACCAGCGTCGCCGTGGCCGCGTACTCGTGCCGCGCGACGCTCTGGTCGCCCAGGCGCACCATGAGGTTGCCCACGCCGTCGGTGATCTCGAAGCCGTCGCCCAGGTACCAGGTCACGCTGTCGCCCGAGCGGCTGTAGACCCGCTTGTCGCCCTCGGCGTAGACGTTCTCGGTGACCTGGGTGTCGCCCTCGAAGACGCCGGTCAGGCGCCCGTAGCCGTCCCAGGTGAAGCTCTGGTCCCCGCGGCTCGCGACGTTGCCCGCCGCGTCATAGGTGACCGCCATGTCCCCGACCTGGGTCACGGCGTGGGGGCGCGTCGCGTCGATGGTGCGCGTGCCGTCGTCGAGCAGGTCGCCGCCGGTGTTCTCGCGGGCGGTCATGTTGTCGATGCTGTCGTAGCTGTAGGTCAGGATCTCCTCGTAGTCCGTCCCGAGGTCCAGGTCCGCCTCGACCAGCCGCCCGAAGGCGTCGTAGGTGTAGACCGCGCTGTTGCTGGGGCCGCTGGTCGGGGCCGCGGCGTCGACCAGGCTCAGGATCCGCCCCGCCTGGTCCCGCGTCAGGGTCCCGCCGCCGATGACGTTGGAGCTCCGATCGGTGACCGTCCAGCTCTGGAGGTTGCTCCGCTCGTCGAAGCTCTGCGCGACCGTGACGCCGTTGGCGAAGACCACCTCGCCGACGTTGCCGCGCTCGGTGTTCGTGACGCTGTCGACGTAGCCCGGCATGGCGCTGATGCGCCCCGCCGGCCCGATGGTCCGCGTCAGCTCGAGGCCGCCGGGGAAGCTGTTCGAGACCATGTTGTCGGCGTTGTCGTAGCCGCTCTCGAGGGTGAGCGTCACGCCGTTCACGACCCGCGTCAGGTGGGTGAGCTGCGCCCGGAGGTCGTAGCCGTAGAACTCCTTCACCTCGCCGAAGGGGCTCGGGAAGGTCTCGCCGACCAGCAGGTTGGCGGTGTTGGCGCAGCCGACCGGGCAGTCGCCGGGGAGGTCCCACTGGTAGGTGAACTTCGTGTTCGCCTCGTCGCCGTCGATCCACATGGCGCTCTGCCGCCCGGCGCCGTCGTAGGTGTAGCGCTGGGTGATACCGCGGGCGTCCGTCCGGCTGGTGACGTTGCCGAGGTCGTCGTACGTGAAGCTGATGACGCCGCGGTCGGGGTCGTCGACGGTCAGGACGCGCCCGATGATGTCGGTCGTCTGGGTGCGCTTGTTCCCCTGCGGATCGACGATGGACTGAGGCGTGTCGAGGCCGTCGTAGGTGAAGCGGTAGAGCTCGGGCTCGGCGCCGGCGCTCAGGACACGGCCCACCGCGACCGTCCGCGCCCGCCCGTCGAGCTCGACCACCCGCGGGGTGTCGTAGTGCGGGCTCTCGGTGTCGGTGTCGTCGAAGTCGTACTGGTAGGTCTCGAGCGGGAGGTAGGCCATCCGCGACTCGCGCGTGCCGCCGTCGCCGTCGGGCTGGGTGTAGCTCAGCGGGCGGTCGAGGGCGTCGTAGTACGTGCTCTGGTAGAGGACGTCGTCCGGCGGCGTGTCCTCGCAGCCCGAGTCGCTCGTCGTGTAGGGCTGGTAGCTCCGCTGGGTGGTGTCGCCGCCGGCGGCGAAGACCTTGTACCCGCTGACCTGGTAGCTGCCGTCGGCGAGGCGGCTCTTGCTCTGGTAGACGCGGCCGCGCCCGTCGAGGCAGCGGATCTGCTCGACGTCCTGCTCGCCGCCGACCTCGGTGCGCTGCCGCGTCACGACACGACTCGGGGTGCCCATCTCGTAAGCGTGCGTGACCGTGGGCGAGGCGCCGGTGTCGCCGCCGCTGAAGATGACCGAGACCGGCCGCCCGAAGTTGTCGTAGGCGTAGGTCGTGGTGTTGAGCGGGGTCTCGGCTTCTTCACTGCGATAGACCCGCCAGTCGTTGACGATCGTGATCTTGTCCCAGACGCCGACGTAGATGTAGCTCCGCCGCAGGGTGTAGGCGCCGTCGTCGTCGCTCAGGTGCACGTCGGTCTGCTCGAGGCGCTGGCCGTCGGCCGAGTAGGTGTAGCTCGTCCGATGGTCGCCGCTGGCGTCCGTCGCGATGGGGTCGAGGACCTCGAGGGGGTTGCCGTGCGCGTCCCGACGCTGACGCATCGCGTCGATGGTGTCCTCGTCGGTGTTCTTGCGGACCGTGGTGCGGGTCGCGAAGCCATGGGTCAGTTGGCCAGCCGGCAGCCCGTCGAAGTCGTCGCCGTCGTAGTAGGTCGTCGTCAGGCCGTACTCCTCCGAGCCTGGCTCGGTGTAGCTCTTCTCGGTGACCACCGCCGAGAGCATCCACAGCCCGTCCGTGTCGTCGGGGGAGACGAAGGTGCGCTCGGTGTACATCTCGTCGCCGAGGCAGTCGTCCCCGGCCGGCGCGCCGTACTCGCCCGCCGCGCGGGTCGACGCGCCGCAGCCGCCGTCACCGATGGCCACCACGCCGTGGTCGACCTCGAGGGTGACGTTGCCGTAGCCGTCGTACGCCATGGTCTTCTTCAGGTGGACCCACTCCGACTCCGCGAGCCCCTCCCGGAGCTCGGTGCCCATCTCGGTCGGGCAGACGTAGCGCACGTCGAAGAGGAGGCCCGAGTCCGGGACGCCGGCGACGTCGCAGTCGTCGTAGACGGTGGTGACCTTCTGGATGGAGCGGTCGCCGGAGAGCGCCTCGCGCGAGACCATCCGGCCGGCGTAGTAGGGGTCGTAGGGATCGGCGCCGAGCTCGTAGACGAACCGCGCCTCGCCCTCCTCGCGGAAGGCGCTCCCGGCGAAGGCCTGCTCGACGGTCTCGAAGCCCCTGAACGACTTCTCGACGCCGTCGTAGTAGCCGTCGTGGTAGCTGAAGGTCTGGTCGACGACGGGGCCGCTGATGGCCTCGGTCTCCTGCACGCGGTCGACCACGACGTTGGGGAAGGGCAGCTTGTACGCCCAGGGGTCGCCGTCGGCCGCGTCGCGCGCCATGTGCTCGACGCTGGTCCCGTAGGTGACTGTGAGCTGGCTCCCGAGGCCGTTGTCGACCGTCGAGATGAGGTTCGGCTTGACCGGGAAGAGCTCGAGGTACTTCACGTCCTCGCCGGGCGTGATCCAGACGATGTCGCTCGAGCCGTTGCCGTTCATGTCGGCGAAGAGCGTGATGGTGTTCGTGCCCTTGGTCGGGATCGAGCCGTCGATGTCCGCGGAGGTCAGGACCTGCTCGATGTCGAACTCCCGGCCGTTCTTGTTGACCCAGATGGACACCTGGTCGGAGCCGACGAGCACCACGTCGGCGAGGGCGTCGCCGTTGAGGTCCTCGAGCTCGGCGTCCTCGGCCTCCTGCGCGGTGAACGTGAACGAGCCAGCGGTGCGCGTCTCGCTCCAGCGGCCCCAGCCGAGGTTCAGCTGGTAGGTGATCTCGCTCTGGCCGACGTGGACGGCGTCGAGGAGGCCGTCGCCGTTGAAGTCGTTGAGCTCCATCGCGTCGTCGAAGCCCGCCGCGAGGTGCTCGATCTGGTCGTCGACCGCAAAGCCGCTCCCGGTGTTGCGGTAGATCGTCGTGATGTTGCTGTCGCCGCTGCCCTGGCTGCCGATGAGGTCGATCCTGCGGTCGTTGTCGTAGTCCATGAAGCGCAGCGCCGCGAGCGCCGCCTCGGAGGTCGGGAGCCCACTCGAGTCCTGCGGCCAGACGTTGACCATCGAGCTCCAGTCGCCGGCGCCGGTGTTGAACAGGATGTCGCCGCTCGAGGCGTTCATCAGGTCGGTGAAGCCGTCGCCGTTGGCGTCGAGGACCTGGACCTGGGTCAGGCTGAGGTCGTGGCCGGTCTGCGTGCCGAGGTCGCTGTCGTACGGGTCGGCGAAGGCGAAGCTGCCGTCGGACTGCGGCGTGTTGATGAAGATCCGGTGCTTGGCGCCGGCGATCGACGCGTCGACGATGTCGGGCAGGGCGTCGCCGTTCATGTCGACGAGGGTCGCGTCACCGGTGTTGATGACGGCGTCGATGCTGCCCATGGAGGTCACGAAGGGCTGGTCGCAGCTGGCTTCGCGGCAGATCGCGCCGAGCGAGCGCGAGTAGCCGAACGTGCTCGAGCCCTCGAAGACCGTCCCGTCGATCGCGACGAGCAGCACCTGCGCGAGGCGCGAGAACCCGCCCGACGTCTCGTAGTCGTCGTAGACCAGGTCGTAGCGGCGGATACGCTTGTCGTGGGCGTAGACGTCGATGGTGTCGACCCGGGCGTCGAGGATCTCCTCGAAGCCGCCGGTCGCGTTCGACAGCCAGTCGGTCCGGCTCTCGTAGCTGAAGTCGACGTGGTAGTTGGGGTCGCCGCTCTCGTCATGACCCCAGGCGACGCTGGCGGGCAACGACGTCGTGCCGCTGCCGTGGGCGTCGTCCCAGGTGTAGTCGGTGTGGTGGCCGTAGGGGTCGGTCATCGTGACGATGCCGTAGCGGAAGACGCCCAGCGCGTCGTCACCGACCCGCGCCGCCGCGACCTCGGTCCCGTCGCTCTCGGCGCCGAAGAAGGCGACCCGCCCGTCGGGGAACTCGCCGAGCCAGTAGCCCCCGGTGCCGTCGCTGCCGTGCCCGTACCAGGAGTAGCGGACGAAGCTGCCCTCGAAGCGCGCCCGGTAGACTCGCGGCTCGCTGCCCTCGACATAGACGAGCTGCTCGCCGCCCGCCGAGAACTCGTCGTCGAGGTCGTACTCGGGGACCCCGCGCAGGGTCAGGCGCTCGATGCTCGGGACCGAGAGCGACCACCCGAGGCCGACCGGCGAGCCGCCGGCGCCGGAGCTGTACGCCAGGGCGAGGCTCGGCGCCATCCCGCCGAAGGCGTCGGGGGTGTTGATCGTGATGGCGTAGCTCATCTGCCCCATGTTGGGGTCGATCTGCACGTCGTCGCCGATGCCCTCGAGGGAGCCTGGCCCCTCGGGGAGGCTGACGCGGTCGTCGGAGACGCCCGTCTGTGCGCTCGCCGTGGCGGTGCCCAGGGCGAGGAGCGCGGTCGTCGCCATCAGATGGCCCAGCAAGCGGGCGCGCGGTTCGAACTGCTTCATGGGAGAGCTCCGGAAGGGGCGCCACCGCCTTTCGAGGGCGGCGCGGGCTTCGTCTTCGTTGTCAGTCGGCGGTCGGCGGTGCGCTGGTGCAGCTGCCGTGCCAGGTCTGGGTCGCGTTCTGGAGGCCGTGGTGGCCGATGTCGGCGAGGCGCGGGCCCGCCGGGCGTCCGGACACCCCGTCGGTGTCCGGACGCGGGTGTCCGGGTCACCGGCCCACCAGGAAGAGGGTGTAGTCGCCGGTCTGGCCGCTGCCGATCTCGTCGATCGACACGCGGAGGGTGTAGGTGCCCGGCTCGAAGACCTCGCGCAGCTTGGACGTGCGGCCGACGCCGCTGTCTCGGTCGCTGGTGATCTGCTCGGTCCCGGTGGCGTCGTAGACCGTGAGCTCCGTATCCGGGTCGATGGACTCGATGCCCGTCGACAGGACCAGGGTCGACTTCTGGGTCACGGTGAAGCTGTACCAGTCCTCGTCGCCGCTGGTCAGGGTCGCGCTCATCGCGTTGGCGCCGTCGGGGATGGGCGTCGCCTCGCCGACGGTGTCGTTGGGCTCGGCCTCGTCGCCGGTGGTCCAGTCGCCGTGCTGGATCCGAACGACGTAGGGCGCGCCGTGGATGTTGCCCTCCTGGGTGACCCTCAGGACGTAGTCGCCCGCAGCGAGGCCGTTGACCGTCGGGCCGATGATCCGCGCCGTGTCGCTGTGGTTGAAGGAGCTGTCGTCGACGTAGAGGAGCTGGTTTCCGTCGGCGTCATACAGCCTCGCCCGGTAGCCCCAGCTGATCGAGTAGCCGACGGTGATGTCGAGCGAGGGCGCGTCGTCCGACACGGTGAGGCGGTACCACTCGGAGTCGGCGTCGCTCAGCCTGCCCCAGTACCAGCTCCCCGTGACGTCGTAGGGATCGTCCTGGCTGTTGGCGACGCCGAGCTCGCCAGGGCCCGGCGCGATCGAGGCGATCCGGATCGTGTAGCTGTCGGCGCCGACCGTCGCGTCGTGGCCGTAGGCGCGGACGTAGTAGGTGCCCGCGGGGAGGTTCCTCACGTCCTGGAAGTTGAACTGGTTGTTGATGACCTCTTCCGGCCCGATGCTGGGGCAGCTGTCCAGGGCGTAGTCGTCGTCGCTCTCCCGCACCGAGCCGTCGGGGTCGAGCACGTCGGCGTCGATGTCCGCCGGGCAGGACCGCCAGATGTCTCCGACGCCCTCGCCGACGTTCACGAGGAGGGCTCCGTCTTGTGGGACGTCGACCGCGTAGTAGTCGACGTCGTTGCTGCACAGCACCCCCGCGATGAGCTCGCCGTCGCCGCTCACGACGGTCGCGCCGTCCAGGGCGTCGTCCCCGGGGTCCGCGTCGTCGCCGGCACACCCCTCGCACGCGCCGCCGAAACAGGTGTCGTAGGTCGTCGCGTCCTCGCCGTCCACGCACATCTCGCCGTCGGGCAGGGCGACGTCCTGGCAGAGGCCCTCGCTGTCGCACTCGCCCTCGGAAGCGCAGCTGTTGGTCGGGTCGGTGGCGGGGCACTCAGCGCCCAGCGCGATGGTGTCGACGCAGGTGCCGGTAGAGTCGCAGGAGGCCGTGGATTTGCACGGGTCGGTGGGATCCGTCGCGGGGCACTCGGCGCCCTCGGCGACCTGATCGACGCAGGCGCCCGCCGCGTCACAGAGCCCCGTGGGCTTGCACGGGTCGGCGGGATCGGTCGCGGGGCACTCGGCGCCCTCGTCGGGTTGGTCGACGCAGCTGCCGAAGACGTCGCACTCGCCGGTGGGCAGGCACGGGTCGGCGGGGTTCGAGGCCGTACACGACTCGGTCTCCGCGGGCGGCTCGACGAGCAGGCAGAGCGGCGCGTCGGGCGCGAGCTGCACGATGTCGGAGCAGCAGCGGACGTAGTGGGTCTCGTCCGGGGCGCTGCAGCCGGCGGGGGCGTCGTCGGCGTAGAGCGTGGAGCCCGCGCGGTGCGCGAAGCCGCCGTCGCAGGGGGTGCTCGACCAGATCGACTCGAGGTCGTAGCTGCAGCCCGTGCCCCGTGTCTCGTCGGCGGCGAGCTCGTCGTCGGTGCAGAGGCGTCCACCGGCGGCCGCGCAGATCCAGACCGCCTCGGGGAAGGTCCGGAGGCCGGAGCAGTCCTCGTCGTCGCCGTTCGGGTCGACGTTGCTCTCGCTGCAGATCTCGGACGAGCCGTAGTTGTCGTTCCAGCCCAGGGTCCCGCAGGTGCTCGCCGCGCGGCCGACGTCGAGGCACTGGCGGGCCCCCGTACACTCGGCGTCGCCGGAGCAGCTCGCGTAGTCGGCGAGGCCCTCGTTCTTGCAGCCCTTCGTCGCGCCGCAGCTGTCGGCCGTACACGGGTTGCCGTCGTCACAGGCCGAGTCGTCGGCCGTGTTCACGCAGCCCACGCCGACCACACACGTATCGACCGTGCACGCGATGTCGTCGCCGCAGGCGCCGTCATCGGGCGTGTGGACGCAGCCGACCGCCGCCTCGCAGCTGTCGGTCGTGCAGTCGAAGCCGTCGTCGCAGTCCTTGGCGTCGCCCCCGGCGGCGCACTCGCCCTCGACGCAGGTGTCGCCCACGGTGCAGGCGTCGCCGTCGTCGCAGTCGCCGGCGACGTCCGTGTAGGAGCACCCCACGAGCGGGTCGCAGCTGTCACTGGTGCAGACGTTGTCGTCGTCGCAGCCGGCGTCGGTGCAGGCGGCCGTCACGCAGGTGTCGTCGCCGTCGCAGACCAGACCGCCGTCACAGGCGTCGCCAGCGTCCCGGCACGGGCAGCCGACGGCCCCGTCGGTGCAGACCGGCGTCGTGTCGACCTCGACGGTGTCGATGCCCGTGTCGGCTTCGGTGTCGGCCTCCGTCGTGTCCGACGCCGTGTCGGCCTCGGAGGTGTCGGCCTCGGTGTCGCCCTCGTCGGTGTCCGCCACGGCGGTGTCGTCGACCGTCGTGGTGTCCTCCTCGACGTCGTCGGAGACCTCTTCGGAGCTGGTGTCCTCGACCGCGTCGGACTCGGAGCCGCCGCCGTCGCCGCCGCACCCGGTGGCGACGGCGACGAGCGAAACGAGCGTGACGAGCAGGAGATGCTGGGGGGCCTGCAGGAGACGCAAAGCGACCTCGGGAGTTGGGGGGCGCTCTCGAGAGCTATTGGATCGAGGCGGTAACGCCGCTGTCCGCGGTGCCGAGGCGGTCGTAGCAGGTAGCCCGGACGACCGAGGCCTCGCCGTCGGCGACCGCGTCGTCGCCGTCGAAGATCACCGCCACGGCCACGCCGGTGACGGCCGTGTCCTGGGTCCGGATGAGCGAGATGGCGGTCTTTCCGTCCCGGGTCCGCATCTTGCCGCGGTAGCCGGCGGGGAAGCTGACCTCGCTGACCTTGCGACCGGTGGTCTCGATCAGGAGATCGCACGCGCGGGCGTCGCCGCCGTCGAGGGAGACGAGCACGGCGTTGGACTGCGTGCACAGGTCGGCCGAGCAGGTCAGCCCCGCGTCACAGGAGCCGCCGTCGCAGGCGCAGCCGAGCTCGCCCTGGCAGCTGGTCCGTGGCCCGCAGGTGTTGTCCGAGAGGCACTCGTCGCTGGAGTCGGTGCAGGTGTCGCCCGCCGCGCAGGTGCAGCCGGTGGTGCCCGGGGTGCAGGACTCGGCCACGCAGAGGTCGTCGGCGCCGCAAGTGAGCCCGCTCTCGCACTCGCCGCCGGCGGCGCACTCGCAGCCCTCGCTGCCGGCGGTGCATGTCGGGGTCGTGTCGTCGTCGGGGCAACCGCCGAGGCCGGCGCCGGCCAGGAGAGTGACAGCGGCGGCCGCGGCCAGGCTACGGAGAGATGCGAAGTGACGATTCATCGTGGTCCTACGTGGAGAGAGGGGAGTGCGCCGTCAGCTGGAGTCTGACGCGGGCGCTCTCAGGGCTGTGATGAGTCGAAGCAAGGCGCGGACCATGCTTCGGGGATCGGGGAAACTTCGGACTTCTCACGCCCTTCGGGGACGTGTGCCAGGTGGAGGTGTCCGGACATCCGGGCTGTCGGACCAGAGTAGACATACGGGCGCGACCTCCACCGGGACCCGGCGGTGAGAAGCAAGGCGCGGGCCAAGTTCGGTGGCCAATGAAAACAGCTGGTTGGGGGCGGCGGCGGTGTATCACAGTGTCGCGTGACCGTCTCACTGTCCCGGACACGTGGGACACCACGCGCTCGCGCGCCGTTTCGCCTCCCGTGGCCGCCTCGGAACACGCGCGTCGCTGTGTTACGGGAATCGCAATCGGGGCGTGCAAAGGCCTGTTGCAGTGCGGTAGAGTCGCGGCGGCGGGAACCCCGCCACACCTAGCGTACAATCCGGAGTCTTCAGAAATGCGCCGAGTGACCCTGCTCTCGTGCATCTGCGTAGCGTTCGCCGCCTGCGCGGGTGACGTCCCGGCTGGCCCGGGGGTCGCGGTGACCATCGCGCCCCTCGACCTGCCGGGGATCACGAACGCCCGCTATCGCCTCGAGGTCCACAACGACTCGGGCGAGACGGTGATGGATCGTGAGCTCACCGCCGACGATTACGGCGACGGCGCAGGCTCCGTCTCGTACGTGGCGCCGTGCGACGCCGACGACAACGACAACACCGTGACCCTGACGCTGCTCGACCTGTACGGCGGTGCGGGCGGGACCGCGGCGCTGTCGACGGCCGAGTACGACAACCCCGGGCCGCTGACGCAGACGGTGACCTGCGAGGCCAACGCGGACGTCGCGGTGCGCTTCGACCTGACCATCGCGCGCCGGGCGACCCAGGGCTTCTTCGACGTGGCGATCAGCTTCGACGACATCTTCTGCTCGGCCAAGCTCGACTGCCTCGAGGACGCCGGAGACCCGAACAGCACCATCGAGCTGCTCCACAACAGCGACGGCGACCGGGACACGACGTTCGTCCTCGGCTTCGCGTGTACCGGCGGGCTCGGCGGCGCCGACACCTGGCAGTACCTCGACGACGTGGTGGTCACCTGCGGCGCGGACGCGGTCAGCGTCGACGTCTCGGCGGGCCCCGGCGTCCTGCCGGCGGGCGCCATCAGCCAGGTGTCCGGGACGGCGAACCCGCTGTTCGCCGCGGCCGTCTACCAGGGCGAGGAGCAGCTGAGCGGCGCCGACAAGCAGTACTGGAACGTGGCGCTCGGCTTCTCGGGCGGCGATGGCTGCGTCGTGAGCACGCGCGGGACCGCGACGGACGGCGCGTTCACCGGGACGAGCACGCCGGCGGGCACCGCCTGGCCCTTCATCCACTGGAACGTGACGCTGACCGACGGAACCGGTGCCATCACCTGCACCCAGCACCCGGTCAACGACGCCACCTGCCCGGCCAGCGGCGTCTGCGTGGAGTACACGCCCATCGACGCGCCGCGCACGTTCGGGCAGGCCTATCAGGTCGGCTCGGCGCCGGGGCTGCCGGTCGAGACCTTCACCTTCGCCACCTGTGGCGCGACGGGGGTGAACGGTCCCGATCAGGCCGCCTGTGACGCCGCCTACGCCGGCGACACCCTGGCCGGCGCGGTGACGGTGACCGGCGGCTACCAGCGCTGGACGGTGCCGACGACCGGGACCTATCGCATCACGGCGCGCGGCGCTCAGGGCGGCGACACGAACAACGAGGCCGAAGCGGGCAGCGAGGGGGGCTACGGCGCCGAGGTCGTGGGCGAGGTCGAGCTGACCGCCGGTGACGAGCTGGTCCTGGTCGTCGGGCAGGAGGGCCTGGACAAGGACGGCTGCTCCGACTGGGGAGGCGGCGGCGGTGGCGGGAGCTACGTCACCCGCGTGACCGTCGGCGGCGATACGATCGTGCCGCTGTCGGTCGACGTCAGCCCGCTGGTCATCGCGGCCGGGGGCGCAGGCGCCGGCGACAACTACTACGCCGGTGGGGTCGGCAGCGCGTGCCCCACGGTTCAGGACCGGGGCCTGTTCGACGGTCTGGCGACCACCTCGGGCAGCGGCGAGGGCGGGACCGGCATCGCGCCCCCCGGCGACCAATCGGCCGGCGGTGGCGGCGGCGCGGGTTACAGCGGTGACGGCGGCAAGGGATCCTCGGTTATCACCGCGTCGCTCTCGTTTCTGAACGGCGCGACCGGCGGCTACCGCAGCGGCTACTACGGCGGCTTCGGGGGCGGCGGCTCGCCCTATAACGACGGCGGCGGCGGTGGCGGCTACACCGGCGGCTCCGCCGTCGCGGCCGGGCAACAGGGCGGCTACTCGTACAACGTCGGCGCCAACCCGAGCGGGACCGACGGCGCCTGGGCCGGGCCCGGTCAGGTCGTCATCGAGCGCCTCGGCGCGGCGTCGGTCACCGTCGACAACGCGCTGACCGAGGCGGACGCCGGGCGCTGGAGCGACGGCAGGGTCGCGAAGTCGTGCGAGGAGTACATCCGCCCGAGCGGTGACGAGACCCCCGCGGACACCGACGGCGTCTACGTGATCGACCCCGACGGCGCCGGCGCGACCTTCGGCGAGCTCCTCGTCTACTGCGACATGACGACCGACGGCGGCGGCTGGACCAAGGTCGAGAGCGCCACCCACCCCTACCTCTTCACGTCGCCTGGGAACTGGGAGAACAACGGGGCGAGCCCGACCGCGGAGAACTACTCGGCCCTCGACTTCCGGGACGCCTTCGTGGACGCCGGCGCGACCTGCGCCGACGGCAGCAGCGGCCGCACGACCTGGCGCTTCGTCGTCGGCGACAGCGGCGACTGGCTGTCGACGCGCTACGCCTACACCGTCTGGGAGCAGTGTCACGATCCCTTCACCGTGGCGACCAACGGCGCGGACTACACCCACATCGCGGGCCTGGAGTCGTCCACCTGCTCGGGCTTCAACGGGCTCCACGTCCACAACAGCGGGTGGTCGGTCGCGTCCGACGTCGACACCGGCGATGGGCCCGGCTGCTGGTACATGCAGGTCGTGCCCACCGCGCAGTACTCGGGCTCGAAGTACCTCGACGGCTACGGGCAGAACGGCACCCCGGGCGCGTACCTGCAGCGGCAGTGGCAGTCGCTCTGGCTCCGCTGAGCCTCCGCTGAGCGCCGCAGGAGGCGCCGCGGGTCGGCGACGGCGGCTCCCCCCCAGGTGGAGGCGCCGGGCGCGCGACCCGCGGCGGCTGGACCCGACCGTGTGCAGGACACGAGCGCGGGGCCTCGGCTCTGGGTAGCAGCCGGGTCGCCCGTGGGGATCCAACGCCGATCCGACGCCCGACGATCTCGACCGGCCGGCGCGAGGGCCGCTGACGCGATCTGACGCGGATCCGACGGGTCTGACGACCATCTGACGGATCGCTTGGATCGCCTCCGGCGGGTCCCCATCCTGCGCTCGGTCGGCCCGTTCCAGCAGGAGTCCCCATGCGTCCTCCCTCTCTGACTGCGACGAAGCAGAAGCAGAACTACAGCCCCGAGCTGAAGGCGGCGTCCAAGCTGAAGCCGAAGGATCCGCGCAAGCAGATCGAGGGCTACGACCAGCAGGCGCAGGTCTACGCGACCGACGGCCCGACGGCGAAGGGGCGCGAGCCCGGGGCCGATCCCAGCGCCCCGAAGGTCGACAACGCCTACTTCTTCACCAGCATCGACGAGCTCTGCGCGGGGCTCGGGGCCGTCATCGACCTCGCCGCGCCGGCGCCGGGCGTCTCGACGAGCTTCTCGACCACGGTCATGGTCAAGTTCAACGGCATCGGCTACCTGAGCTTCCAGCTGTCGACCTCCGCCTCGGCCAGCGCGGCCGGCAAGTCCCTCGCCGGGTCGATCACGCTGTCCGGGGGGATCCGCGCCGACACCTACGCGGGGAGCGCGTACCTGGGCCTCAAGGGCACCGTCGGGATGGTCGCCAAGGGCGACAGCGGCGCCGAGTGCATGCACCTCTTCATGCTGGCGGTCGACCAGCACATCCGCGGCAACGGGGTCGAGGCGGATCCGGCGCTCATCGAGCGCCTCGTCAACGCCCGCTCGAAGGCCGAGCGGCGCGAGATCGCGGCCGGCCACGAAGAGGAGATCCGGGCCTACCTCGCCAACCAGATCTCGCTCGGCATCATGCCGAAGATCGGCGACTGGGTGGCCGATCAGATCTTCGGCGCCGGCTACGCGAACTCGGTGCTGCTCGGGATGGACGACGAGTCGAAGGGGGCCGAGGCGGACTCGGTCAAGACCTACTCGAATATCGGCGTCGAGGCCGGCGCGGAGCTCGACTACCAGGGCAAGAGGGGCGTCAGCGGCGAGCTCACCCTCGGCGCCAGTGAGTCGACCCTGAGCAAGCGCGGCGGGAAGCTGAAGAAGAAGCGCGAGGCGACGGGGGTCAGCCTGAAGGGGAGCGCCTCGGTGGCGAACAAGGACGGCCGCGGCGTCAAGGTCGACGCCTCGGGCTCCGGGCTCGGTGTCACGGTGACCTTGCCCGCGGGCAAGGGCGGCGAGGCGTGGAAGACGACCCTCGCGGAGTCGCTCGTCGCGCAGGGGCGGTCGAGCCTGAAGGCGCTCCTCGGCGAGGGCGCGGAGCCCGCCCTCGAGCGGCTGAAGGCCGAGGTGAACCGCTGCGGCGTGACGGCGCTGGGACACAGGTTCGGAGCCAAGTCGTCGGTCGTCGTGAAGCTCGTCTTCGGCGGAGACAAGACGACGCTGACGGTGTCGAGCTCGACGGCCTGGTCGAAGTCCGCGGGCGATCCCGTGAAGGGGACCCCCTACTTCGCGGTGAAGGGCTCGCAGACCCGGGAGATCGCGTCCTTCGAGCTGCCCGGGGTCAAGGCCCTGATCGGCGGCTGAGGACCGACGCGGACACCCCGACCGATCCACGCCGCTCGATCGCGGATCGATCATCGCTCTTGCGGTGCAGGTGGGGCGTACCGTGTATCAAAGAGGCCGATGATGGGGCTCGCGGACAGGGCATGATCTTGCGATGCGGTGTGTGCTAGGATCGCGAGGTCCCTCCTTGCGCGCCGGACGCCTCCATGAGAATCAGCTCCCCCCTGCCACCGAAGATCCTCGTCGCCTTCGGCGTCGCCGCCGTGGTCGGCGGCTGCCTCGGCGACGAGGCGACCCCCGACGCGGCCGGTGAGCTGGCCATCGAGGTCGCGCCCCTGACCCTCGCCGGGGTCGTCGACGTCGCCTACGACCTGCGCGTCGTCAATGATCTCGGGGACACCGTCTGGGAGCGGAGCGACCTCCGCGCCAGCGCCTACGGAAACGGGACGTCCCTATCGTACGTCGGTCCCTGTGACGCCGCGAGCAACGCCCAGCCCAACCGGGTCGAGCTCGACGTCGTGACCCTCTATGACGCCGACGGCGCGCTCGACGCCGGCGACTGGGTCGACCCGACCGCGGTCGAGCCCCTGAAGCAGGAGGTGACCTGCGTAGAGAACAGCGACGTTCCCGTGGCGTTCGACGTCGCCATCATGCGCCGCGCGACCCAGGGCTTCTTCGACGTCGCGGTCGAGTTCGACGACATCTTCTGCTCCGCCAAGTTCGACTGCGAGCAGGAGGACGGCTCGCCCAACGCGCTCCTCTTCGGCCCCGACGGGCGCGTGCCCACCGCGGTCCTCGCGCTGGCGTGTACGAGCGGCGCCGGCGGCGACACCCGCCTCTACCTCGACGACCTGACGATCGACTGTGGCGGCGCCGAGACGACGATCGACGTGTCGGCTGGCCCCGGCAACCTCTACACGCTCGACCCGGACACGGCGCCCACGCCGCTCCATCAGGCGGCGATCTTCCAGGGCGAGGAGCAGCTCACCGACGCGAGCCTCGGCGATCTGTCGAAGCGGTACTTCAACGTCGCCCTCGCCGTCGACTTCGCCGAGACCACCGGCGGCTGCACGCTGACGACCGTGGCCACGGCCCACGACGGCCCCCTCGACGGCGACACGACGCCCGCCGGGACCTACCCGGTCATCCGCTACGAGGTGCCCCTCGTCAACGCCGCCGGCGACGACTACGACTGCGGGCAGATGGCCCTCGACGACCCGGCCGGCGCGTCGGGCGACCGCGTCGCCAGCGCCTACGTCGTGACGCCTCCGGGCGAGACCTTCGACGTGATGTACGGCGGGACCCTCCCGGATCCGGACCCCGAGACCCCCTACAGCCAGGTCTTCACCGCGACCGGCGCCGACCAGCAGTTCACGGTCCCGGCCGGCGTGACGGAGCTCTCCGTCAAGGCGTGGGGCGCCGGCGGCGGGGGCGGCGCGGCGACCCCCGGAGCCGCGGGCGGCTACGTCGAGGCGACCTTCCCCGTCACGCCGGGCGACGTCCTGACCGTCGTCGTGGGCGGCGGCGGGCTCGCTCAGGCCTACGGTGGCGCCATCGTCGCGGGCGGCTACGGCGGGGGGGGCGACACCGGTCCTTCGAGCAGCAGCAGGAACGGGGGCTCCGGTGGCGGGCTCTCGGGTGTCTTCTCCGGGGGCGCGGCGCTGACCTTCGACGCCACCGGTCAGGCGCGCTCGCTCGTCATCGCCGGGGGCGGCGCCGGCGGCGCGGGCTGGTACAACCAGCTCGGCGGCAACTCCGGCGCCGGCGGCGGCGCCGAGGGCCTGCTCGGCTCGCCCGACAACAGCGACAGCGGTTACACCGTCTACGTGCCCAGCCGGCTCGGCTATCCGGGTACGCAGACCGCGGGTGGGCTCGGGTGTACGGGCAGCTATTGCTCGGGCTACGACACCGACGGCGGCCCGCTCCAGGGTGGTGAAGGCGCGACCTACGGCGGCTCCGGCGGCGGCGGCGGCTACTTCGGCGGCGGCGGCAGCACCGCCTACCACAACGGCGGCGGAGGCTCCGGCTACGTGACCCCCGCGGCGACGGCGTCCTCGCTGGTCGCCGGCGTCCGCCAGACCCCGCCGTCGACGGGCGTCGCCGACTACGTCTCCGGCGTGGGCGTCGGGGGCGCGCGTGGCGGCGGCTCGTCGGCCCAGGGCGACGCCGGCGGCGACGGGCTCGTCGTCATCGACTGGCTCGGCTTCTGAGCATCCCGAGAGCGGGGTGACGCCGGCGCATCATGGCGGGTGAGCGCGCCGGTTGGATCTGCTAGCGTGCGAGCGTGCCTGCCAACGATCGACCGCGCCAGCCCGGCGCCGTGACATGACCCGCCGGGAGCGCGAGCTGGGGGACTCGGCCGTCACCCACAGCGCCGACGGGTGGGACGCCGTCGCGGATGACGCGGCGTCGCCCGACGAGCCCACCCCGTTCGACGTCGACGAGGGCGAGCGCTACCGAGACCCGATGCTCATCGGCGCGGGCGCCATGGGCCGCGTCGAGGCCGTCTACGACCGGCGCCTCGACCGCCAGGTCGCGATGAAGACCCTCAAGCCCGCCGTGACGGCGTCGCTGTCGGTGGCGCGGTTTCTGCGCGAGGCGACCCTGACGGCGACCCTCGATCACCCAGCTATCGTCAGCGTCTACGACGCCGGGCGCCGGGACGACGGGCGCCTCTTCTACACCATGCACCTCGTCGACGGCCACCCCCTGTCGTCCGCCATCGCCGAGGCCTCGAGCGAGGTCGAGCGCGAGCGCTTCCTGCGGCCGTTCACCCAGGTCTGCGAGGCGGTCGCCTTCGCCCACGCCCGCGGCATCGTCCACCGCGACCTCAAGCCGTCGAACATCATGCTCAGCGGCTTCGGCCAGGTGCAGGTCGTCGACTGGGGCCTCGCGCGCCGGGTCACCGACATCGAGGACGGCGCCGGACCGACGCCGGCGCCCACCCCGGGGGACGGCTCCGACCTGACGGCCTTCGGGGCGGTCATCGGGACGCCCGCCTACATGAGCCCGGAGCAGGCGCGCGGCGAGCCCGCCGACACCCGGACCGACGTCTGGGCGCTCGGGGCCGTGCTCTACGAGATCGTGACCGGGCGCCGCTGGTCGAGCTCGGCGCGGACGACGAGCGAGCTCCCCCCGGAGCTGGCGGCCATCGCCGACAAGGCCCTCGCCGATGACCCGGCGGACCGCTATCACGACGCGAGCGCGCTGGCCGAGGACCTCGCCAGCTACCTCGACGGTGGCCGGGTCGGCGCCCACTCGTACTCGGCCTGGGCGCTGCTCGCCCGGCTCTACCGGACCTGGCGCGCGCCGATCCTGGTCGCGGCGACCGCCATCGCGGTGCTCGTCGTCGGCGGGCTCGTGTCCTATCAGGCGACCGTCGCCGAGCGGGACCGCGCCGTGGCCGCCGAGGCCGAGGCCAACCTGGCCTCGAGCGAGGCGCGCGCTGCCTCCGCGCGAGCCGACGGCCAGCTCGCGCGCACCCTCTCGCAGGAGGCGAACCGGCAGCTCGGGCGTCACGACCCGGCGTCGTCGTCCATCCTGGCTGGCGAGTCGCTGCTGCTCGACCCGTCCGCCCCCGCCACCCGCGGCGTATGGGCGTCCGTCCCGGAGGCGCCCCGCGCCAGGATGACCCACCGGCTCCAGCTCCCCGCCGACTGCCGCCCCTTCCTCTCCCGCACCGAGCCCGTCGTCGCCTGCGTCGTGTCGACGGGGCTCGAGCTGTGGGACATCGCCAAGGGGGAGCTGCGCTGGAGCGTCGAGCTCCAGGGCGCGAAGGACGCCAGCTTCATCGAGTCCCAGGGCGCGGTCTACGTGTACGAGGTCCTCGACGTCTCGACCGATCTGATGATCTCCGGCCGGGCCATCGCCTACGACCTGGCGACCGGCGACGAGCGCTGGCTCCTGAGGCTCCCGGCGTGGTCCATCCCCGACGCCTCCGGCCGCTGGCTCCACGACCAGACCACCGAGCGGGTCGGTTGGCGCGCGATCGGCCGCGACGGGCTCCTCGGCGAGGGTCGAATTCGCGGGTGCCGCAGCACGCGAGGGCTCGAGGTCGCGGCCCTCGCTCCCGACGAGCGGCTCGCCGTCCTGGCCTGCAAGAGCGAGCTGTCCGTCGTCGATCTCGCCACCGGCGCGACCCTGCGGAGCTCGCCGCGAGACAACGCCCCAGCGTTGACGGCAGGCACGGTCGTCGGTGACCGGGTCCTCTTCGGGACCGTCTTCGGCGACGTGATCGCTGTCGACTGGCAGACCGGCGACTGGGGCGAGCTGCGGCGCCTCGGTCGCGGGCTCGTCGGGGCGATCGACGTGACCGACGACGGGCGGCTCGCCCTGATCCACTTCGACGGCAGCGCGTTGACGCTCCTCGACCCTCAGAGCCTGGTCCGGGTGATGCGCTGGCCGGAGCGGCTCGGGACGCTCGGCGCGCTCGCGCGCGACGGTCGCTGGATGACCCTCGTCGACGGCGACCGCGTGGCGCGCCGCTTCGCGCTCCAGCCGAACGACCCAGCCCGAGGGACCTTCCCGGTCGGGACCACCAGCGTCGCCTGGAGCCCCGGTGGTCAGACCCTCGCCGCGACCAGCCGGGCCGTCGTCCACGCCTTCGATGACGTCGGCCGCCGCCGCGACGTCGAGGCCGTCGAGCTGGTCAAGCACGGCGCCTTCTCCCTCGACGGCCAGCGCTTCTACGGCGCGACCCTCTCCGCCGGGATCGCGCGCTGGTCGACCGCTGACTGGCGCCCGCTCCCCGAGCTGCTGCGCCCCGGCGGGAGCTACCGTTGGGTCCACGCCCTCGCGGACCGCTGGGTCATCGCGGGCGGGTTCACGATCGGCGTGACCGCGTTCCACGATGTCCCTGGTGACCCGGTCGAGGTCCGCGACGTCGTCCTCGGTCACCGCTTCGACGACGCCGCGGTCACGGCCGACGGGCGGCTGGCTGCGGCGCTGTCGAAGAGCGACGGCGTCTACCGGATCACCGTCGCCGAGGGCGAGGCGCCCGAGGTCGAGCTGCTCGGCACGAAGCACGGCGTCTCCGAGGTCGCGCCGTTCCCGGGTGGGGACCTGGCGTTGACGACGCCGACCGCGCTGACGCGGGTCGACGGACGCACCCTGAGCGAGGTGTGGAGCGTCGACCTCGACGGCCGCCGCGTGTTCGACGTGGCCGTCTCGCCGGACGGGCGACTGGTCGCGACCGGAGAGCGGCAGGGAACGGCGCGACTCTGGTCCGCGCTGGACGGGACGCTCGTCGCCGACCTCCGAGGTCACGACGAGCGCGTCGTCAGCGTCGCCTTCGACCCGAGCGGCCGCCGGCTGGCGACCGGCAGCTGGGACCGAAGCGTCCGTCGCTGGGACCTGACCCGCCTCGCGGACGGGCCGGTCGGGATCCGGCGCCGGCTGGCCGAGGTCGAGGCCGCCTGGGACCTCGACCTCACGGCGCTGCTCGCTCGCTGAGCCGGCTCCGCGGCCCCGTCGACGGGGCCGCGGAGCCGCCGAAGGCTACTTGGCGCCGCCGCAGCTGTTCTTGTTGATGTCCTTCCGCCAGCCCTTGACGAGCCCGTCACCGCGCACGCGCTTCTGGTTGCCCTGATAGCCGTACAGCTTGCCGCCCTTGCGGCGGCGGCGCTTCTTCTTCTTGTCCGTGACGGCCAGGGTCACGATGTCGGCGTCGGTCTTGGTGGTCTCCTCGACCTCGGTCTTCGTGATGGTCTTGGGCTCCTTGCCGTCGACCGTCATCTCCGCCGTGACCTTGAAGTTGACGTACTGCCAGCGCGTGTAGAGGTCGCTCATCTTGAGCGCGTTCACCTCGGACTTGGACAGCCCCTTGGGATCCCAGGCCGGGCCCTGGGCGCCGAGGTAGTCCTTGACGAACGTGATGCTGCCCTGGTCGAGGCCCTCGACGGACGCGAGGTAGCTCTTGACCAGCTGCTCGCCGTTGTCGGCGCGGGCCTTGGCGAGGTCGCCCTCGTTCGGGTGAGACGGGGGCGGGGTGACGTAGGACTCGGAGCCCTCGGTCGTCACGGTGATCCTGGCGTTCGGATCCTGCTCGAGGAACTCCTCGATCTGCGCCTTCACCTGCTCCATGAGCTGCATGATCTTGTCGTTCGCGAGCATCTTCTCCTGGGTGTACTCGGCCGACAGGAACGTGGACTCGCCGCTCTTGAAGTCGGCCTCCTTGGTGACCTTCTCCTTCGTCCCGACGGTCTCGGTCGTGGTCGTGTAGGTCTGCTCGACGGTGACGTTGCCGGGGTCGACGCCGATGATCTTGCCCTTCAACGTCGGGCTCGCCTCCACGACGCCGGGCGCCTCGCCCTCGTTCATCTTCTTCTTGTTGGCGTTCGCGCCCGCCTCGAGCGTGACGAGCTCCGGCTCGTCGAGGGCTCTCACGTGACGGTCCCTGATCGTGACCGTCGAGCGCTTGATGCGGCGCTTGGACTTCTTGTTCGCGGCGCTCTGGATCTCCTCTTCCTTCATCGTGAGGAAGTTGATGACCCCCTGCTTCTCGTCCTCCTCGAGGTGGTCCCAGGCGCCCGGCTCGAGGTGCACCTTCACCTTCTTGAGGCCGAGGGCTTTGATCTCGTCGGGGAGGTCCTTCTTCTTCTCCCACTTGCGCTTCTTGCCGCCCTTGAGCTGCACCGCGCCGCCCTGCTGCGACTGCTGGGTCGCGCTGGCGTCGGGCATCAGCTGGACGTTGTCCGGGCTGAGCGCGTCGACCCCCTCCTGATAGGAGAGGCCGCGGAGCTGGCTCTTCGAGCTGCTCGCGTCCTGGCCGACGGTGGTGTTCAGGCTGGATGAGCTGTTCTGCTGCTGTGCGACCGCGTAGGCCATCGCTGCGCTCCTCGTTTCTCGGGGACCCCAAGTACACCGCGACGCACAATCACCCCGACCGGTGAGCGGCGTTTCGTCAGTGATTTCGACCCCGTGCGCACCACGCTAAGGGACGGTCCTGGTCGACACAAGGCCCGGGTGCAGGAAAAATGAACCTAGCTCAATTTTTGTGTAACCGAGCGGTCGGCTCCGCCAGCGTTGGCGCGGTCCGTGTGTTCGGGTCGTGGTCGTCGCGCGCTCAGGCGTCGAGCGGCTCGAGGCCGAAGCTCGGGTCGGCGTAGACGCGCTCGAAGATCGCGGCGTGGCGGGTCTCGATGGCCTTGCGCTTGAGCTTGAGGGTCGGCGTGAGCTCGCCGTGCTCGGCGCTGAAGTCGCGGTCGAGGATGGCGAAGCGGCGCACGCGCTCGACCTGAGCCAGGTTGGCGTTGCCCTGCCCCACGGCGCGGCGGACGGCGTCCTGGAACGCGGGGCGCGCGACGACCCGGGAGAGCGCCTGCTCGAGGTCGACCGAGCGGCTGGCGGGGCTCGCGATGAGCTCGGCGGTGTGGCGCTCGACCTCGGCGGTCGTGATGACCCCCTCGCGGACGCCGAGCTCGAGGGTCTCGATGGGGCTCGGCGCGATGAGCGCGCTGACGTAGGGCCGGCGGTCGCCGTGGGCGTGGACCTGGGAGATGAGCGGCGTCGTCTCGCGGATCGCTTTTTCGATGTTGGCCGGGGCCAGGTTCTTGCCGCCAGCGGTGATGATGAGGTGCTTCTTCCGGTCGGTCAGGTAGAGGTAGCCGTCGGCGTCGACGCGCCCGACGTCCCCGGTGTGGAGCCAGCCGTCGACGATGGTCTTCGCCGTCGTCTCCTCGGCTTTGAAGTAGCCGGCGAACACGAACGGTCCGCGCATCAGGATCTCGCCGTCCTCGGCGACGCGCTGCTCCATCGGCGGGATGATCCGACCCACCGAGCCGAGCCGCGTCTCTCCAGGGCGGTTGATGTGGGTGACGACCGTCGCCTCGGTCATGCCGTAGGCCTCGTAGATGGGGAGGCCGGCCGCCCAGAAGAGCTCGAGGATGCTCTTCGCGATGGGCGCGGCGCCGCAGACGAAGAAGCGGATCCGGCCGCCGAAGGCCGCGCGAATCTTCCGGAAGACCAGCCGATCGGCGAGCGCGGCCTGGAGCTTCACGTGAAACGGGACCGGCTCGCCGGAGAGCTCGTGGCCGATCTTCGCCGTCCCGACGCGGACCGCCCAGGCGAAGAGCTTTCGCACCGCCGCCGGCTTCTTCTCCAGGTCGGCGTAGATGCGGGCGTGGGCCTTCTCGAAGATGCGCGGGACCGAGCCGAAGACCGTGGGCCGGACCTCGCCGATCTCGGTCAGGACGGCGCCGTTGCTGGACGCGTAGGCGGCGGCGACCCCGGTGCAGACGCGGCCGTAGAACGCCAGGACGCGCTCGGCCACGTGCGCCATCGGCAGGAACGACAGGATGAGGTCGTCCTGGAAGAAGGCGAACTGGTGCGACTGGGTCTCGCGGAGGAGCGCCAGAATGTTGGCGTGGGTGATCATCGCGCCCTTCGGCGGGCCGGTGGTCCCCGAGGTGTAGACCAGGATCGCGGTGGCCGCCGGGTCGATGGCGGCCTGGCGCGCCTCGACGACGCTGGCGGAGAGCACCTCCCCGGTGAAGGCCGTCGGCGAGGTCACCCGTGGGTCGAGCTCTCGTGTGGCGGCGAAGAGGGCCTCGCCCCACGGGACGATGGCGGCGACCTGGGGCAGCTCGGCGGCCGCGGCGACGACGTTTCGGAGCTCGTCGTCGGTCTCGACGAAGACGACCCGGGCGTCGGCGTGCTCGAGGAGGTAGCGGAGCTGCTCGACGGACTGCTTCGGGTAGATCCCGAAGGTCACGTAGCCGCCGAGCTGCCCGCCGAGGTCGTAGGCTCCCCAGGCGACGCGGGTGGCGCCGAGGATCGCGACGCGGTCACCCGGCGAGAGCCCGAGGGCGTCGAGCCCCGCGGCGACCCGCGCGGCCCGGTCGTAGAAGCCCCGCCAGGTCGTCTTCGCCCAGCGGCCGTCGACCTTCTCGTAGCAGGCCGGGGCGGTCGGCGAGCGGTTGCTGCGGATCGTGAACATGTCGCCGAGGGTGCGCGCCTCGGCCGCGGCCGACGTCGTCGGCGCGTGGGGACCGGTCTCGAGCATGGCTGGACGCTCTCACTGTGGGTGGAGCCCCAATTTGTAGCCGAAACCCGCTCCGGCATCACCTCGCCGGTCGCCGCGACGGCGTTCCAAGCGGTCTAACGCCAATGCTGATCACCTTGGCGCAAGACACCGGTCTCATGAGACTTTTCACCACGGAGGGCACAGAGGCCACGGAGATGGCACCGTGTTCGCCTCTCCGTGGTCCTCTGTGCCTCCGTGTCTCGGTGGTAAAGATCCCATTTGTAGCAACACGTTGCCGCTAAGTGACCGGCGTTGGGTCTAACGCCGATCGCACAAACGCGGCGCGCACCTTGATCCTCGGGGCGTCGGTCCAATTGGATCAGCTCGGTCGGCCCACCCCGCGACGCCCCTCCAGCGGCGTCCCCGAGGAGCAGTCCAGCATGCCGCTTCCGTCTCCGGTCACCACGACCAAGCCCCAGACGACCACCCAGAGCACGCCCGCGCCGAAGACCGGTGGTCAGGAGTCCGAGCGCGCGGTTCAGCTGAAGCAGCAGCTCCGCGGGATGACCTTCAGCGAGCAGCAGGCCGCGCTGGCCCCGCCGCCCGAAGGACCTCCGCCCGGCCCCGGCGGGCCGACGATCCAGATGAAGCCGGACACGCGCCCCGACGGGAGCCCCCTGACGGAGTGCGACGACCCGGCGCCGCTCGCCGAGGTCGGCGACGCCTACGCCCTGACGGTCGAGCAGGTGAAGGCCGACATCGCCGAGGCCGCCGCGCGCGTCCGCCGCTGGGGCAAGAAGGAGGGCGCGGCCACGGTCTTGACCCGGCTCGCGCCGCTGGACTCGGAGACGATCACGGAGGTCGTCGGGCTGGCCGTCGCGGAGGACGACGAGGTCTTCGGGAAGCTGCTGAGGAACATCGCCATCACCGACGTGACGGCGGGCTACGGGCGCGAGGTGCGGGCGCTGGTGGCCGCGGCGACCCCGGAGCAGGTCGCGACCGCCGCCGGCCACGCCCTGAAGAAGGAGCAGGCGCTGGCGCTGCAGGTCTTCGTCGACGCGCTGCCCGAGGCCGACCGCGCGAGCTGGAGCGCGCGTCCGGAGGTGAAGAGCCTGCTGAAGACCATCACGCCGGACGAGGCCGAGGCGGTCGCGGTCGATGAGCTCGCGGCGGCCGACGCCGAGAAGAAGGAGGCGACCGACGACCTGCGTGAGCGGCACGCCGAGGCGGCCGCGGACGAGGCCGACAAGACGGAGGCCGCAAACGAGGCCACGCCGGAGCTGACGACCCTCCGCGCGGCCCTCGGCGCCGGGGACTTCGTCGGGGCACTCGAGGGGCTGGGCGCGCTGGGCGTCACGCCCGAGTTCGACGCGGCGGTCCGGGCGCTCGACGCCTCGGGCGAGCTGACGGCGCTCGTTCGCGGGCTGAGCTTCGCGGAGATGTGGAACGACCACCCGCACCTGATGGGGCGGGTCCTCGGGGCGCGGCCGCCGGCGAAGAACATCGCGGAGGCCAAAGCGCTCCTCGAGCTCGACGCGATCAACGCGCCGATCTCCGACAAGAAGGCCGCGCGCCGGCAGAAGAAGCTCGCGAAGGGCAAGAAGAAGAAGCTCGCCGCCGGGCTGACCCCCGAGAAGGCCTACGGCGCCTTCCGGATGCTCAAGGCCCTGCCGGCAGTCCATCGCGAGGAGTTCGAGGCCGCCTACCCCGACCTGATGGTCAAGCTGAACACCGCGCTCAACGAGAGCATGCGCGAGGCCGACGACACCAACTTCTACGGCACGGGCGAGGACGACGGCGAGGCGATCGCGGCGCTCGTCGTCAAGGTCCGCGACCCGGAGTTCTGGTCGGAGACGGCGCCCGGGCAGCTGGGGATGACCCTGAAGCTCCTGCTCAAGGCCGGTCGGCGGGACGTCGTCAAGGGCGAGCTCGAGGCGATGCGAGGCAGCGCGCGCCTGGCTGATCTGCACGGCGACACCGCGCGCCGCACGGCGGTCGAGGAGGCGCTCGGCATCAACGCCAGCGACGGGAAGACGCCGTCGACGGAGGGCCAGTCCGAGGCGGACGCGTGGCTCGGGACCCTGTCGCTGACCGCGCAGCTCGACACCGAGCACGACAACCTCAACCACGGCTGGGGCCCGGCGTACTTCGGCAAGAAGCACGGTGCCCTCGGGGCGCTGAAGCGGGCGAACAAGAAGACCCGCAAAGAGATCAAGGCCAACGAGAAGGCCGGGGTCGAGGACGACCGGCAGAAGTCCGACTACCGCTGGACCAAGCAGCTCGGGAAGAAGGGGCTGAAGGCCGACAACCTCTCCCTCGATGAGCTGCAGTACGCGGTCGACAGCCTGACCTACGGCATCGACGTCGACTTCACCGATCCGGAGAAGGGCGACGACGTCACCAACGAGGCCGAGGTCGCCTTCGACGCGCGCGCGGGGCACCTCGAGTTCCGGACCGAGGTCCTCGCCCTCGACCGGCTCCGCTTCCCGAGCGGCGGGATGGTCATCGAGACCGGCGCCACGACCATGACCGGGGTCGAGATCATCGCCAGCTGGCCGACCCCGGCGAACCCTGGGGCGACCCAGTCGCTGCACGTCCACGCCGACGGCGTCGACATGTCCGACGTCTTCATGACCCAGCCCGGGATGCTCGTCGGGCTCGGGCACATCGACGGCGGCGGGGTGACCTTCGACCTCGCCGAGGCCGCGCTCGACCTGAGCGACGAGACGGCGGACGTCCAGGCCGTGAGCTCCGTCATCGCGCGCCACAACCCCGCCAAGAAGCTCCTGACGGGGATCATCCAGTCGCTGACCAACAGCTTCGCGCTCAACTCGGCCGAGGGGAACGCCGCCGAGGGCTTCAACGCGAGCCTCGCCGGGCTCCAGGAGGCGCTCGTGGGGCTCCCGGCCGGGGCGCTGGGCACGGCCTCCATGTCGGTGGACTCGCTGTCGATCACCGACGTCGCGGTGGGGGCCGACACCTACGCCGAGAAGACCGAGGTCGAGGCGCTCGACCTGGTCTGGGACTCGCGGCCGTCGGTCATCGGGGCCAAGCGGCGCGAGCAGCTGGGCCGACAGATCGCCGGCGCCGAGGAGGACCTCGCCGCCCAGAAGGCGCGGAAGGTCGACGGCGAGGACGAAGAGAAGGGCCGCGCCGAGCGGGTGGCGCTGCTCGAGAGGCAGATCGCGGCGTGGAAGGACGAGGACACGCGGCTCTCGTCGGAGGGGCCGCGCTGGGAGGCCCTCGAGCACCTCTGGCAGGACGTCTACGAGGCCAAGCGGCTCGGCGGGGCGGCGGCGCTGGAGGAGCCCGGGGTCGTCGAGCGCTTCGAGGCGCGTGCGGCCGAGCTGGGCGTGACCGCCAAGGGCGTCGACGCGCTGCAGCGGGCGCTCCGCGACGAGCTGTCCCGGGGCGAGGGCATGGTCGTGAGCCTCGGGAAGGTCTCGGTCGAGGGCGCCGACGTCGCCGGGACGCAGGTCGACCACGCGGCGGCCACGGAGGTCGGGATCGCGCTGTCCGGGACCTCGGTCGCGAGCCACGAAGACGGTGGCGACGGCGAGAGCAAGGTCGGCCTGGTGGTCGCGGCGCGGACGATCGAGGCCGACGGCGTCGTGATCGCCCAGCCGATCGACGTGGCGGCGCTCCTGAAGACCCAGGCGCGGCTCGACGTGCTCGGCGCCAAGGCGGCGTCCGCGCGCACGAACGCCGAGGCCAAGGAGCACGCGGCCATCGTCGCGCAGTGGGCGAAACCGGTCGCGAACGGAAAGACCTACGGTGAAACGGTCGCCGCGGTCATCGCGATGGCCAGGGACAACGGCGGGGTCGAGGACCTCGACGGCGACGGGCGGATCGACTGCCTGGCCGTCATCGGGCGGAACGCGGGCCTCCGCGGGACCTGGCAGGGGTACGTCGACGCGCTGGCGGGCGAGCCCATCACCCTGGAGAAGGTCCGGGCGCAGGGCCTCGAAGCCCGCTACAGCGGAAGCTCCGAGGAGAAGCTGGGCGAGGTGTCGAGCCGCACCGAGGCGGAGGCGACGGTCGGCGCGATCGAGGTCGTCGGGGACCTGGGCGGCGAGCAGGCCTCGACGCTGAAGGCCGAGGCGGTCACCGGGTCCTTCGGGATGAGCTCGACGACGACCGCGTCCTGCGAGACCGGTGAGCGCGAGGAGAAGACGACCAGCCACATCCACGGCAGCGCGACCGCGGGGCGGCTGAGCGGGACCGCCCTGCCCTACGTCGACGACGTCGCGACCCGGGACGTGAAGGCGACCTTCGACCACCGGCAGGCCACCGAGAAGACCGGGGACGGCGAGGCCGAGGTCGTGAGCTCGGAGACGACCGGGAGCGTCACCAGCGGGCCGGGCCAGATCGGCGCGGAGCAAGGTCACGGCGGCTTCTCCGGGCTGTCGGTGGACCTGCACGGGGAGAAGGGCGAGAAGACCACCGTCAAGACGCGCATCACCGGGATCGAGGGCGCGCTGAAGCGCCCGGGCGGCGACCGACAGCGGGCGGTCACCCTGGGCGCCATGGTGCAGCGGCGGGACGCGCTGATCGATCAGAGGGCGAAGCTGCCCGACGACGACGAGAAGGCGGCGGCGGAGAAGGCGATCGACGCGAAGCTCACGGCGCTGCGGGCGGAGATCGATGGCTTCCCGGCGTATGAGGCCGACCTCGAGGCGCGGAAGACCGCGGCGGAGGAGATCGTCGCGGAGCAGGCGAAGCTCGAGGCGGCGTTGGCCGAGCTCGAGGCGGCGACCGAGCCGGCCGCGCGCGAAGCGGCCCACGCCCGGGCGACGGCGCTCGGCGAGGCGATCACGAAGAAGCAGGAGGCGCTGGCGAAGATCGACGCGCGCGTCAGCGCCTTCGAGCAGTCCGGGCTCGAGATGAAGGGGGACGCGACGGCCGAGGAGCTGGCGTTCACGGCGGAGCTGCCGGAGATCCAGGCGATGAGGGCCGGCGACTTCGACGGGACCATCCCGGTGAAGGACCTGGCTTTCGGGCCGCTGACCCTGCCGGCCATCGACTACTCGGGCGGTGGGATGCGGGTGTCGGCCTCGGGGGCGACGGTCGGCAAGATCACGGCGGACGCCTCGGTGACGCTGAAGACCCTGCCCGGCAAGGGCCTCACGATGACGTCCCTGGACGTCACGCGGCTCGACATGCCGGAGCTGGTCGGGACGGAGCTGGCGGTGACCCTGCCGGTGGGCGGCCAGGCGACGACCATCGGCCTGCCGAAGGCGACGCTCACGGGCTTCCACATGGAGGACGTGCACCTGTCGGGCTTCGACGCGAAGTCCCTCGAGACGGCCGAGGGCTACGTGACCGCCGACATGCTGCGGCTCGACCTCGGAAAGCAGCTCCCGATGGGGCTCGAGGCCGACGGGCACCTGACGGTCACGACGCTGTACGCCAACGCGATGAAGGACGGCGACCTCGAATTCGGCCTCGGCGACATCGATCCGCGCGCGCTGGGCCTGACGAAGGAGAGCATGGAGGCGGCGGCGTCCGACTACCCGCTGCTGCAGAAGATCATCGCCCGCGGGGGCCGCGTGACGCAGAGCGGCGCGATGTCGGTCCACGGGAGCTACCAGCGCGTGGACAAGAAGCTGTCGGCGGACGTGGGCCTCGGGGACGTCGGGCTCGCCGACATCCACTACGTCGCCAAGGGGAGCCGCCTCGACGTCGGGTCGGCGACGCTGAAGGGGACGACCATCTCGGCCAGCGTGGACTTCGGGGACGACGGGGCGAAGCGGGTCTCGCTCGACGCCGTGAAGGCCCAGAGCCTCGTCGGCAAGGGCATCCACTACGAGAGCTCCGCGCTGAAGGACACCGGCAAGGTCGACGCGGACGGTAACCCCATCTACGACAAGACCACGCAGTCGCTGAACCTGAAGCGGGGGACCCTGAGCGGCATCGAGGTCAGCGGGCTGATGCCGGTGGGCGATCACGCGCTCGACCTGGGGATCAGCGTCAAGTCGGGCGACGTCTCGGGCTTCAACGCCGAGCTGACGAAGAACGGCGCGAAGACGCTGCAGGTCAACGCCAACGCCCAGGTCGAGGGCCTGAAGGTCGACGTGAAGGACGACGACCTGACCGTGGACGTCGAGCGCGTCAGCGGGCAGGCGGCCGGGCGCATCGGGGCCAAGACGACCTTCGGGGCGCGGGACGTGACCGGCAAGGGCACCCACGTCGAGGTCACCGACATGGGCGGCAAGGACCAGTCCGTGACGGCGCACATGGACGAGCTGAAGGGCACGAAGCTCTATTACAACGGCGGCAAGAAGGAGAACGTCCACGCCAGCGGGACGTTCACCGGCGTCGACTACACCCAGCAGGGCGAGGACTACGAGGCCAAGGTCGAGCGCTTCGAGGGTCGGGACATGGGCGGGCGCTACGGAGATCATCAGTTCGCGGCGAACATGGACGCGACCAAGCTCGCCGTGTCCGAGGACGAGACCGGCCGCCACATCGCGGCCGAGAGCGTGCTGACCGCGGTCAGCTACGGCAACGGCGGGCTCGGGGTGTCCACGACCGACGAGGCGAGCTACGTCGGGGTGGAGAAGTTGAAGGTCGACCAGCTGCCGGAGAACTACCGAGGCGGGAAGAACGCGGCCTCGGTGACGGCGAAGGCCGACCGGGTCTCGCTGCCCGCCGTGACGCTGACCGGCAAAGACGAGAGCGGCGGGACGTTCACGGCCAACGCGCCGAACGTCAGCTTCGAGACCATCGCCATCGAGAGCGGCGCCTTGGAGAAGGACCCGCGCGGCTTCGACACGGCGACCAACGTCAAGGTCGGCGAGGTCTATCTCGGCGGCGGCGGCTCGTTCACCTACGCGTGGGTGCGGGACGCGGGGCCGCAGCGCGACGAGGCCGGTAACCGTACGGACATCGAGAAGACCACCGAGGAGATGACCTACACCGAGAAGATGGCGGCGGTCGCCAACAACCCCGAGGTCATGAAGAAGCGCGACGAGATGCGGGCGGACCCGAAGCTCGGGGCCATCCTGCAGCAGCTCAACGGCACGCTGACGGTGACGCTGGACCACGACTTCCTGCCCGGCGCGGCGGGTCACCCGCGCTTCGAGCTCGACATCAACGACGGCGTGCTCGACGTGTCCAACCTGTACGTCCTGGGCGGGATGGGGATCGACATCGACTATTGGGACGCCGGCAGCGGGCGCACCCAGGTGGCCATCGACTGGCCCTTCGGGGGCGGCTACGTGCTGGCCGACCGGACCGGCCCCGGGGCGGCGACCGAGAACGACCAGGTGGCGCTCCAGGACATCATCGGGACCCAGGCGCACGCGACCTCGGAGTACGACAAGGACGACATCATCGAGGTCTACGACAAGGAGATCGCCAAGTACGAGCGGCTCGAGAAGCGCGGCAAGCTCCCCGAGACGAAGCGGGTGCATCTCCAGCGCTTCCGGAACCTCAAGACCCAGCGGCTGCTCGCGCTCGACAACGCGGCGAAGGCGTCCCGGACCCAGCGCGTCGCGGATATCGAGGAGGCCGAGCGGGCGCTGGAGGCGCTGCGCGAGGAGCACGGCGCCGGCTCGCCGGAGGTGCGGGCGGCGGAGGCGGAGCTTCTCAGCATGAAGAAGCCGAGCATGTACGGGGCCCACGGCTCGGTCGACCTGAAGGTCCTGAACATGAGCGCGGACCTGCGCTGGGGGCGGCCGGGGATGGACGCGGTGGAGATCGGCGGGATGATGGTGAAGACCGACGGCTTCCACCTCGACTTCCACCCGCTGTCGCCGACGAACTACGCGGCCGAGACGACCATTCAGAAGCTCGACGTGACGAAGAAGGACGGGTCGCTCGACGTGAAGGTCGGCAGCGCCAACGCCGGCTTCAACCTCGACCAGCTGCTCCCCAACGGCTTCATCGACGTGCTGTCCGCCGGCGACAACGACGGCATGGGCAACGACCTGCCCAACCCGTTCCAGGCGCGGCTCCGCCCGGGGGCGCAGCTGAAGAACGTCGAGATCACCACCCGCAGCAAGTCCAAGGACAACAAGCCGAAGCGCTAGGAGCTGATGGTCCCGGTGTCTGCGGTCTGAAGGTTCAGGTGTTGACAATCTGAAGGTTGAGTCTTCAGATTGTTCACATGTGGTTCGACAGACATCCGACGCCGAGGCTCATCGACGCGGCTCGTTTCTTCCCCGTGATCGTCCTGACAGGGGCCCGGCAGGTGGGAAAGACCAGCCTTCTGCGCCGCGCGTTTCCGAATCACGCCTACGTGAGCCTGGAGGTCCCGAGCATCGCCGAGCTCGCCGAGCACGACTCCGCCGCGTTCTTCGCCCGCTATCCAGCGCCGCTCCTCGTCGACGAGGTGCAGTACGCGCCTGGCGTCTTTCACGCGCTGAAGTCGTTCGTGGACGACGATCGTCACGCCATGGGTCGATACGTCCTGACCGGGTCGCAGAAGTTCGAGCTGATGCGTGGTGTCTCGGAGAGCCTCGCGGGTCGCTGTGCCGTCCTGGAGCTCGACGGGCTCTCTGCCGCCGAGCTGAGCGCCGGTGGGATAGATGTTGCGACCGAGCTGGAGACGGTGATGGCCCGCGGCGGTTTCCCGGAGCTCTGGCGACAGCCCGACCTCCCGACCGGGCTGTTCTACGGCTCGTACCTCGCGACCTACCTCGAGCGCGACGTGCGTCAGCTCGTCAACGTCGGGAGCCTACGGGATTTCGAGCGCTTTCTCCGTGCGTGCGCCGCGCGGTCGGGGCAGCTCCTGAACCGCTCCGAGCTCGCGCGCGATGTTGGCGTCTCGCACTCGACCGTGAACGAGTGGCTGTCGGTCCTGGTCGCGAGCAATCAGGTCGCCCTCCTCGAGCCGTGGTTCACCAACGTGGGCAAGCGACTGGTGAAGTCGCCGAAGCTCTTCCTGCGCGACACGGGGCTGCTCTGTTACCTGCTCGGTCTCGGACCAGGCGAGCTCGGCAGCAGCCCCTACCGCGGTGCGGTCTTCGAGACCTGGGTCCACGGTGAGCTGAGGCGGATCCTGTCGTGGTCCGAGGCTCCACGGCAGCTGTACTTCTATCGTGACGCCGGACAGCGCGAGGTCGACTTCGTCGTGTCGGGCGGCCACCGCATGACGCTCATCCAGACGAAGCTCTCCGAGCGCCCCGGGCGGAAGGACGCGCGCCACCTCGACTCGCTCGCGAAGCCACTGGCGGAGCGCGGGGCCGCGCCGGCGCCGGACGTCCGCCGGGTGATCGTCGCCCGTCCACAGGTCGATCACCCCCTCGGATCGGGAGGCGCGACCGTCGTTCACGCCGCCCGCCTGGCCGACCTCGAGCTCTGAAGACGCCGTAGAGCTCACGATGGACGAATTGCCTGTAAATCCCGCCACGGTGTGGCGGGATTTACAGGTCAGCGATCATGGCCCGCCGGTCCACTCGTACTGGACGCTCGGGGGCGAGGTCTCGGTGTTGCCGGCGACGTCGGTCGCGCGGCTCCAGACCGTGTAGGTCCCGTTGGCGTAGCTCCCGGCGGCCGGGCCGTCGCTGAAGCTCCAGCTCGCGCGGCCGTCGGCGGGGAGCCAGGTCACGCCGGCGACCCAGGCGCCGCCGTCCCAGGAGAAGCCGTCCGAGTCACGGACCAGGTTGACCTCGACCGTCGCGACGGTGGTGTCATCGGTCGCGGTGCCCGTGAAGCTCGGCGGCGAGCTGACCGCGGCGCCCGTCGGCGAGGTGATGGTCGTCGTCGGCGGGTTCGTCTCCGGGTGGAAGTACGTCCCGTCCTCGCCCAGGCCGTAGCCGGCGCCGCCCGCGACGCTGATGATCGAGCCGGTCGTGTCGAGGGTGGTCGAGCGGATCTTGATCCGCCCACCGCCGCCGCCGCCGCCCGCGTAGCAGGTGGTCGAGTCGCTGGCGCCGCCCTCGGCGCTGAGCTCGCCGGACACGGTGATGTCGTCGCCGAGGAGCAGCACGCCGCCGCCGGAGCCACCGCCGCCCACGTCACAGCTGCCGCTGACGCTGCCGCCGTCGACCAGGACCGCGCCCGTGACCTCGACGACCGGGGCCGACAGCACGACCTTGCCGCCGCCGCGCCCGCCGAGGGCCGAGGCGCTGAGGCTGCCGCCGCCCGAGCCGAAGGCCACGTCGTTGGCGGACCAGGGGACCGTCTCGATGGCCGCGAGCCCGTAGGTCGCGCCGGGGATGCACGACGAGGCGCCGAGGTCCTTGCCCTGCCCGCCCACGCCGCCGTAGCCGCCGCCGCACGGGGTCTCGCCGCCGTTGGTGCCCGCGCCGGTGCCGCTCTGGGGCGCGTAGCCCGCGCCGGTCCCGTCGATGGTCCCGAGGACGTGGACCTCGTCGGCGTTGATGATGACGGACCCGAAGTCCGTGCCGTCGTAGGCCGCGATGGTCACGGTGACGCCGGCCGGGACGGTGAAGATCCCGACGTTCTCGTGGAGCCCGGCGATGACGTCGCCGTCGTTCACCGTCCAGTCGGCGCCGCTGTGGTCGCCGCCGGCGGTCTCGGTCCAGACGGTCTGGTAGTCGATGGTCGCGCTCACGGCGCCGCCCTCGTTGCCGATGGCGTCGCGGAACGTGACGGTCACGGTGTGGACGCCGATGACCGGGGTCAGCTCGACCTCGAGGGCGCTCGCCGCCGCGATCCACTCGAAGGTGTTGGCGTCGTCGTAGAGGTCGCCGATCACCCGCATCTCGACGGCGTCACCGTAGTCGATGGTGAGGTTGATCTTGGTCTCGGCGGTGACGCCGCCCTCGTCGATGGTCACCGTCCCTGTGGGCGGGGTCGCGTCCCAGGTGAAGCCGATGGTCGACAGCGGCCCCACCTCGACGTTGCCGGCGACGTCGGTCGCGCGGCTCGTCACCGTGTGTCCACCGTCGGTGTAGTCCGCCGTGGTCGGGGCGCTGGCGAAGGTCCAGGAGGTGCGTCCCTCGGCGGCGAGCCAGGTCTCGGCCGCGATCCAGTCCGTCCCGTCCCACGAGAACCCGTCAGCGTCGCGGACGAGCCGGACCTCGACGACGTCCACGCTGGTGTCGTCGCTCGTCGCGCCCTGGAACGTCGGGGCCGCTCGGAAGGTTTGCCCGTCGCTCGGCGAGCTGATGGTCGAGGTCGGCGGGGTCGCCTCCGGGTAGTACCACGTCCCCGCGATGCCCGACCGGTAGCCTGACCCGCCAGTCACGTCGACCGTGGCGGAGCTGACGTCGATGGTCGTCGTCCCGAAGACCTTGACGCGGCCGCCACCGCCTCCGCCGGCCGGGTCGCAGAAGCCGGTGCCGTCGTCGCCGCCGGTCGCGCTGAGCGTGCCGGTCACCGCGACGTCGTCACCGAGCAGCAGGATCCCGCCGCCGGAGCCACCGGCGCCGTTCTGGCAGCCATCGGTGCTGCCCTGGCCACCGTTGGCGATGATGGTACCCGTGACCTCGACGGTAGCGGCGGACATGACGATCTTGGCGCCGCCGCTGCCGCCGGCCCGAGACCCACTGCCGCCGCCGCCGGAGCCCATGGCGATGTCGTCGTCGGACCACGGATTGGTCTCGCGCGCCGCGAGCCCATAGGCGGGACCCGGCGTGCACTCGTACTGCGGGTTGTAGGCGTCGCCGACCCCGCCCGCGCCGCCGTAGCCGCCGCCGCACGGCGAGTCACCGTCGTTGCCGCCCGCGCCCGGGCCTGTCTGGGCGAGATAGCCCGCGCCAGTGCCGTCGAGGGTCCCAAGGACGTGGACCTCGGCGGCGTTGACGACGAGGTCCCCGAAGTCGGAGCCGTCATAGGGCTGGACGGTGACGGTTGCGCCGGCAGGGATCGTCAGGACACCGACGTTATCGTGCACGCCGGCGATGACGTCCCCGTCGCTCAAGGTCCAGTCGCTGCCTCCGTGGTCGCCGCCGCTGAGCGTCGTCCACGGGACGTCGAGGTCCACGGTCGCGGTCTGATCGCCGCCGACGTTGCCGGCCGCGTCCCGGAAGCTCACCGTCACGCTGTGGGTCCCCAGGATCGGGGGAAGGTCGACGACGAGGGTCGTCGCCGCGGGGATCCACTCGAAGGTGTTGGCGCTATCGATGATGTCGCCGGTCACGCGCATATCCGCCGCGTCACCGATCCCGATGCTCAGGTGGACCGTGGTCACGGCCGTGGTAGGCGCCTCGTCGATGGTCAGCGAAGTCCCGACGGGTGGCGTGGTGTCCCAAACGAAACCGATCGTGGTCAGCGCGGTCTCGACGTTGCCCGTCGCGTCGGTCGCCCGGCTGGTCACGCCGTAGCTACCGTCGGTGTAGTCCGAAGCTGTCGGCGCGTCGGTCAGCCCCCAAGAGGTCCGACCGTCGGCCTCGAGCCAGGTCTCCGCGGCGACCCAGTCGGTGCCGTCCCACGAGAAGCCGTCGTCGCTGCGTACGAGGCGGACGTCGACCAGACCGACGCTGGTGTTGTCGCTCGCCGTACCCTGGAACGACGGCGCCGTTCGGAAGGTCTGCCCGTCGGTCGGTGTCGTGATGGTCGACACCGGGGGCGTGGTCTCGGGGTGGTAGAAGGTCCCGTCGACGCCTGCCTGGTATCCGGAGCCGCCGGCCACGTCTACCGAGGCGGTGTCGACGTCGACGGACGCCCCGTACACCTTGATGCGCCCGCCGCCGCCGCCGCCTGCCGGGTCGCAGAACCCGGTGCCGTCGTCGCCGCCGGTCGCGCTCAGCGTCCCGGTGACGGCGACGCTGTCGCCGAGGAGGAGAACCCCACCGCCAGAGCCGCCGGCGCCATTCTGGCATCCATCGGTCCTACCCTGACCGCCGTCGGCGCGGACGGTACCGGGCACCTCCACGATCGCCGCGGACAGCACGATCTTGGCGCCGCCAGAACCGCCGGCCCGCGAGCCACTGCCGCCACCGCCGGAGCCCATCGCGACGTCGTCATCGGACCAGGGATCCGTCTCGAGTGAGGAGAGCCCGTAGGCTGGCCCTGGCGTGCATTCGTACTGTGGGTTGTAGGCGTCGCCGACCCCACCCATGCCGCCGTAGCCGCCTCCACAGGGAGAGTCGCCGTCGTTGCCGCCGGCGCCGGGGCCGCTCTGTGCGGGGTAGCCCGCGGCGGTGCCGTCGAGGGTCCCGAGGACGTGAACTTCAGCGGCGTTCACGATGAGCTCACCGAAGCCGGAACCGTCGTATGCCTCGACGGTGACGGTCACGCCGGCGGGGATCGTGAAGACGCCTACGTTCTCGTGGACTCCGGCGATGACGTCGCCGTCGCTCAGCGTCCAGTCGCCGCCCTCGTGATCGCCGCCGCTGAGGGAGGTCCACGGAACGTCGTACTCGACCGTCGCGCTCTGGTCGCCGCCGACATTGCCGGCCTCGTCGCGGAAGCTCACGGTGACGCTGTGGGTACCCAGGGTCGGCGGCATCTCGACCGCGAGCGACGTCGCTGCGGGGATCCACGCGAAGGTGTTGGCGCCGTCGATGATGTCGCCGGAAACACGCATGTCTACCGCGTCCCCGATCCCGATCGTCAGGTGGATCGTCGTCTCGGCGGTGACCGGGGCCTCGTCGATGGCGAGGGCCGTCCCGATGGGGGGTGTGGTGTCCCATACGAAGTGGAGCGTCGGCGGGGCGAGCTCGACGTTGGAGGCGACGTCGGTCGCCCGGCTCGTCAGGGTGTAGCCGCCGTCGGTGTAGTCGCCGGCCGTCGGGGCGTCGTTCAAGGTCCAGGTGGTACGCCCGGACCCGGCGACCCACGCCTCGCCGACGACCCAGCCCGAGCCGCCCCAGAAGGCGCCGTCATCGTCACGTACAAGGCGTATCTCGACGACGTCTACGCTGGTGTCGTCGCTGGTCGTACCGTGGATCGTCGGCGCCGTCCGGTACGGCTGCCCCTCGGTCGGGCCAGTGATCGTCGAGGTCGGTGGGGTCGACTCGGCGTGATAGTAGGTTCCGCTCTGGCCGGAGCGGTAGCCCGAGCCTCCGGTGACGTCGACGGTCGCGGCGTCGACGTCGAGGTTCGCCGCCTCGATCTTGATCCGCCCGCCGCCGCCGCCCCCTGCCGGGTCACAGAAGCCCGTACCATCGGCGCCGCCGGTGGCGGTCATGACGCCGCTGACGCTGACGGTGTCGCCGAGCAGGAGGATGCCGCCGCCGGAGCCGCCGGCGCCGTTCTGACAGCCGTCGGTCTGTCCCTGGCCTCCGTCGGCTCTGATCGTCCCAGAGATCGTCACGGTCGGCGCGGAGAAGACGACCTTGCCGCCCCCGGCGCCACCGGCGCGTGAACCGGAGCCGCCGCCGCCCGAGCCCATGGCGACGTCGTTCGCCGACCACGGGACGGACTCGAGGGCGGCGAGCCCATAGGCGGGCCCAGGAGTGCATTCGTATTGGGGGTTGTAGGCGTCCCCGACACCCCCCGCGCCGCCGTAGCCGCCGCCGCACGGAGAGTCGCCGTCGTTGCCACCCTTGCCCGGCCCCTGCTGAGCGGGGTAGCCCGCGCCGGACGCGTCGAGGGTGCCCTCGATGACGACCTCTTCGGCGTCGACCACGAAGACGCCGCGCAGGTAGCCGTCGTAGGGCGCGACCGTGACCGTGACGCCCGCCGGGATGGTCAGGACGCCGATGCCGGTGTGGACGCCGGAGACGACCTCGCCGTCTTCGAGGGTCCAGTCCGTGCCCCCGCGGTCACCGCCGGTGAGCGTGATCTCTTCTGGGTCGACGCAGGTCTCGCTGTCGATGGAGCAGGTGCTCGAGACGCACTCGTTGCCCATGACGCAGGGCGCGCCGTTCGGGGCCAGCGGGCCCTGGACGTCGCCCGCCTCGCCGCTCGAGTCGAGGACCTTGCCGAAGGCGACCGTGTCGCTGCCGCCCGTGGTGCCCGTGTAGTGCGTCGAGACGCCCGCGTGGGCGCCGGTCCCATCGACCGGGTGCTGGGTGCAGGTGATGGCGTTACCGGTGTTGATGGGCACCGCGACCTGGACGTAGGGGTAGGTCGCGCCCTCGGCCGTGGTGCCGTAGAGGAGCGGGCCCTTCGACGCGGTCGCCCGGGTCTGCAGCACGCAGTCGGGCGCCGTCCCGGTCGTGGGCGAGAAGAAGCCCATGTCGAGGCCGAGCGCCACGTTCCAGTAGCGCTTGTCGGCGTCCTGGCCGTTGTTCTGGAGCTGCTCCTCGCCGCGGAAGACCTGCGCCTGGACCAGCGGCAGCGGCGCGCCGGCGCCGTTCGGGTAGACGTTGCCGGGGCCGGCCGTCGGGTCGACCGCGTAGGTCGTCCCGTCGCAGTCGAGGACGACGTCGTCCATGTAGAGGTGGGTCGCCGTCTCGGTGGAGCCGCCGGGGTCGCCGTCGGTGCAGGCGAAGGCCCAGACCACGGTCTGGACGCGCTCGCCGGTGGCGGGGTCGAAGACGAGCTTGATGGGGTCACCGCTCGTGTAGGAGCAGTCGACCTTCGCCGAGCAGAAGATGTCGTCGAAGCCGATGGCGACGTCGAAGAAGCCCTGCTGCGCCGCCCGCGCGATGGTCAGGTCGAAGTCGACCGGGGTGTCGCGGTCCGCCCGGCAGGCGACCTGGCGCGTGCACCCCTCGATCGCGTCGGTCGTGGCCGGGTCGTCGACGCACGGGTTCTGCCACGCGGTAGCGCCGGGCGCCTCGGGGTCCCCCGTCCACGGATGCGCCGTGTCGTAGAGGTTTTCGACCGCCAGGGTGACGGTGTTGTTCGCGATCCCGTCGCCCCCCGCCGAGTCCGTCGCGTCACAGCTCCCCACGTAGGCCAGCGCGCCGCCGCTGTCGCCGTACTGGTCGGAGCACAGGTGGGCCTTGCTCCAGACGGCCTCGCCGGCCTCGTTGCGTACCTCGACCGCGTAGCAGACGTTCGTCACCCCCGCGAGGTCGAGGGGCGCGACGTTGATCTGCACGCTCGGGCCGCTGTCGGTGGACGCGGGCGTCGGCGGGCCTGCGCAGCCGGTCAGCACGAGGGCGGCGCTCGCGACGCAGAGCGATAGACCGGTGGCGAAGGTATGGGCTCGTGACATGGCGGCTACCTCTGTGGTGGGCGGCGCCGGGGCCGCCCACGGCTGTCTGGAAGGCTGTAACCGTAGAGCCGTCCCTGCCTCGCTCGTTAAGGCGAATCCCGGCCCGGGGTCGGGCAGCCCTGGGAGACTGGCCCGTCCACGAGGTCGTGGATTGCTCACAGCGCCGACCGCCGCCTCCCTTACGCTCCGTGAAAAGATCGGGCGTTTGGTTGAAAGCGGCGGACTTCAGTGAAGCGAGCGGCCTACTTCATCCCAGCGGCGGGGAAGAGCGCGTGGCGGCGGGCGGCGTCGAGGGCGCCGCGCTCGGGGACCTCGCTCAGCGCGTCGCGCCAGGCGGCGAAGCGTCCACCGCGCTTCCAGGCGGCGTAGGCCGCGAGCCCGGCGTCCTGATCACCCTGGCTCATCCGATACTCGATCCAGGCCCAGCGGGCCGAGGTCGAGCGCACCTCGGCGACGCCGGCGAGCCCGTCCCGGAGGCGCGAGAGCGTCCGGTCGATGGCCGGCATCCCGGCGAACTCCGCGTCGCCGAGCGGCGTGTGGAGCTTCGGGACCAGCGGCGAGATGCCGAGCGCGGTCGGCAGTATCTGCGACAGCTCTCGGGTGAACCCGACGAGCTCGTCGAGGTCGGCGTCGGTCTCGCGCGGGAGCCCGACGATGACATAGAGCTTGAGCTTGACCATCCCGGCGTCTTTGGCGAGCTGCGCGGCGTTCAGGAGGTGCTTCTCGCGGATCGCCTTGCTGAGCGTGTTGCGGAGGCGCTGGCTGGGCGCGTCCGAGGCCACGGTCATGGTCTTGTAGCCGCCGCGGGCGAGCAGATCGACGAAGTCGGCGTCGAGGCGGTCGGCGCGCAGGCTCGAGATGCCGACGCCCTTGCCCTGGGCGATGACCGCGCGGAGCGCCTCGCGGATCCCCTCCCACTCGCTGACGGCGGCGCCGACGAAGCCCACCCGCGGGGCGTGCGCGGGGATGTGCGACAGGACGTGCGCGACCTCCGACGACCGCATCGGGCTCTCGGGGGCGCGCACCAGGCAGAACTTGCAGTAACGCGGGCAGCCGCGGCTGGCCTCGACCAGGAACATGTTCGAGAGCTCGGTGTGCGGCGTGACGATCTGGCCGATCGCCGGCAGCCCCACCGTGACCTTCTGGGTCGCGGGCACCCGGTCGCCGTGGATCTCCGGCACCCAGACCCCCTGGATTCGCGACGCGCGCTCGAGGAGGTCCTCGCGGCTCCGGACCGTCTCGAGGATGTCGAGGAGCGCTGTGACCGCCACCTCGCCGTCGCCGATGACCGCCAGATCGATGAACGGCCCGAAGGGCAGCGGGTTCGACGCGGTCAGCGGCCCGCCCAGGAGCACCGGCGGGTCGCTGGGGCGCCGGTCCTCGCGGAGCGCCGGGACGCCGGCCAGGTCGAGCAGGTCGAAGAGCCCGGTGATGTCCAGGTCCCAGGTCGCCGAGATCCCGAGCAGGTCGAACTGCGCGGCGGGGCGCCCGGTCTCGAGCGACGTCAGCGGCAGCCGGCGCCGGCGGTGGTCGGCGACGTCGTCGGGCAGGACGACGCGCTCGCACGAGACCGTCGGCCGGCTGTTCAGCATCCGGTAGACGACCTGGTAGCCGAGCGAGCTCATCGCCGCCCGGTACGGCAGCGGGTAGCAGAGGCCCACCTTGAGCGGCGCCTCGCGGAAGATGGTCCCGGTCTCGTCGTCGAGCAGCTCGCGGCGGCGGGCGTCCGGATCGACCCGGGCGGCCTTGGCCCTCGCCCGCTCTTGCTGGCCGCGGGCCAGGCGTCGCTTGGGCGTCCTGCCCTTCTTCATGCGGAGGCGAGCCGCGGGGCGAGCGCCTCCAGCGTCTCGACGCCCCAGTCGTCGCGCAGATCCGTGAAGACGCGCCGGAACAGCCGCAGCTTGGTCGGGAGGTCCACGCGCAGGTCGGGCTGGGTCTTCAACACCGGGTCGATGCCGTCCGTCTCGAGGTCGCAGAGGTCGATGCCGTGGAGCTCGAGGTTGACGACCTCGACGCGCTGGAGCCACGGCCGGATGACGCTATAGCCGCGGTCTTTCAGCTGCAAGAGGCTGGTCCCGATGACGTGGAGGCGGAGCCACGGGAGCACCGTCACCGGGATCTCGAGGAGCCCGTGGCGGGTGTGCGGCGTCCGCCGCTGCCACATGATCGACGGGCGGTCGAGGATGGACTGGCTCTTCTTGCCACGGAGCCGCAGCATCGCCATGTAGGCGGCCTTGGCCAGGTAATACGGCGGCGCCGGGAAGAGCGAGCTGTCGTAGGCGTAGCCGCGCTCGGCGAGGAGCTCGAGGACCTCCCGCGTGATCGTGTAGCCCGGCGCCCGAAAGCCCCGGACCGGCGCCCCGCGGACCGCCGAGATGACGTCGTGGGCCCGGTCGATCTCGTCGGCGATGCTCGCCCTCCCCTTCCGCGTCAGGTCGTAGGGGTGGCTGAAGGTGTGGCTGCCCAGCTCGTGCCCGGCGGCGGCCAGCTCGGCGGCGATGCGGCGGGGGCCCGGGCGCTCGAGGTCCTGGGCGACGACGAAGAAGGTCGCCTTGACGCCGAGCTCGTCGAAGAGCTCGGCGAAGCGGACGACCCCGCGCTCCCAGACGGCGTCGGTGGCGTTCGCCTCGTCGAGGCCGTGGATCCGGTAGTAGAGGTAGAGGCTGTCGATGTCGACGTTGATCGCGGCGGCGCGCATGCTCCCTACCCTGCCCGCGTCGGGGCTACTGACGACCGCGGAACCGGATGGCCCAGGTCAGCTTGGCGAGGTCCTTGAGGACGCGGGGGACCCGCTTGCCCAGGTTGATGCTCGGCGGGCGCTTCTCGGCGATGACGATCGGGACCTCGACCACGCGATACGCGTCGCGCTCGGCGCGGATGACGAACTCGCTGGCGAAGAGGTCCTTGTCGACGATGCAGCGGCTGACGACGGGGAGCAGGCGGTCCTTGTGGAAGGCCTTGAGCCCGTGGGTGTCGGTGCCCTGGAAGCCGAGGGCGACGCGCAGCATGCCGTTGATGACCATCGTCCCGGCGCGCCGCATCAGCGGACGCTGGTCGTTGGCGTCCTTGTGGGCCTTGGAGCCGACGACCATGTCCGCCTGATCGGCGGTCAGGAGCCCCAGCGCGCGCTTGTGGAAGTCGACGTCGCAGATGTCGATCTCGTCGCACAGGACGTAGGTCCCGCGCGCCTCGAGGATCCCGCGGCGGAGCGCCCGGCCGTAGTTGGGCTCGGGGCTGTGGAGGACGCGCACCCGCTCGTGCTTGCGCTCGAGGCCGTAGGCGAGCTCGAGGGTGTCGTCGGTGGAGCCGTTCTCGGTGATCAGGATCTCGTAGTCGAGATCCGGCAGCTCCTCGCCGAGGCGCACGATGAGGTCGTGCACCGCCGTCTGGAGGAGGCCCTCCTCGTTGTAGACGGGGATGACGATGGAGGCCGTCGGGCGCTCGTTCGACTCGCTGACTTGCTCGGACGACTCGGTCGATTCAGTCGATTCAGACAAGGGGGCCTCCGCAGCGGCCTTGGCGGGAGAGAGGGCGGCCGGGATATACGTTTCGGCTCTCCGTGGTGTCAACGAGGATTTGGTCGGCGCGACGGGCGTCGACGGCGGCGCGCAACGCTCCGAAGGGTGTGTTAATACTCGTCCGCCGCCGCCGATCCGGGGCGTCGTCCCACACCCTCTCGAGGAGCGTCGCGTGAGCCGCGGGCACTTCATCGGACTCAATCATCACCGCCGGATGCTCGCCGACCGCGAGCGGATGGAGGCCTACGAGGCGGCGATCTCCGAGGCCGTGCGCCCGGGGATGCGCGTGCTGGATCTCGGGACCGGGACCGGCGTCCTGGCGATGTGGGCCGCCCGCGCCGGCGCCGAGGTCGTCGCCGTCGAGCCCCACGCCGTCATCGAGGTCGCCAAGCGCGTCGCGGCGGACAACGGGCTCGCCGAGCGCATCACGTTCATCCGGGCCGACTCCCAGGAGCTCACCCTCGACGCGCCGGTCGACCTGGTCGTGACCGAGTGCATGGGGAACTTCTTCGTCACCGACGAGATGCAGCCGGTCCTGCGGGATCTGCCGCGGCACTTGAAGCCCGGCGGCAAGACCCTTCCCCAGGCGATCTCGCTGCACGTGGCCGGCGCGACGCTCCCGATGTGGCGCGAGCTCGCCTTCTGGGAGGAGCCGGTCGGCGGCTTCGACTTCACCGGCGCCCTCGACTTCGCGCGGCAGTCGGCCTACGTGGTCGGCACCGAGCCCGAGCTGCTCGTGACCGAGCCCGCACCGGTGGCGCGCTTCGACCTCGTCGCGTCGCCCGACACGTTCACGCTCGAGGCGCGACTCCCGGTCTTGCACCGGCGGACGCTGCACGCGGTCATCGGCTGGTTCGACGCCGAGCTGACCCCGGACGTCACGCTCTCGACGCGGCCCGGGACGCGCACGCACTGGGGGCAGACGGCGTTCTCGGTCCCCGCGACCTCGGTCGAGCCGGGCGACACGGTCGAGATCGCCATCGATCTGAAGATGGACGCCGACCTCAAGAGCCGCTGGGCCTGGCGCGGCGTCATTCGCCGCCCCGGCCGCGAGGACGTGGCGTTCGAGGCGGACACGGCGAAGCGTTTCGGAGGTGCGGCGTGACGACGCGCGCGGTGGGATCGGCGGCGGCGACGGTCGCGAACCTGGGGCCGGGCTTCGACGTCATCGGGGTCTGCCTCGAGGGGCCGCGCGACAGCGTGACCGCGGAGCTGACGGACGACGGCCAGGTGACGCTGGTCGCGGTGACGGGGGATGACGGGCGGCTGGCGCAGATGCCGGGGCCGAACGTCGCCGAGGTCGTCGCGCGGCACGTCCTCGACCGCTTCGCCGACCCCGGCGTGGGGGTCCGGCTGTGGCTCGACAAGGGGCTCCCCCTCGGCAGCGGCATGGGCAGCTCGAGCGCCTCGGCGGTGGCGACGGCGGTCGCCGTGGCGGCCCTGGTCAATCCCGAGATCCCGAAGGACGCCTTGCTGGACGCCTGCCGCGAGGGCGAGCGCATCGCGGCCGGGACGCCGCATGCCGACAACGTCGCGCCGTGCCTGTTCGGCGGGATCGTGGCCTGCATCCCCGGCGAGGACGACGCGGTACACGTGCTGCCGCTCCCGGCGCCCCAGGACATGATCCTGGTCTGCGTGAAGCCCGAGTACGACGTGAAGACCTCCGACGCCCGCGCCGCGCTGCCGGAGACGGTCTCGCTGAAGGACGCGGTGCACAACGCCGCGGCGACGACGGCGTTTCTGACCGGGCTCACGACCGGCGACTGGCGCCTGATGGCCCTCGGCTGCGACGAGCGGCTGGCCACCCCGGCGCGCAAGCCCTTCGTGAAGGGCTACGACGGCGTGGTCGCGGCCGCCAGGCGCGCCGGCGCGGTCGGCGCGGGCCTGAGCGGCTCGGGCCCGACGATCTACGCCCTGAGCGACGACCGTCACGCCGCTCGCGAGATCGCCGAGGCCATGGTCGACGCCTTCGCCGAGGTCGGCGCCACGGCCAGCGCCGTCGTCAGCGGCGTCGATCCCGACGGCGCCCAGGTCACGCTCCTCGACGTGTGAGCCAGGTCACCAGAGGATCGGCACGTCGTAGCGGTGCAGGACGCGGTCCGCGGTGACGAGAGGGACCCCCTCGACGCGCGCCTGCGCGATGAGCATGCGATCGAAGGGGTCGCGGTGGTGGGGCGGGAGGCGGCCGAGCTCGAGCGCGTGCTCGTGGGTGTATGGTAGGCCGGTGAAGCCCTCTTCGCGGAAGAGCCCGGCGACCAGCTCGGCGAGAGGCACCGGGAGGATCAGCTTGCCGAGCGCGAGCTTCACGGCGAGCTCCGTCGTGGTGACGCTGCTGTACAGCACCTGCGTCGAGCCGGCCCGGAGCGTCTCTCGTGCCGAAGCACCGAGCTTCTCCGGGGCGGTCAGCGCCCACAGGACGACGTGGGTGTCGACGAGGACGCGGTCGCCGTGGGCGGCGCTCATGGCTCGGGCTCGATCGGTCCGTCGTTGAACAGCGACTCGAGCTCCGGATCCGGTGCGTCGAAGTCATCGCTGATCGTGATCTGCCCCGCCAGTCGACCGAGGTTTCGGTCCGTCCGGGCCGTCGGTAGCGGCACGAGCCTCGCGATCGGCCGGTTGGCCTTCGCGATCACGATCTCCTCACCGGCGGCGACCCGCTCCAGGAGCCGCGAGAGGTGCGTCTTCGCCTCACCGATGTTGACCGTCGTCGCCATGTTCCGAGGTTGATGCTCCGGGGGAGCCTGGTCAAGTGCTTGGTCAAGTCGTCGGAGGCGCCGCGGACAAGATCCACGTAGGCTCACGCGCTGCGCTATCCGGCGAGCGCGTAGTTCTCGACGAGCTTCAAGCCGCTGACGACCGCCGGTGAGGCGTTCGTCGCGTAGACCGCGACGAAGCCCTTCGTGACGCCGGCGAGAGCTTCGCGAGCGGCTGCGACGTCGCCGGCCCCAATCCTGGTCAAGGCCTCCGCGACCCGCTTCTTCGTCACGGTCACTCCTCCGTCTGCGAGACCTACCACCCGCCAGGAGCGCGGTCACACATACATGCGGCTGACGATGGCGAGGAGCACGTTGGAGCCGGCGTGGACGAGGATCGAGGCACCGACGTTGCCGCTCCGCGCGCGGAGCCAGCCGAAGAGCAGCGCCGGGAAGAAGACGAGCAGCCGGTGGACCCCGGGCAGCAGGATGGGGTGCAGCAGCGCGAAGGCGAGGGACGCCAGCACCAGACCCCAGCCGACCTGTACGCCGAGGAGCTTGAAGGGCTTGCCGAAGACGAGGTCGAGCCGGCCTTGCAGGTAGCCGCGGAAGAACCACTCCTCGGGCAGCGCCACGAGCCCGAGATGGACCACGATGTAGGTCAAGAGCCACCAGACCGAGCGGCTCGTCTCGAAGCCGCCGGGGTCGTCGGCCTCGACGCGTTTGTTGCCCAGGTGGAGGCGCTCGGTGGGAATGGGGGCGCCGCCGTCGGTGATTCGGACGTCGATGGCCTCGCGCGCGCCCAACGGGACCCAGAGCCCCTGCCCCTCGGCCGGGGTGAAGACGCCGCCCTTCGCGGTGATGGGCGCGCCGACCACGGCGCCCTGCCCCGGCCGGCAGTCGATGGCCCGGCCGTCGGTCACGGGCGGGTCGGTCGCCACGGTGACAGCCAGCTCGGCGCGCGGAGGGGCGACGATCCAGAGCCCGTCGCCCTGGAGCCAGGCCGACGCCCCGTCGGCGCGGCCGCAGGGCGTGCTCGGCGCGTACTCGAGCTCTTCGTCCCAGCGGACCAGGTGGGACGCGTCCCAGTCGGCGCGCAGGCCGAGCCAGCCGGTGTGGACGACGTGGTACCCCAGGACGAACAGGGGAAACACGACCAGCATCGTGAGGCCGCCGAGGCGCAGGCCCCGGGCCCACGGGCCTATCGTCATGCCGAGGGCGGCCTCCTCGGCCGGGGTCTTCTTCAGCACCCAGGTCGGGGTCTGGAGCAGGATGATCGCGAGGCCGACCTGCATCACGCTCGAGGTCGCCGGCACGAGCAGCTGGATCACGGCCAGGACGCCGGTCAGGCCGAAGACGATCGCCAGTGAACGCAGCATTTCCCCACGAATCTCGCGGGTTTCGTGGGGTGCGGGGCGTTCCAATGTTTGACTTGGCCGGGTCGTCGGTTCAGATTCGGCGGGATCGCCACGGGAGCCGCACGAAGCGCACGTCTGGCGCTCGTGGGGGACTCATAACCCAGAAAGGGTGGGGCGCGGAAATGCAAACGTTCCTCGGGCACGGCAAGCGCCTGTTCAGAGCGGCGATCTTCTTGGGGATCGCCACAATGTGGTCAGGCGGGGCCTTCGCCGCCCAGGGGGGCGGGTCCAAGCGCGTCCTCCTCATCAAGACCCAGCGGTTCGACGAGGTCGGCGGCATCGTCGCGTCCCGCGTCGACAAGGCGCTGGGGACGGCGCTGGCGCTCGAGTCGAAGATCGAGCTCGTGCTCCCCGAGGGGCTCGAGGACTCCGCTCCCGCGGCCCCGGTCGCGGCGCCCGTGACCGACGAGACCCTCATCAAGGCCGGCAAGATCGTCGACCAGGCCAAGGAGGAGTTCTCGAAGGGCAAGTACATGCAGGCCGTGAAGACCTTCAAGCGGGCCATGGGCTACTACGAGAAGAAGCTCGCCCTGCTCGAGAACTTCGACCTCTACGTGGACGCCCAGCTCGGCAAGGCCCTGGCGTACTTCGCCGCCGGCTATGACGACAACGGCGAGGACGAGCTCGGCAAGGTCCTGACCATGCGGCCGACCCTCGTGCTCGACAAGCGCCGGGCGCCCAAGGGCGCGATCGACGCGCTCCAGCGGCTCCAGCTCCTCTACGCCCGCGCCCAGGCGTCGCCGATCATCGTCGAGACCAAGGACGGCGTCGCCGCCTCGGTCTACGTGGACGGCGTCCTCGCCGGGCCGGCTCCGGCGACCCTCGACAAGCTCCTCCGCGGCCGCCACTGGGTGCGCGTCGTCGCCGACGGCTACGAGCCCTGGTCCGACGACGTCGTCGCCAGCGCCAAGCAGCAGACCCTGACCGCGCGCCTGAAGGCCATCCGACAGTCGAGCAAGGGCCCGGCTCCGGTCGCGGCCGCCACCCCGGAGCAGCTCGCCGAGGCCGCGCGCACCGGGACCTTCGGCCCGACCTTCGACAAGGGCGCGGCGGGGCTGTGCTCGAAGTTCGGGCTGACCGGGATCATGCTGACCTACGTGACCAAGGCCAGCGACGGCTTCCGCCTGGCGGGCTTCTACTTCGACGCCCGCGCCGGCAAGACCAGCGAGGTCGAGGGCGTCCGCCTCGACCCGGAGCTCTTCGACCTGCAGGTCAACGCGCTGACGCTCTCCGAGCACCTCGTCGGGGCCGCGACCGGCTTCCCGACCAAGGTGACGATCACCCAGACCCCCGAGGTCTATCGGCTCGCGGAGGCCGAGGCCGCCAAGGCCGAGGCGGCGCGCGTCGCGGCGGCGCAGGCGGAGGCCGAGCGTGCCGCGGCGGCGAAGGCGGAGGCCGAGCGCCTCGAGGTCGCGAAGGCGGAGGCCGCTCGCGCCGAGGCCGCGCGGAGCGAGGCGGCGAGGGCGGAGGCGGCTCGCGCCGAGGCCGCGCGCGCCGAGGCCGCACGACTGGAGGCCGCGAGGGCCGAGGCCGCCCGGGCCGAGGCGGCGCGACGCGAGGCTGCACGCATCGAGGCGGCGCGGCTGGAGGCCGCCCGGGCGGAGGCGGCTCGCAAGGAGGCCGAGAGGACGCGCGCGGCGCGCCTCGAGGCCGCTCGTCGCGAGGCGGAGGCGGCCGAGGCTCGCGCGAAGGCCGCGAAGGCTGAAGCGGACCGCGCCGCGGCGCAGGCCCTGCTCGAGGAGGCGAAGGCCGAGGAGGCGCGTCGCGAGGCCGAGCGCATCCTGGCCGAGCGGGCGTCCGCCGCCGATCGGGCCGAGGCCGCGCGTCTCGAGGCTGCTCGCGCCGAAGCCGCTCGCGCCGAGGCCGCTCGCGCCGAAGCCGCTCGTGCCGAGGCGGCGCGCGCGGAGGCCGCTCGCATAGAGGCTGCGCGTCTCGAGGCCGAGCGCCGCGCGGCCGCGGACAAGGCCGCGGGCGGCACGCCCCCCGACACGGTGATCGCCCGTAAGCCGGACGGGGGGAGCTCCGGCGCGTCCGGGGCCTCGGGGCTCGCCGGCTCCGGTGGCGTCCACAAGAAGCTCCCGCCCATCGTCGACTACGACGACGATGAGTTCTACGAGACGTGGTGGTTCTGGGCCGCCGTGATCGCCGTCGGCGCCGGTGCCACGGCCACGTATTTCGCTCTGGACGGCTCGGGTGGCGACACCCCGAGCGGGTTCCGATCCACGGTCACGTTCTGAAGACTCATATGAAAGCCACCATCTCGAACGTCCGCTCCCCCCTCGTGGCGACGATCACCGCGCTGACCCTGGTCGGCGCCCTCGGCGCGTGCGACTCGGAGCCGGGCGCGCCGCCGACCGGGCTCTCCCTCAACATGTACACCTCGCCGCTCGCCCCGAGCCCCTTCGACGGCGTGGCGTTCATCCGGCTGATGATGGAGGGCGACAACCTCGTCAAGCCGTACAGCCAGCTCGTCGCATACGAGCCCGGCGTCCAGATCGCGCTCGACGGCGTCCCGTTCAGCAAGGTCGGCGAGAAGCGTCAGCTGGTCGTCGAGGGCTGGAGCGCGAACCAGGTGGGGCAGCCGGCGGCGCTCGTGTCTCGGGGCCGCAGCGTCCCGATGGAGATCAAGCCCGGCGCCGAGGCGCCGAGCCTCGACGTGCTCTTCACGCGGGTGAACCAGTTCCTCCAGCTCGTCTCGTCCACGGACCTGTCCGGGCAGCAGCTCGCCGAGAGCCGGGTCGGGCACGCCATCACCGAGACCTTCGCGGACAACGCGGGGGCCGGCGAGGTCGTCATCTCGGGCGGCGGGACGATCTCGTCCCCGGGCACCCAGTGGTGGAAGGGCGGCGGCTTCGACATCCTGCGGAAGTCGGTCGAGGCGGTGGACACGACGACCCACGTCGTCAGCATGCGCTCTCCGATGCTGGTGCCTCGGGCGTGGCACACGGCGACGCCGCTGACGTCGGGTCAGGTCATCTTCGCGGGAGGCTACGGCTCCGGCGGCGAGCCCATCCGCGACGTCGAGCTCTACAACCCGCCAGGGGTCCTCGACGGGATGGCCAAGCCGCTCCAGCCGCTCGCGGTCGCGCGCGCCGGCCACACGGCGACGCTGCTCGACAACAACACCCGCGTCATCCTCTTCGTGGGCGGCGACGCCGCCGGCACCTGGGAGCTCTGGGATCCGGTCAACGGCTCCCAGGGGACCCGCGCCCTGCCCGACGCGTTGCCGCGCCGGCATCACGCCGCGACGACCTTCTACCCCGCCGGTCGGACCGAGCCGGGGGTCCTGATCGCCGGCGGCGAGTCGGACGCCGCGATCCTGTCCACCGCGATGCTCTACGACTCGGTGGCGCAGAACATGGTCCCGGTCTCGCAGCCCATGCCCTCCGGCGCTCGGACCCAGCACGCCTCGGTGCTCGTCCCGGCGCGGAACTTCATCTACGTCGCCGGCGGCTACACGGCGCTCGACCGCTCGAGCGCGACCGCCGGGATCGACGTCTTCGACACGACCTCCTACGGCTTCATCCAGGGCAACGAGGGCTTTCGGATGCGCACCGCGCGCGGTGGCCTCGCGGCGACCCTGGGGCCGAACAACACGGTGGTCTTCGCCGGCGGCAGCGGCGCCGAGCCCGCCGGCGCCAGCGTCCGGCCCCTCGCCTCCATCGAGGTCGTCTACGAGTACCTCGACGCGGTCAACGGCGTCCTGAACATCGAGGTCGCGAGCAGCTGGAACCCCGAGTCCACCGCCGCGGTCGTCCCCTACATGCCCAGCCAGCGCGTCGGCCTCCGCGCGGTCGCGCTCGGCGACGGGATGACCCTGTTCATCGGCGGCGCGGCGACCGACGGCGCCACCGGCGGCTACACGATGGTCAACCCCCTGACCCTCTACAACCCGCTCTAGGACCGGCTCCGCGCCGGCTCACGCACCCGCTCCGCGCCGCGCCGGCTCACGCGCCGCACCCCGCACCCGCTACGGCCCACGCGTCCGCGCCTGCTCTGCGCCGCGCCGGCTCACGCACCGCACCCCGCGCCGCTCACGCGCCGCACCCCACACCCGCTCCGCGCTCCGCTCCGGCCCACGCCCCCGCTCCGGCCCACGCGTCCGCGCCCGCTCCGCGCCGCGCCGGCTCACGCACCGCACCCCGCACCGCTCACGCGCCGCACCCCACACCCGCTCCGCGCTCCGCTCCGGCCCACGCCCCCGCTCCGGCCCACGCGTCCGCGCCGCGCCGGCTCACGCACCGCACCCCGCAGCCGCTCACGCGCCGCACCCACACCCGCTCCGCGCTCCGCTCCCGCCCACGCCTCCGCTCCGGCCCACGCGTCCGCGCCCGCTCCGCGCCGCGCCGGCTCACGCACCGCACCCCGCACCCGCTCACGCGCCGCACCCCACACCCGCTCCGCGCTCCGCTGCGGCCCACGCCTCCGCTCCGGCCCACGCGTCCGCGCCCGCTCCGCGCCGCGCCGGCTCACGCACCGCACCCCGCACCGCGCACGCGCCGCACCCCACACCCGCTCCGCGCTCCGCTCCGGCCCACGCCCCCGCTCCGGCCCACGCGTCCGCGCCCGCTCCGCGCCGCGCCGGCTCACGCACCGCACCCGCTCACGCGCCGCACCCGCTCACGCGCCGCGCTCCGCCCCACGCGCCCGCCCCCCTCAGCCAAGCCGCGAGAGAATGCTCTCGCGTCCGAAGGTTCGGACGGCGACCCAGCCGACGACGACGTCGAGGGTCAGCAGGATGGCGCACGCGGCGACCATCACGCCGGTCGTCAGGTAGATCTGGCCGACCAGGACCGCGATCCCCGAGCCGACGATCGGCAGGACCACCAGGCTCGAGATGGCCTGCGCGGTGCGGACGTCGTTGACCCGCGCGGACACGACGACCGCGAGGAGGGTGCTGAGGCCGGCCACCAGCGGCATCGCCAGCAGCGCGCCGAGGAGCCACATCGGGCGCAGCGCCTCGGCGACCACCGGGGGCGAGGTGAGCGCCGCGATCCCGGCGATCGCGAGGGCGAACTGGACGAGCCCCAGCACCACCGCCGGGGCCAGCGCCGCGAGGGTCTTGCCGAGGACCAGCTCGCTGGTCCGGATCGGCGTCGAGAGCAGCGGCTCCAGGCTCCGCGCCTCCTTCTCGCCGATGATGCTGTAGGCGCCGATGACGACCGGCAGCAGGGTCGGGGTGAGGATCAGGTAGAGCATGTTCTGGTCGTTCACCAGCACCTGCACCGCCTGCTTGGGGTCGAGCCCGGTCATCCCCGCCGGCAGCGTGAAGCCCTGTTTCACCAGGTCCGCGGGGACCAGCTCGGCGATGGTCAGGAGGCTCCCGATGACGACCGCCACCATCATGAGCGGCAGCAGCGCCATCGAGAAGAGCACCATCTTGTTGCGCCGGATCTCGAGCCCCTCGCGGGCCATCACCGCGCGTATCCGTCGCCAGCTCACGCCTCGTCCTCCTGCTGCTCGTCCCCGCCGACGAGGTCGAGGTAGACCGCCTCGAGGGTCGGGCGCTCGACCTCGACCCGAAGCACGTCGCCGCCGGCCTCGACCACGGCCCGCACGAGCCCCGGGGCCTCGCCATCGGGGTCGGGGGTCGGGAGCGAGAGGGTGGTCTCGGTGACCGCCAGGCGGCCGTCGGGGATGTGCGCCGTCGCGGCCTTCGCGACGGCCTCTCCGACCCCGCGCAGCCTGATGACGAGGCGGTTTCCGGCCAGGTCGGTCCGAAGCGTCTCGGGCGTCCCGACCTTCAGGATGGTCCGCCGCATGATGGCGATGCGGTCACAGACGCGCTGCGCCTCGTCGAGGTTGTGCGTGCACAGGACGATGGTGCGGCCGGCGTCGCGGAGGCCGGTGATGAAGTCCCGGACGACCCGCGCCGCGCTCGGGTCGAGGGCGGCGGTCGGCTCGTCGAGGAAGACGACTTGCGGGTCGTGGAGGAGCGCCCGGGCGATGGCGAGCTTCTGTTTCATCCCCTTGGAGAAGCCGCCAGCGCGGTCGTCACGCCGATCCGACAGGCCGAGCAGCCCGAGGTAGCGCGCGATGCGGCCATCGACGTCGTCGAGGCCGTGGAGACGGGCGTGGAAGCGGAGGTTCTCGGCCGCCGTCAGCCGCGCGTAGAGCCCGGGGACCTCGGTCAGGACGCCGACGCTCGCGCGCACCGCCTGGTCGTCGACCCCGATGGCATGCCCACCAACCCACGCCCGGCCGGCGGTCGGCGCGATGAGGGACGTCAGCATGCGCACGGTGGTCGTCTTGCCGGCGCCGTTGGGGCCCAGCAGCCCGAAGACCTCGCCCGCGGGGATGTCGAGGTCGAGGGCCTCGACCGCGACGCGGTCTCCGAAGCGCTTCTCGAGGCTCTCGGCGCGGATCACGGGCGGCTCCTCCGGGGTCACGGGCCCCCTCACGGGCGACGGCGACACGCCGGTCGACGCGCCGCGCGGCCCCAGGTGTAGCCGATGGCGCGGTCCGGCGGAAGCGGCTCGCGCGCCTCACCGCCCAGGGGACGGTTTTCCGAACCTGCGTTGGCTGATAGTCTCCGGCGGATGCCTGGCCTGGCCAGGTTGGACCGGAGCTGACCGTGGGCTGGACAGTGTGTGACAGGAACCGACGCCTGATACGGGCCGCGCTGAGCTTCACCGCGCTCCTCGTCGCCCTCGGGTGGGGCGGCCCGGCGTCGGCGGCGGTCGACGGGCTCACCGTGCGGATGAGCCCGAGCGAGCCCGTCGTGCGCAAGGGCGACGTCCTGACCTTCGAGGTCGTGGTCGTCAACGAGTCCGGCCAGGACTTCGTCCGCACCAGCTCGGGCCAGGGCGTTCAGCTCGTCATCGTGACCCCGAAGGGGCTCGTCTGGCAGCCGGGGAGCGGCCGGGTGACCACCGTCGGCGGCGCGGTCGTCCCGCTCCTCGACCCCGACCAGACCCAGTCTCAGCTGACCCTCGTCCGAAACCTCGACGGTGAGCCCCAGAACCTGAACCTCGGTCGCGACCAGACCATCGTCTTCCGCTACCAGCTCGCCGCCTCCAGCCCGCTGCAGGTGAACACCGTCGTCAAGCACCGCGCCGTGCTGCGGACCGGCGGCGGCACCGCCTTGACCGATCCCGTCGAGGCCTCCGTCCGCGTCGAGCCCGATCCCGAGCTCGACGAGGCGGTCGTCTACGGCCGGGTCTTCTGCGACGCCGACGGCGACGGTCGCCCCGGCGAGGGCGAGGCCGGCGTGGGCGGCGCCCGGGTCGCGGCGGACACGGGCTGGTACGTCGACACCGACGCCGACGGTCGCTTCCATCTGCGCCGCTTCGAGCCGGGGATGCACCTCGTCAAGCTCGACACGGCGTCGCTGCCGCCCGGGTCCACGCTGACGACCTCGGACAAGGTCGCCCTCTACCTGACCCGCGGGCTGGCGGCGCGCGCCGAGTTCGGCGTCGAGTGTCCGCAGCTCGAGACCGTCCGCCCCTCCGAGGTGAAGCGCGTCGCCACGGGCGAGGGCGCCCCCCCGCCCGAGTCCGACGCCGTCGAGGTGTCCACCGAGCCGCTGCCGGTCGTCACCGTCGCCGGCAACGTCAACGACGGCAGCCTGGCCGTCGACGCCCACCCCCTCGCGCCGCTCGCCGCCAGCCTCGCCATCCAGGGCCGAGAGCGGAACATCGAGGGCAAGCTCGAGCCGGTGCGCTCCCTGAACGTCCCGTGGGGCCCGGGCGCGCTGAAGCGCCCGGTGACCTTCATGCTGGCCGTCCCGCCGGAGACGGCCGCCCTCCCCGGCCTGACCTGGCGCCTGGTGGTCGCGCGGGTCGACGGCCCGGTCGCCCAGGACGTGCGCGTCTTCATCGGCCAGGGCGCGCCGCCGGCGACCCTCGGCTGGGACGGGACCGAGGCCGGCACCACGGTCGGCGTCCTCGAGCGCGGTGCCCGTTACGAGGCGCGCCTGTCGGTCTCCGACGGCCGCTCGGGGATCGCGCTCAGCCCGCCGGTCGCCCTCGGCGCGAGCTGGGGCGGCGCCACCAGCGAGCTGTCCCACGACGTCGAGCGCGGCGCGCTCTTCGACAAGAAGATGGAGCCGTCCAGAACGCTGCTGCGCGCGGTCGCCAAGGCGGCGGCGCTGCGGGCGAAGACCGAGGGGGCGCGCCTCCTCGTCGAGGTGCACACCGACGCCACCGAGTTCGAGCAGCAGGACCTCACGCGGACGCGCCGCGGCGCCTTCTACCTGAAGGAGTGGGCGCAGAAGGTCCTGAAGCTCGGCGACGACAGCTTCATCGCGGTCGGCCTCGGCGGGACGCGGCCGCTCAGGCCGAACATCGGCGACCGGAACCGCGCCTTCAACCGCCGCGTCGAGATCGTCGTCCTCCCGCCCGAGGACCCGGCCAAGCTGGCGCCGCCGCCGATCGACAAGGTTCGGGCCGGCGTGCGCATCGGCGGTCGCGACGTGCGCCTCCAGCCCGACGGGCGCTTCGTCGAGACGGCCCCGCGACCGACCGGACAGGCCCTCGCCATCACCGTGCGCGGGGCGGACGGCTCGGTCCGGAGCGTGGCCTTCGGCGACACGACCCCCGCCGCGATCGCCCCGACGCCGACCCCCGGCGACAGCGCCGCGGGCCCCGGCGAGCCCGCGGTCGGTGACGACGGCGCGCTCATGGTCCCGGACGCCGCCGAGCTTCACCCGCCAGCGGGCCGCGCGTCCCCGCGAGAGGCCGAGGTCACCGTCACGGCGCCGCCGACCGACGCTGCGGGCGACGAGGACGAGGGCGCCAGCAGCGGCCAGCCGCTCCAGACCGATCCGCTCCGCCGCTTCGGCGGGCGCGCCCTGCGCGAATCCCTCGGGACGAAGTCGATCCTGCTGGGCGCCGACGAGCTCACCCCGGACGGCAAGCGCGTGACGGCGGGCAAGCTCGCGGTGACCCTGCCGCCCAAGGGGATCCCGCTTACGACCACGCGCCTCTTCGTGCGCGGCCAGAGCGACCCGGCCAACACGGTGACCATCAACGGGCGCGAGGTCCGCCTCGACGCCGACGGCGCCTTCGCGCAGCTCGTTCAGGTGCCGTCGGGCTCGAGCACCCTCGTCATCGAGAGCACCGACCCGGTCGGCTATCGCGCGCGGGTCGAGTGGCCCATCACCGTGGCCGACAGCGAGCTCTTCCTGCTCGTGCTCGCCGACGGCATCGGCGGCCAGGTCGGCGCGCGCCTCCAGGAGCTCGGGCCCTACGCGAAGACGGACGACGGCAGCTTCTACCTCGCGGGTCGTGGCGCGCTGTACGCCAAGGCGCGCATCAGCGGCACGGATCTGGCCAAGGACCTGTTCGTGACCGCCCACCTCGACACCGCGAAGAAGCGCGACTTCACGGCGTTCTTCGACCAGGTCGTGGACCCGGCGCGCGACTACGTCATCTACGGCGACGCCGCCTCGGACGTGCAGGACGCCGCGGCGCGCGGCCCGTTCTACGTGCTCGTCGAGGCGGACCGCTCGAAGCTCGAGCTGGGCTCCATCCGGACGGACCTCGAGGGCATCGACGTCCTGCGCTACGACCGGACGTTCTATGGCGGCAAGCTCGATGTCGAGCACAGCTTCGCCGAGGGCTGGGACACGAAGCTGACCGGCTTCGTCAGCGAGGACAACCGCGAGCTCGTCCGCCGCCACGATGAGCTGCGCGCCACCGGCGGCAGCCTCTACTACCTGTCGAGCCACGAGATCATCGAGGGCAGCGAGCAGGTCTGGATCGTCGTCCGCGAGATGGACACCGGCCTCGAGCTCGGCCGCTCCAAGCTCACCCGCGACGTGCAGTACCGCATCGACTACGTGTCGGGGCGGGTGACGTTCGCCTCGCCGGTGTCGTCCACGATGGACGCGCTCTTCCAGATCGACGGCTACCAGCCCTTCACCGGGCGCAGCGTCATGGACGGGCACGAGGTCTACGTCTACGCCGACTACGAGTCGCGGAGCGTCTCGGCGGCGGGCAACATCGCCTGGGGCGTGCACGCCAAGCAGACCATCGCCGGCGTCGTCGAGGTCGGCGGCGGCTACATCCGCGAGGGGCGCCCGGCGGGCAGCGGCGCGGCCGAGCCCGGCGAGTCCGACTACGCGCTCTACGGCGCGCACATCAAGGTCCGGCTCTCGGAGCGGTCCATCATCTCCGCCGAGTTCGCGCACTCGAAGAACAAGGACGGGGTCAGCCTCGGCTCGAACGACGGCGGCCTGTCCTACGGGCTCATCACGCGCGCCGCGGACGAGAGCTCGGGGGACGCGTTGAAGCTGAACCTCGACGCCCGGGTGGGCGAGATCTTCGAGGTCGAGGGGCTCGACCTCCGCGTCCGCGGGTGGTGGCAGCTCCTCGACTCGGGCTACCACGCGGTGGGGCTCGCGAACCTCCGCGGCTCGGAGACCTGGGGAGGCGCGGTCACCTGGAACATCACCGAGGACGACCGCCTCGACGTCCGCTACGACGGGGGGACGACCCTGGTCGCCGACTCGCTCTTCGACACCGGCGAGCGGGCGGTGAAGCGAAACCGCGTGCACGCGCGCTACGCCCACGACTTCGGCCGGGTCGAGGCGAACGTCGAGGCCGGCTTCGGCCAGCACCGCGACGACGGCGACGGCGAGGTCCACGACACCGGCGCGGTCGCTCTGGGGGCGACGGTCCGGCTGACCCGACGGCTCTCGGCGTCGCTCAGTCAGGAGGCGCTCGTCAGCGGGGACGACGCGGTCATCGGCGACAGCTTCAACGACCGCATGACGACGAGCGTCGGGCTCGACTATCGGGTGGCCAAGGACCTCTCGATCCGGCTCCTCGAGAGCGTCCGCTGGAACGGGGACAACGCGACCCGGTTCGGCCTCCGGACGCAGCTCGACGAGACGACCTCCGTCTACCTCGAGGACCGATTCCGGCCCGGAGAGAACAACGGGAACCTCTTCCACACGCTGGTCCTGGGCGCCGAGAGCGCGCTCGGCGAGGACGGGCGGGCCTACGGCGAGTACCGCCTCGCCGACGGGGTCGACGGGCGGACGAACCTGGCGGTCATCGGCCTCGCGCGGCGCTTCCAGCTCGCCCCCGGGATCCGCATCTCGGCGGGCTACGAGCGCAGTCAGGCGGTCGGCGGCGTCAACACCGGCGGCACCCGCGACGTCATCAGCGGGGGGCTCGAGGTGACCGGGTCCGACGTCGTCCAGTTCGGCGGGCTCTACGAGGTGCGTCTCGACCACCCGGCCGCGACCACCGAGCAGCCCGAGAAGGTCCAGGCTCTCGTCCGGAACTCCCTCGACGTCCGGCTGGCCGAGGACATCACGCTGCTCGGCATCTTCAACTACACGATCACCCAGAACCTCGACAGCCGCTCCTTCGACCGGGAGGAGCTCGAGGCGACCGTCGCCGTCGCCTGGCGCCCGGAGCGGGACGACGTGACCATCATCGGTCGCTACTCGCGGCTGGTGAACCGGCAGCTCCGGGTCGAGCCGGGGCTCGGCGGGCTGAGCGGCCTCGCTGGCCTGGGCGGGACGGGCGGCCTCGGTTCGCTCGGTTCGCTCGGCGCCCTCGGGGGCCTCAGCGCCGAGCGCGAGAAGAACGTCAGCGACCTCTTCAGCGTGATGGCCATCATCGAGCTGCCGCTGCGGCTCCAGCTCAGCGAGAAGCTCGTCTGGCGGCACACGTCGACGGCGATCACGGACATGCCGACGAGCGACTACGACGTGCTCCTGTGGGTCAACCGCCTCGCCTTCCACCTCATCGAGCGCTTCGACGTCGCGGCCGAGTTCCGGATGGCCGCGACGCTCAGCGACTCGGCGGTGCTCGAGAACGGTGGCCTCGTCGAGCTCGCCTACCACTTCTTCGACTACGTGCGCCTCGGCGTCGGGTACAGCTTCAACGGCGTCGCCGGCGAGATCATCCCCGGCTCGGCCGGCAACGACACCGCCAGCGGCTTCTACGTCCGGCTGACGGGCACGTACTGAGCGTGGGCGTTCGCGTAGGCGTAGGCGTTCGCGTAGCGCGTAGGCGTGGGGGTTCGCGTAGCGCGTGGGCGTTCGCGTAGGCGTGGGCGTTCGCGTAGGCGTGGGCGTGGGCGTGGGCGTTCGCGTAGGCGTGGGCCGTTGCGTAGGGCGTGGGCGTGGGCGTTCGCGTAGGCGTGGGCGTTCGCGTAGGCGTGGGCGGTTGCGTAGGGCGTGGGCGTTCGCGTAGGCGTAGGCGTTCGCGTAGCGCGTAGGCTTGGGGGTTCGCGTAGCGCGTGGGCGTGGGCGTTCGCGTAGGCGTGGGCGTTCGCGTAGGCGTAGGCGTAGGCGTTCGCGTAGCGCGTAGGCTTGGGGGTTCGCGTAGCGCGTGGGCGTGGGCGTTCGCGTTCGCGTAGGCGTAGGGGTTCGCGTAGGCGTGGGCGGTTGCGTAGGGCGTGGGCGTTCGCGTAGCGCGTAGGCGTAGGCGGAGCGTGAGGCGTGAGCGCTCGCGGAGAATGACGTGGAGGGCCGTCGTGGGAGTCCTCAGGCTAGCCGCGTGCTCGCGCCGCGCAAGGCCAAGCCGTCCTTCTGCCATCCTCGCCATGCTCGCCGGCCCGAGGCCGCTGGCGCGTCCTCCGGCCGGCTGCGCGTGGCTCCGGGTGGCAGAAGGACGGTGGCGTAGGGCCCGGGAGCCGGCGAGCCGGCTCCCGGGCCCTACGCCAGCCTTGCGCGACGCTGTGCGCGCGGCTGGAGGAGGACATCCCCCGTCGGCGACAGGGTCGGCGGGGCCAACAGCCCGACGACAAGGAGTCGCTCACATGCTTCGCATCTACCCCATCGCTCTCCAGCTCGCCGCCGACGCGGCCCGGGCCGCGGACGCCATCGCTCGAAAGGATCCGGATCTCGCCAGGCAGCTTCGCCGCGCGTCCGTCAGCGTCCCGCTGAACCTGGCGGAGGGGTCGCAGTCCCGGGGGCGCAATCGGAACGCCCGCTACTCCGACGCCCTCGGCTCGGCGCTCGAGACGCAGGCCTGCTACGACGTCGCGGTCGCCGTCGCGTACGTGACCGAGCCCGGCGACGAAGTCCGACAGCGCCTCAATCGCGTCATCGGGACCCTCGTGAACCTCACGAGGTAGCCACGAGCGGGGTCGGGCGCTCTTCGCCCGGCCGCTCCTGCCTCCCGCCCCCAACGATTCCGCGTCCGCCGCCGCCCACGCGGACTCCCACTCCCACGCTACGCCCACGCCCTCCCCCACGCAAACGCCCACGCCCACGCAAACGCCCACGCCCACGCGAACGCCCACGCCCACGCGAACGCCCACGCCCACGCGAACGCCCACGCCCACGCGAACGCCCACGCCCTCGCGAAAGCCAACGCCCTCGCCAAGGCGCACTCAATCGAATGCGCGTGTTGCGGCGCCCTCGTCATCGCGCGGCCACGTCCATCGGGGGCGTCTCCACCAGCGAACGAGCACCCAGCTGTTGAGCGCCAGAGAGACGCACCAGGCGACCGTCAGAGCGCCGTGCAGCACGCGGAAGTCGGGGGCGAACTCGGGATACCCCGAGGGCACGCCGTGGGTCGCGAGGGCCGACTCCAGGATGGGCGGCACGGCCGCGAGGGCGACGACTGGGGCGGGCTCCCACCAAGGAACGCGTTGCGGGAGCGCCATGGCCAGGGCGGCGAGGCTCGGTCCGCCATCGTGAGCTGGTCCACGGTCGACCAGACCAGGACGCCGCGCATCGCGAGGCCGGTCGAGACGACCGTGGCGAGGGCGACCCCCAACGCGACCGTGTGGAGACGGATCGCGACGTCCCAGGTGCGGACGGACGGGACCATCGCCCGTGCGTTTGACTGCTGCATCATCTCGACTGGTCACCATCGCACGGTCCGGGCGGCGTGTGCCACCGCTTCGAGACGCTTGGCGCGTGGGCGTTTCTGCGCTATCCCGCGCCGATGAACGACGACTCGACGACCCCTGCCCCCCTCGGCTGGCGCTACGCGGGTGTCCGCAGCGGCATCCGGACCGCCGGCCGCGACACCGCGCTCCTCGTCAGCGACCGCGCGTGCACCGCGGCGGCGCGCGTGACCACCAACCTGGCCAAGGCGCCGTGCGTCTATCGGGCGAAGGCCGCGACCCCCGGCGAAGGCCTCCGCGCCGTCGTCGTCGTCAGCGGGTGCGCGAACGCCCTGGCCGGTCCCGCCGGCAAGGCCGCGGACGACGCCCTGGCGGCCTCCGTCGGTGCCAGCCTGGGTGTGGACGCCGCGAGCGTCCTGACGGCCACCACGGGGGTCGTAGGGGTGCCCCTGGCCGTGTCCAAGGTCCAGGCCGGCCTCCCGCTCGCGGCCTCGGCGTTGACTGGAGATCCCGAGGCGGCGGCCGGTGCCATCCTGACCACTGACACGCGGCCGAAGTCGGCAGCGGCGACCGTCGAGGTCGACGGCGTTCCGGCGCGCCTCCACGTCATGGGCAAGGGGGCGGGCATGATCCACCCCAACATGGCGACGATGCTCGCCTTCGTGACGACGGACCTGGCGCTCACCCCAGCGGCGGCCGACCAGATCCTGGGACCAGCGGTCTCGCGGAGCTTCAACCGCATCTCCGTCGACGGCGACACGTCGTGCAACGACATGGTGATGCTGCTCGCCAACGGCGCCTCGGGCGCGCCGCTGCTCGACGCGGGGGACCGGCGCCTGAGCGCCGTCGAGGACGCGCTGACGGGGCTCCTCGTCGACATCGCCAAGAAGATCGCGGCCGATGGCGAGGGCGCCAACCACCTCGTCGCCGTCACCGTGACCGGCGCCGCCACTGAGGCCGAGGCCCACGCGGCGGCCCGCGGGGTGGCGCGTTCGAACCTCGTAAAAGCCGCCGTCTTCGGGGCCGACCCGAACTGGGGGCGCATCGCGGTGTCGGCCGGCCAGTATCTCGCCGAGCTCGGCAGCGACGCCCACCCGGACCGCTGGCGAATCACCATCTGCGGGGTGCCCGTGTTCGCCCACGGCGCCCCGGTCCCCTTCGCCGCGCCGGCCGTGTCCGAGGCGCTCAAAGCGCCCGAGGTCGCGATCGCCATCGACCTCGGCGACGGCGACGCGGAGGCGACCGCCTGGGGCTGCGACCTCAGCTACGACTATGTGCGCATCAACGCCGAGTACCACACCTGAGGCTGCGCTGGTCGGCTCATGGCATCAGCACCGGTCGGTCCGCCTTCCGGAAGTCCCCGTCGAGCGTCAGGATCGGCGCGTCGAGCACGACGGCGAGCGCGTAGCAGAAGCAGTCGCCGAGGTTCAGTGGGTACTGGAGCCGCGCACGAGCGGCCAGCTCGGCCTGGCGGCGGTCCGGTGCGTGGAAGCGGAGCCCGGTGGAGTAGAGGGACGCCCGTACGCGGTCGAACCCGCTCGCGAGCAGGTCTTCGAGGCGAATCAGCGTCTCCGTGAGGTTGACGGTGCTGACGTCCAGAGACCCACGATGTGCCATGAGCTGTTCGGCCACCCACGGTGCTGTTGGCTCGCCGAGATAGAGCGGTGGTCAGGCAAGTTGAGCCACCAAGGACGTAGGCCGCGGCGTCGTTGGCAAGGAGGCGACCCGCAGTCGATACACCGTATCGTCAAGGGGAGCCGACGCCGCCAGCGGCGTCGCGGGCAAGTCCGACTGGTTCAACTTGCCTGAGCGCCGCGGGGAAGGCCAGGAGCGCCGAGGTGTCGATGACCACTCAGCGCTCCCAGAGGTCGTCATCGGACGCGAAGCGGGGAGAGGGGTTCCTCGGTAGGCGGCGCCCCTCCTCCCAGATCGCCGTGAAATCGATGGGCTCCAACGCGTCGGCGTCGGCGCGGTCGGCGGCCTCCTGAACGGCGATTCGGATCGCTTCGGACTTCGTACCGATGCCTCGCCGGGTCATCAGGCGGCGAAGCGCTTCCGCGAAGGGCTCGGTCACGTTGGAGGTTCAGCTGCGCCATGTACAGAAGGTACGTGTCGTCCCCGTGTGCCTCAAGGCTCCGGTCCCGATGCTGAGACGACGAACGCCCGCGGAGCCGGGGCTCCGCGGGCGTCGTGAGTCGCTACCTGTCGCGGGCTACGGACGCTCGAAGAGCCCCGCGGCGCCCATGCCGCCGCCGATGCACATGGTGACGACGCCGAGCTTGGAGCCGCGGCGCTTCATCTCGTGGAGCAGCGTCGCGGTGAGCTTCGCGCCGGTGCACCCGAGGGGGTGGCCGAGGGCGATGGCGCCGCCGTTGACGTTGACCTTGTCGGTGTCGAGGCCGAGCTTCTCGATGACGTAGACCGACTGCGAGCCGAAGGCCTCGTTCAGCTCGAAGAGGTCGATGTCCTCGATCTTGTGCCCGGTCATCTCCATCAGCTTCGGCACCGCCGCGACCGGGCCGATGCCCATCTCGTCGGGCTCGACGCCGGCGACGGCGTAGCCGCGGAAGACGGCCAGGATCTCGGCGCCGAGCTCCTCGGCCTTCTCGCGGCTCATCACCACGGCGGCCGCGGCCCCGTCGCTCATCTGCGAGCTGTTGCCCGCGGTGACCGAGCCGGTCGCCGAGAACACCGGGCGGAGCTTCGCGAGCCCCTCCACGCTGGTCCCGGGGCGCGGGCCCTCGTCCACCTCGACGCCGCCGAAGGGCACGATCTCGTCCTTGAACTTGCCCTCGGCGATGGCAGCGAGCGCCCGGGCGTGGCTGCGCGCGGCGAGCTCGTCCTGCTTCTCGCGGGAGATCTCGTAGCGGGTGGCCACGATCTCGGCGGTGTTGCCCATGCCGGTGTAGATGGCCGGGTCCTTCGCCACGATGCCGGGGTGCGGGCGCGGGGTGTGGCCGCCCATCGGGACGGCCGACATGGCCTCGACGCCGCCGGCGACGATGACGTCACCGAAGCCCGCCATGATCCGCTCGGCCGCCTGGGCGATCGTCTGCAGCCCCGACGAGCAGAAGCGGTTGACGGTCATCCCGGGGACGCTGACCGGCAGGCCGGCGTGGATGGCGACGGTGCGGGCGATGTTGAGCCCCTGCTCGCCCTCGGGCATGGCGCAGCCGAGGATGACGTCCTCGACGTCCTCGCCCTTCAGGCCGGGGACGCGCTCGATGGCGGCGCGGACGGCCGCCGCGCCGAGGTCCTCGGGACGGGTGTCCTTGTAGGCCCCCTTGTTGGCCTTGCCCACCGGGGTCCGGACCGCACTGACGATGACAGCTTCACGCATGTGTAGTTCTCCAGTCGGAAAGTGTCTTGGGGTCCAGCCGGGTATCAGTTCCGGAGGGGCTTGTTGTTCATGAGCATGTGCTGCATCCGAGCGAGGCTCTTCGGCTCGCCCACGAGGCTCATGAAGGCCTCGCGCTCGAGATCGAGGAGGTGCTGCTCGTCGACCGCCACCTTGCCGTTGGTGTCGCCGCCGCACAGGACGTTGCCCAGCTTGTCGGCGATGAGCTTGTCGTGCTCGGAGGCCCAGCCGGACAGCATCATCCCGTAGACGAAGAGCGACACCGCCGCCCAGCCGTCCTTACCCGGCAGGAACAGGTTCCGCGCCGGCTTCGGCGGGGTGTAGCCGCGGTCGGCCAGGTAGCGCGCGAGGCGCTTGGCGTCGTTGATGCGGGTGTCGCGGTTGATGGCGAGCTCGTCGTCGGGCGTCCCGAAGCCGAACTCGAACACCTCGCCGCCGCCGGTGGCGACCTTGGCCAGGCCGATGTTCTCGAAGGCCCGCTGGATGAGCGGGAGCGCGTCGAAGCCCTGGGGCATCTTGTTCGGGACGTGCTGGAACAGGCGCTTGAGCATGTTCAGCGTGCCGCCGCCGCCCGGGATGAGGCCGACGCCGACCTCGACGAGACCCATGTAGGTCTCCTGGGCGACCATCATGCGGTCACCGGCCATCGCCATCTCGCAGCCGCCGCCGAGGGTCAGGCCGTGCGGGTTCGTGACGACCGGCTTCGGCAGGTACTTGAGGCGCTGGTTGGCGTCCTGGAACTGCTTGACCACGCCCTCGATGTCGTCCCACTTCTTCTGGTTGGCCTGCATGACGATCATCATGAGGTTGGCGCCAGCGGAGAAGTGGTCGGCCTGGTTGGCGAGGACGAGCCCGTCGAAGTCCTTCTCGACCCGGTCACAGGCGGTGTAGAGCATCGCCGTGAGGTCGGGGTCGACGGTGTTCATCTTGGTGTGGAACTCGAGGCAGGCGATGCCGTCCCCGATGTCCACGAGCGTCGCGCCGCGGTTCTTCTCGACCACGTTGCCGGCCGCCTTGAGGCGGGCCAGCGACAGGCTCCCGGGGATGACCGGCTCCGGCTGGAGCTTGGCGCCCGGGGCGAAGTACTTGGGCGTATTGTCCTCGGTGACGTAGAAGCCACCGGCGGCGGCCGCGTCGTCGACCCAGCTCGGCAGGGTGTAGCCGTCGGCGCGCAGGCGATCGGCGATCTCCTTGACGCCCAGGGCCTGCCAGGTCTCGAAGGGGCCGAGGTCCCAGTTGAAGCCCCAGCGCATGCCGCGGTCGATGTTGACGATGTCGTCGGCGATGTCGAAGGCGATGTTGGCCGCGTAGGCCAGGGTCGCGGCGAGGACGTGCCAGCCGAACTTGGCGGCGCGGCCGTCGCCCTCGAGGAGCTTCTTGATGCGGTCGGCGGGCTTCTCGAGCTTCTTGACGGCCTTGAGCTCCGGCAGGTCGGCCTTGACCTTGGGGCGGTACTCGAAGGTGTCGAAGTCGAGGGTGAAGAAGTCCTTGCCCTCCTTCTTGTAGAAGCCGGCCTTGGCCTTGCGCCCGAGGAAGCCCTTCTCGACCATCTTGGTGAGGAAGTCCGGGATCCGGAAGATCTCGCGCTCGGGGTCGTCGGGGAGGCTGTCGAAGCAGTTCTGCGAGACGTGCACGAACGTGTCGAGGCCGACGACGTCCGCGGTGCCGAAGGCGGCCGACTTGGGGCGGCCCATCGGGGTGCCGACGATGGCGTCGACCTCCTCGGGGGTGTAGTCGAGCTCGCGCATCGAGGCGATGGTCTTCATCATCGCGTACACGCCGATGCGGTTCGCGATGAAGTTCGGCGTGTCCTTCGCGAAGACGACGCCCTTGCCCAGGATCTTGCGGACGAAGCCGACCATCAGGTCGATGTGGGCGGGGTCCGTGTCCGGGCCGGGGATGACCTCGAGGAGGTGCATGTACCGGACCGGGTTGAAGAAGTGGGTACCGAAGAAGTGCTTCTTGAACTCGGCGCTGCGGCCCTCGAGCATCCCGTCGATGCTGAGGCCCGAGGTGTTCGTCGTGACGAGCGTGCCGGGCGTCCAGTTCGCCTCGATGCTCGCGAGGAGGGAGCGCTTGACCGCCATGTCCTCCTTGACGACCTCGATCACCCAGTCGACCCCCTTGAGGAGCTCGAGGTGATCGGAGAGGTTGGCGATCTCGATGAGCGAGGCGGCGTGCTTGTCGAGGAACAGCGCCGGCTTCGACTTGAGCGCCTTGTCGAGCCCGCCCTGGGCCCAACGGTTGCGCGCAGCCGGGTCGCTCTTCTCCGCGTCGGTCAGGTTCGGGGGCACGATGTCATAGAGGATCGTGCGGATGCCGCAGGACGCGAGGTGCGCGGCGATCCCGCTTCCCATGACGCCGGCGCCCAGGACAGCCACTTTCCGAATACCGGTACCCATGCGGTTGGCTCCTTGCGAACGAGGTAGGACCGGTCCTGAATAGAGACTCCTCGAGAGCGGGTCAAGGTCCTGATTGAGGATTCATTCATTCTTCACAGGGGGCGCGGATGACGTTGCCAGCGTGCGGTTTGTACAAGACGGGAGCGGCCCTGGCCGGGCGCGAGACGGCGATCGGGGAGGGGCAGCTGGTCTACTTCCACAACCACTCGAAGCAGGGGCCGCCGCTGGTGCTGACCGCGGTCTCCAACACCCACAACCGGTGGAGCTTCTCGGACCGGGGTTACCTCGTGCAGGGGGACGACGCCGAGGGCTTCCTCGAGGCGCTGGTCGCGCTGCCGCGGGAGGGCTTCTACGCCGTGAGGGCGCCGATCGGCCTGACGGACGACCGGGTGCTGCCTGCGCGGTCGCTCGTCCAGGTCGGCTACAACCGCGCCGGTGAGCCGATCCTCTTCCCGGCGGAGGCGCGGGGGAATGGCTTCAGCTTCTCGGACCACGGGTTCCGCTTCTTCGATCTCGGGGTGTTCGAGCGACTCGCGGAGTGCGGCTTCGACGCGCCGGTCGTCGAGCCGCCCGCGCATCTGTTGCACTGAGTCGACGCTGCGCGTCCGCCTGGCGCTGTGCGGCCGGGTCGCCTGATCGGTCTGCAAACCGGGCTCGGAGGAGTGACGACGAGATTTTCGGCGGAACGAATCGGCGCTTCGGGCGCAAAGGACTTGTGCGGGCGCCGCCAAGTCGCGGCGCCGCGGAGGTCGCACGGTTTCGGAGGCCGAGATGAATGGGGATATCGGGGAAGAAGAGACGGAGCGGCGGTGTCGCGCGCTGGCGGCGCTGGGGAGCGCGGATCGGGTCGGGCGGTGGTTGGCCGGGGACCTGCCCTGCCCTGCCCCGCCGGCGGGCTGGGCACGGGAGCTCGAGCGGCGTGACCTGCGGCCGTGGGTACCGCCCGAGGGCGGAGGCCCCATCCTCTTGGTTCGGGGGGCGACACCGGGCCGAGGTGTCGCGGTCGTGGGGGCGAGGGCGACCGACGCCTACGGCGCCGCGGTCGCGCGGCGAGTAGCGGTCGACGCGGTGGGCCTGGGGTACACTGTCGTCAGCGGTGGCGCCGAGGGCTGCGACGCCGCGGCTCACCGAGGGGCGCTGGACCAGCGTGGGCCGACGGTGGTGGTGCTCGGGGGTGGGCACGATCGGCTCTATCCGCGGGGGCACCTGCGGCTCTTCGAGGAGGTGGTCGAGGGCGGTGGAGCGTTGGTCAGCCCGTACTGGCCGACGACACCGGTGTCGCGCTTTCGCTTCGTGGCGCGCAATCACGTCATCGCCGGGCTCTCGGACGTGGTGGTCGTCGCCCGGGCGAGGCACCGGAGCGGCGCGCTCGTGACGGCGCGGGCGGCGCGGGCGTTGGGGCGTCCGGTGCTGGCGGTACCGGGGGACGTGGGGGAGGGACTCAGCGGAGGTGCGCATGCCTTGCTCGAGAGTGGGGCGGTCGCGCTGACCTCGAGCGCGGTGCTGGCGAGGGTCCTCGGCGCGAAGCGTCGCGCGATCGGTTCATGGCCCGTTCGGCACGAGGGATCGGCGGCGCCGTGGAGCGTCACGCAGGCGGCGAGCGCGGAGCCCGATCCCGACGGGATCGGCGCATCGGGCGCGGCGCTACTGGCCGCGCTGTCGGAGGAATCGGGTCTTGACCTGGATGCGATGGTCGTGCGAACGGAGTTGCCCGTCGACGCGGTGACGAGCGCGCTGCTGGACCTTGAGCTCTCGGGGCTCGTTCGGAGACTCCCGGGAGATCGGTACGCGAGGTCGACGGAGGGCGTAGACGCGCTGGACCGCTGGTCGCCGTCGCTGGAGAGGTAGGAGAAGCATGGCCGACAAGGCGCTGGTAGTGGTCGAGAGCCCCGCGAAGGCGAAGACCATCAAGAAGTATCTGGGCGCGGGCTTCGAGGTGAAGGCCAGCGTGGGCCACGTGAAGGACCTCCCGAAGTCCAAGATGGGCGTTCGGGTCGATGACGGCTTCGAGCCGGAGTACGAGACGATCCGGGGCAAGGGGAAAGTCCTCCAGGAGATCCGGAAGGCGGCGAAGGAAGCCGACATCGTCTACCTCGCGCCCGACCCCGATCGCGAGGGTGAGGCGATCGCCTGGCACATCTTCTCGGAGCTGAAGGTCCCGGAGGACAAGGTCCGCCGGGTGATGTTCCACGAGATCACCAAGAACGGTGTCCAGAGCGCGCTGCAGAAGCCGACGACGCTGAACGCGAACCGCTTCAACAGCCAGCAGGCGCGGCGAATCCTCGACCGCCTCGTGGGCTACAACATCAGCCCGCTGCTCTGGGACAAGGTGCGCCGTGGGCTGTCCGCCGGGCGCGTGCAGTCGGTGGCGGTGCGGGTCATCGTCGAGCGCGAGCGAGAGATCGCCGCTTTCGATCCCGTCGAGTACTGGACCATCGACGCGGTGTTCGAGGGGAAGACGCCCCCGCCCTTCAAGGCGAAGCTCTTCCGGATCAAGCAGAGCAAGGCGGAGCTGGGGGACGAGGGGAGCGCCAACGCCGCGCTCGCCGCGGTGAAGCCCGGGCCGTTTCGCGTCGCCGAGGTCAAGCAGCGGGATCGGCAACAGCAACCGCCGGCGCCATTCACCACCTCGCGGCTCCAGCAGGACGCGGCGCGCGCCTTCCGGTTCACGGCGAAGCGCACGATGAACGTCGCCCAGCGCCTCTACGAGGGACAGGAGCTCGGCGAGTCGGGCTCCGTGGGCCTCATCACCTACATGCGTACCGACTCGACGCGCCTCTCCGACGACGCGGTCGCGGCTGTCCGCGAGTACGTTGGTAAGAAGTACGGGCCGGAGTACCTGCCGGAGAGCCCGCGCGTCTTCAAGACCAAGGGGCGCGCCCAGGACGCCCACGAGGCCATTCGACCCACCTCGCTCGAGTTCCCGCCGTCGCGGGTCAAGCAGTACCTCGAGCCGGACGCGTACAAGCTCTACACGCTGATCTGGAACCGCTTCGTCGCCTGTCAGATGTCGGCCGCGGTGCACGCCTCGACGACCATCGACATCGACGGGCCGGCGGAGCACGTCTTCCGGGCGACCGGCTCGGTCGTGAAGTTCGACGGCTTCACCGCGGTGTACCAGGAGACCCGGAGCGAGGACGCCGACGAGAGCGACGACAACGCCAAGCAGCTCCCGGAGCTCGAGGTCGGTGACGTGCTCGAGGCCGCGAGCATCGAGGGCAAGCAGCACTTCACGCAGCCGCCGCCGCGGTTCACGGAGGCGACGCTGGTCCGGGAGCTCGAGGAGAAGGGCATCGGGCGCCCCAGCACCTACGCGTCGATCATCTCGACCATCCAGTCGAAGGAGTACGTCGAGAAGGTCGACAACCGCTTCCGGCCGACCGAGCTCGGGACCATCGTGTGCGAGCTGCTCGTCGAGTCGTTCCCGCAGCTGTTCGACGTCGGGTTCACGGCGCGGATGGAAGACCAGCTCGACGAGATCGAGGACGGCAAGGTCGACTGGAAGGCCCTGCTCGGGGAGTTCTGGGGCGACCTCGCGGTGACGCTCGAGGTCGCGAAGAGCGAGATGCGGAACGTGAAGCGGGAGGAGATCCCGACGGACATTCCGTGCCCGAAAGACGGGTCGATGCTCATCATCAAGTTCGGCAAGAACGGGTCCTTCCTGGCGTGCTCGAACTACCCGGATTGCCGCTTCACCGGCGAGTTCAAGCGCAAGGACGACGGGACCATCGAGATGGTCCAGGACGAGCTGGTGGGCGAGACCTGCCCGGAGTGCGGCGAGGGCGATCTCATCTTCAAGAAGGGGAAGTTCGGGCGCTTCATCGGGTGCTCGAACTATCCGGAGTGCCGATTCACACGTGCCATCTCGACCGGAGTGACGTGCCCGAAGTGTGGTGAGGGCGACCTCATCGAGAAGCGCTCGAGACGAGGCAAGACCTTCTACTCGTGCTCGACCTACCCGAAGTGTGACCACGCGCAGTGGGACAAGCCGCTCCCGATCCAGTGCACGACCTGCGACCACCCGTTCATCGAGCAGAAGATGACGAGGAAGGGACCGGGCGCGATCACGTGTCCGAGCTGTGGGACGACGTACCCGGACGACGTGGTCAAGAAGGCCGGCTGAGCGAATCTCATAACACCAATATAAACAAGGGGTTATGAGCGCTCTTCGGTGAGATCCACGGAGAGCGCCGCTGGCCATAGAGAGAGGCCCCAGGGACGCTCGCGGGTCCCTGGGGCCATTCTAGCGAGGGGTGAAGCTGCGCCTACTCCGCGTCCTCGGCGGCTGGACGGCCGATGAGCAGCTCGTGGATCGCGCGGAGCTCGTCGAGGCTCGAGAAGTCGATGGTGAGCTTGCCCTTGCGGCCGCGGGCCTTGATCTCGACCTTGGCGTCGAGGACCTCGCGGAGCTCCTCGGCAAGCTGGTTGCAGTAGAGCTGGACGGCCGAGGGCTGCTTCTGGCGGGGCGGCGCGTCGGGCCGGTCCGGGGTGGCGGAGCGCTTCGACTCGCGGACGAGCTTCTCGGCGTCACGGACGGAGAGCTCGTCGTGGGTGATGCGCTCGGCGAGCTCGGCGCGCTCGTCGGCGTCCTCGATGGCCAGGAGGCAGCGGGCGTGGCCGGCGGTGATGGTCCGGTCGATGAGGAGCTGCTGGTGCTCACCGTCGAGCTTGAGGAGGCGGAGGGCGTTGGCGATGGTCGAGCGCTGCTTCCCGAGGCGGCGCGCGAGGACCTCCTGGGTGTAGCTGGCGCTGTCGATGAGGCGCTGGTAGGCGCTCGCCTCCTCGATGGGGTTGAGGTCCTCGCGCTGGATGTTCTCGATGAGCGCGAGCTCGAAGGCCTCGTCCGAGGCGACGTCCTTCACGAGGACCGGGACCTCGCTCAGGCCGGCCTTGCGCGAGGCGCGGAGGCGACGCTCGCCGGCGACGACGAGGTAGGTGTCGGCGCCGTCCTTGCGCACGACGATGGGCTGGAGGATGCCCTTCTCCTTGATGCTGGCGACGAGCTCCTCGAGGGACTCGTCGTCGAAACGCTGGCGCGGCTGCTGCGGGTCGGGGCGGACCTTCGCGACCGGGCACATGAAGTAGTCGTCGTTGATGTGGGCGTACTTGGGGGGCGCGATGAGGGCGCTGAGGCCCTTACCGAGGGCCGTGCGACCGGGCTTCCCGAGGCTGTTCTTGTTGAGGGCGGTGACGGTCATGCAGCACCTCGCTGGAGGGTGTTGAGGTCGAGGCGGTCGAGGAGCTCGCTCGCCAGGTCGAGGTAGGCGCGGGTCCCGACGGCGGTGACGTCGTAGAGGAGCGCGGGCTTGCCGAACGACGGGCTCTCGCTCAGGCGCACGTTGCGGGGGATCCGGGTGTCGAAGACGAGCCCACCGAAGTACTCGGTGACCTCGCTCTCGACCTGGAAGCTGAGCTTGTTCCGCTTGTCGTACATCGTGAGCACGATGCCCTCGAGCGCGAGGCGCGGGTTCAGGTGCGTCTTGATGAGCTCGATGGTCGCCAGCAGGTGGCTCATGCCCTCGAGCGCGTAGAACTCGCACTGGAGCGGGACGAGCACGGTGTCGGCCGCGGTCAGGGCGTTCAGGGTCAGGAGGCCCAGCGAGGGCGGGCAGTCGATGATGACGAACTCGTAGTCGTCGGCGACCTGGGCGATGGCGTGAGCGAGGCGCTGCTCGCGGGCCACGGCAGTCACAAGCTCGACCTCGGCGCCGGCCAGGTCCGTCGTCGTCGGCACGATGTGGAGGGCCGGGAGCTCGGTCTCGACGAGGCACGCCTCGAGCGGCGTGGCGTCGATGAGCGCGTGATAGATGTGGTGGCCGAGCTCGGCCTTCTCGATCCCGAACGCAGAGCTGGAATTAGCCTGAGGGTCGAGGTCGATGAGCAGAGTGCGACGCTCGGCAGCCGCGAGAGAGGCTGCGAGGTTGACCGCGGTCGTCGTTTTGCCGACTCCGCCCTTCTGATTCGCGATGGCGATGATGCGGGACATGGCGCTTCCTGGTTGAGACCTGCGTTCAGTTGTGCGGTGGACGCCTGGATCCGTCAAGATTGATTTGTACACGTCCGGAGGACGCGGTGCGGATGTGATCTGATTCCGAAGAGTTGTAGATCGGATCGGACTGCACTTTTTTTCGCGAGCGCGTGTGAGACGTGTGGGTTTCACGTGAAACGTGGGCAGGCCGGGCTCGGGAGCCTCTCCAGCGTGCCCCTATTATAAGGATGCGTCGGAACGTCGACGCGTTTCACGTGAAACACTGGCGCTGGCGCGCCAGGATCGACCAATGCCTGCCTCGAGCCGTCAGGAATCGACGTTTCACGTGAAACGCGGACACTCGTGAGCCCTGATCCTTGATCCGCCAACCCTGGAACGTGCAAGACACGGCTCAACGCACTCAGACCCGCGTCAGGCGCCGTGATCCCGCTTCCGGCTCCTGTGCGAACACCTCAGAAGCGCCCGAAGACCTTCCTCGCGTCCGCCGCGCTGAGCTCCCCGACCCGCACGACGTCATCGCAGACCGCTTCGAGCGTCCCTGCTTGGTGGTCCGCGACGTCGACGAGGACCCCCATGAACCGCGTGTCGTGCTCTCGCGCGAACTCCCGCACCGCCGAAACCTGCTCCGGCGCCATGTGCGCCTCGCCGTCTGTGACGATGACCACGTCCGCTCGACGGAACACGCGCTCTCCCGAGATGATCGCCATGGCGTCCCGTAGCGGCCCGTCGAAGTCCGTACCGCCCCCTACTCCGAGCTTCGCGAGCCCCATCAGGCCCGTCGGATCGAAACGCAGCGCCGGCCGGCCTCGGGTGGGGGTCGCCAGGTCGAATCGCTGCCGAGAGGTCCCTGACGCGAAGCAGATGACGGTCACACGGCGGCGCGCCCGCCGGGCCAGGTCAGCCAGGGTCAGCACCACCGCCTTGGCCCAGACGACCTTGCTCCCCGCCATGGAGCCACTCACGTCCAGCAGGAAGATGGCGGGCCCCTGCCCGAGCTCCTCGTCTCCACGGACGAAATACCCGAGGAGCGCGCTCTCGGCGTAGCGTCGGCGAAAGTCCGGCTTCAACGTCCGGTGGCGCAACCCCATCAGCTCGATGGGTAGAAGCCGCGCCAGATCGCGGCCCGGCGCGATCCCGTAGACCTCGGTCTTCGCGCGCGGGACCCGCTTGCGCCGGGCCGCGCGCGCCTCCTCTCGGAGCGCCCCGAGCAGCTTAACCAGCCGCTTGATGCCCGGCATGTCGGCGAGCTCGGCCTGGAGCGCCAGCGCGTCGACGCCGTCCCCTCCTCCGCCAGGACCGCCCCCTTGCCCTGCCCCAGCGCTCGCTGCCTCAGCGACCTCGGAGAGCTGGTCGCCGACGTTGCCCGCGCGATCGCCGAGCTCGTTCCAGACCGTCCTCGGGATCCCCCGCACAGCCCGCTCGACCCGCTCGTCCAGCTCGGCCGCGTCCGCTTCCGCCACTGCTTCGGCCTCGCGCGCCTCCTCCGAAGCCTGTCGCAGCGCCTCCGCTGCGTCCGCGCGCTCGACCTCGATCGCTTCCGCGGCGCGAACCCGCTCACCGGCGGCGGCGGCGGCCTCCTCTTCGCTGGCCAGCCGCCACAGATCCTCGAGCTCCCCGGGGCTCAACAGCTCACGCCGCCGGAGCCGCTCGAGCACCCCCTCCGCGACCCGCAAGGTCGCAAACCCGGCCGTCTCGGGGCGCAGTGCCGTCACCCGCCGGGTCTCCGCGAAGCTCTCCGAGCGCGTCACCTCGTGCACGATGGCGGCCCGCAGCCGGGCGCTCCCCCGAACCGCCTCGGGTTCGAGGGTCTTGACGTTCAGCTTCACGAACGCGGAGAAGAGATCGAGCATCAGGCCTTCGAAGTCCGGGAGTAGCCGAGATCCGTCCCCGATCACCCGCGCGAGCCGCTCAGAGCCCTCGACCACCTCGGCGAAGTCCACCTCGTCCATCGCGTCGCGCGCCACGATCGCCAGGCCTCTCCCCCCGACGAGCGGGTCGCCCCCTCCCGGTCCTCTCCCTCTCAGAACGCCTCCGCCACCAGGGTCGACACCATCTGCGCCAGGGTCTCCCGCGCCTCCCGGACGTTCGACGTCACCCGTCCCCGGGCCCCGGCGAGCCGCTCGAGTCGCTCCGCCTCGGACAGGAGCCGCGTCAGCTTGGCGTGGGCCTCCACGAGGGCGCGCGCCTCTTCCTCCGGGGTGTCCCAGCGCCGCTGGGCGAAGCTCACCACCTCGCGTCCACGCGCGACCAGCGCCGCGGCGTCCTGGTCGTAGCCGCTCAACACCTCACCGACCGCGTCCCTGACGGCGTCGATCTCGTCAGGATCGCTCCACAGCGCGGCGTCCACCGTCGCGAAGATCTCGTCGTCCACGCGGTCCCGGCCCGAGAGCAGCGCCTGCGCACGCAGGTAGTCCAGGATCTGCCGGTAGCGCCGGTCCGAGACGAAGACCCCGCGCTTGTCGAGGTCACGGCGGAGCCGGAACAGCAGCTCGAGGGTCTCGTCCTCGAGGGGGATGGCGAGCGCCGCTTGACGCAGGATCGCCAGGTCGCCGAGGCCGAGCCGCGGGAGCGGCTCCGTCTCGCCCTCCCCGCGCAGCATCCGGTAGAAGCCTCGCTGCTCGGTGACCGGCTCGATCCAGAAGCGCGCCAGGAAGCGGTCGTACAGCGCCGCGAGCCCCGCCTCGTCCGGCACCTCGTTGGAGGCGCCGACGAGGCAGAGGAGCGGCACGTCGTGGGCGGCGACCCCGTTGTGGAACTTTCGCTCGTTCAGCAGTGTCAGAAGCGCGTTGAGGATCGCGGAGCTCGCCTTGAAGACCTCGTCCAGGAACGCCACGTGGGCCGTCGGCAGATAGCCCTCCACCAGCCGCTCGTAGCGACCCGCCTCGAGCGCCGCCAGATCCAGCGGCCCGAACAGCTCCTCGGGCGTCGTGAAGCGCGTCAGCAGCCGACCGAAGAAGGTCGCGTCGGCGATCCCCTCGCACAGGAGCCTCGCGAGCAGGCTCTTCGCCGTCCCCGGCGGCCCCAGGAGCAGCACGTGCTGCCCCGCGACCAGGGCCGCCAGCGCCCCGTCGATCGCCGCGTCCCGCTCGACCAGGCGCGCGCTCAGCGCCTCACGCAACGCGCGAAGTCGGGCGACCGCTTCGGCTCGCGCGGTCTCGATGGCCTCCGTATCCTGCATCTGCCCTCCCTACCGGAACGTCCTGCATGACCATACGTCATCTCTCGTGGCCCCACCTCCCGGCGGCCCTCTTGCTCCTGCTCACGACCGCCTGCCAGGCCCACGCCGGCACCCCGAAGGCCAAGGGCCCGGCCACCCCGGTCGACTTCAGCGTCCCGAGCGAGTTCGCGGGTGATCCCGTGATGGCCGCGATGCTCGCCGAGCTCGAGCGCTCGCATCGGGATCTGCGCCTCCCCGACTACGACACGCCCTACTACGTGGCCTACACGATCAAGGAGGTCGAGAAGCGGGACATCGCGGGCAAGCAGGGCGCCGTGTTCGTCAACGAGGACGAGCGGACCCGAAACGCCTTCGTCGACGTCCGGGTCGGGTCCTACGCCTTCGACAACTCCGAGGACATCGAGCTCGACTGGGTCCAGGACGGCGTCTACGAGCCGTCGTCCATCATGCCGATCGACGACTCCGTCCCGGCCGTCCGGCACGCCCTATGGCTCATCACCGACCTCCGCTACAAGCAGGCGCTGTCGAGCTACCTCAAGGTCAAGGGGCAGCGCGTCTACAAGGTCGACGACGCGCAGAAGCGCCCGAGCTTCTCCGCCGCGCCCGCCGTCGTCCACGCCGACCCGCGCGTGCCGCTCGTCCGGGACGACGACCGCTGGAACGGCCTCGTCGCCGAGCTCGGCGCGATCCTCGGGCGCGATCCGGAGATCTTCGACTCCGAGGTCAACGTGGTCGCCCAGGTCGAGACCCGCTGGCTGGTCAACACCGAGGGCGTCCGTATCCGCACCGTCGAGCCCATGTACGCGATCCACGCGAGCGCGTACTCCCGCGCCGAGGACGGGATGCTCCTCGATTCGTCCTTCGACTTCTACGGTCCCACCGAGGCCGATCTCCCCGACGACGCCACGCTCGTCGCGCGCACGAAGCGGATCGTCAGCGACCTCGCCGCCCTCCGTGCCGCCCCGGTGCTCGACCCCTTCACCGGCCCGGCGATCCTCGAGAGCGCCGCCACTGGCGTCTTCTTCCACGAGGTCCTCGGCCATCGCCTCGAGGGGCACCGCCAGCAGAGCGACACCGACGGGCAGACCTTCGCCAAGCACCTCGGCCAGCCTGTCCTACCCGAGTTCCTGTCGCTCCTCGACGACCCGACCCGGACCACCTCCGGGGCCGTCAGGCTCAACGGTCACTACAGCTACGACGACGAGGGCGTCGAGGCCGAGAAGGTCACCCTCGTCGACCACGGTGTCCTGAAGGGCTTCCTCAGCGGCCGCCGCCCGCCCGAGGGGTTTGATCGCTCGAACGGTCACGGGCGCGCCCAGGGCAACCGACGCCCGGTCTCCAGAATGGGCAACCTCATCGTCGCCGCGCACGAGAGCGTCACCGACGAGAAGCTGCGCGAGATGCTGCTCGACGAGGTGCGCCGTCAGGGCAAGCCCTTCGGCCTCATCATCCGCGACATCTCCGGCGGATCGACCAATACGTCATCCTATGGCTATCAGGCCTTCAAGGGTGAGGCTCGCATGGTATACAAGGTGGACGCCGTAACCGGCGCGGAAACACTCGTCCGCGGGGTCGAGATCGTCGGGACCCCGCTCGTCACCATCAGCAAGATCATCGCCGCGGGGACCCAGACCGGGGTCTTCAATGGCTACTGCGGAGCAGAATCAGGCATGGTTCCGGTGAGCACCGTGGCCCCGGCCACCCTCTTCAGCGAGATCGAGCTGCAGCGATCCGCGAAGCCGCGCACCCAGGGTCCGGCCCTGCCTCCTCCCCCCGTCACGCCGTCCTCCTCGGGAGCCCCATGATCCTCGACGTCCACGCTGCCTCCGAGGTCGGCTGTGTCCGCGAGCACAACGAGGACGACTGCCTCGTGCTGTCGGACCAGAAGCTCTTCGTCGTCGCCGACGGCATGGGAGGGCACGCCTGCGGCGAGGTCGCCAGCCGCATCTCGATCGAGTCGGTCGACGCGTTCTACGGTGATCCCCAGCTCGCGACGAAGCTCGAGGAGGCCTACCACGAGCTCCGCCTCGACGGCCGCGTGGCGGACCTGTCGAGCTTCCACGAGTTCCGCCTCCGCAGCGCCATCGAGTACGGCAACCTCCAGATCTTCCAGGAGGCGTCGCGCGATCCGCAGCTCGAGGACATGGGCACGACGATCGTCAGCCTGTCCTTCGTCGGCAGCCGCGTCTACGTCGCCCACGTCGGTGACAGCCGCGCGTACCGCTACCGGCGCGGCCGCCTCTTCCAGCTCACCGAGGACCACTCCCTCGCCAACGAGTACATCCGCATGCGGGTGCTTCGACCCGAGGACCTGCCGCAGTTCCCCTACAAGAACGTCATCGTCCGGGCGCTCGGCCTCCAGGAGGAGGTCCTCGTCGACACCTACTACCGCACGAGCCGCCCGGGAGATCGCTACCTCCTGTGCAGCGACGGCCTGACCGATCTCGTCCCGGATGACGAGATCTTCGAGGTCCTCGCCGCCTGGCCCGGCTCCAAGAACGCCGCCGACGAGCTCGTCCGCCGCGCCCTCGACTACGGCGGCATCGACAACGTCACCGTGCTCGTCGTCGACGTGATCTCCGACGATCCCGACGACGACCGCGTCGACGCGACCGGGCTCATCCACGGCCAGGCCGACGCCCCGCACGCGTCGGGGGCGATGCGCCAGGACGGCTGAGGCCGATCCGACCGGGGGCGGTTGACACACCGCCGCGCGCACCCCATCTAACCTCCGCGCCCGACGCTCCGGGCGCCGCGAAACCGAACCTCGGAGCTCTCGATGACCCGCCTCCTCGCCGCCGCCGCGCTCGCCGTGGTGCTCTCGGGCGCCCTCGGCGCCTGCACCGACGACTGTGAGCGGCTCGCCGACATCACCTGCCAGAAGGCGGGCGAGGCCTCGGAGCCCTGCAAGCAGATCCGCGAGCGCACCGACTCCCCCAGCGCCGAGGACAAAGAGATGTGCACGCTCGCCCTCGAGGTCGTGGACAAGCTCGTCACCGAATAGCCTGCCCCCCGGAAGGAGGCCCACGCCGTGTCCGAGAGCGACGACGCCCCGGTGCCGAACGACGGCGCGGCTCCCGACGCCTCGTTCCCGCGGCCGTTCGGCAAGTACGAGCTCGTCGACCTCATCGGCACCGGCGGGATGGCCGAGATCTACAAGGCCCGGCACCTCGGGCCCGAGGGCTTCTCCAAGCACCTCGTCGTCAAGAAGATCCTGCCCGAGTACGCCCAGAACAAGGCGTTCGTGAACATGCTCATCGCGGAGGCGAAGGTCACTTCCCTCCTCGAGCACCCCAACATCGTGCAGATCTTCGAGCTCGGCGAGATCGCCGGGCAGTACTACATCGCGATGGAGCTGGTCGACGGGGCGGACCTCCTCGACGTCCTCGCGCGCTGTACCCACGACAAGCTCCGCGTCCCGACCGAGATCGCGCTCTTCATCGTCAGCGAGGTCTGTAAGGGCCTCGCCCACGCCCACGCCGCGACCGACGCGAAGGGCAGGGCGCTCAACATCATCCACCGCGACGTCTCGCCCTCGAACATCCTCCTGGGTCTCAACGGCGCGGTGAAGATCATGGACTTCGGCGTCGCGACCGCCGACCTCGCCCGCGACGACAAGTTCGACCCGACCAACGCGACGTTCAAAGGCAAGCTCGGCTACCTGTCGCCCGAGCAGGTCCTCGGCCACCCCATCGATCGCCGCTCCGACGTCTTCGCTCTGGGGATCATCCTATTCGAGGCGCTCACCCTCAAGCGCCTGTTCGTCGGCAAGACCGACATCCAGACCATCGTCAACGTCCGCGAGGCCAACGTCGAGCGGAAGTTCAAGCGCCACAGCTACATCCCCAAGGGGATCCGCGCGATCCTGCAGCGCGCCCTGGCTCGGGATCCGACCCGCCGCTACCAGACCGCGACCGACCTCCAGGAGGCCATCCTCGACTACCTGTTCGAGAGCCGCCTCCGCGTCACCAGTCGCAGCCTCGCGGCGTTCTTGCGTCAGGTGCTCCACCCCGCCGTCACGATGGAGTCCGGCCACGTCGCGTCCCACCATCGCTGGCCCAGCGGCACCTCACGCGAGCTCGAGCCCGAGCCCGACGTGGCCGAGTCCCCCAGCCTCCCGGCGCTGCCGGCTGACGCCCACGGTCGCCGCCAGCTCCCGCGGGACCTGCGGCGGGTCGACCTGACCCGCGCGAGCTTCCACTTCCGCGTCGAGGGCGAGCCCGTCTTCGGCCCCATCGACTTCACCCGGATGAACACCCTGGTGGCGGCCCGCTGCGTCAGCCCGCGCGAGTGGGTTTCCATCAACGGCAGCGACTGGCTCCGGACGGGCCAGGTTCGTGCCATCGTCGATCTCCACCCGGCGCTCTTCGAGGAGGAGCCGGACCGACCCCTCTTCGACGGTCCGTTCAATCGCTACCGGTCGCCGCGCCTCCTGCACCAGATCTGGTCCGGCGGTCTGAGCGGCAAGCTCAAGCTCACCCGCGGCACGGTCCAGAAGGAGATCTTCTTCGACCGTGGCGCCCCCGTGCTCGTCCACTCCAACCTGAAGTCCGAGCTCCTCGGCGCCTTCTTGCTCGAGCGCGGTCAGATCGTCCCCGAGGACCTCGACCGGGCGCTCGACCTCGCCAACCAGCCCCGTACCCTCCTCGGCACCGCCCTCGTCCGCACCGGAGTCCTGCCCGTCGACAAGGTCGCCAGCGGCCTCGCCGAGCAGTTCCGGGACCGCCTCGTCGAGCCCTTCACCTGGAGTGACGGCTGGTACGAGTTCTTCGCCGGGATGATGCCCCCGCGGCCGCCGATCCCCCTCGGCGCCACGCCGCCCGAGCTGCTGATGCACGGGATTCGCGCCCACTACGACCTCGGGAGCCTCCGCCGCATCTTCGATCCCTACCTCGACAAGCCCCTCGTCGCGCCGCGCGACCTCGTGTCGCGGCTGACGCCCCTCGGCCTCGACGACGGCGAGCAGGAGGCCGCGCTGATGCTCCGGGCCGACGTCACCCTGAGCCAGCTCCTCGCGGGACCGGCCGGGGCGGGGGAGGGGCGCTTCAACTTGCTGCGGGTGGCCTTCGCCTCCTTCGAGACCGATCACCTCGCCTTCCGGGTGTCCCGGCTCTGATGCCGTCGCCGCCGCCCGTCGCGATCCTGGCCCACCGTGGGGACAGCGCGCGCTCGCCCGAGAACACCGTCGCCGCGTTCGCGTCCGCCATCGACGCGGGCGCCGATGGCGTCGAGTGCGACGTCCACCTCGACGGCTCGGGGGTCCCGCGCGTCTTCCACGACGACGACACCGAGCGCCTGACGGGCGTCCCTGGCGCCTTCGCGGCCCACCCTCCCGAGGTCCTCGCCAGCCTGCGCGTCGGAGGCGAGCCCATCCCGACCCTCGCCGAGGTTGCCGAGGCCCTCGACCGCGCCGACCGCCCGTTGATATGGAACGTCGAGCTCAAGCCGACCGCGCGCGCCGTCGACCTCGTCGCCGCCTGCCGCGACATCCTGACGGCCGCCGCCGAGCGCCACGCCGTCGTCGTCTCGACCTTCGACCCGCGGATCGTGGCGGCCCTCGCGTCCGCTGCCCTCCCGATCCGGGTCGCCTACCTGTACGAGGACCTGCTCGCGCTCCGGGCCCTGCGCTTCCTGCCCGGCGCCGAGGACCTCGACCTCCACCCCCGCCACGACCTCGTGGACGCCGCCCACCTCGCGGAATACGCTGCGGCCGGCCGCGCCTTCCGCTGCTGGACCGTGGACTCGGCCGCCGAGCTCGAGCGGCTCGCGGCGCTCGGGGTCGCCGCGGTCATCACGAACACCCCGGGCCCGCTCCGCGCCGCCCGGGACGCCCTCCGACACCGGAGCATCGCGCCATGAGCTCTCCCCTACGACCCCGACACTACGCCCTCGGGTTCGCCGCCCTGTGCGCCGCCGGCGTCGCGCTGTGGCTGACCGTCCTCAAGCCCGGGCCCGAGGCCCCGCCCGACCCGGGAGTCGAGCGGGCGAAGGCCGCGCGAGAGGCGCTGGCGCGGATCCCCGCGACCCTGCGCGAGCGCCCCGACGGCGTGACCGGGGCCGTGCGCCTCGTCGCCGAGCGCCAGCCGAAGGACGCCGAGGCGATCGTCGAGGCGGTGCGCGCGGCGGTCGACGCCGGACACCTGCCGCCTCGTGACGTGCTCGCCGACGCGCCCGAGGCTCCGCGCCCGGCCGGCGACCTCGCCCCGGCCCTCGACGGCAAGCAGGTCGGCGCCGCCGGTAGCCTCGAGCTCGCCAGCCTCGCCGGCGCGCTGATGAAGGCGCGCGGGCTCGATGAGCCCAGCTACGGGGTCGTGCCGGGCTCGCAGTGGTCGGCGACCGAGGTCCTGGCCCGCCGCTACGTCGTTCGCGCCGGTGACGGGCCGTGGTTGGCCCCCGATCGGCTACCGCTCGAGCAGGCCGCCGTCGAGCCGCTCGACGAGGTGGCGCTCGTCGCCAACGTGCTGGCGTGGCGCGCCCTCGGGGCGATGAAGGCGGGGGAGACGTCAGTCGCGTCCCAGGCGGCGAACAACGCGCGTCGGCTCCTGCCCGACGACGCGGCGATCCTGTTTCTGGTCGGCAAGACCCAGCTCAACGCGGGGCTCACCGACATGGGGATGTCCACGATGCAGCGCGCGTCGACGATGAAGGCCGACGCGCTGACGTGGTTCGTCCTCGGGCGGACGGCGCGGCTCCTCGAGCAGGGCTTCCGAGCCGAGCAGTACCTCGAGAAGGCGACCAAGGCCGATCCGAAGTTCATCCCGGCGCACCTGCTGCGCGCCGAGCTGGCGATCGACCGGCTCGCGGTGACGCCGAAGGGCGAGCAGGCCGCCGTCCTCGCAGCGGCGCGGCAGCAGGTGCAGGCCGCGCGGACGGTCGACCCGAAGGCGCGTGGGATCCGGATCGTCGAGGCGAACATCGAGGCCCTCGAGGAGCACCCGGAGAAGGCCGAGGCGCTCCTCCGCGAGGAGACCGAGCTCCACCCCGAGAGCGAGGATCCCTGGCTGCTCCTGGCGCAGATCCTGGCGGTCTCGGAGCGGGACGCCGAGGCGATCGCGGTGCTCGACGGCGCCGTGGCCAAGGGGGTGGCGACCGCGGAGATCCAGAAGGGCAGGGGGGCGCTCCTCGCCAGCGTCGGGCGCTGGGACGACGCCCTCGCCGCCTTCGAGGACGCGCTGGAGAAGGCGCCGAACGACCCCGAGCTCCGGCCCCAGGTGGCGCAGCTCTACCGCGCGAACGAGCGGGAGGACGAGGCCCGCAAGCTCCTCCTGGAGCAGATCGTCCGGAACCCCGAGGACGCGACCTCGATGCTGCTCCTCGCGCAGCTCGAGCTCGACGCCGGCAACTGGGACGCCGCCCAGGGCAGCATCGACAAGGCTCGGGAGCTGGTGCCCGAGTCCTCGGACGTCGCGCTCCTCGACTACGTGGCGCAGCTCCTCGCCGAGCGCGACCCGTCGGCGGCGCGCGCGCGGGCGCTGAAGCTCATCGGCAACCGCCGGGACGTCGCCCAGGTCCTGCTCGAGCAGGGCGAGGTCGCCGAGGCCGAGACGCTCCTGACCGAGGCCCTGGAGACCGAGGCGGAGGACGCCGCGGTGCCGATCCTCCTGGTCGGCATCTACTACGGCACGCACCGCGACGCCGAGGGCGACGCCCTGCGTGCGAAGACCCTCGAGCGCTTCTCCGAGGACAACCACGAGGAGCTCAACCGGCTCTTCGACGCGGCGATCTCGCAGGCCAAGGCCCAGCGTGAGGCGCACGCGGCGGACGGCGCGACCCCGGCCGCGCCGGAGGAGGCTCCCGAGCCCGACGACTCGCCGGACCCCGGGACGCTCCCGCCGACCGAGGCGCCCGCGCCGGGCCCGGACGCCCCGACGCCCGATGGCCCCGGGCCGCCCGAGGTGCCCGACGGAGGCGGCGAGTGACGGTCACCGCCCGCCTCCTCGACGGGGCCTCACGCCTCGGGGTCGCGCTGAGCGACGAGCAGGCCGCCCGGCTGGCGCGCTACGCCGAGCTCATCGCCCGGTGGAACGCCCGGATCCGGGTGGTCGGGCCGAGCGACGTCGCGACGATCGTCGACGAGCACGTGGTCGACGCCCTCGGCTTCGCCCGGGTCGTCGCCCGCGCCGCCGCGCCGGCCTGGTACGACATCGGCGCCGGCGCGGGGCTCCCGGGCCTCGTTCTGGCGACGCTCTTTCCGGAGACGCGCTTCGTCCTCGTCGAGCCGGTCAGCAAGAAGAGCGCCTTCATGCACCACGCGGCGACGACCCTCGGCCTCGACAACGTCGAGATCCTGACGACCCGCGTCGAGCAGCTCCCCGATGGCGGGCCGACCGCAGCGTTGAGCCGCGCGACCTTCGCCCCCGACGAGTGGTTCCTCCGGGCGAGCGCGCTGGTGGGGCAGGGCGGGCTCGTCGTCGTGGCCCTCGGGCAGCTGGACGCGCCGACCCTCCGGTCCAGCGCCGAGGTCGTCGACGACTACACGCTGCCCTTCGGCGGCGCGCAGCGGACGAACCTCCTGCTCCGCGTCGGCGAGCCTGGGTGAGCCGCGGGCGGTTACGGCGCGAGGCTGGTGTTCGCTCCGGAGACGGAGTAGAAGCCCGGGCCGTGCGTCGACTCACGCCAGCTCCAGGGGGCGCTCGTTCGGTCGCGTCCCGAACCGTCTCGACCCGGCGCCCGGGGTTCGACCGGTGGGCCGTCACCGCGCTGTGGCTCGTGCTCCTGGTTGGGGCGCCGGCCGCCGCCGCCGCGCCTGCGCCCGACGGGTCTCCAGCGGATCCGAAGTCGCTCGTCTCGGTCACTGGTGACCCCTGCTGCTACGATCTGACGCCCTTCGAGGTGGCCGAGCCGGCGCTGTCGGCGGCGTGGCAGGCCGCCACCGAGCAGCGCGGGGCCCTCACCGCGGCCACCGCGCTCACCGGTCTGACCGCCTGGCGTGCCGAGCACCCCGAGGCGGACGACTCCCTCGTCGGGCGGACGGCGCTGTGGCTGACGGCGCGACTCGAGATACGCCTCGACCGTGGGAACGCCGCGGCAGACACGCTCCGCGAGCTCGTGGGTCGTCCGTATGGCGCCTTCTCCGATGCCGCACGGACCATGCTCGCCGATCTCCTGCCTCGCGCTGACGCGGTCGAGGCCGCAGCGCTGCGGCTCGGCCGGCTCCCGGCGACTCGGGGCTTCTCGAAGGACGCCCTGCGGTCGGTGAAGACCCTCGAGCGGGCCGGCGAGCGAAAGCGCGCCGCGGCGCTGCTGAGCGACCTGCTCGAGCGCTCCCTCGACGGCGACGACCGGGCCGAGCTGGTCGGGCGACTCGCCCGACTCCGCTGGAGCCTGGGCGAGAAGGGGGCGGCGCGTCGCCTGGCGGGCGACCTGTGGTGGCGCGCGCGAAGCGACGCCGACCGCGGCGAGGCGGAGAAGCTCCTGAAGGACTTCGACGTTCGGATCGATGCCTATGATCGCCTCGCCCGCGAGGTCATCGACAACGGCCGCCCGTCCCGAAAGGACCGGCGGAGACTGCGGAAGACGCGGATCCGGGGGCGCCTCAAGCGGACGGTGAGGACCTGGGCCGAGGCCCTCTACGACCGCTACGACGAGCCCGAGGCCGCGCTGAAGCGGCTGTCCCGCTTCAAGAAGTACGTGAAGAAGACGAGCTCGTTCGCGCCCTGGTTCCGCTTCGGCGAGGCCGAGCTCCTCCGCAAGCTCGACCGCGACGCCGAGGCCGTCGAGGCGTACCTGGAGGTCGCGGAGAAGTGGCCGGATCACCCGGTCGTCACCGAGGCCCTCGAGCGCGCGAGCGGGCTCTTGCGTTACCTCGAGCGCGCCGACGACGCGAACGCCGTCGACCAGCGGATCGTCGCGCGCGGCGGCCACGACGAGGTCCACCGACAGGCCCTGTGGCGAGTCGGCTTCGACGCGTGGCTCGCCGGTAACCCATCGGGGGCCGCGGTCTTCCTGGAGAAGCTCGCCGACCGCTACGGCGGCGAGCCCGATGTCTGGGCGATGATGTGGGCCGAGCGGGCCGACTACTGGCGCGGCCGGGCGGCCGAGGCGATGGGCGAGGCCGAGCGCGCGAAGGCCCTCTACACCAACGTCGCCCTCCGCTTCCCGACGAGCTGGTACGCGCTGCTCTCGCGCGACCGGCTCGGCGACGACCTCCCCCGCGCCGGGCTCTCCCGCGCGCTCCCAAAGACGCCGTGGCTCGACACGGCCGTCGCGCTCGCGCGGCTCGGTGACCGGGACGGCGCCATCGACGCCCTCGAGGCCCTGCTCGCGGCCGACTACCTGCCGGGGCGCGGGCGCGCGCTGCTGGCGGCGCTCCTCGCCGAGCAGGGGGACCACTCCCGGGCGGGGAGGGTCGCCAAGAAGAGCTTCGTCCCCCCGTTCCCCATCGACGACGCCAGCGTCGAGACCCTGCGCGAGTGGTTCCCCTACGACTTCGCCGAGGCGGTCACCGCGGCCTCGAGCGAGCACGGGATCCCGGCCTCGCTCCTCGCCGGCATCGCCAGCGTCGAGACGGGTTTCCACGCCCGCGCGCGCAGCGGCCCGGGGGCGATCGGGCTGTGCCAGCTCATGCCGCGCACCGGGACGGCGCTCGGGCGCCGGCTCTACGGCCCCCGCTTTCGGACCCGGCAGCTCTACGATCCCGAGACGAACCTCCGCGTCGCCTCCTACCTGCTGTCGCTCCTGCGCGAGCGCTGGGGGGACCAGCCGGCGGTGCTGGCCGCGGCGTACAACGCCGGCAACGGGCCGGTGGCGCGCTGGATCAAGGCCCACGGTCACCTCGACACCGACGCCTTCGTCGAGCTCATCCCCTATCGGCAAGCCCGCCGCTACGTGAAGCGGGTCATGTCGTCCGCCGAGATCTACCGTCGGCTCTACGGGCTGGATCTGGTGCCGCTGCCGCTGCCGCGCGCCGTCCGACCGCCCACCGACGGGCCCGACGACACCGCGTCGCCCGATGAGGACGCCCCGGACGCTCGCGGCGACGAGAAGCCGGAGCCCGACGACGACGAGGAGACGCCATGAACGCGACCACGGGCCCGGTGATCCTCGTCTTCGACGACGATCTGGTGAACCACCAGGACTTCCTCGCCGATCTGCCTGGCCGCTTCGTGTTCCGGGCCCACGCCGACGACGCGGTGTCCGACGTGGCCGAGGTCAAGCCGGACTGCGTCTTCATGGACTTCAGCATGAACGCCCGGCTCTCGGGCGCTCAGGCCACCGAGCTGCTGCGCGCGGTCCACGACTTCGACGCGCTGCCGATCGTCGCCATCAGCTCGGACACGCGCCTGAACCGCAAGATCGTCATGGCCGGGGCCACCTACAGCGTGGCAAAGATGGCCCTGCCCGACCACTTCGGGCACATCCTCCGCTACGTCATCACGAAGTAGAGCCGCCATGAAGACCGCCGTTCACTCCGAGATCGCCCCGCTCGAGGCGATCGTCACGAGCCCGCCCGGCCTCGAGTTCGACCTGATGCTGCCCGAGAACCTCGAGGCGCATCGCCCGGGCCCCGACGGACGGCTGGTGCCGAGCCCGGACTACCTGCTCTTCGACGACCTCGTCCTGCTGAGCGCCATGCAGGCCGAGCACGCGCAGCTCGTCGAGGTCGTCCGCGCCGTGACCGGCCACAGAAACCACTTCACCTGGCGTCAGCTCCTCGTGGAGACCCTCGGCGAGCCCGAGGTCCGCCGCGAGGTCATCCACCGCACCCTCGAGCTCGAAGACCGGCTCTATCCACACAAGGCGGCCGAGCGCGACGCGATCCACGGGGCGCTCGAGGACCTCGACGCGCCGCGCCTCGCCGAAGCGCTGATCCTGGGCCGCCACCCGGTCGACCGCCGCCCGCTCTATCGCTGGCCGATGCCCAACGCGCTGTTCGCGCGGGACCTGATGGCGGCCGTCGGCGACTCGGTGGTCATGACCTACGCCGCCGAGCCAGCGCGCGGGCGGGAGATGCTGCTCTCGCGCATGATCCTGCGGTACCACCAGGCCTTCCGCGGGATCGACAAGGTCGACATCGGCGACGACGCCCACGGCCGCCCGAAGCTGTCGGTCGAGGGCGGAGACATCCAGGTCATCGGCGACAAGACGGTGCTGATCGGGGTCGGGATCCGGACCACGATGGAGGCGGTCGACGCCCTCGCTCCGAAGCTCTTCGCCCGCGGCATCGAGACCGTGCTCTGCTACGAGATGCCGCGCCGTCGCGCCGCGATGCACATCGATACGCTCTTCACCCGCATCGACGAGAACCACTGCCTCATCTACCCGCCGCTGGTCGAGGATCCGCAGCGCCTCGGCGCGCGCGTCCACCGCATCACGCCGGCCGAGGGGCGGGTCGACGCCGGGCCGGCGCTGTTGCCGGTGCTGGCCTATCACGGCATCAACCTGCAGCCGGTCTATTGTGGCGGGAGCAACCCCATCATGCAGGCCCGTGAGCAGTGGTCCGACGGCGCCAACGCCTTCGCCCTCGCCCCCGGCGTCATCGTCTGCTACGGGCGCAACCGCTACACCCTGCGCCAGCTCAACCGCATCGGCTACGAGGTCGTCTCGACCGAGCAGTTCGTCGACAACGCCCTCTACTACGTGAGCCAAGGCCGCAAGATCGTCGTCGCCCTCCACGGCCACGAGCTCGTCCGGGGCCGCGGCGGCCCGCGCTGCCTGACGCTCCCGCTCCGCCGCCGCGCTATCGAGGCCTGACGAGCCGCGCGACGTCACCGTGGAGCCCTGCCAGGGCGCTATCGAAGGTCGCGAGCAGCCCATCGTGGGAGCGGGCGAGCTCGGCGAGCCACGCGTCGGTCACCTGTCGGTGGCCTTGAAGGCCGCGGTGCGGCACGGCTCGATAGGAGGGCGCTTCGCCCCAGAAGACGTGACGTGGGTGTGCGGCGATCTCGTCGAGCGCCTTCCAGGCCGCGCGGGCAGACCGGTCCGCCGCGTACATCATGTGAAGCCGCAGCAACGTTCCTTCGGTGACCGCGCACGTGGCGAAGCGGTCATCGCTCCCGAGGGCCGCGAACCATACATGTGCGTCGCGGTGATGCAGGTGCGTATCCATCCGGAGGGCGACGAGGAGGTTGCCGTCGAGGAGCCAGGTCGTCACGCGTCGTCGTCCAGCGCAGCGACATCGTCGGGCGTGATCACGCGAGCGCCCCGAGAGACCGGAAAGGTCGAGAGCGGGTGCGTCTCCGAAGCCGGCGTCGGAGATTCGAGCGCGCGTCGGATCAGCCGGTTGACGGCCGCGCTGAGGCTGCAGTCCTCAGCCTTCGCGAGTGACTTCGCGACTCCGTACAGGTCGTCTTCGAGGGTGATCGACAGTCTCATACCGACAAAGTGGTGAACCGGTGAAGCGGTGTCAATGCTCCGTCCGGGTCCGACGGTCGCGGTCAGGCGTCGGGCTCGAGGCTGTCTTCGGGGGCGTGGTCGGCGTCCATCGCGAATCGGCCGGTGGGGCGGCGGCCGACCCAGCGGCGCAGGTGGACGACGACCTGGTCGGCGATGGCCTTGTCCTCGGGCAGCGGCACGACGACGCTCTCGAGAGTGTCGACGGGGCTCAGGCGGGCGCGGGTGAGGAGCTCGACCCGCGGGAGCACGTCCTGGCTGATCTCTATCCGCTGAAAGCTCCCCAGGTTCCAGATCCGCGGTGTCCCGAGCGCGCGGACGTTGAGCGTCGGGCCGTCGAGCCCGACGAGGGTCGGGAAGAAGAACGGCGCCGCCGCGACGGTGAGCCCCAGGGCGACGACCAGCGCCCAGAAGGCCTCGTGGAACACCACGGCGGTCCCGGCGGTCGCGCCGACCACCAGGGCGACCGCGATGACCAGCCGCACGGGGTGTCGCCGCGCCGGCCAGATCTTGTAGCGGATGACGCCCCCGGAGGTACTCGGCGAGACGTCCCCCGCGAGCTTGGACTCGGCCGCGTCGCTCACCGCTCGAAGGTAGCAAGAGAGCGGGGGACGCGCCAGCCCGGGCGCCTTGACACGGGTCGCCCTTTGCGTCGACACCAGACGCTCCGGCGAGCTTGGGAGGAGGGCGCCTTTGGCGCGAGTCATACCGGGGGACTGGCTGAAGGGGATCGCGGTCCTGGTCGCGCTGACGTCGCTGAGCACGGGCTGCTCTCGTGGTCCGGAGGGGCCGCCACCGAGGCTCGTCACCCCAAACGCCGATCGCCTCGCCGAGCTCGCCGCTGCCGTCGAGGACCGCCCCGCGATCCCCACCCCCGACGCCGGCACCTCGCTCGACGTCGCGCTCCCGACCACCGAGGTGGGGCCCGAGGCCTTCGTCAACGCGGCGATGGTCGAGCACTACGTCGAGCGCTGCGCCGCCGACCAGGCCGCGGCCCGTGATGACGCGCCCGCTGGTGCCGAGGACGAGGACGACAGCCGCCTCGCCGGCTACGGTCAGATCTATCGCGGCGTCAAGCCGTGGAAGCAGGCCGCGGTCCCCGGCGACAACATGTTCCGCTGGGTCGAGGCCAACCCCGAGTATCTCGACCCGAACAAGATCAGCGAGTCGTCGGGCACGGCCATCGCCAGCCAGATGTTCGAGCCGCTCCTCGTGCTCGCCCCGGGCAACACCCCGCCGCGCCCCGGCCAGGCCGAGCGCTTCGAGGTCAGTGCGGATGGCCGCACCTACACCTTCCACCTGCGGCCCGGGCTCACCTGGAGCGACGGGGTGCCCGTCACCGCCGAGACCTTCCGGGGCTCGTGGCTCCGCGGACTGCACCCGGACACCGCGTCCAACAACGCCGTGCAGCTCTGGTACATCGAGGGCGCGGAGGCCTTCAACACCGGCCTCTCCAAGGACCCTGAGACCGTCGCGATCCGCGCCCTCGACGACCTGACCCTCCAGGTCCAGCTGACGGCGCCGACCCCGTTCTTCCCCGACCTGGTCACCTACATCGCCTACGCCCCGGTCCCGCTTCACGTCGTCGAGCGACACGGCATCCACTGGACCCGCCCCGAGAACATGGTCGTCAACGGCCCCTTCCGCATGACCGAGTGGAGCCCGCGCGACCGCCTGGTCATGCGGCGTAACCCCAGCTACTGGGACGCCGAGAACGTCGCCCTCGACGGCGCCATCGTGAACGTCAGCGACAGTGAGGCGCGAAACGTCCTGCTCTACGACACGGGGCAGGCCCACTGGATCAACCCCATCCCGCTGTCGCTCATCCGCGACGGCATCGCCAGCGGGCGGAACGACCTGCACATCGACCAGCAGATGTGCACCTACTACTACGTCTTCAACACCCGCAAGCCGCCCTTCGACGACCGCCGGGTGCGCCTCGCCTTCGACGCGGGGATCGACAAGACCGCGCTCACCCGCGACGTCCTGGCGTCCTTTCAGCCCCCGGCGTCGAGCCTGCTGCCGGACATGTTCCAGGCGACCCTCGGCTACACCAGCGTCCCCGGCCCGCCCTACGACCCGGACGTCGCCCGGCAGGCCCTCGTCGAGGCGGGCTACCCCGCCGGTCGGGGCTTCCCGACGACCTCGCTGGTCTACAACACCTTCGAGGCGCACAAGCTCATCGCCGAGTTCTTCGAGCGCGAGATCCTCTCCGGGCTCGGGATCGAGCTCGACGTCAGCAACATGGAGTGGAAGTCGCTCCTCAAGCAGGTCCTCGCCGGCGACTTCCAGCTCGCCCGGACCTCGTGGTGCGCCGACTACCCGGACCCGCTGACCTTTCTCTCGGTCTTCATCAGCGAGAGCCCGAACAACTACGCGGGCTACGACAACCCCGTCTACGACGCGCTCATCGAGGAGATCCGCCGCGAGACCGACCGGACCAAGCGGAACGCGCTCCTGTGCGCCGCCGAGAAGACCCTCAACCGGGATCTCCCGGTCCTGCCCATCTACTACTACACCCGCGCCTACCTGCTTCGCCCCGAGGTGCGCGGCTTCCTGCCTCAGTACTCGAACCGCCACTACCTGAAGTGGGTGTCGCTGGACGGGGAGGCCGAGTAGATGCTGCGCTTCCTGGTCAAGCGCATCTTCGGCGCGCTCATCACCCTGTGGCTCATCGTCACGGCGAGCTTCTTCCTGATGCGCTTCGCGCCCGGGAGCCCCTTCGACCAGGAGCGGGAGCTGGCGGCGTCGGTGAAGGCGAACCGGTGGCTCCTCTACGGGATGGGCAACGAGGTGACGACCCCGGTCGCCGGGCGCATCACCTCGGTCGCGGACCCCGAGATCGGCGCCGACTACGACGAGGGGACCTGGCTCGCCACCCTCGAGGACGCCGACGGCACCGAGCACCGCTTCGAGATGCCGAACGACGGGAGCCTCGAGGCGCTCCCGGTCAGCGTCGGGCTCGACCTCCCCGAGGGCGGCCGGATCGCCGTCGTCTCCAAGACCCCGTGGCAGCAATACACGAGCTCGATCGGGCGCTACATCACCCTCGACTTCGGCGTGACCTTCACCTCCGGCGGCGAGCGCACGGTGATGGAGGAGCTCTCCCACGCCTTCCCGATCTCGCTCGAGCTCGGCGTCTACGCGCTCATCTTCGCCCTGATCCTCGGGGTCACCCTCGGGCTCCTGGCCGGGCTCAGACAGAACACCTGGGTGGACTACACCGCGATGTCCGGGGCGATGCTCGGCATCAGCATCCCGACCATGGTCAGCGGGCCGCTGCTCATCGCCATCTTCGTCATCGGGCTCGGCTGGCTCCCCTACGGCGGCTGGGATCCGCCCGCCGGCAGCGAGTGGTCGGCCTTCAGCTATCGGATCCTGCCGGTCATCACCCTCGGCCTCGTCTACACCGCCTACTTCGCCCGCATCACCCGCGGCGGGATGCTGGAGGTCATCCGCTCCGACTACATCCGCACTGCGCGGGCCAAGGGGCTCAGTGACCGCCGCGTCGTCACGCGCCACGCGCTCAAGGGCGCGGTCCTGCCCACCGTCAGCTTCCTCGGGCCGGCCATGGCGCGCATCGTCACGGGCTCCGTCGTCGTCGAGCGCGTCTTCGGGATCGCCGGGCTCAGCGAGTACTTCGTCAAGCCCGCCATCGACCGCGACTACCCCCTCGTCCTCGGCACCGTCGTCATCTACTCGGCGCTGCTCATCCTGATGAACCTGCTCGTGGACATCGCGTACACGTTCCTCGACCCCCGGGTGAAGCTGAAGTGACGGCGCCGACCCAGCCCGAGCAGGGCCGAAGCCTGCTCTCCGACGCCTGGCGCCGCCTGAAACGGAACCGCCTGGCCGTCGCGGGGCTGATCTTCATCGCCTTCGTCGCGACCGCGGGCTACGGCGCGCCGCTGTGGTCGGCCCTCGTCACCCACTTCGACCCCGAGCACGACGCCCCCGAGTACCTCAAGTACCAGCCGCCCGGGACGCGGGCGCTGTCGATGGTCTACCCCACCTACGACGGTGACGCGGCCGCCTTCGACGTGGTCGACCTCGACGGCGACGGCTTCCTGACCTGCCGCCGTGTGCCGACGCCGAACGTGCTCCCGGTCGGCTTCAAGCAGCTCGAGGAGCTCTCGCCGACCCTCTATCGAGAGGCCGTCGCCCGCTGGGAACAGCTCGACGAGCGCCTCGGCGTCAAGGACATCACGGGCCTCGTGGTCGGGCGCCTCGAGTGTCCGGAGCTCGAGATCGCCGCCGAGGTCGCCACCTGGCTCGAGAACCTCGTCACGTCCTACGACCGCGCGAGCGGCAACGACGCGCCGAGCCCGGACGTCATCGCCCGCGACGGCTTCGTGACCTGGGCCGAGTACCCGCACACCGACGCCGACGTCCCCGAGAAGCTCCGCGGCTACGGCCTCGCCGGGCCCGACGCCTTCCGCCTGCTGGACCTCGACGGCGACCACGTCCTGACCCTGGTCGAGCTGACCGAGCGGGCGCGCTACTTCTCCTACCGGAGCCTCGGCTCCGACGGCCTGTCCTTCGAGCGCTTCGTCACCGAGCACGACCGCGACCGCGACCTCCGTATCGCCCGCGGCGAGTACCCCGGGGCGCCCGAGCTCCACGCCATGGCCTTCGGCAGCGACTCCTCCGGCCGCGACGTCCTCACGCGTCTTCTGTACGGGGCGCGGCTGTCGATCTCGGTGGGTCTCTTGGCGACCCTGGTCTCGCTCCTCATCGGCGTCACCTGGGGCGCGACCGCCGGGTACGTCGGGGGGCGCACCGACGAGATCATGATGCGCATCGTGGACACGCTCTACGGGCTGCCCTTCATGTTCCTCGTCATCCTGTTGATGGTCATGTTCGGCCGGAACGTCATCGTCCTCTTCGTGGCCCTCGGGGCGGTGCAGTGGCTCAGCATGGCCCGGGTGGTGCGCGGCCAGGTGATGAGCCTCAAGCACCAGGAGTTCGTGGAGGCGGCGCGCGCCATCGGGGCGAGCAACCGCGCCATCATCTTCCGCCACCTCGTGCGCAACGTCGTCGGCCCGGTGGTCGTCTACTCCACGCTGCTCGTGCCGGCGGTCATCATGGAGGAGGCGTTCCTCTCGTTCCTCGGCCTCCTCGGCGACGAGATCTCGTGGGGCAAGATGATCTCCGAGGCGCTCCAGGTCTGGCAGAACAACCCCGGCAGCTACCCCTGGCTCATCGTCTTCCCGGGCGCGGCCCTCGCGCTGACGCTCTTCGCCATGAACTTCCTGGGTGACGGCACCCGCGACGCCATCGACGTGAAACAGTGACGACGCTCCTGTCCATCCGCGGCCTCCGGGTCGCCTTCAAGACCGACGACGGCTACGTGACCGCCGTGGACGGGCTCGACTACGAGCTCGCGCCGGGCGAGACCCTGGGCATCGTCGGCGAGTCGGGCTCCGGGAAGTCGGTCACGAACCTCGCCGTCATGCGGCTCCTGCCCCCGCCGCCGGCGAGCCGCACCGAGGGGCAGATCCTGTTCCGCGGGCTCGATCTGCTGCGGGCGTCGCCGAAGACCCTGCGCGGGATCCGCGGGCGCCGTATCGCGATGATCTTCCAGGACCCGATGACGAGCCTCAACCCGTTCCTCCGGGTCGGGACGCAGCTCGTCGAGATGCTCCGGGTCCACAACCCGAAGATGTCGAAGGGCGAGGCGAAGCGCCGCTCGCTGGCGATGCTCGAGCGCGTCGGGATCCCGGCACCGGACCGGCGCTTCCGCCAGTATCCCCACGAGTTCTCGGGCGGGATGCGGCAGCGCGTGATGATCGCGATGATGCTCCTCAACGACCCGGAGCTGCTCATCGCGGACGAGCCGACGACCGCGCTCGACGTCACCATCCAGGCCCAGATCCTCGAGCTCCTCAAGGACCTCCAGTCCGAGCTCCAGATGGCGATCACCCTCATCACCCACGACCTCGGCGTCGTGGCCGGGATGGCGAACCACATCCTGGTCATGTACTCGGGCAAGGTCATGGAGGAGTCGTCCGCCAGCGAGCTCTTCGAGACCCCCTCGCACCCCTACACGATCGGGCTGATGCGCTCGATCCCGCGGCCCGATCTCCCCGAGGGCAAGCGCCTCTTCTCGATCCCCGGGCGCCCGCCGGACCTGGACAAGCGGCCGCCCGGCTGCCCCTTCGCGCCCCGCTGTGACTGGGCGCGGGACATCTGCCACCACGAGCACCCCGCCGAGACGCGGATCTCCGAGACGCACCGCGTCTTCTGCTGGGCGGTCGACGACGTGCGCGCGGCGGTCGCCGCCGGGAAGGCCGGGCTGACGGCCGAGGAGCGGGCCCAGTGAGCGCGAGCGCCCCAAGCGGCCGCGGCGGCGGCCCCCTCCTGAGCCTGCGCGACTTCCGGGTGCACTTCCCGGTGTCCGAGGGGGTGCTCTTTCGGCGCAAGCTCGGCCTCGTCCGCGCGGTCGACGGCGTGGACCTCGACGTCGAGTCGGGCGAGACGCTCGGCCTCGTGGGCGAGTCCGGCTGTGGCAAGTCGACGCTGGGGCGCGGCGTGCTGCAGCTGTTCGAGCACGGCGTCGCGCGGATGTCCGGCGAGGTGCGCTACGGCGGGCAGGACCTGGTGAAGCTCGGGTCGACGCGCCGCGGGCTCCGCCGGATCCGGCCGCTCCGCAAGGACCTCCAGATCATCTTTCAGGACCCGTACGCGTCGCTGAACCCGCGGATGAACGTCGCGACGATCGTCGGCGAGCCGCTCCGGGTCCACGGGCTCGAGAAGGGCAGGGCGGCGACCGCGCGGGTGAACGAGCTCCTCGAGGTCGTCGGGCTCTCGCCGGCGATGGCGAAGCGATACCCGCACGAGTTCTCGGGCGGCCAGCGCCAGCGAATCGGCATCGCGCGGGCGCTGGCGGTGCGGCCGCGCTTCATCGTCTGCGACGAGCCGATCAGCGCCCTCGACGTGTCGATCCAGGCGCAGGTCATGAACCTGATGATGGACCTCCAGGAGCGCTTCCACCTGACCTACCTCTTCATCGCCCACGACCTGGCGGCGGTGAAGCACATCTCCGACCGGATCGCGGTGATGTACCTCGGCGAGATCGTCGAGCTGGCCGCCGCCGACACCGTCTACGACGAGCCGCTCCACCCCTACACGCGGGCCCTCATCAGCGCGGTCCCCGTGCCCGATCCGTCGAGCACGGCGGGAGCGCGGCGCATCCGCCTGTCCGGCGAGGTCCCGAGCCCGCTCTCACCGCCGTCGGGCTGCCGCTTCCACACCCGCTGCCCCATCGCCGAGGCTCGCTGCAAGGCCGAGGCGCCGCAGCTGCGGGAGCTCGTCCCCGGCCACCGCGTCGCCTGTCACCTCGCCGAGCCCCCGGGCTGAGCCGAGCGTCACTGGGCGGTCGAGACGACCGCGGGCCATTCGAGCGAGACCCCTTTGGCCCGCGGTCGTCCCGACCGCCCGTGGGTCAGGGCGTGGCGGCGGTGGTCTCGGCCTTCCAGCCGTCGTAGTTGGCGAGGAACCAGTCGGCCATCAGATCGCCGACCGCGCGGTGGCCGCGCCCGTTGAGGTGCGAGAGATCCCCGCCGAGGCGCTTCTTCTTGCGGAAGAGCTCGACGGCGTCGTCACCACCCATGGCCTCGATGGTGTCGAAGAAGGCGCAGCCCAGGGCGTCGGCGGCGGCGCGCTGGCCCTCGTAGACGGGCTTCAGGTCGGGGTCGAGGGCGACCTTGCCCCGGACCCGCACGCCGTGGGCGATCGGGCCGACGATGAGGCAGGCCGCGCTCGGCGCCCCGGCGCGGAGGTGCTTCATCGTCTCGATGATCTCGTCCTTGTGCCGGTCGGCGGTGAGGCCGGGGTCGACGCGCTCGTTGCCGCCGAAGTTCAGCACCAGCAGGTCGGGGCTCCGCGCCTCGAGCTGGGACTTCATGTGATCGGCGTCGGCGTTGAGCCAGCGCCGCGCCCGCATCCCGAGCACGCCCAGGGCGTCGACGGTGACGCCGTTGTCCCCACGCTCGAGGGCGACACCATAGGCGACCGTCTGGCCGCCGCCGCCGGCGCGCACGCGGACCGACTTCACGCCGCCCTCGGGAGCCGTCCAGCGCCAGACCCGGTCCCCCGGGGCGTCCGCCGCCGTCTCCTCGGTGGCCGTCGCGCTCGGCGCGCCATCGGCGAAGATCTGCAGGCTCCCGGCCTTCGGGAACGCGCGGTAGAACACGTCGACCCGGGTGAGCGGCGCCTCCGCCGTGTAGGTCGTCGAGGCGCCGCCGTAGCTCTCGGACTGGACGCCGCCATAGCCGTAGAGCCCGCTCCGGAGACTCCCCTGGATGACGTTGCTCGAGGACCAGCCGTGGCGCTTCATCCGCACGCCGTCGTGGAGGTAGCCGTCGAAGGTCGTGTCGAGGAGCATGAACCCCGGCCCGGCGTCGCCGAAGCGCTCCTGGAGGCGCGTCCGCAGCTGACCGGTGTATCCGTCGCTGACGATCGCGCTGTCGCCCCACCAGGCGATCCGGACGACCCGCTTCGTGTCGGGCGCCTCGGTGGTCGCGAGCGCTTCGAAGAACGACGTCAGTCGCTCCCTGACGGTCAGGTCGACGACGGCGTCGGCGCCGTCCGCCTCGGTCGGCGGCGCGGCGGCGAGCAGCGTCGTCAGGGTCATCGCGGCGAGGCCGAGCGCGGACAGTCGCATGAGAGGCTTCTTCATTCGGCTTGGGGCTTCCAGGGTTGCGCGGCGAGTCGGGGACCGAAGGCGCCGCCGAGGACGGGGTTGGACAAGGCGCGTTGGATGCGTTTACATCCGGGCACCGGGTGTGGCAAACATCTGTGGCGACGGTGCGCTTCCATTGCGATGACCCCCCAGCATGATTTATAGTCGGCGCAGCAGGGGGAGGGTCGTCCCGGTGGACGGTCACGTCGAACGACGTGTTGGGAGTTCCACATGGGTTACGAGTTCGGGCTGAGTCGGCGTATCTACGGCGTCGTTTGCGGGGTGGTCACCGATAACAAGCACCCCGAGGGCGACTACCGGGTCAAGGTGAAGTTCCCCTGGATCTCGTCGACCGACGCCAGCGACAAGGAAGACTTCATCAGCTCCTGGGCGCGGGTGGCGACCCAGATGGCGGGTGGCGGTCGCGGCTTCTACTGCCTCCCCGAGCCCGATGACGAGGTCCTCATCTCGTTCATCCACGGCGACATCCGCCTCCCGATCGTGATCGGCGCGCTGTGGAACCAGACCGACAAGATGCCGGTCGGCGGCGACGGTTCGCCGAACAGCGGCGTCACCGATCCGCTCGGCAACGACATCGGCATCTCGGCCGCCGCGGTCGACAACAACGCGGCCGGCGGCAAGAACAACGCGCGCTTCTTCCTGAGCCGCTCCGGGCACCTGCTGATCTTCGACGACACCGACGGCAAGGAGTCGATGACCCTGATCTCGAAGAGCGGCCACGGCCTGCACTTCAACGACGAGAAGGACAACATCGCGATGCACGACGCGTCCGGCGAGGAGTACATGGTCCTCGACGGCAAGAACAAGAAGATCATCATCGAGACGAAGAACGGCGACATCGACGTCCTCTGCAAGAACGGCACGTTCAATCTCGAGGCGAAGAAGATCACGGTGAAGTCGACGACGACGGCCGAGTACAAGTCGACGAAGGACACCACGATCAAGTCCGACGCCAAGATCATCATCAACGCGAGCTCGCTCATCGACGCCGACGCCGCCAAGATCGAGCTCAACTAGCCCACTCCGGCGCGCCGCCCGACCCGTCAACGGCGCGCCGCCCGACTCGCGACCCGAGGGGCGCGGCTCCAATCCGCCGGAGCCGCGCCTCTCTGCGTCTGGACGCCGGCCGACCGATCTCGCTCCGGAGCTGCGCGTCAGCCGCATCTCGGCGCTCGCCCGCCTTTTTTCTCAAGCTACTCGCGGAACGGTCGATGCATTGCGGTAGGCGTGCGTCGTGTAACCATCCCCGCTGGCCACACGACGCTGCCTCGGGTCGCCGCGCTCGGTGCCCAGATCTTCGGCGCGCCCGCACCGGTGAGCAGGGGAGCGCGAAAGGTGGACAATCGACCGGCTTCGTGATCGATTCCACCGCGTACGACAACCCACAGGGCTGTGAACCTCCGCGCCGACGACCACAGCCGGTGTCTCGTGTCGGGCTCGGGTGACCCGAAGGTGAGTGCACACCCATGATCAGCTTCGCCGTAGCCTTCCTCGTCAGCTTGCTGGTCGCGGCCATCGCGACCCCGCTGGTGTTGAAGGTCGCCCTGTCGCGCGAGCTGTACGACCTCCCCGGGGACCGGAAGGTCCACACCCGCCCCATCCCGCGCCTCGGCGGCGTGGCGATCGTCCTGGCCTTCTTCGCCCCGGTCACCGGGCTCCTCCTGATCGACGCCGGCGCGAGCACCGCGCTGACGCAGTCCTGGCCGCAGGTCATCGGGCTCTATGTCGGCGGGATCCTCATCGCGGCCATCGGCGTCTTCGACGACATCAAGGGCGCCAACGCCGTCCAGAAGCTCATCGTGCAGGTCGGCGTCGCGGTCCTGATGTTCTTCCTCGACTACCGGATCGACGCCATCTCCGACCCCTTCGGCGATGGCGCCATCGTGCTCGGGACCTTCGCCCTGCCGGTCACGGTCCTGTGGTTCGTCGGCGTCATCAACGCGGTCAACCTCATCGACGGCCTCGACGGCCTCGCCAGCGGCATCGGCCTCATCTCGGTGACCGTGCTCTTCGCCCTCGGCGTCATGAGCGGCAACACCATCGCGGCGCTCTTCTGCGCGTCGCTGGCCGGCGCCCTCGGCGGCTTCCTCATCTTCAACTTCAACCCCGCCCGCATCTTCATGGGCGACACCGGGAGCCTCTTTCTGGGCTTCGTCCTCGCGGCGTTCTCGATCTCCACGTCCTCGAAGGGCTCGACGACCATCGCCCTGGTCGTCCCGGTCCTCGCCCTCGGGCTGCCCATCATCGACACCCTGCTCGCCATCGGCCGCCGCGTCCGCAAGCAGCGCCCGATCTTCTCGGCCGACCAGGACCACATCCACCACAAGCTGCTGCGCGCCGGCCTGACCCATCGACAGGCGGTGCTGACGATGTACGTCGTCGCCGTGTTCCTGGCCGGCGCGGCGCTCCTGCTCCGGGTCACGAGCGACCTGGCGTCGGGCCTCGTCCTCATCGTCGTCGCCGTCATCCTCTTCGTTCTCTTCCGGCTCCTCGTCCACCGAAACCCGGACATCCGTGGCATCTCGGACCCGATGGCGGGCGACGCCGGCCCCGATCGCGCGCAGGTCAGCGCCCTGTGCGAGCTCGTCGACGCCGCCGACCGGGGCGAGGAGCTCGGTGAGCTCCTCGTGAGCTTCGCGACCGAGACCCGCCTCGTCTCGGCGACCGTCTCGATCGACGACACGGTCCTCTTCAGCTTCGCCGGGGGCTTCGAGAAGAAGGCGGCCCTGCGCGGGATGACCGACTACAGGATCCCGCTCGCCGCCCCGGGCTCCAACCGCCTCGGCGAGCTCCACTTCCAGTTCACCGACGCGGGGATCCGCGGCGACCTCGCGGTCATTCTGCCCTGGGAGCTCCTCGCAGCCTCGCTCTCCCGGGCCCTCGACCGCCTCGACTGGCCGGCCCTCGCGCCCGCCCCCACGCGCACGCGCCGCACCAGGCTCGCCCTTCGCGGTGTCGAGCTCGCCGACTCCCTCCCGGACTGACCACCCCTCGATGCACGTCGCCCTCCTCAATCAGTACTACTGGCCTCACGGCTCCGCGACGAGCCAGCTCCTGACCGAGCTGGGGGAGGGCCTCGCCGCGCGCGGGCACCGGGTCACCGTCGTCACCGCTCAGGTGGACGTCGACGGGCACGCCACGCCGGGCAACGAGCGCAAGGGCGGGGTCGACATCGTCCGCGTCCGGGCCACCCGCCGGGGCAAGGGCTCGCTCCTCGACCGGCTCAGCGACTACGGGACCTTCTACGCCAGCGCCACCCTGCGTCTGGCGACCCTGCGGCCCGCGCCCGACGTCGTCCTGGCGCTCACGACGCCGCCGCTCATCGCCGCCGCCGGGCAGATCGCGGGGCTCCTGCGACGCTTCCCGACCGTCAGCGTGGTGCAGGACGTCTACCCCGACATCGCAGCCGAGCACGGCGTCATCCGCCGTGGCGGCGCCATCTGGCACCTCTGGCGCGCCGCCGCGCGCGTGAGCCTCGGCGCCTCGCGCGCGGTCGTGGTCCTCTCCGAGACGATGCGCGACCGCGTCCTCGGCTTCGGGGTCCCCGCTCGCCGTATCGAGACCATCCCGAACTGGGCGCTGCGCGAGCTCGACGAGCGCGGCAGCGGGGACGCGATGCGCCTCCGCTACGGCTTCGGCGACCGCTTCGTCGTCATGTACTCCGGCAACATGGGCGTCGGGCATACCTTCGACGGGCTGCTCGCAGCCGCCGAGCGCCTCGCCGACCGCGACGACGTGCTGTTCGCCTTCGTCGGCGACGGGCACCGCCGCCGCGAGATAGAGCGCGCCGTCGCCGCCCGGGCGCTGCCCAACGTGCGGCTCTTCGACTACGCGCCCCGCGCGGACCTCGCCGACAGCCTCGCGGCCGCCGACCTCCACGTCGTCACGATGCGCGAGGGGATGCAGGGCCTCCTGATGCCGAGCAAGCTCTACGGCGTCCTCGCCGCCGCCAGGCCTGCGCTCTTCATCGGCCCGCCCGACTCCGCTGTCGCCCGGTTGATCAGCGACGCGGGGTGCGGCGACTCAGTCCCGGACGACGACGTCGACGCGATCGTCTCCGCCATCACGACCGCCGCGGCCGAGACGCGCCGGGGCCGCGAGCGCGGGCAGGCCGGACGCAGCTACCTCGAACGACACCTCGGCCGAGAGCACCTCATCGGCCGCTACGAAGATCTCCTGACGCGCTGCGCACGCGCGCCATCGACCCGCACCGCCGCGGACGCGTTCCGTCCCGGCGCCGGGGAGGCCCGAGCCACATCATGAGTGACTACACCGACAACGGTCCGAGCCCGGACATCGCGCCGCGGGTCACGCCCAGTGACTCCGACTCCCTGCTCGGGATGGTGCAGCACTACGTGCAGCTGCTGCTCCGCCGCAAGCTCATCGTCGCGGTGGTGCTCGCCATCAGCGTCAGCGCCGGCTGGCTGTGGCTGAACCAGCAGACGCCCATCTACCGGGCGACCGCCCAGGTCATCATCGACACCGACCCGCCGAAGGTCTTCTGGAACGTGCGCGACGTGGTCGAGCTCGGGAGCCCGAAGCAGTACCGCGGCTCGATCACCTACTTCGAGACCCAGTACCGCATCATCAACAGCCGCCCGGTGGCCGAGCTCGTGCTCAACGAGCTCAACCTCTGGAACAGCGAGCACCTCCTCGGTCTCGACAAGCGCACCGACATGACGCCCAAGGAGAAGCAGGAGGCCCTCGAGAACGCGCAGATGGCCAACGTCCTCGCCGGCCGCATCGGGGTGCGACCGGTGCCGAACTCGATGCTCGTCTACATCGACTTCGAAGACAGCGACAAGGCGTTCGCGACCGAGATCGTCAACGCCGTCGCCCGCGCCTACGAGACCTACAACCTCGACTACAAGAAGAACATCGTCCGCGACGCGGTGAAGGACCTGAAGAAGACCGTCGCCGAGCAGCGGACCGCCCTCGAGACCGCGCAGAACGGGCTCCTCGGCTTCGAGCGAGAGCACAACGTCGGCAGCATCGAGGCCCAGCAGAAGGCGATCAACGACCGCCTCGACCAGCTCAACCTCGACCTCACGAAGACCCAGAGCCTGCGGCTGCGCCTCGAGGCGCAGGCCGGCACGCTGCGGAAGTACGCCGACGCGACCGACCCCTTCGGCGTGTCGGCGGCCCTCATCCTCGACAACGACGTCATCCGGGCCCTCAAGCAGCGCATCGTCGGCGTCCAGGCCGAGTACGCCTCGCTCCAGGCGCGCTACCTCGACAAGCACCCCGAGGTCATCGCCAAGCGCAAGGAGCTCGGCACCCTCAATACGATCGCGCGCAAGGAGATCCGCAACATCGCCCAGAGCGTGCAGAAGCAGCTCGCCGAGACGCGCCGCATCGAGGAGGGCCTCGTCGCCGCCCTGGCCGCCGCCCAGGAGGAGCAGCGCGAGATCGGCGGGCTGGCGCTGAGCTACGCGCGCCTCGTCGACGACGCCAACAAGCTCAAGGAGACCTACACGACCGTCAGCCAGCGCCTCACCGAGACGGCGATGTCCTCGCAGTTCGAGGCCAACAACGTCCGCCGGCTCGAGGACGCCGTGCTCCCCGGCGCTCCCATCTACCCGCGCCGCGGGCTGGTCCTCATCGGCTCCTTCCTCCTCGGGCTGGTCCTCGCCTTCGGCGTGGCGCTGCTGGCCGACTTCGCCGACGCGACCATCACCAACTGGATGGATCTCGAGCAGCGCACCGGCTACAAGGTGCTCGGCGTCGTGCCCCTCATCGGCGCGCGGCCCCCCGACCGGAGCCGGATGACCCCGGAGGAGTTCCGCGAGCGCGACCTCTTCATCGCGCGCAACCCCAACTCCAACATCGCCGAGGCGAGCCGAACGCTGCGGACGAACCTCCTCTTCATGTCCAAGGCCCGCAAGCTCAAGACGCTGCTGATCAGCTCCGCCAACCCGGTCGAGGGCAAGAGCCTCCTCGCCACCCACGTCGCGACGTCGATGGCGTCCTCGGGCAGCCGGGTGCTCCTCATCGAGGCCGACATGCGGCGGCCGCGGCTCGCCGGTTCCTTCGGTCTGAACGCCGACATCGGGCTGTCGACGTGCCTCGTCTCCGACGACGACGTCTCGAACCACATCCAGCCCACCGAGATCAGCAACCTCCACATCATGCTCTCCGGCCAGGTCCCGCCGAACCCGACCGAGCTCCTCCACACCCCGCGGTTCAACGAGCTCCTCGAGCAGACGCGCGACAAGTACGACACCGTCGTCTTCGACTCGCCGCCGCTGCTGCCGGTCGCCGACGCCATGGTCCTCGGCCAGAAGCTCGACGGCGCGCTCGTCGTCGTCCGCGCGGGCAAGACCAGCCGGCACGCCCTGCGGCACGCGCTGCGTCGCCTCGAGACGGTCGAGGCCGACATCCTCGGGCTCGTCCTCAACTCCGAGGCCCGCCGCCGCAAGGGCAAGGGCTACGGCTACGGCTACGGCTACGGCTACGGCTACGGCGGCTACTCCCTCAACGAGGACGACAACGCCAAGGCAGCTGGGTAGCGTGGCCCGCGTGCAGCACGAGTGGGGTCACCGCGACCGTGAGCTGGGTCGGGTCCGGGCGCGCTTCGACGTCGCGCGGCTGCCCGAGCTGGCGCTCGCCTCGGCCATCATCGGCGCCCCGTTGGTCTTCGGGGGCGTGCACATCGCCTCGAAGATCGTCCTCGCCGCGCTGATCGTCTCGGGCTTCCTCGTCCACGCGTTCCTCCTGGGGCGCCAAGGCTCGCGGATCCGCGTCGGCTGGATCGGGCTGGCGCTGCTCCTGGCGCTCGCGTGGACCGTGCTGCAGTGGATCCCGCTCCCGGCCGGGCTCGTGGAGCTCCTCGCGCCCGCGTCGCACGAGGCGAGGGTCCTCGCCGCCGAGGCCGTGGGCGGCGTCCCCCCGGCCTGGGAGTCCCTCTCGGTCGACGCCGCGCGGACGGCCGGGGCCGCGGTCGGCCTCATGGTCACGACCTTCGGGTATCTCCTGGCGCTGAACCTCTGGGATGGACCCACGGCGCGGGCGCGCGCCGCGGTCTACGTCGAGGTCGCGGCCCTCGTGACGCTGGCGATCGGCGGGCTCCACGCCGCCCTCGGGCTAGAGCACCTCTATGGCTTCTACGAGGCCTCGGTCCCGCTGACCGGGCGCTTCCTGCCGACCCCCTTCATCAACGCCAACCACGCCGGCGCGCTCTTCATGCTGGCGAGCCTCGTGGCCTTCGGTCGCTGGCTCGACGCCGAGCGCGACACTCCGTGGCACCTGACCGCCGGGGTCATCAGCGCCGTCGGCGTCCTGGCCACCTTCTCGCGCGCCAACGCGCTCCTGTGGGCGGTCGGGATGCTCCTCCTCAGCGTCGTCGCCTTCCGTCACAAGGACCGCCCGCAGGTCCGCGTCCGCTATCTCCGGCTCCTCGTCGGCGCCGTCTCGATCGCCGTGGTGGCCATCGTCCTCATCGGTCCGGAGCGCTGGCTCGGCGAGATGGCGACCATCGCCGATGTCGGTGAGGCCGGGCAGGGCGGGCTCTTCGAGTGCTGGGACGTCGGCGCGCGCCTCGCGCTCTCTCACCCCATCCTCGGGGTCGGAAACGGCGCCTTCGAGGTGCTCGCCCCGAACGCCATGGGCGGCTGGGGCGTCGGCCTCGTCGCGTACGCCCACAACGGGTTCCTGCAGGTCCTGGCCGAGCTGGGGCTGGTCGTCGGCGCGCTCGTGATCCTCCTCGCGGGCGCCGGCTTCGTCCGCGTCGTCCACCGCGCCCGCCGCAGCGTCGCCGCCATGGCCGCCGCCGTCGCGATCTTCGTGCTCCTCGCGCAGAACGTCGTCGACTTCTCGCTCTGGCTCCCGGGGGTCGCCCTCGCGGCGGTCGCGACCCTGGCCTCGATCACCTCCGCCGGCCTCACCCGCGGCAGGCCCGTCATCCGCGTCCGCTGGACCGTCGCGATGGCGATCACCGTTACCGGGCTCGTCACGTTGACCGCGTTCCACGCGTGGCGCGGCCGCCCCGACGCCGGCTACGCGAACGCGCGGGTGACGATGACCCAGGGCACCGAGCCGGGGGAGCTCAGCGTCGCCTCGGCGGCGTTGGTGCAGGACCATCCGGCCGACTACTACGCCTATCATCTCGGCGCGGCCCTCGCCGACGCCGACGGGGACCCGGCGCTCGCCAAGCGCCTCCTCGACCGCGCCCACGCCCTCGCCCCCGGCGAGCCGGCGGTCCTCGCGCGGCGCGCGGCCCTGGGGATCACCGCGTCATCGCCGCCCGTCACCCTCGGGGCGGACCTCGAGGCCCTCGCCGAGACCAGCCTCGCCGGGCGCGACCGCGCCATCACGATCGTCTTGACCCCCGGCGCCGATCCCGCGGCGGTCGGGGCCTTCCTCGCCGCCGATCCCGAGCGGATCGTGCTCGCGTCGCGCCGGCTGAAGACCTCGGACGCGGCCGAGCGGCTCCTGACCTGGGGGCTCGAGCACCACCCCGACAGCCTCCCCATCGTCGAGGAGCTGGGCAGCCGGTGGTCGAGCCGGCGCGATCGCATCGGGGCCCTCGAGCGCCTCGCGACGGAGCTCCTCGCCAAGGTCGGCGCGCCGGAGCCTGGCCTCGACCCCGCCGAGCAGCGCGGCTGGGCGCGGGCCGCCTACCTCTTCGAGGGGACGGTGCTGCAGCTGAAGGGGGAGCAGCAGACCGCGTGGCACATGTTCACCGAGGCCGCCGACCAGGACCCCGGCAAGGCCGAGGCCCCGCTGCTCCGGGCCGGCGACGCCGCGGTCGCGATGGGCCGCATGGAGCTCCTCGACCAGGTGATCGGGCGCCTCTCCGAGCTGCCGCTCGACAACCCCTGGCCGCGCGCGCGGCTCCACCAGTTCAAGAGCGTCCGGGCCGAGCGGGGCGGCGACCTCCGCCTCGCGATCCGCGAGATGCAGCGTGCCCTCGGCGCCCGCCCCGATCTCATCCACTTCGAGGAGCGCCTCGCCCTGCTCTTCGACCGGGCCGGCGAGGTCAACGCCGCCGCCGCCGCCCGGGAGCGTGCGGAGGCGTTGCGCGACGAGCGCCGCGAGGCCGAGGAGGCCCGCAAGCAAAAGGCTGACGGGCCCCCCGGGTAGGGTGTATTCAGCCTCCGTTGAGCCACGGAGGGTTGCCATCGCCGTCTTCTCGCGAGATCGAACGCTTCGACGCCTCGACGTCGTGCTGCCGGACCTCTTCGACCACGTCGGCGGCATCGCCCGCGTCTCGCGCGCGACGGTGCTCGCCTGCCACCAGCACGCCGCGCGTCGGGGATACCGCCTGACCGTCCACGCGCTGCGCGACACCGGCCACCAGCACGATGAGCGCTACCTGCCGGCGCCGTCGCGCTACCGGGCCTACAACGGCTCGCGGGCGCGCCTGGCCGCGGCGGTCGTCGCCTCCGCCCACGCCCCGGGACACGCGGCGACCATCTTCGGTCACGTCAACGTGGCCGCGCTGGGGCTCCTCTTTCCGCCGCGCCTGGCCTGGCCCCCGCGCCGCCGCTACGCGGTCGTCATGCACGGCGTCGAGGTCTGGAGCCCGCTCCCGCGCCTGCGCCGGGCGGCGCTCCGCTCCGCCGACGCGCTGTGGCCCATCAGCCACTACACGGGCGACCGCGCCGTGACCCTGCACGGCCTCGACCGCGCGCGGCTCCGGGTGATCCCGAACTGCCTCGACCCGAGCTTCGTCCTCGCCGAGGACGGGGCCGCCGAGCGCGGGGACGAGCCGCCCTACTTCCTGACCGTCAGTCGGCTCGAGCCCAACACTCCGAAGGGGATCGACCACACGATCGCCGCCTTCGCCCAGGCCGCCTCGGACCTGCCCGAGGGCACGCGCCTCGTCATCGCCGGCGCCGGTGAGGACCACGCGCGGCTCGAGCGCCTGGCCCGGGTGCTCGGCGTGGGTGATGTGGTGGAGCTGGCCGGCCGAGTCAGCGCCGAGCGGCTCGCGACCCTCTTCGCCGGGTGCTTCGCCTTCGTGCTGCCCTCGGCCAACGAGGGCTTCGGCCTCGTCTTCGTCGAGGCGATGTCGCAAGGGCGACCGGTGATCGCGGCGGGCTCCGGTGGTGCTCCCGAGGTCGTCTCCGATGGCAAGACCGGGATCCTGGTCGACTACGGCGACGTCGTCGCCATCGCCGACGCCATGACATCGCTGGCCGGCGATCGCGACCGCGCCGTCGCCCTCGGCGCCGCAGGGCTCGAGCGGGTCCGCGACCGCTTCACCTTTCAGCGCTACGCCGGAGAGATCGCCGCGGCCCTCGACCACCTCGTCCCCGGGTCGCTCTGATGGCCGACGGCGCCCCGCTCTGGGTCGAGCTCGCGCGGCTGCTCAAGCCGGGCGTCGACCGCGGTGATCCGGCCTGGGGCTGGCTCCGGCGGGTCCTCTCCGGGCGCTCCCCGAAGCCCGGCGTCACCGTCGACTGGGACGCCATCGCCCTCGCGGCGCGGCACGCCGAGGTCGCCGTGCTCGCCGCCGAGGCGCACCCGCAGCTCGCCCGGCGCCTCGACGTCGCCGTCCGGCGCCAGACCCTGGTCGACATGAACCTCGAGCTGGCGCTCGACCGCGTCGTCCGGGCGCTCGGGGCCGCGGGGATCGACCGCGTCGCGCTCTTCAAGGGCGGCGCGACGGCCTACGCGCTGTACGAGCGCTCGGTCCAGCGCTTCCGCCGGGACATCGACCTGCTGGTCGATCCTCGAGAGCTCCCGGACGCTGTCGCCGCGCTCCTCGCGGACGGCTGGCGCGAGGACGTCTCCGACGACGACCGCGCCCTGGGCATGTCGAAGGCCCGGGCGTGGCCCCTCGTCCTCGATCTCCCGATCGGAGAGATCGGCTGCGATCTCCACCAGCGCCTCTTCGACGGCGGCTTCTTCGCCGTCGATCCCGACGCCGTCCTACGTCACGCGCGCCCGGGGCTGGCTCCGCTGCCGGTCACCTGCGCCGAGGACACCCTGCTCATCACGGCGGCGCACATCGCCAAGGGGGGCTTCGAGGAGCCGCTCAAGGCGTGGGTCGACCTGTGGCGTATCGCGACCCACCCCGAGCTCTCGGTCGACGACGTCCTCGTCCGGGCGCACGCCTGGGGCCTCAAGGCCGCGACCTGGGCGGCCCTCGACGTGGTGAAGCGGTGGTTCTCGGCGAAGCTCCCGCGCGGCCTGGAGGAGGGGCTCCGCCCGCCGCTCTGGCAGCGCCGCACGCTCCGATGGCTCCTTCGCGGGGAGGGGGCCCACCCGGTGCGGCAGGACCTCTCCAGGCACGCCGCCAACGCCGTCCTGGGGCCGCTGGCGCTCGATGACAAGGGCAAGCTGGCCGCGTGGGTCCAGGAGCGCCTGGCGCGGCGGCTCCCGGGCCCGACGGGCGGCGAATGAGGATCCTGCAGCTCATCGCCGGCGTCGCGGACGACTGGGGCGGCCCGTCGAAGGTGGTGCACGAGCTCTCCGCGGCGCTCGCCGCCCGGGGGCACGAGGTCGAGATCGTCGCCACGGACAACACCCCGACCGGCGGTCGTCTGGACGTTCGGAGGGGCGTGGCGCTGCCCCAGCCCGGGGGCTACAGCGTGCGCTACCAGCGGGCCGATCTGCTGCGTCCGCCCTATGTCTCCGTGGCCCACGCGGTCGACGTCCTGCGGCGCGCCCGGCGCTTCGACGTCGCCCACGTCCACGGCCTCTTCAACGCGCCGGTGACCGCCGCCCAGGCGATGCTGCGGCTCCGGCGGGTGCCCTACGTCGTCCGCGCCTGCGGGATGCTCGACCCGTACAGCCTCGCGCAGCGGGGGCGGGTGAAGTCGCTCTACCTCGACCTGCTCGAGCGGCCGAACCTGAACGGCGCGGCGCGGATCCACGTGTCGACGCGCTTCGAGGCCGAGGCGGTGGCGGCGCTGGGCCTTCGGACCCCGGTCGCCGTCATCCCCCAGGGCGTCGCGGCGCCCCCCGAGGCTCCCGCAGAGCGCCCGCATGCGCGCCCGTACCTGCTGTTTCTGTCCCGGATCGCCAAGAAGAAGGGGCTGACGCTGCTCGTGGAGGCCTTTGCGGCCCTCGCCGGGCGGCGGGACATCGACCTGATCATCGCCGGGCCCGACGAGTACGGCCACCGCGCCGAGGTCGAGGCCCTGGTCGCCGAGCGGGGGCTGATGGGGCGGGTGATCTTCCCCGGGATGGTCCGCGGCGCCGACAAGGCGGCGTGGTTCGCTCACGCCGAGGCTTTCGTCCTGCCCTCGGATGACGAGAACTTCGGGATCGTCGTGGTCGAGGCGGTTCAGCTCGGGGCGCCCGCGGTCATCAGCGACCGGGTGGGGCTCTGTGACGCCGTGGCGGAGACCGGCGCCGGGGCGGTCGTGCCGAGGGAGCGGGACGCCCTGGTGAAGGCGCTCGACGGCGTGCTGGAGCGGGGGCGGGCCGACTACGGCGGCGCGTGCGCCGAGATGGCGGCGCGCTTCACCTGGGCGCACGCCGCGGCGCGGATCGAGGCCATGTACGAGGAAGTGCAGCGCGAGGGTCGCGGCGGCCGCGGTGGCGGCCTATGATGCGCGATCGGAGGTTGATCATGGTGCGCACTGCGGGGATCTCGGTTCTGTCACTGGTCGTCGGTCTGGCTGGCTGCACGGTCAGCAAGATCGGGAGCGTCGACGACACGCTCGAGGCGGACACCCTCGCCGACGCGGTCGACGGGGGCGTGGACTCGACATCTCAGGAGGACACCCGGGTCGCCGACACCGCGGACACCGTCGACGCGGCGGACACCGAGGAGACCGATACGGGAGGATCGTCGTGCCCATGGGAGGACTACGGCGACGGGCTCGTGGGCGGCGCGGTGTCTTGGGTGGGCTTCGACCCACGTGAGAACCACGAGGGGATGGCGTACGCGATCGCCGGTGGCGTGCTGTCCCGCAGCACCGACTACGGGCAGACCTGGGTTCGGTGGTCCGAGTGGGAGGAGGGATTCGGGGCCCTGGCCTTCCCCAAAGGCGACTCCAAGGCGGTCTACGCAACGTCCGGGTCGGGGATCATCGCGTCGGCAGACGGCGGCGTGAGCTTCCAGCTGAAGGCGCTGGGCGGCCTCGGCATCGGCGCGCTGGTGGCCCATCCCACCTCACCGCAGCGGATGTACGCCGGGACCCGCGGCGCGGGCGTCTTCCGCAGCGATGACCACGGCGACACCTGGGTCGCCTACGGGAGCGTCCCGTTCATGGCCGTTCGATCCATCGCGGCCCCGCCGGATCAGCCGGACGTCGCGGTCGCCGGGGGGATCCTGCTGAACGAGAGCCTCGGCTACTCCAACGACGGCGTGCTCCTGTACACCGACGACGGCGGCGTGACCTGGGAGGTCGTCGAGGACGACATCGGCTGGGCCGACGACGTGACCTTCTGCGGCGACGACGGCCAGACGGTCTTCGCGGCGGCCCGCAAGAGCGCCGTACGGAGCGACGATGGCGGGCAGACCTGGGCGCCGCTGGCGGCCTTCGCGGGGCTCGACGTCGTGCACATCGCGGTCGCGAGCGACTGTCAGACCATCTACGCGATGGCGTACACGAAGGGCGTCTACCGGTCCGAGGACGGCGGCGACACGGCGGTCGGGCCCTTTGTCGAGGGGCTGAACCTGGAGCCCGGGCGGGAGAACGCCAACCGGCTGGTCGCCTCGCCCAACCCCGACACCAGCGGCGTCGTCTTCGCCGCCACCTACGCGGGGCTCTTCCGCAGCGACGACGCCGGAGAGACCTGGGCGCCCATCGACGCGGGGACCGGCGTCGCCCTGCACACCCTCGAGGTCAGCGCCGACGCGGAGTCGCGGCTCCTGGGCGCGACCTGGGGGACCGGTCTCTGGCGCCGAGACGACGCCGCCGGGCCGTGGGAGCGCGAGTCGCCCGAGGTCCTGCCGCGGGACTTCGTCTATGCCGTCCATGCCGATCCCCGGCTGGCCGATCGCTGGTTCGTCGCCTCGACCACGGAGCTCTGGCGGACGACGGACGGCGGCGCGACGTACGAGGCGGCGGGGCTCCAGGGCTCGAACGTCTTCGACATGGCGTTCCTCGGCGACGGGACGCTCCTCGCGGCGACCCAGGTCCACGGTGTCCAGCGCTCGATAGACGGTGGCGACACCTGGACGGCGTCGAACGGCGGGCTGACGGCGTTCTCGACCGAGGCGGGGACCTTCATCGACACCCGCCACCTGCTCGACACGGGCGACGGCGTGCTCTACCTCGGCACCAACGGCGGCGGCCTCTTCGCCAGCGACGACAGCGGCGCGAGCTGGGCTCGCCTGGGCGAGAGCGACGGCATCACCCGGGTCGTGGCGATGGCGCGCGACGCCGGTCCTCCCGCGGTCCTCTACGTCGTGACGGACTCCGGTGTCCGGCGGAGCGACGACGGCGGCGACAGCTGGTCGCAGGTCCTCGCGTCCGGGCTCGTCTCCTTCGACATCACGGGCCTGACGATCGATCCCGGGACAGGGCGACTCTACCTGTCGACCCTGGCCGACGGCGTCTACTGGAGCGACGACGCCGAGTCCTGGTCCCCCTTCGATCGCTACTGCGTGCCGGTGAACGGCTTCGACGACGTCGCGATCATCACCGACGCCGATGGGACCTGGCTCGTCGCCACCCAGTCCGGTGGGGGCGTCTACCGGGACCTGCTGCGCGCGAGCGGCGAGTAGCGGGGCTTCAGCCGAGCGCCTCGGGCGCTTTGTCCGTCAGCGGACGGCGCCTGGGCGGCGCGGACGCGGTCGGCGAGGTCTTGCGTCCCAGGAACCACGTCCACGCCATCCAGACGATGAAGCTCTTGGCCAGAAACGCCATGCCGGTGACCTGATCGGTCTCGATGACGCTGACCAGCGTGGGGAGCGCCGCTGCGTAGATCGCCCTGCCGAACAGGGACTCGCGGCCTCCGAGGAACTGGAACGAGTACATGAAGCGCAGGATGCGCCCCCACACCCACGCCCCGAGCAGCACCCCGAAGAGGTGCAGGTTCGCCCACAGCTCGCCGAACTGGCTGGTCTTGACGGCGGAGAGCGAGCCGCGGTCGACCTTGAAGTAGTCGAAGCGGAAGTCGTTGGCGAACTGGCGGATGAAGGGCTTGTCGGGCCAGATCACGCGCGGCACGGCGATGTCGAGGGGCAGCAGCAGGTAGGGCTTGCCCCACATGTACGGGTGGCGCTCCGGGGTGTAGCGGATGACGAGGGCGAGGCTGGTCAGCGAGTGGAAGCGCTCGCCGACCAGGTCCGTCCACTCGCGGCCCTGGCCGAACTCCGCCGACTCGAGGGAGTCGAGGACGGTGGTCGCCGACAGCCCCTGGCGCTGAAGCTCCACGATGCGAGAGAGGTAGGCGTTCTTGTAGGCGGTCGCGAGCGGCAGGGCGATCATCACGAAGACCACCAGGATCGCGGACATGCGGCCGAGCGAGATGCGCTTGACCGCCGCGCTGTAGACCCCGACGGCGCTGAGGAGCGGGACGAAGAAGAGGTAGCGGGAGCCGCTGAAGAAGCCGCCCCAGATGGACTCCATCAGGATCATCGCGACGCCGATGGCCGTGCGCGGCCAGAGCTTGTGCTTGGCGCCGGTGGCGAACAGGTAGAGCGCGACGATGAGCGTCGTGTTGCCGAACACGTCGAGCAGGAAGGTGAAGCTGGAGCCGGTGGCCTGGTTCCCGCGCAGGTTCACGTAGGTCCCGGTCCCGGTGAGCACCAGCAGGACGCGGGCCGTGAGCCCGATGACGACCAGGACGGCGAGCTTCTTGCTGAGCGCGGGGCTGGTGTCGTCGATCGGGCGCGAGCGGCGCTCGATGAAGCGCGCGAAGGGCCCCGGCTTGCCCCCGCGGAAGCCGAGGTACATGAGCCAGGTCCCGGGGACCATCACCAGGAGCCCGTAGGTGAAGTACTCGTAGCGGTCGGAGCCCAGGAGCCGCATCGCGACCGGGCTGTCGTGGGTGAGCATCCCGTGGAGCGGGTACAGGAGCAGCATCACCATCATGCTGAGGGTGAAGACGTTCAGCCCATCGCCGGTGATGCGGTAGCCGCGATAGAGCGCGAGGAGCAGCGTGTAGGTCGCGGTCCCCTCGGCGATACCCAGGGCGGCCTCCGGGTCGTAGCGGAGGACGAACAGGCTCGCCAACGCACCCACGAGGACGATGGCGAAGTGGATGACGTTTGGGAGCGGTGGGGGCGCTCCCGCAGCGGCGCTGGGCTTCTGCACCGCCGGAGGGAAGCACGGGGGCCGAGGGGGGTCAATCTCAGGGCGCGCTCTGCGCAAGATCAGGCCCGCGGCAGGGCGTCGGCGCGGCGCGTCCAGCGCGCGGAGACGTCGAGGAGACCTGGCTCGTCGCGACGCGGTCGTCCACACCCGGACCGGGATCAGGCGCGCCCGGTCGGGCGCCCGAGCCGGAGCAGGACCGCGTCGCCCTCGAGGGTGAGATGCCGGCGGTCGAGGGGGCGCCCCGCGTGGTCCGAGAGGGTGTAGCCGCGCTGATCGACGAGCAGCGCGAGGATGTCGTCGAGGGCGGCGCGGTCGCGGTCGACGTCGTGGAACTCGACGACCATGGAGCGGACGACGTCGGGGGTGAAGCGCTCGCTCGTGAGGATGTCGTACTCGGCGCCCTCGATGTCGATCTTGGCGAAGTCGAAGGGGCCGTCGATGACCTCGGCGACGTCGATGAGCTCCACCTCGATCTCGTCGACCGGCGTGTCGGTCCGCTCGCGCCTGCGGAGGCCGGCGTTGACGTTGACCGGGTTCACGCGGGTGACGAAGAAGGACGCGCGCCCGGAGCGGGTGGCGAGGGCCTTCTCGATCAGGGTGACGCGGCGCCGGTGGCGGCGGAGGTTCTTGCGCAGCAGCGCCGCGGTCGCCGGGTTCGCCTCGACGGTGGTGACCCGGGCGCCCGGGTAGTGGTCGAGGAAGAAGAGTGTCGCGAGCCCGAGGTGGGCGCCCGCGTCGAGGATCCGCGGGTTGGGCGGGAGCGGCTCGAGGCTCGCGTAGGCGTGGTTGACGAACACGTCCTTGTAGATGTGCGAGAGCGCGCGGCCCCCGGTCCAGAGCAGCATCGGCGGCGCGAAGAGGGGCAGGCGCTGCGGGCGGACGCGCAGGCGGTTGAGCGCCAGCAGGGCCATGGACTGGAGCCGATAGGGGGAGCGCTTCATGCCGACCTCTCGTGCGGTGCCGGATAGGACCACGGGCCTTCCCGAGGGTCAAACCCGCGCGCCCCGGCCCGAGGTTCGTCGCGGTCGCCGTGCGGGTGCCCGCTCAGCGCGGTCCCTGCTCACTCGTCGCGCCGGGGAGCTCCGGCGTCGCGATCGGCAGGGACCCGCGCCCCAGCCCTCGGAGGGCTGCCGCGGCCAGGATCGAGAGCGCGAGCGTCCCCAGCACCACGAGGAGCGCCCCCCGGACGCCCTGGGACATCGGGAAGAGGCCGGTCTCGATGGTGGTGACGGGCGCGAAGAGGACCAGCCCCGCGACCCGGGCCAAGGCGCCCTGGTGTGCGAGCAGGCGTTCCGCGAGCGCGATGTAGAGGCCCCACAGGAGCGCGATGAGCGCGACCCCGGCCGCGCCGAGGCCGAGATAGGCCTCCGCGGTCGCGGTGCACGGCAGGTCGTTGTCGACCCCCGCGCCGGCCATCGGCTCCTCGCAGGTGACGCGCCGGAGCCGGCTCTTGCCACCGTAGAGCGCCGACGGGACGGCGAGCAGCAGCGACGTCTCGAGCGCCGCGGTGACGTCGAGCTCGACGCCGAGGGTGTCGGCGAGCTCGATCGCGATCCCGTCCATCCACAGGTAGGTCAGGCGCTCCTCTACCGTGCCGGTGTCGAAGGACTCCGGTGTCGTCGCCGCCGACAGCGCCGACCTCAGGCCGGCCGCGAGCTCCACCTGCCCGTGAGAGGCCGCCGCGCGCCAGCCTGAGCTGGCGATCAGCGCGACGACGAGGGCGACGACGAGCGGGACCCCGACCGCGGCCACGCGGAGCGGAAAGCCGCGGTGTCGCTTCATCAGGTGGTGGAGCGAGGCCGACGGGAACCGGAGCGCGGCGAGCGCCGTGAGCGCCGCGCAGGCGAACATCATGCGGCGCGACTGCAGGGCGAAGACGAGGAGCGCCAGGCCGAGGCCGACGCCGATCCGGAGCAGGCGGAGCCGCCGGTCGCGGGCCGCCGGGGCGAGGGCGACGAGCCCTACCGTGGCGAACAGGAGCGCGGGGTAGAGCAGCTCGAGGCGGAGCCCGCCCGCAGCCTGGTCAGGGGCACCACCGCCACCGCCCCAGTTCGTCCACGCGCCGGTGCCGAAGGCGGCCACGGTCGCGGCGGCGACGATCACGACGAAGCCGACCAGCACGCTGGGCGTGACCGACGCTCGTCCGGCGGCGGCTCCACGGCGCCGGGTGACGAGGGCCACCAGGGTCGTCGACGCGATGAAGAGGGCGACGAGGGCGACGGCCTCGCGGGTGCTCGCCGCGGGCGCGAGGAGGCCGGACCGGCGCACACCGTGGATGACGGCGTCGCCGAGCCCAATGGCGTAGACGAGGGCGTAGAGGGCGACGAACAGCGCGGTGAGGAGCGCGCCGGCCCGGTACGCAGCGTGGAACGCCCCGCTGACGACCACGGCGAAGCCGACCACCCACGCGAGCCCGACGGCGCTCGGCTGCGCCGGCCACGCGACGACGACGAGGACAGCCCCGAAGAGGGCGGCGACGGCGGCGGGCGAGAGCCCCGGCGACGGTTCGTGGGGGATCTGGGATCGGGGGGCGCGCTCCATGTCGGCTGTGTTGTCGCGCCCGGCGCTCGCGATCAGCCGTCGCGCGCCGACGTCGGAGAAAAAACACAGCCCTGGCAAGGACTTGCGGAATTCGCAAGCGCGCTCACGCCGGCCGGGTCGCCTCGACGTATACGCTCTCGTCCTCGCGCTCGGCGAGGTCGAGCGCGCCAGGGTCGGGGATTCGCGTCTCGCCCGCCGGGGTGACCGCCGGGTCCGCGAAGCCGTGGCGCGTGAGGAGCGCGACGAGGGACGGCCCGTCGTACATCCACTGGTGGTGGCGGGGCCCCACGAGCGCCATCTTGAGGCGGTCGGTCACCGTGCGGGGGCGCGGGACGCACACGTAGGCCTGTGCGAGGAAGTGGTCCACGTCGCCGCGCTCCATGTACTCCTCGATGGGCTTTCGCAGGTCCGGGACCGCGAGTCGGAGGACGCCTCCGGGGCGCAAGAGCCGCAGCGCCTCACGCAGGAAGGCGTCGGCGCCCTCGCGGTCGAGGTGCTCGAGCATGTGGGAGCTGTAGATCGCGTCGCACGAGCCGGCGGGCAGGGGCAGCCCGCGGGTGGCGTCGCCATACTCGATGGCGTGGTCGCGGGCGAACGCGATGAACTCTCGCTGAGCGTTCCCGAGGAGGCGGAGGCGCCCGAGGAGGTCGGGCAGGCCGCCGAGCCTGGCGAGGCGGAGGCTCGGGGAGTTGTCGAAGTTGCGCCACCCCGGGGTCGGGGTGCGGCCGCAGCCGATGTTCAAGCGTGCCATGGTCGATGTCGCCCGTGGTTCAGCGGGGGCCCGGCTCGGGGGCCGAGGCGCTCCGCGCGAGGATGCGATCGCAGGCGTCGACCACCGCCGTCGTGGTGATCTCGCCGACGCAGTGCTGGGTCCGGGTCCCGGAGAAGAGGCAGGTCGGGCACACCTCGCGGGCGCGCAGCACCTCGTGGCCCTCGCCGTAGGGGTACCAGCGCCCGGCGAAGTTCTCGCCGCTGAAGACGGCGGCCGTGGGCGTGCCGACCGCCGCCGCGAGGTGCATGGGCCCGGTGTCGTTGGTGACGAGCAACGCGGCGCGCCGGAGCAGCTCGGCGCTGCCCAGGACGCTCAGCTCCCCCGCCGCCTGGGTGCCGCCGCCCGTCGCGGCGAGGAGGCGGTCTCCGAGCTCGCGATCGCCGGGTCCGCCGATCGTCACGACGTGATGGCCACGGCTGGCGAGGACCGCTGCCACGGCCGCGAAGCGCTCCTCGGGCCAGAGGTGCCCGGCCTGCTTGCCCCCGGGACAGAACGCCGCGATGGGCGCGCCGCCGGTGCGGTCCGTCAGGGCGTCGACCCAGCGCAGGTCCTCCGTCGGCGTCGGCGCGAGGTCGAAGCGCACGGCGTCGGGGCGGGTCACGCCCAGCGGCGCCAGGGCGTCGAGGTGGCGGTCGACCTCCTGGGGGAAGCGGCCGAAGACGCGCGCCTGGGCCAGCTTGAAGCGCGGGAAGGTCGGCACGTAGTAGCCGAAGGCGCGCCGAGGGCCGACCAGCCGCCCGAAGAGGAGATTTCGGTAGACCGTGCTCGCCGGGGCTCGTGAGGCGGGCAGGTAGACGAGCAGGTCGGGGCGCAGGGTCCGCAGCCGGCGCGCGAAGGCGAGCTGGCGCGACCGGCCGGCGATGTCCTCCTGGTGATAGACGATGAGCTCGTCCAGCCACGGAGCGCCGTCGACGAGGTGCGCCGCGCCCGGCATCCCGCGGCGCCCGGGAGAGCTGACCAGCGTCAGCCGGGCCTTCGGGTAGCGTGCCCGCAGCGCCATCAGCGCCGGAACGGCGACGACGACGTCGCCGAGGTTGCCGACGAGGTGGACCAGGACCCGCTCCGGCTCGCCGTCGGCGCGGCCGGGGAACAGCCCGCGGGTCAGCCCCGCGAGGGTCTGGTCGAGGGCGCGGAGCCCCATCGCCGCCAGGCGGGCCTCGGCCTGATCGCGGGCGGACACCGTGGCAGGGCTCATGTCGGCTCACCGCCGCGCCGGATGCGCTCGACGAGGCCGGTGGTCGACCGCGCCTGGACGAGCTCGACCAGCTTCACCTCGCCGCCCCAGGCCTGGACCTCGCGGCCGCCGACGACCCGCTCGACGGTGTAGTCGGCGCCCTTGACGAGCACCTCCGGGCGGATGGCGCGGATGAGCTCGAGGGGCGTGTCCTCGTCGAAGAGCACGACGGCCCCGACGGCGTCGAGGGCGGCCAAGAGCCGCGCGCGGTCCTCCTGGGCGACCAGCGGCCGCTCGGGGCCCTTGAGGCGTCGCACCGAGGCGTCGCTGTTCATGCCGACCACCAGGACGTCGCCGAGGCGGGCGGCCTGCTCGAGCAGGGAGAGGTGGCCCGCGTGGAGCAGGTCGAAGCAGCCGTTGGTGAAGACCACGCGGCGGCCCCGCAGGCGCCACCACGCGACCCACTGGGCGAGCTGATCGCGGTCGATGACGCCGGGGGCCGTGTCGTCCGGGGCGAGGTGCGCGAACAGCTCGTCGAGGCCGATCGGCACCGCGCCCAGGCGCTCGACGGCGAGCCCGGCGGCCCGGTTCGCCAGCGCCGCGGCGCGATCCGGGGCGAGGCCGGCGGCGAGGCCGAGCGCCAGCGTCGCGATGACCGTGTCGCCGGCGCCGGTCACGTCGAAGACCCGGCGCGCGGTCGCCAGCACCCGGACGAGGGGGGCGTCGCGCCGCCAGACCGCCATCCCGTCGGGCCCGAGGGTGGTCAGGAGCCAGCTCACGCCGGCGTCTGCGGCGGCCGACGCGGCGGCGGCGGCCAGCGCGGCGTCGTCTCTCGGGTCGACCTCGCGGCCGGTCGCGGCGCACAGCTCGAGCAGGTTCGGCGTCAACGCCGTAGCGCCAGCGTAGTCGGCGAAGCGGCGGGACTTGGGATCGACGACCAGGGGCGCGCCGTGGGCGGCCGCGAGCTCGACGAGACCGGCGAACACGGGCGGCGTCACGACCCCCTTGGCGTAGTCGCTGACGATGATGACGTCCGGGGCGGGGGCGCGGCGCAGCGCGGCCAGCAGCGCGTCCTCGGTCGCCGCGGGGACCGGCGCGGCGAGTTCGCGGTCGAAGCGGACGACCTGCTGGTCGTGGGCGAAGATCCGGACCTTCTCGGTCGTGGGCCGCGACGGGACCCGGATGATGGCGTCGCCGCCGAGCCCACCGGCCATCGCCAGCGCGATCACGTCGCCGCCGGCGTCGTCGTCACCCACGACGCCGCACAGCGTCGCCGCGCCGCCCAGGGCGCGGACCCCCCGCGCGACGTTGGCCGCTCCGCCGAGGGAGGCCCCCTCGTCGCGGACGTGGACGACCGGGACGGGCGCCTCGGGGGACACGCGCCGGGCGTCCCCGCGGATGTAGACGTCGCGCATCAGGTCGCCGACGACCCAGACGTGGCCGCGGGAGAAGGCGGCGGCTACGTCGGCGAGGTCCGCGGCGTCGAAGCCGAGGTCTTCGTTGCTCGTCATCTCGCGATCTCCGCGCCCTCGAGGAGCTCGGCCAGGGTGTGGAGGCACAGCTCGTGGACCTCCTGGATGCGCGACACGCGGCGCGAGGGCACCGCGAGCAGGACGTCGGCGAGGGCGGCGAGCTGGCCTCCCCCCTCGCCGGTCAGCCCGAGGACCTTCAGGCCGGCGTCGCGGGCGACCTCGGCCGCGCGAACGACCGACGCGGAGTTGCCGCTGGTGCTGATGGCGACCAGCGCGTCGCCTCGGCGGCCGACCGCCTCGACCTGGCGGGCGAAGATGCGGTCGTAGCCGTAGTCGTTGGCGACCGCGGTCAGGATCGACGTGTCGGTGGTCAGGGCGACGCCGCCGATCGCGGGGCGCTCGTGCTCGAAGCGGCCCACGAGCTCGGCGATGAAGTGCTGCGCGTCGGCCGCGCTGCCGCCGTTGCCGCAGGCGAGGACCCGCCCGCCGCTGGCGACCGTCGCGGCGAGCAGGGCGCGGGCGCGCTCCATCGGCTCCATCAAGGCGGCCCGGGCGGCGGTCATGACGGCGAGGTGCTCGTCGACGGCGGCCGCGAAGGCGCGCCCGGTCGGGGTCTCGGGGCGGTCGGTCATCGCGCGTGTTCCGAGGCGGCGGGCGCGGCGCGGCGGGCGTCGCGCCAGGCGGTGGCGAAGGCGGAGAGGTCGTCGAACGGGCGCCCACCCCAGAGGGCGTCCATCTCGCCCGTGGTCAGCGCCCTGGCGGTCGTCCCGCCCTTGCCGGTCAGGACGAGGGCGAAGCGGGCGCCCGCGTCGAGGGCCGCGCGCCGGTCGCGCTCGGAGTCGCCGACGACCAGGATCCGGGCCGGCTCGAGCTCCCACCGCCGGGCGGCCTCCAGGACGAGGCCCGGAGCGGGCTTTCGGCAGGCGCAGGCGGCCTCGGGGGCGTGGGGGCAGACGAGGACGAAGTCGAGCGAGAGCTCCGTGAACGCCCGGGCGTGGATGGCGTCGAGGGTCTCGGCGGTGAGCAGCCCGCGGCCGACGGCGCTCTGGTTGGTCGCGACGGCGACCGAGGCCCCCGCCGCGGTCAGCGCGTCGACCGCCTCGCGGGCGCCGGGGAGCCACTCCCACGCCTCGGGGCTCAGGACGTAGCGCGCGTGCGACTCGTCGTTGAGCACGCCGTCCCGGTCGAGGAGGAGGTGGGTCGCGGGACCGTGGGTGGTCACCGCGCGGGCTCCGCCGTGATCGCGGCGAGATAGTCGCTCACCCCCTCGGCGACGTCGCGGAAACGGACGTCGCAGCCGGTGGCGCGGAGCTTGGTCAGGTCGGCCTGGGTGTAGGCCTGGTAGCGCCCGACGAGGTGCTCGGGGAAGGGGATGTAGGTCAGCCGTCCCCGGCCGTGGTGGGCGACCACCGCGCGCGCGATGTCGTTGAACGGCTGGCTCCGGCCGGTGCCGACGTTGAAGATCCCGGAGACGTCGGGGTGGGCGTGGAGCCAGGTCATGACGGCGACGACGTCGTCCACGTAGACGAAGTCGCGGCGCTGCTCGCCGTCGGCGTAGCCGTCGCTCCCCTCGAAGAGGCGGACGGTGTCCCCCGCGAGGAGCTGGTTGTGGAAGTGCCAGGCCGTGCTGGCCATGGTCCCCTTGTGCTGCTCCCGTGGGCCGTAGACGTTGAAGAAGCGCAGGCCCACGACCTGGCTCTCGGCCGTCGGGAGGCGACGCCGGACGACCTGGTCGAAGAGGAGCTTCGAGTACCCGTAGACGTTGAGCGGGCGCTCGTTGTCGGGGTGCTCCTCGAAGCGCCGCTCCATGCCGTAGACGGCGGCCGACGACGCGTAGATGAGGGGCACGCGGCCCGCTAGGCACGCGTCGAGGAGGTCGACCGAGTAGCGGTAGTTGTTGTCCATCATGAAGCGGCCGTCCCACTCGGTGGTGGCGCTGCACGCCCCCATGTGGAAGACCGCGTCGAACTCGGACAGCGCGGCGGCTCCGTGGGCGCGCAGCCGCGCGCTCAGCTCGCCCTTGTCGAGGTAATCGGCGATGCGCAGGTCGGCGAGGTTGCGGAACTTCGTCCCGTCGGTCAGGTCGTCCACGACGGTGATGTCGTCGCGCCCCGCCGCGTTGAGAGCGGCGACGATGTTGCTTCCGATGAATCCGGCGCCGCCGGTGACGAGGAGCATGAGAGGTTCCGGGTGGTGTCGCGTTCGGACCGTTTCGGAGCGCGCATCCTAGCGGTGGCGCACCGGGGTGACAACCGTCGTAGCGTCGGGGGGTGACGCCGCTCGGGGAGGTGGGTTGCCGGTGGGCGGCGGGTTGATCAGTCGCGGTCCCGAGGCCAACCCACACCACGACGTTCGGAGTGCCGAGCCGGACCGGTACCCGAGTTGACCACGGCCGGCATGTCCACTAGGAGAGCTCGGGGAAATGGTAGCGAAGCGTCATTTCCCTGAGCTCGACTTGGCCGCGCAGCGGCCGGTGGAGGCGGCGAAGCCGCCGGATCAGTTACTCTGGCAGCGAGGGAAAAAGCGCGCGTGCGCGCTTTTCCCCGAACGCTGCTAGGAGACAGCAGAGAAGTGGCTGTGAAGCGCCATTTTCCATGCTGTCGCGGAGCGATGAGGGGCACGAATGAAGGTCGCGATTCTCTGTGGCGGGTTTGGGACGCGGATCCGTGACGTCTCCCAGGAGCTGCCCAAGCCGATGGTGCCGATCGGCGGGCGACCCATCCTGTGGCACGTCATGAAGTACTACGCCGTGCACGGCTTCAACGAGTTCGTCCTGTGCCTCGGCTACAAGGGCGACGTCATCAAGGACTACTTCCTGAACTACCAGGCCCACACGAGCGACTTCACGCTGTCGCTCGACGGCAGCGCCATCGCGTACCACCGCGGGCACGACGAGCGGGACTGGAAGATCACCTTCGCCGAGACCGGGCTCAACACCATGACCGGCGGCCGCGTGGCGCGGATCCAGCGCTACGTCGACGCCGATACGTTCATGCTGACCTACGGCGACGGCGTGGGCGACGTCGACCTCGCGGCGCTGCTGGCGTTCCACCGGAGCCACGGCAAGGCGATGACCGTCACCGGGGTTCGGCCGCCGGGGCGCTTCGGCGAGGTCGACGCCAACGATGACGGGCTCATCGGCGGGTTCAACGAGAAGCCCCAGACCACCGGCGGCTGGATCTCGGGCGGCTTCTTCGTGTGCGACCGGCGCGTCTTCGACTACCTCGACCCGCGCGAGGACCTGGTGCTCGAGCGCGAGCCCATGCGCAAGCTCGTGGCCGACGGGGAGCTGATGCTCTACCGGCATCAGGACTTCTGGCAGTGCATGGACACCTATCGGGACTACAAGCTCCTCGAGGGGCTCATCGACGCCGGGGAGGCGCCGTGGATCACCTGGCGATGAACGCGGCCCTGGCCCAGTACGCCGGCGAGCGGGTCTTCCTGACCGGCGACACCGGCTTCAAGGGCGCGTGGCTCGCCTATTGGCTGACGCGCCTCGGTGCCGAGGTCCACGGCTACGCGCTACCGCCCGAGCATGAGCGCGGGCTCTACATGCGGCTCGGGATGGGCGAGCTCATCTCCCACACCGACGGCGACGTGCGCGATCTCGACGCGCTGACCGCGGCCCTGCGCGAGGCCGCCCCGCGGGTCGTCTTCCACCTGGCGGCGCAGGCGCTGGTCAAGCCGTCCTACGAAGACCCGGTCGGGACCTACGCGACCAACGTGATGGGCTCGGTGCACCTGCTCGAGGCCGTCCGGCGGGTCGAGAGCGTCGAGAGCGTCGTCTTCATCACAAGCGACAAGGCCTACCGCAACAAGGAGTGGGCCTGGGGCTACCGCGAGAGCGACGAGCTCGGCGGCCACGACCCCTACAGCGCCTCCAAGGCGGCCGCGGAGGTCGTCTTCGCCTCGTATCGGGACGCGTTCTTCGGCGGCGCCGCCGGGCGCACCGTCGGGATGGCCAGCGTCCGGGCCGGCAACGTCGTCGGCGGCGGCGACGAGGCCTACGCGCGCATCGTCCCGGACTGCATCCGGGCGCTCCGGGCGGGACAGCCGCTGGTCCTTCGGCGCCCCGAGGCGCGGCGCCCGTGGCAGCACGTGCTCGAGCCGCTCGGCGGGTATCTCCTGCTGGGCCGGCGCCTCCTCGAGGACGCCGGGCGCTTCGGCGGGGCCTGGAACTTCGGCCCGCGACCCGAGTCGGTCCGGACGGTGCTCGACGTGGCGACGCGGGCGCTGGCCGGGTGGGGCGAGGGCGAGTCCAAGGTCGTCGTCGAGCCGGCGGAGTTCCACGAGACGACGCTGCTCCGGCTGAACGCGGACAAGGCCCATCAGGAGCTCGGGTGGTCGCCGCGCTGGGGCTTCGAGGAGACCCTCGACCGGACCGTCGCGTGGTATCGCGCCGAGCACGAGGGCGACGATCTCCGGGCGTTCACGGCAGAGCAGATCGCGGCCTACATGGCGGCCGGCGAGGAGGGAGCACGGTGATCGACGGAGTGAAGCTGACGCCGCTTCGGCAGATCCTCGACGAGCGCGGCAAGATCATGCACATGCTGCGCGCCGACGCGCCGCACTTCGAGCGCTTCGGCGAGATCTACTTCTCCTGCGTGTACCCCGGCGCCATCAAGGGCTGGCACATCCACCGCGAGATGACGCTGAACTACGCGGTCCCCCACGGGCACATCAAGCTCGTGCTCTACGACGACCGCGACGGGAGCCCGACGAAGGGCGAGCTGATGGAGCTCTTCCTCGGCCAGGACAACTACCAGCTGGTGACCATCCCGCCGCTGGTCTGGAACGGCTTCAAGGGCTACGGGACCGAGCCGGCGGTCGTCGCCAACTGCTCGGACATCCCGCACGATCCGGGCGAGATCGATCGCCTCGACCCGTTCGACCCCAGGATCCCCTACAGCTGGGAGCTGAAGCACCGATGAGCCGCCGGGTCCTGGTCACCGGCGGCTTCGGCTACCTCGGCGGGCGCGTGGTGGCCGAGCTGGCCGCGATCCCCGGCACCGAGGTGGTCGTGACCTCGCGGGGCGGCGTCTGGCCGGACGAGCACACGCGCGAGGGCTTCGACGGGGTCGAGGTCGTCCCGCTGGACCTGAGCCAGGCGGCGCCGGTCGATCTCTGCGACGGGGTGACCGACGTCGTGCACCTGGCGGCGGCCAACGAGATCGTGAGCGGGCTCCAGCCCGAGGTCGCCGTCGACGTCACCACGACGGGCACGGTGCGGGTCCTCGAGCGCGCGCTCGAGGCGAACGTCCGGCGCTTCGTCTACCTGTCGACCGCGCACGTCTACGGCGCGCCGCTGGCCGGGCACCTCGACGAGCGGTCCCTGTGCCGACCGGCCCACCCCTACGCGATCACCCACAAGGCGGCCGAGGACTTCGTGCTCGCGGCGGGCGACCGCGGCGGGCTCGAGGCGGTCGTCGTGCGGCTCTCGAACGCCTTCGGCTGGCCCACCTGGGCCGGGGTCGACCGCTGGACCCTGGTCGTCAACGACCTGTGCCGCCAGGCCGTCGTCGACCGGGCGCTGACGCTCCGCTCGTCGGGGACCCAGGAGCGGGACTTCGTCTGCCTCGGCGACGCGGCGGCCGCGATTCGACACCTGCTCGAGGTCCCGGCGTCCGCGCTCGGGGACGGGATCTTCAACCTCGGCGGCCGCGCGACGGCCCGAATCCTGGACATGGCCGAGCGCGTGCGCGCGCGGTCCGCGGTCGTCCTGGGCTACACGCCAAAGCTGACGGTCGGCCCCGACCCGGGAGGCGTGGCGCCGCCGCCGCTGGATTTCGACTGCTCACGGCTGGACGCGACGGGCTTCGCCTGGCGCGGCGACATCGACGGCGAGATCGACGGGACGCTGCGGCTCTGTCGCCAGGCGTTCGCGAGCGAGGCGGCGCCTACGTGATCGACGTATTGGCCGTGTCCTGGGCGTCGTTCACGGCGGTCAACCGCGCGGTGTATCGCGAGCTGGCCCAGCGCGGCTGGTCGGTCGAGCTGGTGATCCCGGCCCGGACCCGGTTCGGCGACGCGCCGCAGCCGGCGACGCCCGACGACCCGCCGCTACACCTGCTCGAGCCGCTGCGCGGGGGCAACGCTCGTATCGGCAGCTTTGCGGGACTGCTGCGGCTCTTGGAGGCGCGACGGCCGCGGTTGGTGCTGCTGGACAACGACCCGAACAGCCGGATGGCGGCCGAGGTCGGGGCCTGGGCGCGGCTCCGCGGGGCGAAGCTCGTCTGCCAGTCGTGCGAGAACATGACCCGCCGGCTCGGCCCGTCGGTGCAGCGCGCGGGGCTCCGGGGCGCGGTCGGCGCGGGCCTGGTCTGGGGGCTCGGGGCGCTGGCGCGGCCGAACGTCGGCCACGTCTTCGTCATCAGCGACGACGGCGAGGCGGTCCTGCGCGAGCAGCGCTTTCGTCGGGTCACCAAGATCCCGCTCGGCTTCGACCCGGCGCTGTTCCGCCCCGACCCCGAGCTGCGGGCGGCGACCCGCGAGCGGCTCGGGCTGACCGAGGTGACGGTCGCGTACTTCGGCCGCGTGGTGGAGTCGAAGGGCGTGCATCTCCTGGTCGAGGCGCTCGCGGGCCTGAAGGACCGGCCCTTTCACCTCCTGCTCGACGAGTTCGCCCGCTACCGCGACCCGTACGCCGAGCGGCTGACGCGGCTCCTGGCCGAGCGCGGGCTGGAGGATCGGGTCGTCCGCTTCGACGCCAGCCACACGGAGATGCCGGCCTACATGAACGCGGCGGACGTCGTGGCGTTGCCGTCCATCTCGACGGCGACGTGGAAGGAGCAGTACGGCCGCGTCGCCCCCGAGGCGATGGCCTGCGGCTGCGCGGTGGTGGCCGCGAACAGCGGGGCCCTGCCCGAGCTCGTCGGCGACGGCGGCGTCATCGTCCCCGAGGGCGACGTCCCGGCCCTGCGCCGCGCCCTCGCCGACCTGATGGCCGACCCGAAGCGGCGACGCGCCCTCGGCGCCCTCGCGACCGCGCGCGCCCACGCCGAGCTCGACCTCACGCGGCAGGCCGACGTGATGGAGCGCGTGTTCCGAGATCTCCTGGCCGCGTGATATCGTCGCGCCATGAGCGTCGCCACCGTCGACCACCTGAGCTTCGCCGAGTTCCTCGCCCTGGAGTCCGAGGCCGAGACCAAGCACGAGTACGTCCGCGGTCAGCGCTTCGCGATGGCGGGCACGACGGTGGCTCACAACCGGGTGTCGCGGAACCTCCTGGTCGCGCTGTCCCAGCGTCTGGCCGGCGGACCCTGCGAGCCCTTCGTGGCAGACGTCCTGCTGCGCATCGAGGACGCTGACGTCGCCTACTATCCCGACCTCTTCGTCGTCTGTGGTGAGCCTACCGGTGACGACGAGCGGGTCGTCAGCGACGCGACCCTCGTCGTCGAGGTGCTGTCCGTCTCGACGGAGTCCCATGACCGCGGCGACAAGCTGAAGAACTACCTGCGGCTCGCGAGCCTGGTGGAGTACGTGCTCGTCGACTCACGGGCGCGGTCCGTCGAGATCTACCGCCGCGGACCGGCCGGATGGAGCTATCTGGCGCTCTCCGGCGACGATCCGATCGTCCTGGAGAGCGTCGACCTGGTCACGTCCTTCGACGCGCTGTACGCCAACGTCCAGCTCGACGAGGCCGTCAGCCCAGGGTGAGCTCGAGGACGCGGCGGGCCCAGTCGGTGTAGGTGTACTCGTGGGCCCGTCGGTAGCCGGCCTCGGCGATGCGGGCGCGCTCGTCGGGGGCGGCGAGGTAGTGGCGGACCTTGTCGCAGAGCTCCTCGGGGGTGCCGAAGTCGTCGCAGGCCTCGCCGGGGGAGAAGATGCGGGCGGCCTCGGCGCTCCGCTCGTGGAGCATGAAGCCGCCGGCGCACGGGATCTCGAAGGTCCGCATGTTGTGGGCGCGCTTGTTCTGCCTGCGGAGGATGTTGACGTGGATCTTGCCGCCCGCGACCGCCTGCGACATCTCGCGGCCGACCAGCGGCCGCCCCCGCCAGGCGCGGCGCAGCGTCGCGTCCTTGCAGTGGGTGTCCCAGAGCCCACCCCAGAGCGCGAAGTCGACGTCGTCGAGCGTCGCGAGCGCCCTGAGCCAGCGCTCGCGCTCCGGGTCCCAGCTGCCGATGAAGACGACGTCCGCCTTCAGCTCGTCGGGGACCTCGGCGAGGTCGACCCGCGGGTGGAGCTCGGGGTCGCAGCCGAAGGGCATGAACTCGACCCGTCGTGCGCCCTCGGCGCGGGCTCGGCGCATCAGGTCGTCGGACCAGGTCAGGTAGACGTCGGCCTCGCGCATCGCGACCCGTGAGCGCCGGTGCGCCGGGCCGCCGCGCCGCTTGAACCACACGCGCCGGCCCACGTTGAACGGGTCGTCGGGGTGGAAGACCGCGATCACCCCGCTCGTGGCGAGCTTCAGGGCTCGGTAGGTGGCCGTCGAGAGCCCGTCGTTCTTGAAGATCAACACCAGATCCGGCCGGAGCCGCGCGATCTCGGCGATGAACATGGCGTCGGCCAGGGGCCGCAGCGCCTCGGTCGCCATCTCGTAGACGAAGCCCGCCGCCGGCCCGCGCAGCGCCTCCTTCATCGGATCGAGGGCGCGGGCGTAGTAGACCATCGTCGCGTCGGCGCCGAGCGCGCGCAGCCCCTTCAGCACCGACTCCGGCATCCCGCCGGTCTCGCGGAACTGCCGGACCACCGCGACCCGCGGCTGGCTGCTCATCGGCGCTCTCCGGGCGCGGGGGCCTCGTCGTGTCGCTTCATCCCAGGATCTCCCTCAGCTGCCGCTCCCACCGCTCGGCGTAGCCGCGCCACGACAGGGCGTGACGCCCGTCTCCGAGGACGTCGCGCACACCGTCCACGATCCGCGGTGGTCGGTCCAGCATCGCGTCGAGCGCCTCGGCCAGCGCGGCCGGGTCGTCGGGCGGGACGAGCGAGACGCTGGCGGGGTCGGCGACGAGCTCGCGCAGGTCCTCGCCGCCGGTGCGGGTCGTGCAGACGAGCGGCAGCCCGCTCGCGAGGGCCTGGGTCAGGACGACGCCGAAGCCGTCCTGGCGCGACGGGAGGCAGAAGACGTTGGCCTCGCCGTACTGGTGCCAGAGCTCGCGCTGCGGCAGAAAGCCCGCCGCGATGAAGCGCGGCGCGCTCGGGTGGGGCACGTCGACGACCGCGCCGCAGTGGACGAGCTCCACCGGGCGCGCGAGGTCGAGGCGACGCCACGCCTCGATCAGGACGTCGGCCCCCTTCTGGTGGCTCCACGCGCCGGCCATGATGACGCGGCGCCTCCCCTCGGGCGGGGCCGGCGTCGGTCGAAACCAGGTGATGTCGGTCCCGAGCGGGTTCCGGAGGAGCCGCTCGGCGGCGACGCCCCGCGCCACGAACGACCGCACGACGTGGTGCGACGGCACCGAGATGTAGTCGGCGAAGGCGTACTCCGCGAGCTCGCGCTCGACCGACCAGCGCGGGACGACGAGCTCGGGCTGGGACCCGCTGGGATCGAGCGCCGCGAGGATGTCGCGCTGGGCCTCGATGTGCTGGCTCGAGCGCTCGACGACCGTCACCGCGCCGAAGCGCTTCTTCGCGCGCCTCAGCGTCCGGAGCGTCATCCCCGACATGCCGATGACGACGTCGCACGGCCGGAGCGCGGCCGCCGCCGCCAGGTCGACCGCCTCGCAGGACGCCCGCGCGGACAGCTCGCGGAGGCGCGCGTGCCGCCTCCCTCGCCGCGCCGCCAGTTGCGCCGCCGTGACCGCCGGGCCGAGCCACCGGGTGCGCGACGCCGGGAGGCCCAGGCGCCGGGTCCGCCACGGCGGCAGCGCCGAGTAGACGGTCACGTCGTGACCCAGCGCGAGCAGCTCGCGCGCCAGGTCCACGACGTGGAAGCGCCCGGAGGTGACGATGGCGACCCGCAGGCGCCGCCCGCTACTCGGCCTTGGCCAGGAAGTAGTTGCCAATCGCCAGGCACTCCATCCGCGTCCGGAGGTAGCAGTCGATCGCCTCGTCCGGCGTACACACGATGGGCTCGTTCTCGTTGAACGAGGTGTTCAGGACCACCGGGATCCCGGTCTCCTTCTCGAAGGCCGAGATGACCTTGTGGTAGCGCGGGTTCGCGGTGGCGCTGACGGTCTGCAGGCGCCCGGTGTGGTCGACGTGATCGGTCGCCGCGAGGTGCTCGCGCTTGTCCGGCCGGGTGCCGTACACGAGCATCATGAAGGGCGACGGGTGGTCGTTGTCGAAGTAGTCGCCGGTGCGCTCCTCGAGGATCGACGGGGCGAACGGGCGGAAGGGCTCGCGGTGCTTCACCCGGGCGTTGAGGATGTCCTTCATCCCGGGGTGGCCGGGGTGGGCCAGGATCGAGCGCGCGCCGAGGGCCCGCGGGCCCCACTCCATGCGGCCCTGGTACCAGCCGAGGACCTTGCCCGCGGCGAGGTTCCGGGCGGCCTCGGCGTCGATCTCGTCGTCGCTCAGCTCGACCGCCTCGCCGGCGACCCCGGCGCGCTCGAGGGCGGCGTGGATCTCCTCGTTCGAGTATTCGTTGCCGAGGTAGGCGTGGTGGAGCGCCGGCCCCCGCGGGTTGTCGAGGACGAGGTTGTGAACGAAGTAGGCGGCGCCGAAGGCCGTCCCGTCGTCGGTCGACGCCGGGTGGGCGTAGAAGCGCTCGAAAGGCGTGTACGTGAAGGTCTTGCCGTTGGCGACCGAGTTCAGGCCGACGCCGCCCGCGACGCAGAGGTTGGTGCTGCCCGTCACCTTCGCCAGGTGGCGCAGGACGTGGAAGTAGACCTCCTCGAGCCGCGCCTGGAGCGAGAACGCCAGGTCCCGATCGCGGTCGGTGACCGGCTCACCGCGCTTTCGCGGCGGGCCGAACAGCTCGATGAGCTTGTCCGAGTACAGCCGCGCGACGGTCGGGTAGCCGGTCTCGTCGGCGCTGTAGTCCACGCCCTCGGTGTGGTGGATGAAGTAGTCGAGGTTCAGGCTGAACTGCCCGTCGTCCTCGAGGTGGACGATGTCCCGCATCTGGTCCAGATACGTGGGCTTGCCGTAGGGGGCGAGGCCCATGACCTTGCCCTCGTCGCCGTAGCGGTCGTAGCCGATGAACTGGCAGATGGACGTGTAGAAGATGCCCATCGAGTGCGGGAAGTAGGTCCGGTCGAGGACCTTGAAGCGGTTGCCGTTTCCCACCGCGGTCACCATCGAGGCGAAGTCGCCCATGCCGTCGATGGACAGGATGGCCGCCTCGTCGAAGTCGCTCGTCAGGTAGGTGCTGGCGATGTGACAGAGGTGGTGCTCGATGTGATGGACCTTGGCCTTGAGCTGATCCCGCGGGATCTCGCAGGCCTGGGCGACCAGGGCCGGGATGTCCTTGATGTTGGCCCGGTTCTCGAGGCGCTGCCGCGCGAGCTTGGGGAGCCGCGCGAGGTTCTTCAGCGAAAAGCCGATCTTCTGGGCGACGTTGGCCTTCGAGTCGCGCCCGATGGCCAGGTGATCGACGTCGTCGATGGTGATGTCGGCCATCTCCAGCAGCTTGCGGATGGCCATCTTCGGGAAGCCCGCGTAGTGCTTGACGCGGTTGAGCCGCTCCTCGGCGATGGCCCCGACGACCTCGCCGTCCTTCAGAAGGACCGCGGCCGCGTCAGCGTGGAAGGCGTTGATTCCCAGGATGTAGGTAGGCAAGTCGGTCTCCTCACTCGTACCCCGCGGCCTCGCACCGGGGCTGGCGGTGGTCCTTCGAAAAGGCAGCGGGTGTGTTGAGCGTCGCGCCCAGCTTTGATCATCTCGATCATCCAATCACCCGATCGCGTGGATGATCGATCCACGGGGCAAGTCGGGGCGGACCTTAAGGCTGGCGCCGCCGGTGGGCAACTTCCCAATCTCGCCCGCTCGCGTGTCGAACCGGGCGGGAGCCGCAGCAGGGCGGGATCCACGCTTGTCGACCCGGGGGAGTTGGGTCGACGCCCGTGCCCGTGTAAGCTCCTCGACGTTGCGCAAAACCGGACAGTGAGCTGCGACAGCCGTCTTCACGGTTGCACGAGCCTGCTCGCTCGGCCGGCGGGGGAGACCGCGCCACCACGGGGGAGAGAGATGACCACGCATGCCAACCGCCTGCTGCTCTGCGGAGCTGCGCTCATCGTTACGATCGCGCTCGCGGGGTGCCCCGACGAGAAGCTCGCGGGGATCGGCGGGAGCTGCGGCTCGGCGCAGGACTGTCAGAGCGGCATCTGCAGCCAGGGCGGCCTGTGCCTCGACCCCGACGGGGACGAGGACTTCGACAGCCTGTCGAACGGCGTCGAGGCGACGACCCTGGGCAGCGACCCCGAGAACCCCGACACCGACGGCGACGGGATGGATGACGGCGCCGAGGTGGCCGGGCAGGTCACGAACGCCCCGGACAGCGACGGCGACGGCAAGCCCGACTGGTTCGAGAGCCTCCGGAGCGACCTCGACGGCGACTGCATCCCCGACCAGCTCGACGCCCGTGACGAGATCGTCGACGACGACTTCCAGTTCCTGACCGCCGACTACTGCCCCCAGACCGGCGTGTGCGTCGCCGACGGCGCCAGCCTGGCCGTCCGCTGCGACGACGAGGACATCGTCGCCTGCGTCTTCGCCGACGTCCCCGACTACGAGGCCGACGAGGTCAGCTGCGACGCGCTCGACAACGACTGCGACGGCGAGGTCGACGAGGGGCTCGCCCCTTGCGAAGCGCAGGTCGTCGCCCTGGCCGCCGACGCCGAAGAGTTGACGGTCCCCTTCGGGAGGAGCGCCCAGATCACGGTGCTGGCCACCTACGACGACGACGCCTCGGTCGACGTGACGGCTGACGCCACCTGGACCAGCGACGACGAGGACGTGGTCACCGTGGCCGCGGGCGCGATCGCGACGATCGCCCAGGGGACGACCACGGTCCACGCGGCGTTCGATGGGTTCACCGCCGAGGTCACGGTCACCGTCGGCCCGCCGGCGGTTGACGCGGTGGCCATCGCGTCGGCGACCTCGGTGGTCTCCACCGCGCACACGACCTCGCTCACCCTGGAGGCCCAGTACTCCGACGGGTCCAGCGAGGACGTGACGGACGAGGCGACCTGGAGCAGCGACGACGAGGACGTCGCCACGGTCAGCGCCGGGCTGGTCACCGGCGTCACCGTCGGCGAGGTGACGATCACCGCCAGCTTCGAGGGCGTCGAGGACCAGACGAGCGTGACGATCGTGGTCGACGGCTGTGACGAAGACCCGTGCGACAACGGCGGGACCTGCGTCTCCGACGGCCAGGGCGGGCAGACCTGCGACTGCGCCGCCGGGTATGAGGGCGAGACCTGCGGCGTGAACATCGACGACTGCGCCGACGCCCCCTGCCAGAACAATGGCGACTGTCAGGACGGCGTCGACAGCTTCACCTGCGCCTGCCCCAACGGCTGGACCGGCGACCTCTGCGAGATCGAGGTCAACGGCTGCGACAGCGCTCCGTGCCAGCACGGCGGGACCTGCAGCGATCAGGGGGCCGGGGCCTACACCTGCAGCTGCCCCGACGCCTGGACCGGCGACCACTGCGACGTCGACGTGAACGAGTGCGAGGGCGACGCCGCGCCGTGCGACGTCCACGCCGACTGCGCCAACACCGCCGGCGGCTTCACCTGCACCTGCCAGGACGGCTGGTCGGGGACCGGGACCTTCTGCGCCAACGTCAACGAGTGTCTCGAGGGCAGCGACGACTGCCTGGAGATCGCCGCCTGCGAGGACACCCTCGGCGGCTACACCTGCACCTGCCCCGACGGCTACACCGGTGACGGCGTGACGGCCTGCGACGACGTCGACGAGTGCGACGCCGGGACCGCCGGGTGCGACGTGAACGCGACCTGCGACAACACCGCCGGCGGGGCGACCTGCACCTGCAAGCCCGGGTACGCGGGCGACGGGACGAGCTGCGCGGATATCGACGAGTGCGCCCAGGGCACCGACGACTGCCACGCCAACGCCGACTGCGGGAACACGGTCGGCGGCTTCACCTGTACCTGCAAGGACGGCTACTCCGGCGACGGGGTGGCGGCGTGCGACGACGTGAACGAGTGCACGACGGGAGAGGCCGGCTGCGACCCGAACGCGAGCTGCGCGAACACCGCCGGCGGCGCCGTCTGCACCTGTAACGACGGCTGGGCCGGCGACGGCACGACCTGCTCGAACGTCAACGAGTGCCTCCAGGGGATCGACGACTGCCTCGACCTGGCGACCTGCGAGGACACCAACGGTGGCTTCGCCTGCACCTGCAAGAACGGCTACAGCGGCGACGGCGTCACGAGCTGCGACGACGTGAACGAGTGCGACGAGCAGCTCGACGATTGCGACGCGAACGCGACCTGCGCCAACACCGTCGGGAGTTACTCCTGCAGCTGTGATCCCGGCTACTCGGGCGACGGGCGGACCTGCCTCGACGTCGACGAGTGCGCCAACGAGACAGACGACTGCGACGTCAACGCCACCTGCGCCAACACCGACGGCGCCTGGACCTGCACCTGCGACGCCGGCTACTCGGGCAGCGGGACGAGCTGCACGAACATCGACGACTGCGCGAGCCAGCCGTGCCAGAACGGCGGGGTCTGTGTGGACGGGGTGGCGGACTTCACCTGCCAGTGTCCGACCGGGTTCGCCGGCGAGCTGTGCGAGATCAACGTCAACGGCTGCCAGGACTCGCCCTGCCAGCACGGCGGGGAGTGCACCGACGGGGTCGACCCGCCCTTCACCTGCGCCTGCCCGGACGGCTACACCGGGACGCTCTGCGAGCTGAACGTCAACGAGTGCGCGACCGGCGACCACGACTGCGACGGAAACGCCACCTGCGCCGACACCGATGGAAGCTACGTTTGCACCTGTAAGGCCGGTTGGCAGGGCGATGGGACGAGCTGCGTCAACGTCAACGAGTGCGCGGACGCGACGGACAACTGCTCGGACGACGCGACCTGCACGGACACGCCGGGGTCCTTCACCTGCGCGTGCAACGACGGCTACACCGGCGACGGCGTCGTCTGCAGCAACGTGAACGAGTGTCAGGAGGGGAGCCACACCTGTGACACCCACGCGAGCTGCGCCGACACCGACGGCGGCTACACCTGCACCTGCGACCCGGGCTGGGCGGGCAGCGGCGAGAGCTGCAGCAACGTCAACGAGTGTCAGCAGGGGACCGACAGCTGCGACGACCACGCGACCTGCGGCGACACCCAGGGGGGCTACACGTGCACCTGCAAGCCCGGGTGGACCGGCGACGGCGAGACGTGCAGCAACGTCGACGAGTGTCAGCAGGGGACCGACGGCTGCTCGGACGACGCGACCTGCACCGACACGCCGGGCAGCTACACCTGCGACTGTAAGCCCGGTTACGAGGGCAACGGCGTGGTCTGCGACGACGTCGACGAGTGCCAGACCATCGACGGCGTGTGCGATCCGCACGCCACCTGCGCCAACAACGCCGGTAGCTACACCTGCACCTGTGATCCGGGCTGGAGCGGCGACGGCGACAGCTGCACCGACGTGAACGAGTGCCAGACGGGCGCCGACGACTGCGACACGAACGCCACCTGCACCAACACCCAGGGCGGCTTCACCTGTGCCTGCGACGAGGGCTGGATCGGAAGCGGAAAGACCTGCAGCGACCTGAACGAATGCCAGACCGGGGCCCACGACTGCGACCCGAACGCGTCCTGTAGCAACACCCCCGGCGGCTGGACCTGCGACTGCGACGAGGGGTGGAGCGGGACCGGGCAGAGCTGCAGCGACATCAACGAGTGCCAGACCGGGGCGCACGACTGCGACGCGCACGCGACCTGCGGCAACACCCCGGGCGGCTGGACCTGCGACTGCGACGAGGGGTGGACCGGCGACGGGCAGAGCTGTAGCGACGTCGACGAGTGCGTCACGGGCGGTGACGACTGCGACCCGAACGCCACCTGCACGAACACGCCTGGCGGCTGGGACTGCGCCTGTGATCCGGGCTGGACCGGGACCGGGCAGGTGTGCGGCGACGTGGACGAGTGCTCGACCGGCGGGCACGACTGCGACACCAACGCGACCTGCACCAACACCGACGGCGGCTGGACCTGCGAGTGCGATCCGGGCTGGACCGGGACCGGGCAGACGTGCGCCGATCTGAACGAGTGCGCGGGGCAGGGGGGCGGGCACGACTGTGACCCCAACGCGGACTGCACCAACGTCGACGGGGGCTGGGAGTGCGAGTGTCGCGCGGGCTACTCCGGGACGGGCGCGGTCTGTAGCGACGATGACGAGTGTGAGGGCGAGGGGGTGGGCCACGACTGCGACACCAACGCGAGCTGCACCAACACCCCCGGGAGCTGGAGCTGTGAGTGCGCCCCGGGCTTCTTCGGCGACGGGACGAGCTGCACCGCGTGCACGCCCGTCGACCAGTGCGCCGGACAGGTCGTCTGCACCAGCGCCGACGACTCGGTCTGCCAGGACTGTGCGGACGGGTACGAGCTGTCCGATGGGCAGTGCGTCGACATCGACGAGTGCGCGCTCGACACCGATCAGTGCCCGATCACCGCGACCTGCACGAACACGCCGGGCGGCTTCACCTGCACCGACTGCCCCGCCGGCTACGAGAACGGCGGCCAGGACAGCTGTGTCGACATCGACGAGTGCGACCGCGGCAGCGACGACTGCGCTCCGGTCGCCACCTGCACCAACACCGCCGGCGGCTGGACCTGCGCCTGCCCGTCGGGGACCTGGGGACCGGGGACGAGCTGCACCGACTGCACGCCGGTCGCGCACTGCACCTCGGCGCTGACCTGCACCAGCGCCAGCGACTCCCGCTGCACGGCCTGCGCGGGCGGCTACGAGGTCGTCAACGGCGTCTGCAAGGACGTCGACGAGTGTGCCCTCGAGAGCGACGACTGCGGCGACACCCAGACCTGCGCCAACACCGACGGGAGCTACGTCTGCGAGGACTGCGCGGCCGGCTACTGGAACGATCCGGATGACGGGCTCGAGGCCTGCGTGGACGTCGACGAGTGCGCGACCGGCGCCGACGACTGCGACGACAACGCCACCTGCGGCAACACCGTCGGCGGCTTCGCCTGCGCCTGCGACGACGGCTACTTCGGTGACGGGAAGAGCTGTACGACCTGCACGCCGGTCCCGAATTGCAAGCCCGGCCAGGTGACGTGTACCCACGGCGAGGACTCGAAGTGCCACGCCTGCGAGGCGGGGTACGCCCTGGACGACTACGGTCTGTGCATCGACATCGACGAGTGCGACCCGCCGGACGGAAACGGGCGCTGCGAGCCGGAGGTCGAGCGCTGCGTGAACACCGACGGCGGGTTCACGTGCAAGGTCTGCCAGAGCGGGTACTGGAACGACCCCGACGACCAGCTCGAGAGCTGCGTGGACATCGACGAGTGCGCGACGGGCGGCGACGACTGCGACGCTCGGGCGACCTGCGAGAACACGGACGGCGGCTGGACCTGCACCTGCCGCGACGGCTACTGGGGCTCCGGGCAGACGTGCACGGCATGTACGGCGGTCCCGGGCTGCCGGTCTGGCCAGGTGCGGTGCACGACGGCGGACGACTCGACGTGCCTGTCGTGCCAGGGGGGCTACGAGCTCGATCCGAACACCGGTTGGTGCAACGACGTCGACGAGTGCGCGCAGAACAGCGACAACTGCGGCGCCGACGAGATCTGCCAGAACACGCCGGGCGGCTTCACCTGTGCGGCGTGCCCCGCCGGCTACGAGAACGGCGGGGACGACACCTGCGTCGACATCGACGAGTGTCAGACCGGCGGGCACGACTGCGCCTCGCCGGGCGGCGTGTGTCGCAACACGCCGGGGAGCTGGGCCTGCGAGTGCTACCCGGGCTACACCGGGCCGACCTGCGGCGATCAGGAGCCCTGCACCCTGTACGTGGCCGAGGGCTCGGACGGCGACGGCTCGAGCTGGGAGAGCGCGGCGCCGAGCCTCGCGAAGCTGCCCGACTTCATCGGGCCGCTCTGCGACGTCTGGGTCGCCAAGGGCGTCTACACCAACCCCGACGGCGGGACCGCCCCGGTGCTCTGGGCGTGGGACGGCGTCGGCTACTACGGCGGCTTCGCGGGCGGTGAGACGTCGCTCGGCGAGCGTGATCCGGACGGTAACCCCACCATCCTCGACGGCCAGGACAACGTCTACAACGTGGTCGTGCTGGCCGACGGCGCCACCGTCGACGGCTTCTCCATCACCCGCGGCTACGCCCGCAACACCTCCACCTGCGGGGGCGGCGTCCTCTTCAAGGGCGTGGGCCAGGCGGCGCTCACGGGCTGCAAGATCTTCGACAACGCCGCGCAGTTCGGCGGCGGGATCTGCGTCACCGGAGGCAGCGAGATCGTCATCGACGACGTCGAGGTCAGCGCCAACACGGCGAGCCGCACGGGCGGCGGGGTCGACATCTTCGACACCGGCAAGGTGACCGTGAAGAACGCGCTCATCTACGACAACACCGGGGCCCTCGGCGGCGCCGGGATCGAGGTGCACACCGCGACCGACGTGCGGCTCGAGCGCGTCACGCTGAACAACAACGCGACGGTCTTCAGCGGCAGCACCCGGGGCGGCGGGCTCTTCGTGGACGTCGACTCGAGCGTCGTCGGCCAGGACCTGCGCCTCCGGACGAACCAGGCCGACTACGGGGGCGGCCTCGCGGTCGCGTCGAGCAGCGCCTTCGAGGGGACCAACGTCGTCGTGGCCGACAACACCGGCAACAAGAACGGCGGCAACCTCTACGTCGAGGGCGGGCTCCTGACCCTCCTCCACGCGACGGTGACGGCCGGGCACGCGCGCGCCGGCACCGGGCTCCACTGCTTCGGCGGCGGGGCGGTGTACGTCGACGCCTCGATCCTCTGGGCCAACGACGACCCGGGGCTCGGCGGCGAGTGCGAGGAGCTGAAGGTCACCAACTCCATCACGACCCTCAACGGCGAGGGCAACATCCCCGAGGCGCCGCTGTGGGTGAAGTGGCCGACGGATCTGCGGCTGTGGTCGGGCTCGCCGGCCATCGACCGGGTGGCGACCGACGCGGTGGACGCGGACATCCGTGGGCTGCCGCGCCTGCCGGTCAGCTGGGGGGGAGAGCTGCCCCACGACATGGGCGCCTACGAGTTCCAGGAGGGGCCGAGCCCCCGCGACCCGTACCTGTGGTTCGTCCACCAGCACGCCCAGGGCGAGAAGACCGGCCTCAGCTGGCTCGACGCCTTCAACACCCTCGAGCAGGCCTTCGAGGTGGCGCGCGCCGGCGACGCCATCTGGGTCGCTGGGCTGGGCGACGTCGGCATCACCTACCGCCCCGAGAGCTTCGGGACCGGGGCGGACTCGACCTTCGTCATGCCCGAGGGCGTGGCGATGTACGGCGGCTTCGACGGCAACGACCCCTACGCCGACTTCGCCGGTCGCGCGCCCGGCGTCTACCGGACCATCCTGTCCTGCGACTACGGCGAGCAGGGCACCGGAGACAGCGGCTGCGGGCACGTCCTGACGATCGCGACCGACACCGTCGTCGACGGCTTCGTCGTCCGCGGTGGCTACGTCGGCGAGGGTGGGAACAACCCGCACGGCGCCGGGATCGTGGGGAGAGCGGTCGGCACGACGACCCTCGCGAACCTGTTCCTCGTGGACAACACCACCGCGTCCGGCCACGGCGGCGGCCTGTACATCAAGGGGTGCGACGCCGTGTCGATCGACGAGACGGTCTTCCAGAACAACCACGCGACCGGCGAGGCCGGCGGCGGCGGCGGCGGTGGCGGCATGGCGATCGAGGACTGCCCGGAGGTCGTCATGACGACCGGTGGTTTCACGGGCAACACCGCGATCGTGGGCGGCGGGTTCTACCTCCTCGACAGCGCCGGCGCGGAGCTGCGCCGCGTCACCATCGTGAAGAACCACGGGGTCCCCTCGGCCGGGGCCCAGGGGACGGGCTGGGGTGGCGCCTTCGCCAGCGCCGGGACCCTGCTGACGACGAACACGCTCATCGCCGACAACACCGCGGCGGTGGCGGGGCCGGGCGGCGTGGTGCTGGGCGGCCAGACGACCCTCTACTTCACGACCGTGGCCGGACACCGCGGCCAGAGCGGCAGCCTCCAGGTCAACGCCGGCGTGCTGGCGGTGAAGAACAGCGTCGTCTGGCCCACCGAGGCGACCGGCCCCGACATCGGGCTCGTCCAGGGCCAGGTCTTCGCGGACTTCTCGGACATCGCCGGCTCACCGAACGCCTGCGGCGCGGTGTGGACCTGCAGCGAGGTCTACGACGTCGACCCGATCTTCGAGGCCCCGGCGGCTCTGAACTACCGTCTGAACATCCAGTCGCCCCTGGTCGACAAGGCGGCCCCCGACGAGTCGGTCGCCGACGATCTCGACGGGACCGCGCGGCCCCAGCTCGGCGGGTGGGACATGGGGTGCTACGAGGCCCAGGAGAAGTAGCCGCTTCCGATCTCCAGCGAGGCAGCCATGAGTCAGAGCATCTCTCGAGGTCGTATCTACGCCATCATCGCGGGCGCCGTCGTGATCGGCGTCGCCGGGAGCGTCGTGTTCGCGATGAGGAAGCGCCTCTTCGGCGACGGGAAGCCCGATCCGACCAAGGCGACGCACTTCCAGGCCGGCTTGTCGCGGACCGACGCGACCGTCACCGACGTCGAGCGCCTCTTCGACGACGTCGCCCACCGCTGGCAGCCCAACGCCGTGCGCTGGTCGATCACCGTGCGCGGGATCGAGCCGGACGGGACCCTCGACTTCACCGAGGACGGCCGCGCGAAGGCGACCTACGTGCTCCCGAGCCGGCTGTCGTCGAAGAGCCCGCGGGTGCGGCGGGACGCCATCAAGGTCATGAAGATCGGCCCCCGCGGGGTCGAGGTCCCGGAGTCCTACGCGGCCGACAAACGCTGGACGAAGATGGACACCACCCCGCCGCCCGAGCCGGAGTGCGATCTGGCGGAGCTGGTGGCGTCGCTGGAGCTGCCCGCGGGCGCGACCGCCCGCGTGAGTCACGACCCGAAGTTCGCGCGCGGGCCCGGCGCGCCGGAGGCGCCGAGCTGGCGCGTGAACGACGCCGGAGAGGGTGTCGATGGCTGGTACGCCTTCGCGGACTGCGCGCGCACGAAGTGAAGGGGCGGTCGGTCCCCGGCCAACGCTGGGCTCGCGCGGCGGGGCCGAATCGGCGATAAGACCGGCCATGGATTACCAGCGCACCCCCTGGATGGAGTCCTACCAGCGGACGCGTACGCCTCTGGCGAAGCGGGCGATCTACAAGGTCGTCCGGCCGCTCTTGTCGCGCCGGGCCGTCCGGGAGCTGTCCCCGGGGTTGGTGACGGAGACCCGGCCAGATCTGGTGCTCTTCAGCCGCGGGATGCCCCTCGAGCACCGCCGTCGCTGGGGCGCGCTCGGGACGCCGCTCTCGCGCGCGACGATCCTGGTTCAGGGCACCGGCACCGGGTGGGACGTCATCTCGTGGGCGGCGCTCCGGCCGCGCGAGATCATCGCGACCGACCTGTTCCCGTTCCCCGACAGCTGGCCGGAGGTCGCGGACTACTGCCGACAGCGCTTCGGCGTTCGGGTGCGTTTCGAGGCGGCGCCGCTCGAGGACCACGGCTTCCTGGCCGACGGGAGCGTCGATCTGGCGGTCTCGGACGCGGTCCTCGAGCACTGCGTCGACCTCGGCGCGGTGATGCGCGAGACGCGCCGGGTGCTCAAGCCCGGCGGGCGCGTGTACGCGAGCTACGGACCGCTCTGGTACGGCCCGGGCGGCGACCACTTCTCCGGGCGCGGCGGCCTGCAGCACATCTACGACCACGTCCTGCTCGAGCCCGACGCCTACCGGACGTACTTCGCGTCGCAGCGGCGGGAGACGGAGGACTTCCAGTCCGGCGGGCGCTACGTCGAGCTCGACCTGTTCTCGAAGCTCACCACCCGCGAGTACCTCACCACGTTCGAGGCCGCGGGCTTCGAGCGCGAGGGGCTCGTCTACTCCATCGGGCCGAGCGCGCTCCGCTTCCGGGCGCGCCACTCCGATCTCTGGGAGCGCCTGCTCGTGCGCGTCCACCCGCGAGCCGATCGCGACGACCTGCTCCTGAAGGGGCACATGGTGCGGCTCCGCAAGCGCTGACGCCGAGCGTCGGGGCGGGAGCCAGGTTACTCCTCGGTCTCCGCGCCGTCCGCGTCCTCGGCGGGCCACCAGACGCGGGCGCGGAACGGGTCGAGGAGGATGAAGCCGCGGCCACCGATGAGGCTCGCGCCGATCTGCGCCCCCGGGGTGTCCCAGGTGCCGATGCCGCCACAGCCCAGGGCCGCCGTCGGGGCGCGCTTGAGGAAGATCGCCGCGTCCTCCCAGCGCGCCACGGCGCCGCCGTCCTCGCCGACGAGGACGACCGCCTCACCCGGGGGCAGGCGGTAGCCGTAGGCCTGCTCGCTGACGCCGCCGACGCACGTGGTCAGGAGCAGGTCGCGCTCGTGGTCGCGCTCGAGGGTGACGCCGGCGTCCGCGATCGCGTCGAACATGGCGTCGTTGATGTTGACCGCGTTGGGGACCACGCCGTCCTCGAAGCCGGTGTCGAGCTGGGCGATGGTCCGGGCTTCGCCGACGGCGATGGGCACGGACGGCACGTTGACGCGCCCGCCCGGGAGGCTCGACGGGTCGTCGGAGTACCAGCCCTCGGTGGTCAGCGGCAGGAGGCCGGCGTCGCGCAGCGCGATCTCGTCGCAGCCGGCGCCGCTGGCCCTGTAGACGCGGCCGCCGGCGTAGTCGAGGGCGTAGACGTTCAGCGATAGAAAATCCGTACCGAGGACCCCGGCCTCGTGGATGGCGCCGACGGTCCGGTGGGGGAAGACCGAGAGCCACACCGGCGCCCAGAGGCCGAACCAGTCGAAGTCGGCGAAGAGCTCGTCGTAGCCCTCGACCGGGGTCGGGGTCCCGCCGGCGAAGCCGTCGGGGTCGACCGAGCTGACAGTCGAGGCGAAGTCGAGGAGGAACCACCCTGTGGCCCCGCCGATGACGACCTCGCCGAAGGGGAGGCCGCGCTCGACGAGCATCGGGCGGGACTCGCCGAGGCAGTCGTCGAGGCGCTGGGCGAAGGGGTGGCTGGGGGCGACCTTGAAGCTCACGACGCCCTTGATGGAGACGGCCTCGGCGGCGGTCAGGAGGGGCTCGACGGTGGTGTCGCCGAGGAGCTCGCGGCGGGCGAAGGCGAGCGCGTACGCGTTCACGACCTCGTCGCCGTCGTCGTCGAGGAGCGCCTCGCAGCCGCCGGCCGAGAACGACGCGTGGCAGCCTCCGACGAGGTCGACCCGCACGGCGGGGCCGGGGAGGGCGACCCAGTAGAGGTCCCCGACGGTGTCGTTCGGGGCGACGGCGTCCTGCTCGGCGGTCATGAGCAGGCTCGGGACGTCGAGGTCGCTGACGCCGGCGTTGCTGAAGAGCTCGCGCTCGGTGGGGGCGAGGGCGATGACGGCCGCGATCCGAGGGTCTCGGAAGCCGGCGGTGAGGCGGGTCAGCGCCGCCTCGCCGCAGCCGTCGGCCGGGGTGGCGCCGGGGCCGCCGTGGTCGTCGCACGAGAACCCGATCTGCTCTCGGTCGTAGGTCGCGCCGCCCAGGGCGAGGGCCGCGTAGCCGCCGAAGCCGTGGCCGGCGGCGAGGACGGCGGCGGTGTCGAGGTGGCCGTGGAGCGGGTCGCTGTCGGGGAGGGTCGCGAGGGCGTCGAGGGTGGCCGAGAGGTCGCCGGGCCGCGTGACGTAGTCGGCCGTCGCGCGGCCCTCGGGGTCGGTCGCGAGGTCGCCCGGGTGGTCGGGCGCGGCGACGACCCAGCCGTGGGAGGCGAGGTGGGTGAGGAGCCGCCGAGAGGCACCCGCGTATCCGCGCGCGTCGTGGCTGAATACGAGGAGGGGGTAGGTGTCGCCGTCTCCGGCGGGCGCGAGGGCGGCCCCCCGGAAGACATCGGGGTCCGCGATCGACCCGTCGAGGTAGGCCGTCGCCACGCCCGAGGTGTCCTCGGTGGGGTAGAAGAGGTTGACCGTGAGCGTCCGCTGCCCGGCGACGAGGCCCGAGTCCCAGCTCGCGCTCACGAGGCGGTGCCCGACCTGGAACGGGCCCGGCGCGGAGAGCGCGTCGGGATCGGTCCCCTGCGTGTCGGCGGCGTCACCGTCGGTCTCGGTCGTGTCGCTCGGCGTCACGCTGTCGGCGGTGTCGCCGGCGCCGCTCGTGTCCGTCACGACGGTCGTGTCCTGCTCGGCGACGTCCGCGTCGCTCATCGCCGCGGCGCCACCGCAGGCGGCGAGGGCGAGGGCCAGCAGCGAGGCGAGGGGGAGGGCGATGCGCATGAGGCGATCCGGGGCTCGCGTGGTCGATGGCTCTGTACCGCACCGAGCCGCCCGGAAAAAGACCGAAATCAATGAACCCGGGGCCTGAGCAGGCGACAGGCAAAGCGAACCACGGGGGAGGCGTGACCAGTCGAAAAGTGTTAGAAGCCGGGGTCTGACCCCGCTGTCGGGTGCGATCCACAAGCCGGCACAGCTCGGTTTGCGAGGCATGATGATGGCTGCACCACAAGCCGGCACAGCTCGGTTTGCAAGGCATGATGATGGCTGCATGAGTTCTGAGCTGCCGTTTCTATTCGGTATTCTGGTGTCACCTCGCCCCCGGTGGCGGAGCGGTGGGGTAGGAGAGGCGGAGCGGAGCGGGGGCTGAGCTGTGCGCGTGCGCGTGAGCGTGAGCGGCGCGGGGAGCGTGAGCGTGAGCGGCGCGGGGGCGTGTGCGTGAGCGGCGCGGGGAGCGTGTGCGCGCGCGGAGTGCAGTGGCAGTGGTGAGGGAGAGCGGGGGCGGAGCGAAGGTGGGACAGAGCGGAGTGTGCGCGTGGGTCTCCTCAGTCTGACCTCGTGCTCCCGCCCCGCAAGGCCAAGCCACGGCTCCGCCGTCCTCGCCGTGCTCGCTCCACTCGCTGCGCTCGCTCCGCTGTGCGCGGCTCCGGGCGGCAGAGCCGTGGTGCGACTGCGTCGCAGCCTTGCAGGGCGGTGCGCGCGAGGTCGAGACGAGTCGTCCCTCGCGGCACAAGGCCGCTTCGGGACGTCACGTTTCGACAAGGAGACACTCATGTTGCGCATCTACACTGTTTCGCTGCGCGTGGCGGCCGACGCTGCCGACGCGGCCGACCGCATCGGTCGCAAGGACCCGGACCTGGCTCGGCAGCTCAGGAGGGCAGCGGCGAGCACGCCCCTGAACATCGCCGAAGGCGCGGGTTCGCTCGGCAAGAACAGGCGCGCACGCTACGCCAACGCCCTCGGCTCCGCCACGAATCCGTCACGGCGGCAGCCGGGGCGGATTCGCTTGGCCGCCTCTGGTGCGCGCTCGCGCGTGCCAGAGGTGGAGGGGGGAGGGGCGGAGGTCGCCGCCT